>ERZ761602.29-NODE-29-length-354651-cov-22.805181_pt1 | contig 354651 bp, 336 predicted proteins | sample MGYA00512165_ERZ761602 | MGnify/ENA primary metagenome ERZ761602 (study PRJEB28899, sample SAMN02445085) | bioreactor sludge metagenome | biome: EBPR sludge; isolation source: Thorneside wastewater treatment plant | place: Australia: Brisbane, Thorneside... | reverse complement strand
CGCTCATCGGTGCGAAAATGAAAGCTGCCCAGTTGTTGTATGGTGATAATGTGGGCGGCGCCATTGTTCCTGAGGAGGAAGGAGACATCCTTATGAAGTTGGCGCGTGAAGCATTGGATTCAGCTGATCTTCCAGACCTACAATCGCTATTTGCCGATGAAGTGGTTGTCTCGAATTCTCCAATGGGATGTCCAACAGCTCCAAGTGCGCTGTTACCTGTACCTGAAACGCCCAAGACGGTTTCCTGGTCTGACTGGATGACGAACAAAGGTGTGGCAGGAAGAGTTACTGGCAGATCACGCCCCAAGCAGACAACCCAAAATCAAGTATCGCTTTTCTAAGCCCTGCATTCTACAGTCTCAATAAGATATGGAGAAGGCAGGGAAACGACAGCAGTTCGGGTGTGTAACCCGGACTGCGCTATCCTGTAATGGAGGTTATGATGGAAAAACAACCAAGATGCAAAAAATGCGGTCGGCGGTTGAAATCTCCCCTGAGTATTGCAATCGGCATGGGTCCCAAGTGTGCGGGGATTACGTCTGCCTCTGGGAGAAGTGTTCGCGTCCAGAGCAAACCAAGTTCTCGTGTGGCTTATTCTGATAAGTCGCTAATCCATGTGCAAGCGCCCATTTTGACGGGTGAATTGCCAAAGAAGCGGCTTAGCAGGAGAGAGTTGTTTCGCAGACGCAGGGAGGAGCGCCGACGATTGTTCGAGACCCGATTGCCATTCCAATGCGGATTGGTGTTGCCAGCAAGAAAACCGCTGGTATACACCCCGTTGGAAGATGGCTCATGGCGGGAAGACTACAGCGGAAGGGTGATCTCGCATGAAAGGTTGCAACAATACCTGGTAAGGTTCAGGTTTATATAGATAAAAAGCCCATAATTTTCAAACTGAAATTATGGGCTTTTTAGTTTAAATTGTATCAATAACTTTTACAAAACAAAAATACCTGCTATTAAACCTCGAATGTTTTATTTCTACATGTATGAGGATATTTGCCTAGAATTCGGGGAGCATTCACTGTTCATACCCCCATATTTGTACAATATACATACTGTAATTTCGTAGAAAGGCACTCTATATTGATTGATTCATACTCAGCCATGCAGTCCACATACTGAATACAATAAAGAATTCAATGATGTGACTAATAGTATTTCAGGGATTGGATGCACGGGGGAGTAGATAATATGCTTTTTTCTATGTGAGTTACTGGTTTGTGGAAATATCCTAGTGCGGTCCATCACTATCGCGGACGTAAGAAACTATGATCGAGCCATATGGGAGGTAGTAATAGATGGGTACTAGGAATCTCTTCAAACTTTGTCAGTCAGTTCTTGGAATCATGTTTTGATAAACATGTGAATTTATATTATAATAGAACACATGTTCTATAATATAAATGCCACACCTTCGTATATAATTAACAAAGTAAGTTCTCAAAAGTATCAAACATGGTACTGGTTAAAGAGACAATTCAATAACTTTTCGATAATTATAAGGTGTGGAGTGCCTTTGGATCTTGCATTTGAAAATACAGCTATTCGGAATATTTGCGAAGATGAAAAAGAAGCCGAAAGAGAATTAGGTCCGTCTGTTTCAAGGATTCTCCAACATAGGTTGGCAGATTTTAATGCTGCCATGAATATTAATGATATTTTAGTTGGCAATCCCCAAGTTTGTGAATATTCACTACATGACCGAAAAGAGATGGCAATCGATTTTCATAGTGATTACCGTCTTATTTTTAGGGCCAATCACCCCCAAAACCCTCTTGACGAAATGGGAAGAGTAGACTGGACAAAGGTCCGAAGGATAAAGATTCTCCGAATTGAGAGGAATATAAAATGAGTACTGAATTCAAACCTAATTGGACATCCTCGCCTGGTGATACTATAAAAGATATTCTTGCAGCTCGCGATATCTCAGATTTTGATTTTGCCAAGCGTATGCAATTCAGTATAGAAGACTCCTTGGATCTTATAGAAGGTCGAACAGCATTAACTCTTGCAATTGCTAGACAACTTTCATCTGTGCTTGGTGCCTCAGTAGAATTTTGGATGACACGCGACCTTCAATACCGTCAAGATATTGCAAGAATAAGTATTTCTGACGAAAAATGGGCCAATCAATTTCCTGTAGAAGACATGATAAAGTTTGGTTGGATACCATTTGTGAAATCTTTAGCTGAAAAAGTTAAAGTTCTTCTAGATTTTTTTGATGTTCCAAATATTCGAACATGGAATGAGCGCAATGCAAATATCATGCAAGGTGTAGCTTTTAGAAAATCAAAAGCTTATGAGTCGCGCCCAGCTTCAGTAGCAACATGGATTAGGCAAGGAGAAATCCAAGCAAGAGAAATAAGCTGTTTGCCATGGGATCGGGAGAAATTTAAAGAATTAATTCCAGAGATTAGAGCTTTAACCTTACAAAAGGATCCACAAGTTTTTATCCCTAAGCTTCAAGAACTCTGCGCAACTTGCGGCGTTGCTATTGTGATAGCTCGCTCCCCAAAGGGTTGCCCAGCAAATGGGGCTACAAAATTTTTATCACATAATAAAGCTTTATTACTTTTATCTTTTCGTTACAAACAAGAAGATATTTTTTGGTTTTCTTTTTTTCATGAAGCAGGACATTTAATATTACATGGAGAAGATAATTTATTTTTAGAAGGGGATGACACTGTAAAAACAATCCAGGAAGAAGAAGCAAATAAATTTGCTGAAAATGCTCTTATCCCTGATGAGTACAAAAAAGAATTATTTGCATTAGGCGAAGATATGAGAAAGATATTGCGGTTTGCAAGTAAACTCGGTATTTCACGCGGAATTGTTGTTGGTCAACTACATCACTTTGAACGTATTCCATATAACCACTTAACTAATCTAATAAATCGATACACTTGGGATAATTAACCTCTAAACTTTATAAACCTATCAGGGCTCTTCTGCCAATTACATAAAGAATCTTCCAAAGCTTGCATACCTACACCAAGATCGTTATTTAATTCACTTAAAAGAAATTCAAGTTCACTTGTGCTGATCCTTCGATTTACACTCCCTGTGAATAAAAGTTTTGCACCTTTTATTGGTCCTGTTGAGTTTTGCAGGTATGCAAGTCCCGGTTCGATTTCTGCTAAACCCAGATGTCCTACCATTGTTAGATAATCAAAACGTCCAGTCCTACCGAATCCAATCACCTGGTTCATAGATTTATAAAGAAGATGAAAAGCCTTTTTAGGATTTCCACTAGCTTCTTGTGTAGCTAATTCAAATATTTCTCTATGTTGATGTGATTCTCCTATCCAATGAACATAAGACACAATTGTTGATCCTGTGCCTTTGGCAGAGTAAGCATCCAAACTTTGATATTTCCTATGATTACCAAATCCATGACGAGGGTTTTTTCTTTTAATTAGGTCTTGATTTTCAGATAGCCATGTTCGGAAACCATCAGTATTTTTACATATTCTTTTCCAGATCCAGAGTCTTCCACTACCATGTTGCCCATAGATGTCCTTCAAATACTGCCAGCCTGCAATTCTATGCTTACCAAAGTGGGTTAACAAAAAAGTAAGCCAAAATGCTTCATCAATGTTTCCATTTTTAATGTGAACAATTGCAGCCTTAATTGGATCGAATAATTCGTCGTTAGGATTTACACATCTTTCGTCTAATTCCCTGTTTTTTAATAGGGAAACATATTTTACTCTACGTATACTTTCCAGCAATTGCTCCACGTAAACTGCTAATGCAAGCGGGTTGCGAATACCAGGTAAATGATGTTTATCTTGATCAAATTTTATTAAAATGTCTGTCAAGTGTTGTGCTAATTTTTGATCAACAGTACGCATTAATTAAACTCCAACGAAGCGTTCGATATCCATTTTTGAATTGATTGAACAACCTGTTTGGTGACGCCAAAACTGCTTTGAAGATTATGGTTGTATCCTAGAATCAAAACTTCTCTACCAAGGGGAATATTTGAAATTGAATTAGTCATTCCATAATATGAAATACCTATTACGTCTTTGGCATCTTTCCGAGGTAGAGACCATTCCTTCATCTCTTTTTTAACCAACATAATTTTAGATAGGCTTTGAAATGTTTCGGCTACTGTTCTTCCATTAAGGATTATGAGTTCAATCGGCGAATCCCGAACTAACATACCTAAAGTATCCCCCGCAAATGATGCGAGAGCCTTTTTTTCGATAGAGCTTAACTCTGTCCATTTTTTCATTGTCGCATACGGAATAAGGTCTAAGTGACATGCCTTTGAATACTCACTATAAAAGGATGTTTTGGTGCCTTTAATCACATAATCCAAAACTCGAAACCAACGATCATACGGATTGCCCTGAAAATAGTATTGACAACTTTCAATAATAAATTGAAGGTGTCTTGCCTCAACTGCAGACCACGACTTTAATCGCAAAGAAGACAGTGTGTGAAATCTTCGGGAAATTCCAGTAAGTTCTTTTCCTGCTTCATCAACAAATTCCCTATTACTTGGATTCAGCCCCAATGTTGCCACCTTTGAATTTTCTAGATCCCCAAAAGCCGGGACGGGCGAACCCCAAAATATCACATTAGTATTCTTGGCAGCTTTGGTCTCCAAACGATCTATAAGGGTTGTAAGTGTAGCAAACATCGGAGTCAGTTCCTTTTTATTACGTTTTTATACTGTAAATCATCTTATCAATGAAAGAGTGATAAATCTCAGTAGACATTAAGTTTCTACAGTTTTGGATACCATCAATATCCTTTTCTTTTGAGTATCGAAACACTTGCAATAGCCTAATTATATCTGCCCAATAAGGATGAACCTGAGAGATTTCTTTTTTCGATATGTTTCCCTGCAATCGGATCTTTTTTTCTGCTCTCAATAATTTATCAATCGACGACCAAGGGTCTCCATACGGCATCGGAGGCATGGCCATTTTTGTTGTTTGCCAGCCTTCTTCCAAAAATTTTTTTGCCTTTTCCACATCTTTTTCATAAATATGCATACTGCCAACAAAGTGTTGATAACTGCCAATTTCTATAGAGAGACTTCTCGCAATAATTTCTTGCAACATGGTAAAGCAAAACACATCGTGTGGAAGCCCAATATAAGCATCGTTTGAACGCATAGATGTAATCATATTTAATTTTCCACCACGTACAAGAAATTGCAAAGTAGATGTACAGGGTACACTTTTGTTCTTTTTAATTAGATCATTGGCGTCAAATATTTGAATAACAGCTTGTCGCGAAGTAGGACGTTGTCTTAGGGTTTCAATTATTAGAGAAACCTGATTGCCTCTTTTCCACTTAAATAACCGTGGACCATATCCACCTTTTATCACGCTCCCATCTGCTTCATCTTTATAGCCTGATAAATAATATTGAATGAAGTCTAAGTTATTATTTTTTGCTAGATACCAACACAATTCTCCCAACCCACTAAAAGGTTTCCCTTTTGTCTCAGTGCGACTATAACGTGCTCGCGGATTTTCAATTTCAAGCAATATCCCTTGAAATTCTAATGTATCTCCCCTGCTTGCAGTGACTTGCGTACCATTTTTCAATAGTTCGCCAATCAACTGTCGCATAACATCATCGAGTGTTTTACCGCGAAAACAAGAGTTGTCCATTGGTTCCTCATTGCATCACTGTCAAGCGATATCCTTATTTGTAATGTTTTTTATTACCTTTTCTGCGGTTGCAGAAGATCATCATATGTAAAGATTTTGATGCGTGGGTTAATAAATCATTTAGAGACCAACAATCATCATCTATAACATGAATCCTGGCTATATATCGAGCTTATGTGGTCATATTTGCTCACAAGTGCGAATTTCCACCTTCCCAGCCAATAGAGTATCCCTACTTGATCTTATCCTCAATTTGCTTGTAAACATCCCTGCCTTTTTCGTCACGTTTTACAGCCATCAGGAAAAGCGCCATCTTGTTGCTCTTGTCTTCCCATTTTTCGCCAATGTTTTTCTTTTCCTGGGAGGCTTCGATGAGATGTTCGCCTTTATATTCGACAACCATTACGCGCCCGCCATTTAGCAGGGCAACAAAATCAGGGTAGAAGAACTTCCCATTGGAGAGGGGGAGGCGGAAAGCCCAGGTGTCATGGACCAGGTTTCGCACCCAATATTTGACTTCATTGCATTGGTCGATCGCTTTTGCACATTCCAATTCTTCTTCTGTATCGAAGGCACCGATGACGCTGCCGTAGTAGTGGTTGTTGAATTGATAGCGCCCGTGATAAAAATCGCTGGCTGGATAACTGTTTGGATCAAACTTGAAGGAATAATCGTAGGTGGTTTCTGCGGTGGTGTTATCACCATACAGGAGTGCCTGATAATTGGATTTGCTATCTTTGACTTGATATTCCTTGATCTTGGCTGCCATTGCTTTGAGCAGTTGGAAGCGGGCGCGCACAAGTGTGACAAGTGGAATATTTCGCTTCTCAAGTAATTGCTTTAGAGTTTTGCGGGTGAATTCCAGAAGGTTCTCAGGGCGGATATTGGGCTGTCTCAAACGCGGTTCAAGCCAACGCGTGAGCTGCAAATCGGTCAGCCCGCTTTCGGTATCACTGAAATCGAGCGGTAGTTGCTTACCCAAAAACCTATAAGTAAGTTTTTCACCCTTGATATCGAATTCGTAAGTGGATGCCTTCTCTTCGATCTTGAAATCGCCTTCTGTAAGTTCGGCAGGGTAGTCGAGGATGTTCCAAAGATGGTCATCCAAAACATATTCGGCCAGTTCAGGTTCGCCATCCTGTAACAAAGTCAATTGCGGGACGACGAATGGTTCGCCACGTTCTGCAGGGGAAAGTGCGCGTTTAGGAAGCTGATGATATTGCGCTATGGTTTGAGTGACTTTGGGGCGATCCTCTTCCTGGACGGATGCAATAATCTTCTTTTCCAGTTCGGGAGTGACATTGCCTGAAACACGTAACAACAATCGGTTGTCATTACCCGTTTCGATCTTGAGTTGGGAGCGTTCCACCAAATCGAACTTGGATAGATCAGGTTCCTCAGTGAGAATGAAGACAACAGGTTCCTGTGGTTTGAATGCAACAGGCTCTATGTTTACAGGTAATTGAACTTGCGTGTATTGCTCAGCTTCCAGTTTGTCGAAGCCCATATCTACAAGGCAGTCTTCCATTTGTTCGGCGGCTTTTGTCCAACTGGTGGATGAGACATGGGCATAGGCACGGTTCAATTCGGTGTGGACTCTCTCGCGGGCGTATGGCATACGCAGGACACGTCCAAGTAGCTGCTCAACATCCTTTTTGGAATGGACGGTGGCAACGGAACAGAAGACATAAGCAAAAGAACAATCCCAGCCTTCTTTTAGAGCTTCAATGGTGATGACAGCTTCGATCTTGTTGTTGGGGTCAAAGAGATTGACACCATCCAACTCGCGTTGTGTACCTGTGGCAATGGCAATGTGTTCGCGTGGAATACGACAGGTTTCCATCAGGAATTTTTCAACCACGTCCACGGTGACTTCGCGTCCTTTTTCCTCTGCCTGGATCAGCACAATCGGACGGACAAAATCGGGTTCCTTCGCGGCGATTTCTGCAAGTTTGTTGCGGGTGAGGATTGCGTCCTGAATGGCTTCGCCCCAGGTTTGATGTTCGGTCAACACGATTGGCAGTTTGATCATTTGCTCGTGTTTGAGTTGGGAGGCGGATACGTTATATAGAATATTACTGTTGGCTGTCGGCGTGGCGGTGAATTCAAAAACACATGCAGGCTGAATGCGCTCAAATACTTCGTGCATGAGTTTGGTAGCGGCATTTTGCGACTCATCTATGATGACCAATGGACTGTGAATCGTCAGAAGATTGCGGAAGGAATATTTTGGCTTGCCTTTTTCTGCGCCCTCCTCAATGGGATCCAATCCTTCGATCCCTGTTGGCAGGTTAACGAAGTGCGGCTCAAGATGTTCGTTATGGGCGTAGACTTTGCGACCGTCCGTGTCTTTGACGCGAAGGCTGGCAAACGTGCCGACGACAACACAGGTGCGGTCACGCAAATCCTGTGGGCGAATCTGGGTAAACTCACTGATATCCAACACCTTGACCTGTCCTTTGAAGGCGTCCATCAGGGCTTCACGGTTGGGATGGTTGGGTTTCTGGAGGGTTTCAAGAGTCTGTTGACGGATGACGTTGGTTGGAACCAGCCACAAGATGACAGGGTATTCATCTTCAAGATAGACATTTGAGGCGATGGAAGCGCTGCGGGCTGCCATGTAAGTTTTGCCACCACCTGTCGGGATGCGAAGGCAGAGATAGGGAGTCTCTGGCAGGGGAGGTAAAGGCTTGTAGGTGCGAGACAACCCCAAGTCACGAGTGATGCGGGCGAAGCCATCCGCCGCACCGTTAACGCGGGCTGATTCGAGGTAGTCCTTCAAAATTCCTAAAGCGGTTTCCTGATATTCTTTGCGTTGGAAGGTCATGTTAACGCGCCTTTATATCGTATGGGACTTGCTTGAAGATGATGTTTTCGCGTGCCAGTCGTTGCGAACTGAAGGTGGTCAGTTCGCCATAGATCACTTTTTGCCCTTGATGCGGCGGAAGGCTGGCGAGGATCTTGCCAGTGAGAACATTTCCGCCGTCTTTGGATTTATCACCAAGGATGCCGTTATAAAGCAGGTAGTAGGCAATTCCATTGTGAACGCCAAGCAGGGGAGATGCCTTTTTGCTGCGGACTTCCAGCGGCGTATGGGTCTCTGTAAACCAGACATGTGCCGCCAAAGTGCGGAACCTGACAGAGGGGTTGATCTTGCCCTCTTCGTCAAAGATGGATTCACCAAGTTTGTAGAAATGGAATCCGCCGCCGCCTTGCCAGTTGACATCTTCGCTGATGCCGCCTTGTTCGCCATCCACTACTTTTTTCAAGCGGGGTACACAATGGGTTATGGCATGATCTCCCATTTCAATTCCGATATATCGTCTTCCCATTTTATGGGCAACAGCGGCGGTTGTGCCTGAACCTAAGAAAGAATCAAGGACAATATCATTTTCATTTGTTGAAATTTGAATCAAACGCTCAATTAATTTTTCTGGCTTAGGAGTAGAAAATGGGGTTTCACCTGGAAATAACGATGTAATTTCTGCCTTTGCGGTTCCCGTCGTTCCAACTTCTGAATGCATCCAAAGACTTGATGGAACCAATCCTGTCTGCACTTCAGACAAAAACTTCTTTACTCGCGGAGCGTTTTCTCCATCTGCGCCAAACCAAATGCGATTATCTTGAACCATTTCAAGAAATCTTGGTTCTGTATAAAGCCAGCATCTGCCCGCAGGGGGATCGATCTTTCGACCAGAGGGCGTAGTAATGGTGAAAAATTGTTCTTTTCGTCTGCCTTTCTCTGCTTTTGCATGTGCTGGGAGAGAAGCCCACGGACCGCGAGGGTCGTTATCAGGATTTGAATATCTTTCCAGTTGACTTTCAGATGATGGAAGAGGATTTCTTATATTTTTCCAAATATTCCTATCTTTTGCAAAGAGCAAGACAGTATCATGAACTGTGGATACATCCGTTCTGTTCTCTCTGGTGTGACTTTTTTGCCAGACAATATGCGCAACAAAATTATCTCTACCAAAAATCTCATCTAAAAGCACCTTCAAATAATGCCCTTCGGTGTCGTCGATTGATACCCAAATACTTCCCTCAGGTGACAATAAATCGCGCAATATTTCTAAACGAGGATATATGGTACTTAACCAGGTAGAGTGCTCCAAATTATCATCATAGTGCTCAAAAGCGCTCCGAGTATTGTAAGGAGGATCGATATATATGCATCTTACCTGACCAGCATAATATGGTAACAAGGCTTTCAAGGCGTCAAGATTGTCACCTTGAATGAGCATGTTTTCAGCATTTGAGTCGCCGTAGGAAAGCGTTTCGTCCGCTTCAAGCAGGCGGTAGAGTACGCGGCTGGATGTTTTGCGTGCTTCTTCGTCATTGAGCCAGTGCAGAATGGGCATTCTGTTATCTATCCTTTTGGGTTGCGGGTTGTTCGCCGTTATCTACGACTACATCCAGGTATTTTAATTTCATTTTTTTCGCGGCAGCCAGTCTATGCTGCCCGTCAAGTAAAAAGAGGTTGGGGTTCACCATAATGGGGAACCAGGCGCCAATTTCAAAATTCTCAGTGATGGATTTGACATCAGCCCAGTTGACTTCGTTTTGATGGGAAAACAAGGTCTTATCCACCTTGATTTTATCTATTGGGATTTTGGACATGACAACCCATCTGCCTTTGAATTCAGGCTTGGCATACATGGATGTCAGGTATTCTGGAGAAGGAATGTAGGTCTTTTTCATTACCTGTAAATCGGGTTTATTCTTCCAGCATGTCCGCTATGAATTGGATGACATCAGGCTTGTCTTTGTTGTCTCTTAGAAGTTGAACCAAGGCGTTTCCGATGTAGTATCCCTCTTCAATTCCGTATTCGTTTTCAGGGATAAAACATTGGAAGCGAAGCACTAGGGGTTCCTGTTCAGAGTCGTCAAAATCATCTTTGGGTTCGTCCATTTTTCCTCGTTTGGTCTCCAGTAGGCAAGTATAAAGGTAAATTGGCGATGCGATTACGGCTTCTTTTTAGGAGCAATGCGTCTAAGGATGTAACTCAACGCCCTTGTAAGAATGATGGAAATCCCTATGATCCCAGTAACAGACGGAATACGCCATTTTGGAGGAACTCTGTGCCAGTTTGAGCGGATTTCATAATAATTTCTGTAGATGCTTGCTGAAGTCCATCCCAAAGTCACACCAAAAATAGTTCCAGCAATGCCATATGATTCGTTAGAATTCTGATTATTGTCAGGTCTATGCTTCGCTGTTGAATATCCCATAATACCCCCCACCACCCCACCAAGGAGAACGCCAAAGGGGACACCAGGTGGGTTTCTTCTTTCACCAAAGCGAAAGCGTTTGATTTGTGAAATAGTGTCACGTTCTTTGGCTGAAGCTACTTCGGTCCCTTCATTGTGACGAACAAAAACCGTGCGTTCACTGAAAAACGAGTCTGAGGTTTCCAATCTTCGGATTGTTTCATGCAAGTATGGTGTTGGATTGATCGTAATAACCAATAAGCGATTACTTTCGAATTCCAGCTCGTCACAAAAGACATCTTCCAAGGCAGGCTCACAAGCTGAGTTGACGATATCCAGGATGTTCCTTGCTGTTAGGCGATGATTGCCAACATCAAACAGAGTTCGAGTACCATCCTCCCTTTTCTTATCGTCTGCACCAATCACCAAGTAGGCTGTATCGCCTGCCACAATAGAATTCCCATTCGCCAATGCAAGAATATCTTTGATCAATTCTCCGCGTTGTTTGTCTTTTACTATCTTGTCTTCAGCATAAATCAGGTATGGTTTTCTCTTAAAGTCCAGCGTGGGACCTTCCTCTTTGGAGAGGAGAGTGAACAGGAATTCAGGGGTAATAACTTGAGTGGGAGAATTGTTTGTCATTAGATATTGCTCATTTCACATACTATTCTGGATAGGCGCTTATTGCATAAGCTTCTATCCAGCTAACGTCAAGGCAGATGAAATGCATTGACGTGCGGCTCTTTTCCATCGAAAAACCAAGAGTTGTTGTTGAGATTATTGTCTGTGCTTTTCAAATTTCCCCCAGTACATTCTCCTAGGGAGGTGACCAGTAACGCCAAGTATAACCGTTTTCAAAGTGTGGTTATTGATCCCCACTCCACAGTCGGCAATTTTCCAAATCTGCGTGTACTTGCCATCACCGCCGCCATATCCGGTGGCAATGGACCGAGCGCTATACCAACAGCTATACCAACAGCCTTCTGTACCCACGGTGGGCTTATCTGGGCGTACACAAGGCGAACGCCTGTCTGTTGGCAGAATTGGCGGGCGGATGCCAGCCGTATTCTGGTTATTCTTTCTATTTCCATTCTTTTTTTATGTCCATCTCCGACCTCCAACCAGAACACGGTCTCGAAACCTTGAATTCGTCCCCAGGCAAGTGCATCAGGGCGCACGGACGTTTCAGGAAGTTGCGATTCAGTCCAACCCGTCCAAATTTCAACCTGTGGATAAGCAGATCGTAACCATGCCGGCCACCTGCGGGAATTCGTCCTGTGTGGCGTCCCGATGAAGTGCGGGTACAGTTCCTTCATACCGCTAAAGTCCACCCCTTCTGATGCCCCCAAACTGCGCAAAGCAATGGATACCCCTTTGCGCCTTGGGTGCCACATCGGGTATGGATCCATCTTCTTTGGCTTCGACTTGTCTTTTTGGATTACCTCGCCAAGTTTGAATATCACCTTTTTTTTCTTTTGAAGCCCCTGTAAAACATCAAGGGTAGTGGTTTCGGGAAGACCCGCAAGAGAAGCGATTTCCTCCAGGCTTCCTTTCCAGTTTCGGGTCAAGACCTGAAGACACTTCAACTCTTCGCGAGAGAAGCAGGAGAATTCATCGTCCACCTTGGGAGGAGGAAGGAGTGAAGAAGAAAATAATCTTGGTCCAAAAGAGAAACTACGATAATCAGGTATCTTGTCCTTTGAAGTGACGACATACGGAATGGAAAACCCATCAGTCATGGATCGTTTGACCTCCATCACGTACCAGTCCCCAGGTGACGTAACGCGAATCCAAAGAGATGCACCGGGTCTTTTTTTATCCAGTTCGGCAACCAGGCGCTGCAAGAGGGGATGAAAGTCAAACGGTGGCAATCCATTCAAGGCGTCAATATCGAATATGAAGGTGTCGGTGAAACCATCTTCATATTTCAGGCTGACCCAATCGGAGAAGGTTACATCACCCAGTCGAACGGTCATATGTTAGTTAATCCGAACATCCAATGTTGATGTATTCATCTGCGGAGAAGAAGTTCAGTGGATTGAGCCAGACGGCGCTTTGTTCCCCAGTCTTCTGGCGAATTCCATAATGCAAATGCGCGCCGGTGCTGTTGCCGGTGTTGCCGCTCAATCCCACTACATCGCCGTAGTTGAGAATCTGTCCTTCCACGACCTGAACACTGCTTAGATGCGCCAGCCAGACCTGATAGCCATTGTTCTCCACCACCACCAGAATTCCCCACGGACCGTTCGAGCCAGCCCACACCACCTTGCCTGAGATGGTTGTATGAATTGGTGTACCTTCGTTCACCGGGAAGTCTGCACCAGTATGTGAACGGTAATGTGGGTCTTGAAACATGCAGCCCAATAGTGGCTTGTCATACCAGTCGCTCCAATGTTGGATAGGACCGATCATTGGCAATCCATAAATTTCTGAACCGGGTCCAACATAACCATCGAAGGGCACAGCGCTCATGCCGGATGGTAGCGAGTTGCCATAGGAACCGTTGTCACTTGACTCCGCAAATTGGGGAATATCGAACAACCATTGCTCCACACCGGGCTGCGCCCATGTTGGAAGTTGGGGGATGGTTAGTACCACCAGCATCACATAACCCACCACCAAAGCCGCCCCGCATAACAACGGGGCGGTCATTAAGGCAATGGAAAAACGGACGAAACCTTTCATTACAGAACGCGTCCCAATCGATCCAGACGGATCTCACCCTGTTGTCCAGCTTGCAAGCCCATCGAGGCTTCAATGGACAAACCATTGCGGATCATGCGCATCGAGAGCCAGTAGGAAACGCCGGAACCGAGAATGACAGGCGAGAGAAATAATGGATTGCCCGAATACAATCTCCCAACTTCCGGTGTTGTGATGGCGATCAAGACCAAGACCGCCGGTGGAAAGAGAGCCAGGAAGCGTGCCTGCCATTCCACTCCCTTGGCAGCAGCGCGCGCACGGGATAGCACTTCCACCACCGTGCCAAGAGTCTTGCGCAGGGATGCCACCAGTGGGCCAATCTCGATGCGTCCTTCGATAGAGGCTAATAATGAAGTGGCAACTATATCCACTGCGGGATTATCCCAGGCGGTCGTCCATTCACGCACTGCCAGCGCGGCTTCATCGGCAGGTGCGGTACGAAGTCGCACTACAAGATCACCCAACACCATTCTGCCATCTGGACCAACGGCTTGCGCGGCATCATCGAGCGCATCTCCCAAGGGCTTGCCTTGCGAGAGAAGAGTCTCAACGACTCCGAGACCCCGCAAAATATCCTTGGCTTGTTTCAAACGGAATTCCTGACGTTTATCGGAAAGCGTACCGGCATACAACAACCCACCTGCAATCGCAAACAGGATCGCGGGAAAAAATCCCAGGAACATACCGCCTGCCAAACCGCCACCAACCCAAGCCAGAAAGCCATAAGCGATCTGGTTGAACGCCAATCCGGTACCAGTCTGACGCGCGAATTTCTCCGGATCGAATTTCTTCTTCGGCTGGGCGATGCCCATTGCTCGCGCCATGCCAGCTTCATCCACGGTACGTCGCCAGCCAAAGGCAATCGGGATGGCAGCTAGCGCCAGGGCGCCAATAATTGAAATCAATGTGATCATGCTATCTCCATACAAACCAGAATGCGAGTTCCTGCGCGCCGCCACCCGCAAGCCAGACGGCAAAGTAAATGCCTACAACACCCAGCAGGACGGTCAATAACGGATAGACGCCAACCTCATTCCATGCCAGATCAACGGGACGCATGGTTGCTTGTTCAGTTTGTGGTTGGTATGAAGGAGCAGGATGCTCTCGCTCGACTGTTGGGCGTTGCGCTTTTTGTTTAGGTGGAGTCGGATCGGCTTCTGTTTTGAGTGTGGCCGCCTGCTGATTCACATACTGCTTTGTCTGTATCGAATATCGAAAACGGCGCATCAACCAGACTTCAGGCGGGACGCGGTCGGGTCCAAGGCGTAAAAGAGCGAGCGCCATGAAGGAGACCAACACCAGAAAACCGATCACCACCTTTCCAGTGAAGGATAGCGGAAGGAATAAACATAGCACTGCCAGGAGTGCCCCGGCACCGAGGATGCCAAGATCGCGGTTATTGAACATGCCTCTCCTAGAATGGCGGCTTGGGCTGGAAGTTTTTCAGCATCTCACCCAGTTGTGGCAGGAAGAGGAAGGCGAACAACACAATAATGATCAGACCGACCACTCCAATGATCGCCATCGAGGTCATGCGGCTGCCGCCAAATGCCATGCCTGCAGTGCCTTGGAGGATGTAATACAGACCGCCGAGCAATGCCACAACAATCAGGAGACCTGCCATGAACGCCCAGGCGTCGCGGGCGATGGACAGGATCTGTTCCATAATGGGATCGAACATAAAAAATCTTCTCCTTTGAATTTTCAACAAGTACCAAGGAACCAGGCTGCCAATGGAATGGCAGCACTGGCGAGGATCATGCCAAAGAGCGCTTCACCGCTTTCGATCAGGGCATTGGCAAAGGATGTTGCCCCGCCAATGGAGGCAGAGAACATCGTGATGAAAGCCGCCTTCAACATGCGTAGGGCTGCCAGCCCGCCGATCAACCCGGATGCCAGTGTGCCCAATTCGCTAATAGGTCCACATCCGCTTGCACCAGGTAGGGTCGATTGCAGAGCACTCACGATCTGCGGAATGCCGAGAAATGCAAATAAGCCCAATACAATGATGGAGATCAGGGCAGATATGGATTCCCAGACCCAAAGATTTGCACCAAGGACGGATGCCGAACTCACACGCAATATCTGGGCAATACCTGCGAGCAGCGCGAAGGCGACAAATGCGCCTGCCAGTGCAACCCAAGCTTCACGCAGGAAGGTCAGTAACAGGGAGGAAACTTCGCTCATGACAATGCCATCGGATCGTGTTTATGGAATTCCGCTTCGAGGGCGGGATAGAAGCGTTCGCCCCAGAACTGCATCGGCCAGTGTCGAGCCGGTCCAGTGCGGTCTTTGAGGGTCAAGACTTCCAGAGGAGCACAACCGCATTCGCGGACATCGCCGGTACGGTTCACGACCAACACGCGATCCGCTTCATAGGGCACTCGTTCATCGCCTAATAATGCAGACAGATCATCGCCATCATGGAAGCGTTCGGATTTCAGGGCGGCTGCCGCAATGATCGCCCAGCCATGATGTCGCGCCATCTCGCGCAAGGCGGCGGCTGCTTCGCCGCTGCGACCTTCTTCGTTCATCATGCCGGTCAAGCCAACCACTGGGACTCGGTTGAGATAGTCCACTGCGATGAGTGCCGGTCCTTTGACGGGGAAGCCATAATCATGGATCAACATATCCTCCAACGCACGTACGGTATCCTCACGGGAGTTAAGCGAGAGCAATACCGCTTCACTGGCGCGCGCAAGAGCCGCTTCGACCTTTTCCTGGGATGCATGTTCATGTGGACCGGAAACAATCGCTTCCACTTGCCGGTACAGGCGGAAACGCAATTCCTCGGGGGTGTGTTCATAACAGCCGATGGCAGACGGGATGTGTAGGCAGGCAGCCTCGTAGATCATGCGCAGCAGCCAGGAAGTCTTGCCAATTCCTGGCGCTGCGGCAAGGAGAGTCGCGCCGCCGCCCCAGAAGGACAGACCAGCGAAGACACCGAAGGGAGTGTAGGGCTGTGGGTTGCCCAGAGTTCCGGAGCGTGGCATGGGGATATATTATTCATTTTCGGATGGGGGATTGGCAGTGATGTCGCTAAGCAGCGATATGTTTGCCTGTCTATGGCATTCTTGCGCTACAATACTTTTATGCGTAAAAGTCAATTCATCGTCTCGCTCACTATAGTTCTCGCGTTGAGTGCCTGTGACTTGATGCCCGTCAGTCAGGACAGTCCCACCGCCTCTGAAAATGAGACAGTGGATATGGGGAGTCTTCCCAGTCAAACGCCACTCCCGCTTCCAAGTCCAACCACCACACCCACACCATTTCCCATCAATGCGGAGGTAATGGACCAGGCGGTTGTTCTGGAGGTTCCTTCTCTGGACCTGATTGAGTCGCTCGTGCTGCTTTGGCCGTCTCAGCCCCTGGTTTCAGACCTGGCGGTTCTACCCAACCACCCGTCGATCATCGTGATTGGTTATGGTGAGCCAAGTGGCAGACTCAATTCCGCTCCAGGCGGACACCCACAACTGGTCTTTTGGAATATCGAGACAAATACCCCCATCTTCACGGTCGAGTCGGAATCGGAAGGCATCTTCTTTTCCAGTATTGTTGTCAGTCCAGACGGCAACCTAATCGCCTATCTGGGAACTGACCGCATCCTGCTTGTAACCCTGGAGTCCGGGGCTTCGCTGAATGAGCTGACCTTCACCAGACAGGAGTTCGTCGATAGTGACACAAATTCGATGGGCTTTGCTTTGGGTGCAGCCTTCAGCCCCGATGGCAGGTTGCTCGCCATCATGGCTGACGACGGAACCATCCTACTTTGGGATGTACAGGCTGGCCGTACATGGACCGAATTATCGATGACGGGGCAGGTAGTCAACGATTGCGGCTACGGTGCGAGTTGCATCGCATTCACACCGGATGGACACAGCCTGCTCGCCGCCCGTGGGCACGACCTGCGCATCTGGAATTTGGACGATCTTAACAACCCGATCAACATCTTGCTGGTCCGGGAAGTCACCGCCCTAACTGTTACCCCGGACGGCCGCTTTGCCCTGACCGGAAATGATATTGGGGAAATCCATGTCTGGGATCTTGCGGATGGGACACTGAGATTCACAGAATCTGGTCACCGCAATGGGGTCGATACCCTGCTCATTAGCCCAGATGGAAACCTGTTGGTTTCCAGTTCTTACGATGGTGTCCGCTTATGGGATGCTACATCCTGGACTATCCTGAGTACCATCGACTCCCGGTTCTATCGCATTGGATTCACATCGGATGGCAGGTTTCTAGTGAGTTCGGCGATCGAGGACCGCGGCAGGCTTTGGGGTGTACGCTCAGACTCTCTATCCGCCGAGCGGCAGGGCGTGAAAGTCATTGCCCTACCGGGACCAGTCTATCTGGAATCCTGGGCGCGGGAAGTGCCTGCTGTTTGGCTCGCTCCTGCAGGTCAGCTTGCCCGGCATGAAATCCGTCTGGAATCGAGCTGGAAGGTAATTGAGTCCTGTGCATATAGCGGGGGCGGCTTCTCAGGTTACGTTGCCCGTCAGCAGCGGCTGGTCACAGCCAACCTCCTGGATCTACAGACGGATGCCATTCTGGCAACGCGGGTCTTCGAAGGGAGCTTACCGAAGGCTTGCCCGTCAACACAGGTATTCTCCCCGTTCGACTCGACCCTGTCTCTGGACGGCGACGCACCAGATGCCGATCAATTCCTGTCCTGGTTGCGTAGCGTCATGGACCCTTTGGGCTATCCGTAAATCTTATTTAATTGATGGCGGTGATGGTGTTACGTGTCGCTATGGAGTCAGTAGGAATAAACGCAATAAAAGATATGCGATCAAGCCAATCAACAGACCTGGCAAGGCCGGGATGTCCCCATGTCGTCTGCGAACCCAAAACCTGCGCCAAAGTTCCAAACCAAACAACGATAATAAGACTGCTGGCAGGGGGAACAGACAAGCCAGCCCGGAAAGCGCAAGAAGGTCAGCCCTGCCAATGATGTCTTTACGATATCCATATCCAGTAAGTAATACCGGCCAGACGGGCGGGTAGAACAACAAAGGCAGCGTGTACCATCCGGATAGATTGCGAAAGATACTCCAACCACATGCCAATAGAATGATCCCGGTTTGAAGGGGCGTGGCAGGTAACGTCAATAGGATCGTTCCAAACAGAAAGACTTCAATCCCAGGAACCAGGCGATAACGCAGATCGGCATAACTGAATATGGAGAATGAGACTAGTGCAAAGGTTTCTGTGATGGTCATGCTTGATTTTCTTCGTCGGTTTGTTTATTCGGCATAAACGTCAATATCTCCTTCACCCGTGATGCATTGCCAAGTTCGGATGCCCGCATCAAAGGATCACGTGCGGTCATGATCTCATCCGAATGATCCAGATAGGCGCGGGTCATCTGTGCCGTTTCCTGCGGGTATTGCGCGGCGAAGACATTGGAATCCATTCCGTGTTGAGTGATGTCGGCGGACATGGCTTGAAAGCCCTGCTGGAACTCCTGCGGAGACCCGTTGAAATTGTCTCGAATGGAGGCATTCACCGATGGCGAAAAACCAAAATCATCGGAAGGAGATGTGGATGGAGCACTGTTGAAGCGTTGCATTCGTTCCCCTAACTCCGCCTGCCGCGCCGCAAGTTCATGTCCATGTGCAAGGGATCGATTGTAGGCAGCGGGGGCTCGTAGTCCCATCGCTTCCAGGTTTCCGGCTTGTTGTGTCAGTTGCTGTGCGGCATTGAGATGTCCCATTGCAGCTTCTGCGCCGGTAAGTCCACTCGTGGCAGCAGATGTTGCAGATGCACCTGCTCCTGTCGCTCCTGCTGCGCTCACTGCACCAGCTCCCGCCGCTCCGACTCCACTGGCAGCAAGCATCCCGATGGAGACGATCTGTTGCGCCGCCTTGATCATCCCGCCAAAGGCATCTGCAGTAGTGGAAATGGTCATCTTGCCTAGAATACCTGCCAGGGAAAGCAATAGTCCTGTCGCGCCCCATAACCAGATCACGCGCAGAATGGCAGATAGCATTCCCTGTTGCCCCATCCAGGTGCTGGCTGCCATACCTGCCTTGAAGACTCCACCTGCCACAATGGGTAGCAGAGCGATCAACACAACTGCCTTCATCCACAAAAAACGCAGCCAGGTTGCCTGAGGCAGGACACTGGCGATTGCCAAAGGCGGAGCGAGAACAGCTAGGATAAATAGAACCGCATTGGCGGACGCAAAGGCAAACAACATGCCGCCAATGGCGAGTAATGAACCAATGGAAAGACCAATATTTAGCAGGCTGCCAAGGAAGGTTTGATTGGCAAGTCCCAACAAAATGGACGTTGCAGTGGTGTTCTCTACGAAGCTGACTGCCAAGGCACCCGTTTCACCAATGACTTTTCCAACCATCCACCAGCCGAGGCGGACGATGAGATCCAGGAATGGTCCGGAGGCAATCGCCAACACACCGGCAGTCACCCAATCCCCAACCACGCGCAAGCCACTGTCATCATCACCAAGCAATCTGCCCCAATGATAAAGTGCCAATCTCAACAGGAATAAAGCAGGTGCCAATGCCGCCGCAACCGGTAGACTGGACTGCGCCACGGTGCTGTAGTCGCCCTGACTGGGAGCTTGCACGATCTCACCGATCACGCTGGTCCAGCGCGCCACCTCCTCGCTCATCGCACGCACTTCCTTGTCGGCGGCTTTATCGAAGATGCCTGCCAATGCCTCAGAGATCGTTTCGGCAGGAAAGACCAGATGGTTGAAGATCTGCGAGATGGTGCTCGTAGTTGTGTTGCCGCCGCCTCCCGTGGGCGGGGTCGGTGTGACTGTGACCGTCACGGTGGGTGTGGGAGTCAGGAGTAGATTCGTACCGGAGGCGTGAACTGGTGTGACCGTCATTGCCAGATTACCGAGGATAAGCAGTGCAACGAAAATTACACAGATAATAAGAAATCGGAGTTTTTTCATAAATCCTTCAAGGCGTGTTGGGAGATATGGTTTCTTGTAAAGCACAATTGCTGGTATCCGCATTGTTTGCAGAGCGATGGTCGCTGCAGGGCATTCAAGGGCGGGTGGGGGCCCTTCTTCGCAAGGTTGGACAGGGACACCACTGTTTTTTCCAGATCCCGGTCAGCAAGCAGAGGATCAAACGGTTTTGCTATACCGTTTTCCCGATCAAGGGAGTTAATGACAGGCGTATTGGACCAAGGCTGACTCCCCAGGGTTGTGCAGCGTTTGAGCAGGGAGAAACGCAGTTGATCCTGTTCGCCATTGGAGATGAGCGAACCGATCTTTGTTTCGGTCACATGTCCTACTTGAACCTGCCAGATCCAGACATCAAATTGAACAGGCATGCGTACATCAGGCAGAAGAGACAAGCAGACTTTTTCTGTCTTTAGGGTGTAGCCTGTGTCGCGCCCGATCTGCATGGCTTTACGCCAGTCATGGGCGAGGAATGCCCAGGTTCGAACATAAATGAACAGGTTGCGCCAGTCTCCACCGAGATTTTGGATGGCATTCTGGGAACCGTATCGGCGGCTGATGGGGATATTCCCACCCCGAAAGAGTGGCATGAGTTCCGGCGATTGGAAATTACTGTGCTGTCTGCGGTACTCCTCGACTTCGCCAACATAAGAGCGTATCTCATCAAGGAGATTTTCGAAGCCATATTGGGTCAGGAATTCCAGCAGGGTCTTGCCAGTGGACAGATCTTCAAGCGACTTCCAAACCGGATCGAAGGGTGGTGTTGGATCGGCTCCTGTCAGCCACCAGCGCGCAGCCGCAGGGCAGAAGCTATACACCAACGCAGACAGAATCGGATTCCCGCGCGCGTTCTTGGAATTGAGCATGGCAAGGAAGAGATCAGTGTACATGCCAGACCATTAGAAGAAAGGGGATCGTCCGCCATGCGGCGGGGGATTTCATGCCGGTGAGGGATTGCTTCTGAAAGAATCTCCAGAAGAACTGAAGGATGCTGGTGATCAGGAATGATAAAAACATAAGCAGAATCAGGGATGGGATATTGGAATTGGGTAATGCCCATAAAACTGCCATCCATAGTTTGACATCCCCAGCGCCCATCCATCCGTTTGCCCAAGCGGAGATTAGCAGAAAACATGCCAGCCACAGATCCATATGTCCAGGGAAGTGGGCAAGCATGCCCGCAAGGATCAACGGATACGTAGCCCAGTTTGGGATGCGATGTGTACGCAGATCATACAGGGTGACTGCAAGTAAATAAATGAGCAACCAGATCATTGGTTGCTCATGATATAGAGATAAGGGGATGGGTGTGGAGATTGTGTCGCTTTAGTTCTGGTTCGGAGTTAGCGACAGTGGTTATATACCAAGTGAATTTTTTGGTAAAATATCTTTGCAACGCTAGGGTGCCCCCCTCACCCTTGTGTTGCATTTTTTATTCCCAGTGCTTGACGAAAGAACATTTGTTCTGTTATTATCCTTGATGTATGTCTATCTGGGATCGTTTTCTACACCTGATAGGCTTGCGTCCAACGCCCGACCCCCGAAAATATCATGTGGAGATCAGTGACAACCTGAAGGTCACCCTGTCCACAATTGCCAAGGACGAGGGTCGTCCTGAATCCGAATTGATCCCTGAACTCCTGAACGCAGGTCTGACCCAATACACCTCCAGTGAAAGACTCTGGAATAAATGGCAGACTCTATCCCTGCGCGAAAAAGATGTGGTGGCATTCGTTTGTCTGGGGTACACCAATCAGGAGATCGCCCTACGTATGAACATCTCCCCCAACACGGTCAAGGATCGGTTGTCTTCTGTTTTTCGGAAGTTCAACATTCACAAACGCAATGATCTGCGCATGTTATTTTCCCTGTGGGATTTCAGCGAGTGGGAACGGCAGGGATAGGTTCAATTGAAAGCTTTACCGCAAGATATGGCACATCCATTTAGCCCCCATCCAGCACCCGGATGGGGGCTTTTGTTTAAAGAGGGAAACCTGTAATCTCACAGCATGAACATTCTTCCCGCTCTAAAAACAGGCAAACTGATCGCAATCTACGCACCGGACGCGGCTTGCACCGAAACCATGACCTTGATCGCTGAACTCGGTTTGCGAGGTCCGGTCACAATCATGGATGGGGGCAATCGTTACAAGCCCTATCAGGTCGCCATGCAACTGCGCAGGGGAACTGTAGATGTTTCAAGGGCTGCCAGCCGAATATTCAGTCGGCGCGCCTTCACCTGTTATGAGATGAACACCCTGCTCAGTTCCACTCCGTCTTTGAACCACCCCTGCTTGATCCTCGACTTGTTGAACACGTTCTATGACGATCATGTACCAATGCATGAGGCGGATCGATTATTGAAATCCTGCCTTGCCCAAATCCAACGACTTGTACTCTCCGGTCCTGTCGTCCTGACTCTTGCCCCGCCTTTGGCAGAGGAACGGGCTTTTCTACTTGAGCAGGTCTGCGCGCAAGCAGATGAAGTGATGGTCAGGGAAGCGCTCGTCTGTCAACCCGCCCAACCATCGCTCTTCTGAATGATATGGGTCGCACTCTCATCACTATCACCCAGCTTCTAAACGAAACCGAAGCCAACCTGTCGGCATTTCGGCGTACCTTGCGCCGCAGTGATCAATACATCTTTGATGGTCTCTTTGCCGCCGCGCGCCGACATATTGCTGCCATCGGGCAGGCGGAATCGCTGTTACCGTTTGAGTCGGCGCTACTTGCCATGTTACTGGAGCAGTCTAAAGAAATAGCTGTTCTTGAACAAAAGGTCGAAGAACTGATAAAGAAGAACTCGAGTTAAGTGCGTCGAAACATGGCGGAGACAACTGGCTGGCTTCTGGATGTATATGCGGAGGAGGATGGAATCACGCTATGGTTGCTGACGGATGCTGGTCAGCACCTGTGCTTACGCATGGATTTCGACATTACGTTTTATGTGGCGGGAGATTTTAGACTTTTACGACAGGCATGGATTTATCTAAAAGAAAGGGATGTGAGGCTGGAACGAACCGTCCGCCGCGATCTATTCCTTGGTGAAAGGGATGTGATGGCTGTCACCACTCCTGACCCGGCAAATATCCAAAAATTATTCGGGGACCTGCAACGGCAATTTCCATCGTTGGATTATTACGATGTAGACATTCCCATTACTCTGCGTTTTATTGCACAGACGAATACACATCTGTTGGGACGTTGCTGTGTCTTGCAGGAAGGGGAATGGGGACAGACCATTGAGTCTTTATCCTCACCGTGGGAGATCAATCCGACACCCATCCCATTGAGCATCCTGACCCTCGTACCAGACTGCAACCCTGCTATTCGGACACCCAAACAACTCCATGTGAATTACAACCAAAAGGAATATAGCCTCTCCCTTCAATCACCAAGACCTTTCCTGATTAGCTTGAAAGCTGATCTCCAACGTATCGACCCTGACCTGATCCTGACCGACTATGGCGACACCTGGTTGTTCCCGCAGTTGATCCAGTGGTCCAAAGAAACCGGGATCGAATTGAACCTCAATCGGGATCGAGAGCGACATGTATTGACTCGCAAAGCCAATAGTTATTTTGCCTATGGTCAGGTGACTTATCGCGGCGCACAGGCGCATCTCTTTGGGCGTTGGCACATCGACCGCAAGAATGCCATGTCCTTCGGCGAGTATGGATTGGAAGGCGCGATGGAGCAGGCGCGGGTGACTGGCATTGGTGTGCAGGAGATGGCGCGCAAGTCACCTGGTGCAGGCATTACCGCCATGCAGATGCTCACCGCCTTGCGAAACAACATCATGGTTCCCGTACAAAAACAACAGGTGGAGGGTAGAAAGACATTGACGGAATTGATCCGCGCCGATCATGGCGGGTTGATCTACCAGCCCATCATCGGATTGCATGGGAATGTGGCACAGATCGACTTTTCCTCCATGTATCCGGCGATCATGGTCAAACATAATATCTCGCCGGAAACGGTTGGAAAAGAAGATGCGCCAGAGGGATTGATACCCAAGACTCTACGCCCGTTGTTGGAAAAGCGTCTGATGCTCAAAAATATCCTGTCTGATCTTGATCCAAGAGATTGCAGGGTGAATGTCCTCAAAGCACGCGCTACGGCGCTCAAGTGGCTGCTGGTGGTGTGCTTTGGATATTTGGGATACAAGAATGCCCGCTTTGGAAAGATTGAATCGCATGAAGCCGTGACCGCCATGAGCCGTGAACTGATGCTGCAAGCCAAGGAAGTGGCGGAGGATATGGGCTTTACGGTTCTACACATGTATGTGGATTGTCTGTTCGTTCAACAGGAAGGGTTTTGCAAACCATCTGACTTTACACAACTCATGAACGCCATCGAAGAGAAAACGGGCATCCCGATTGTATTGGAGGGAGTCTTCAAATGGGTAGTGTTCCTGGCATCCAGGCGGGATGCGCGTGTGCCCGTGCCTAACCAATACTTTGGTGCCTTCCAGGATGGCACGCTCAAATATCGCGGCATCGAGTTGCGCCGCAGAGATACGCCCCTGTGGGTGAGAAAGATTCAATTGAAGGCGTTGGAGGTTCTGGCACGTGCGAACACCCCGCGTGAATTTGTCGATCTCGTTCCAGATGTAAAGATGTTGGTGGAAGGCGCGAAACGAGACCTCAGAAACGGACGGGTTCCATTGGAAGAATTGGTCGTCCGTCAAAGGTTAAGTCGGACAATTGAAGCCTATAAGACTCCATCTCCAGCTGCACGTGCCGCCATGCAGTTGCAGGCACATGGCAGGCAGTTTGCCCCTGGTCAATCGCTGGAATTCTTGTTTGCTCGCAATGCAACCGGGGTCCATGCTTGGGAATTGGAGGAGGCATTGGACTCCGGAAAACTGGACGCTAAACGTTATTACAAACTTCTGGATCGGGCGATCCAGACTGTGCTCACCCCGAATAAGGCGTGGTGCGACCTCAAAAGACTATTTTGAGGAGATACTTAACGCCAATCTCAATGTCAATCAGTTATCGATAAAATAACGAAACTGGGCGGTCTCCCGCCCAGTTTCGTTATAAGATTTCTACACGCTTTATTTTTTGACTTTGCCACCAAGACTCTGAATAACATAGTTGCTATCCATCATCAGAAGTGCTTGTGCCTCAGCTCTGATTGCCTTGCCAGATTGAGCCTGTATTGCATTTTGGAAGGCGAACAAGGTGTTTACCGCAGTCTTATTCTGCCCACGCTTTTGTGCTGCCAGTGCGGAGTTAAGCTTGCTTAATAGGCTGGTACAAATGCCGCTTTTCGTTATGTAATTCTCTTTACACAGCCGTTGAACGGTCAATTGCATACTTTCGATGGTCGCGACCAGTTGAATGGATTCGCTATCTGTGGCGATCCAGCCGGCATAATCTTCACCGGTTGCAGCCAGCGTGTATTGCCCTAGAGAGAGCCAGAATAAATCCACAACCTGCCCATCCATTACAAACTGCCCATTGAAAACCCCTGTCAGAGTCGCCAGACCTGAACCTGGTTCAGGATCGTACCCGGAGTAATGCACCACAAAGGGTTGAACTCGCGTGTATTCAGCCTGATCTGTTGTAACATTTACCACAGGTGGTGTCATGTCAATTTTAAGGTTGATATATTGAATATCTTCCGAATTTCCCATGCCATCTACAGAGAAATAAGCCAGATGGTTCTCCCCTTCTGTGCTTATGGTAAATGGACCAGTATATAAGTGATATGAAATACCACCATTGGTGCTGTACAAAGTATCGATGGAATCATCGACATTATCTGTTGCATCCAAGGTAATCACAACGGGCTGTTTGTACCAGCCATTATTCCCATCAGGGTTTGAAGGCAGGAAGGAGATCGAAGTGGACGGCGGGATGGAATCAAATTTATCAGAGGGTTGAATTTCGCCGGTTAACCGCTCTCCGGTATCTTCTAACTGTTGCTCACTAAGGGCTATGGCGACCGCATATGGATAGTCATCCGTTGGAACTTCAAGTGCGCGGATCGTATAGGACCAGGTTCCCGGTTCAAGGTCTGGAATTTCCAATGTGAAGGAATTTGCCGAATGATAAACTGCATAGATGCTTCCATCCGGGCGATAAACAGTAATCTCCAACACACTGCCAGGCCAGACGAGCGAAATAATGCCTCTCACCCATTTGATAGCATCAACTACGAATTGAAATCGCCCAGTGACTTGCCCTTGATCGATCGTGGCTGTCTTTGTTTGGATAATCGTTGTATTTCCAGAAGACGCAACTGCTTCCTCCGCCAACTTGGCGATTGATCCGGGAACATCTTTATGTCCGTTAATAAAATCTTCAGGATTGAGATATTTCGAATCAATCGTTCCATATGTAACGCAATACCCAGGGTCGAGTTCTTTGCGTAATTCAAAATGAATATGTGCTGCGCCACCCCAATTACCGGAATGATCATATCGTCCAATCCAGTCTCCACCACTGACGATTTGCCCTTCTTCCACTCTGATAGATTCCTCATGCAAATGAGCATAGACGGACCAGATCCGCATTTCCTTGCCATTTTCGTAATAGCGATGAAAGATTACTACGTAATGTCCGTAGCCATTGTCATCAGTTTTTACCCGGACTACCTTCCCATCTGCAACTGCATATACCTTGGGTAGATCATCGAAACTAATCTCTGCTGCAGTTTTTCCATCAATCGCCATATCTCTGCCGGGATGCACAAGACGATTCGCTGCGGTTTTCTCTTTGTCCGCCAGATAATAATAATTGTCATCTTCTCCTTTCACTGCATCACCACATTTGTACTGAAGTGGTGATCCAAAATTGTAATATTTCTTTACATAGGACGTATCATTTGGCGAAACATTTAGAGGCCAGGAAAAATGAGTTGCGTAAGGTGGGTCGACCTTTTCTTCGACGACATCATAATCAAGCATTCCGTCCCGGGAATTGCCAATCCCATAATCGTCGTCCCCATCACCGGTAGATCCCCCGCCTCCACTTGAAAAACAATTATCTGCTTCACTTTGTTTAACCCAACCAGTACCACCGGATGGATCTCCTGCAGCAGCTCGGCTTGTGTCCCACCAAGCCTCACCACCGAAATAGCGAGGACCATCAATGACCATGACGGTCCAATTGTCTTCTGGAACAACGGTGTGATATGGGTAACCTCCCCCAGGTCCCTGGTAAATATGTGTACCAGCGCACAGCCCAACCAAATTACCTACTGCCCAGGAATTTTCAGCAAACACTGATCCTACTGCTGAAAGTGCCAAGATGACAGTTACAAACACACTGGCAATACGAAATGCAGTTTTCATCATACCCTCCCGGAAATTATGTTGGATTCGTCATCAACCCTGATGTTTGCAGGGCAACTATTATTCAGTTTACTGATTTGGGCATAGGTTTACAAATCAATTCTTATATTTATTACATTTCGCGCCGTCCAAGCATGACATTGCTCACCTGAAATCATCTAAATACACAAACTGTTGGACATAATTTTAATTTATGCCCAACAGTTTGCTTGCAAATCCAAAATGAGCAACAAGGAGTCTCTTGTTTATAAAATATTCTGTGGTCAATGCTTCTCAAGTCTACATCAGGTATCAGCCGCTTGAAAATATTATTCCATAAATATTTGTAAACAGACTCACTGCCCCGGCCAGCCGATCTGTCCTTGTCCTTCACGTACCGCCCAATAAATGATGCCGCCCCAATTCCAGGCGCGCTGGTACTGGGGATTGCTGATACTCCCGGCATCATCCATGCGCCGCAGGGTCAGGTTGGTATCCCAATAAGCATCGGGCGTGCCGTCGTTGTTGATATCCGCCATCCTCCCGGCCGGCAGGTTCGCCACAGCAGAGGGCGGGATCTCGCCACCGCTGGAGCGGTTTCTCCATTCGTACCCGGTGATGCCGCGATGACCGGTTCCTCCGCCGCAGTTGTAATTGCCTCTGCCATTTGGACCGGGCAGACAGCCTTCTATGGCTTCATACTCCTGATACCGTAATTCCCAGAACAACTTGTACGGAGCGCGCCCATTGCCGACAAACAAAGGCATGTCCCCGGGAAGTTCATCCAATCCACTGACACTGCCGGCGAGGGTGGTTGCGCCGACCGCCGGATGAGACGGCACTTCCCATTGGATGGTCTGGGATGCGCCATTGGCTAACATCAGGTCGCCAATTAGGGGCAAGGTTACGAACATCGAACCTGCCGGTCGCAGGGTTAGGATTAGACGCAGGTCCTGCCAGTCACCAACCTGCGGATTGCCGGGAGAACCTCCGCCATTGGGGACATAGTTCACCCCGCCTGATCCGGAGGATTCAGGCATGCCGCCATTTCGTACCAGGGTTGGCCAGCGTACCAGCGTGGCGGGATAGGGACGTACGTCCAGATAGATCTCGGGAAAGGTCACCCGCGCCGTGATCTTCCAGCCGCTATTGGTGCAGGTGATTCCGCCAGCCGTTACGGAGAATGAGGTACAGGGATGTTGTGGTGGATTTGCATTGGGCATTTCACATGGCATGACAGCCGGCTGCTCGATGATATGCAGGACTTGTCCGGTGCAGTTATCCACCCGAATGGGAAAGACCTTGCAGGTGCTGTTTTCTGCATAATGTTCGACCACCTGGAATGCCAGGTGATTGCCAGGTGTACAAACGCCACCACCATTGTTGTTATTGTTATTTCCACCACCGCCTTCTTCGCCGCCGCCACCCTCATTGCCGCCACCTGTAGTGCAAATGATGCTGCCATCCGGTTGATAGGAACAGGAAGGAGCGGACTGCGCCAGCACAGATAAAGGCTGAACGGAGATCAGTATCAGTAATGAGAGAAACAGAATTGCACGCCTCATGGAGCAGTCCCTGACAGCACGGAGAGGATGTACTGCTTCTCGTTTTCGTCCGTGAAAGATTGCCAGTTTTCCGGCAGGGGCTGCATGTCGAGATGATGGGTGATGCTCAACCATTTCGCATCCCAAGGCTGGGAGTCGTATAAGGTCGCCACGGTCAAACGATCACTGGCGATTTCCTCAGTATTGGTGATTTCCAATTTCGGTTCGGTTTGTGTTCCCAGCCAAACCCACTGCCCATCCCCTAAGTACCCAAAGAGCAGGAATGAACGCATGGGTGTGGCAGGCGATGTATACATGTGCCCATTCAGCGAATAGAGGATCTGGGTGTTCTCGGCATCCTCCACCACCAGACAGATCACGGAATACTCACCACCCCAGATCTCGACACGGTTACCTTCAACAGAGGATGTCTCGAAGCAGCCACGCAGGGCATAGGTCACAGAGGCTTTGCCGCGTTCGTTCAAGCGCCATTCCTTGAAGTCAGGATGTGTGGGGATGAAACTGACCGGCACATCAATGAGTTCATTCGTATTTTTCGGGATCGTCACGGTTTCCATCTGACGCATGGGCATCTCGGCAAACCCAAGCAGTTGGGTGGCTTCGGCGCGGCTGTAGCCTTCACGGACTGCCAATGCCCAGGCAATAGTTTTCTCCAAGCCTTGATACACACAGGCAGGCTGAATCACCTGATAGGTCTCGCTGATCATGGTCGGGGTGAAGGACCACTCCGACGAATCGGTTGGACAGCCAAACACATCAGTTCCTCCCGATGGACTGGTCGCGATGGTTTCCGTTGCCACCGGCTCCTTTGTCTGTGTCGGGAGGATGACTGCTTCCGGCGTGGCTTGTACGCGGCTCATCAATATGTATCGATTGAGTCCTGCCATACCACCTGCCATCAAAAGCAGGAGCAGGATCAATCCGGTGACAATGGTGTAAATGCGGGGTTGCCGTTTTCCGGCAAGGTCTTTATAGGTCAATCCATCCAGGATCGTTTTCCAAAGGGATTTCATTCTTCTCCAAAAAATCATTGATCTTCGCGGGTCACGCCATGCGCCAGATACCCAATGGCGCGCACGGTCACCCAGCGGGCAGGTAAGAGATAACCAGCGGATCGAACTTGTGCAGTTAGATAACAGGCGGGACGACCTTGATGTCGTCCACAGGAAACCGAAGTCAGTTGTGCCGACCCCGGTCGCTGGGAGTTGAAGTAATTCGTAGCAATTCCATTGCCAGCCGTGGTAGCGGTGATGGTTCCATCCGGCAACACCGTGATCTCCTGCGCGCCGGCATGGGCGGCAAGGTCGGCAGCCGCCACGGTTTCCATCACACGTGCATTGGTGACCATGTAATCGAGAATGCCCAATAGAAAGAGCGACATGATCGGCATCAGGATGGCAAACAAGGCAACGGATTGACCTCGTTCCTTGAGTTTGATCTTCATCGCCACTTTGCCTTCCATGTTTCCGAACGTGAGATGAACCACTCGCTATTCCAGCCGCCTTCATTCAATCTAAGCAGACCATCAAACAAGGTCGGCGCCTGAAACGAAACCAGACACTGACCCGGCTCTCCTGGGCCACTGGGCGGCGAGACATGCACCCGATATTGCACACCTGCAGTCGCAGACCAGTCCGCATCCAGGGTTTGCCAGGCGACATTCACGGCATTGGTTCGGGCGCGTGCTGGGTCAGGTGATTGCGATAGGAATTGCGAACAGGCATAAGCTGCAGCGGTCGCAGCAGTGCGAGCGCGATGGGTCGGAATCCAGGCAAGCAGACCGAATGCCATAATGACTGCCAGCATTGCGAATAAAGCGGTCTCAGCGAGAGCTTGTCCGTGTTCGCCCATTCGAATACGGGCTTTCATTCAAACCCTCCGGCCGGAGGCGGACCGGGATAGAAACGCCATAGGCGGAAGTTGGTCTCTGCCCGTTGTGCTTCGATCAGCTGAATATCAAAGATCCAGGGGCGTGAGTCTTCCACGCTGATCAACGACCGCACCTGACGCGGGCCGGTCTGCCCGGCGTTGATGCGATCTGCCAGGTCGGGCCATAGAACATTGTCACGGGCGTGTTCGGTGGCGGGGGTATTGTATGAACCGGAAGCAACACCGGTAATGAACACGCCCCAGTCCGTCGCGGCAGAACGGAAGGCATAGAACGCTGCAAAGGTCATGCCAAAGAGCAGCAGGATCAGGATCGGCATGACCAGGGCGAACTCTGCCATCGTCTGCCCCTTTTCCTTTGGGCGAACCATCTACCCGCCTCGCGCCATGCGCAGGGCTTCGATGCCGGCTTCGAAGGCGGCGATCAGTTCATTGCGGTAGCGGGCGATCACGGCGATGGCAACCACGCCAATGGCGCCCAGGATCAGGGCGTATTCTGCAAAATCCTGCCCCTCCTCTTCGAGGATAAAACGTTGTAACAACTTGAACATGGGATCTCCTTGTGAAATAAAAAATCGGCTGACAGTTGAACTGTCAGCCGGATAATAAAGAATTACAAAGGGGGGATATAATTTAGTGTCGGTTAATTATTTAGTTACTAGTTTTCAGAGAAGTTATTGTTAAGTACATTAGTGTGCTAAGTATTATAGGAGCGGAAATGGCATCTAGTATTCCAAAACAACAACTGATTAAGGCAATAGTGCGTTTATTCTCGGAATCAAAAATACGGTCTCGATTTGGTATAAAGCAGTTAACAGAGATCGAGGGGCGATTGTGGGATATTCGAAAAGATGATCTGGAAGGATTTCTTAGCTCCACACCAAAAGGTGATGAGTTCTTTATTGAGCTTAAAAAACGTTATCCTCATAAAATGCCAAGGACATTTTTTCTGGTAAAGGTTGCCCCCAGAATATACACACAAGAGATTGCGAATGACATAGCGAAAATTGCCAAAAGAGAAAGAGGTGAGGCATTATTTTTTAATTCAAAAATTAGGGCTGTATTTCTTGAGGGGGAAGGTGTGATTATGAGTGCTATGGGGGTGCTTGAAATACCTATTGCTTATGAAAGAATGTTGGAATATCAAATAGGCGATCCTCCTGACTCAGATAGATACGGTGAGATCGAACGGACCTATGCAGTTGAGCATGCGTTTATCTGGTTGCTTGATGGGTATTCACACGGGATAGTATGTTGTTCTGATCTGACAGCTTTGCAGGCGATTCTAAAATTTTCACAAAATAAGTTAAATCTGCCCTTATCGGTTCCCAATATGCCGGAAAAGGTATTCTCAAGACTAATTGAAAAAACCGAAACCAGTAGTGCAACATTTTCAGGCTTTCCAGCAGGAGTCCCTACAGTAACTATTTATGCCAAAGATGTTGCCAGATCTGCGATTTTTCAGGAACTTGAGAATGACCCTGGGCGGGAACAGACTGCGGGATTTTTTCGTGATATGGATGGTGATTTGTTTGCTAGTTTTGGCATTTCCAAACGTTATGCGAGAATTTGGACCCCTTGGCATTATAGTAAACCTTGGCTTGTAAATGCGGGCAAGGCAATAATAAAAAGAACACAAGATGAACTGTCGGCTGAATTCGAAAAAGATGTAGCTGGATATTTATCTTATTTTTCCAACGTGTCTGTAATGCTTGGGGATAAAAAACTTAATGGAGGTGTCAGAAAAATATTTCAAAAACTGCTCGAAGAAATTCTGATAGCCCATAAGCATGGGAACGAAATAAATATTGATGATAATTTCATTCTGGATTTAATAAAGTTTCAATCCAAACTGGACCTTCAGATTTGTGTTCAATTCGATTGCCAAAATTGCGGTGGAGGTTTGGGGAGATGCCCTGATTGCCTTGTTCCGTATAGTGTGAAGATTGCAGATGGGGAGGTAGGTATCTCATGTGCGAAGTGCAAACGGGAAATATCGATGGAGTTTGATGTGTCTTGCGAATGTGGTTCTGATTTAAGCATTGCAAACTTTAAAAATCATATTCAGATATTCCCTGGACCACTGCTACAAAATGCAATGGAAGGATTTATAAGTCAAAATTTGGATGAATTAAATTGGAGTGGTGCTTTTGTAATCGATGGAACGCTTTTGAAATTACTCAGATTGCGAGGGCGAAAGAAAGGGATACCGGGCCTCATTAAGCTGGGCGATCTTGATGTTTGGAAATCAAAAGCAAAGATTGAAAAGAGACGGATTAATAACCAGTACGTCGAATTGTTAAATATTACAAAAGAAAAATGTTTCCGAAATGGTGTGAGACCAACCCTCACTGGCTGCAAGGTCTGCACATCTGCAAGAATTTCCGAAGAACAATTTCATAAGCGGAAGGAATTATGCTTGCCAAGGATCTTTGGATTGCCAATAGAAAAGAAATTCGACGGCATTCATCATGGACGTGAGATTGCAGATATAAAATATAAAGACACCATTTCAGGGATCTCAGTGCATATTGGTATCCACCTGAAAAGCAGAGTCAAATCCCGCCCTCAAAAGGGCTTGGGCAGAAGCGTTTACTCAATAAAATCCTTATATACTCAAACCTTTTATTCTGCATATCAAACACTGAAGGGTGAGGTGGATTTTGATGTGATAGGAATTTCTATTCCAAATCCAGTTAGTAAGGATGTGATTGACTCTATCCAGGTTCTGATAAATAAGCTGGGTTATTCGCTCATTGTTCTGGAGGAGAAAGATTGGTTGCAAATCTTTGATGCCGCCTTGGAGGCGTCTGCTTTTAATCCCACTGGATAAATATAACAAGCTGTAAGAAAATCCAAATTTCCTCTTGTTGATAAACATAATATGAAAAATTTCCCTCATAAAAATGCCCCCCTTTCATTGTCCTTCTGGCGCAACCCAAAATATTGGCTTTATCACCAATGGGCAAGTCTGTATTCAATCTACATGGAAAATTTCAATCCAAAATGGCGCGAGCCATTGCCGCCTGTACCATGCCAAATTTGTGGCAGTATTAACCACAAAACTGGTTGGTGTCCGAAGGCGAAGGATATGGGGCTCTAAAAATAATTTGCTGAATTGAATGAACTGCCGCCGGCAGTAATAAAAAGTCAAGAGAAGACAGTCTGTCACACCTCTTCAATTAATTGTCTTGCTTTTCCTGTTGCTGTCTTTTTACTGCCATTCGCAAGGCAATGACTGCTAAAATGTCCAATAGCATTCTCGTCATTGGGTCAAATGCTTTTGTCTCAGAGGAACTGCTGGCATTGGTAATGGTATATCTGGAAGAATGATTGGGGGAATTTGATGCGACGAGTCCATCCGTTTGATTACTGTTTTGGGGATCATGTTCAATTGGAGTTCTACGACGACGAGTCATATTGCAGCCACCATTCAAAAGATGAGTTTATAGGTGGCTGCATTGTAGCGTACTCTTCAATACCCTGCGGGTAATTTACCAATCCAATCTTCTCCAAGCCGTATCTCCATATCCACCGTGTACGCTGGGTCGGGCTGGATCACGATCTGCGAACTCTCCAATCCAAATAGATCCTTCAAATATCGCAAGGCATACAACTTGGAGGTGTACAGAATTACCTTGGTGCGGCTGGCGTATCCGGTTGGCACGCCAAACTCCACCACCTGCATACCCTGTGCGTTCAGATATACAGCTGTTCGCTGTTCAAGGTCAGTAGCATAGGTGTTGTTGATCAACCGTATCTTCGCCGGATCAGATTGCATAAGTGTTACCGCATCGCCCTGTGCCATTGGACTGAGTGGACCGCCGGGAACGAATATCTCATCGCGCAGGATGCGGATCAAATCAGGAACCGGACGCAGGACATTGGCGGGCACGCCGTTGATGGTCGTATTGGTTGGGATCGCCATCGCGGTGTCGATCACGCCCTGCTTTATGTCTTCTACATGGATATCCTTTGCAAGCACCGCCATTCGGAGCATATCTTCTAATTGCAGGTTGGTGCGAACCCCAGAGGAAAATTCGGCATAGAGCTGCGGGGCTTGGGAGATCAGACTGGTAAAGGTTTCCGGTTGAAGTACCTTATCCCGGATCGCCAGGATGACCTGTTGCTGGCGTTTGGCGCGTCCGACATCCCCGCCTGAACAACCCTGTGATTCATGCCGGCAGCGCGCATATGCCAGCGCACGCGGTCCGGTCAGATGGCGGTAATCTCCAGGCTTCAAGACAAAGTGATCCAGTCCTTCGCCTTCCGGGTCAAGCACCATGCGCTCATCGACATACACATCAATGCCGCCGATCAGGTTGATGAACGAAACGAACGTCCCAAAGTCCACCTGTACATAATAGTGAATCGGCACGCCGATGAACTGCGAAACGGTCTGCATTGCCAATTGCGGTCCACCGCCCGGCAGCTTGGCATTCTCGCCAATTGCCCAGGCGGTGTTGATGCGCCCATACCCTGCTCCCGGAATGTTGACCCACATGTCGCGCGGGATGGATAACATGCCGGCGGTCTGCGTGAGTGGATCGACAGTCAGGATCAGGATGGTATCGGTGCAGGTCGCACAGCCATCCTCCTGCCCGCCACGCAAACCAAAGAAGGCGATGTTGATGCGGCTGGCGCCATCCCATTTGGGAAGTTCTAATTCTGGCACAGAGGACTCGATCATTACAGCATTGGAATCTGTTGCATCGGGGGCTGCCGGCAGTTCGGACGTTGGGTCTGTCTGGATGGCACACTCTGCCGGGGGGATGCCCGGCAGGTGTGTCAGAGTCCAACATAGAGTCATTTTGCGGACGATGAAGAAAGCGGCAAGCACTGCCAGCGTTACAAAGATCCAATAGGCAAGCGAACGCCAAAAGGGATGATATAGGTTTGGATAACGCGAGCCTGGCATTACATCAATCCACTTCCCATAAAGGGTGCGATGATCGCCAGCACCAAGCCCAAGACTGCCATGACGCCGAACAAGCCGGCACGCTGCCGCACCAGCGCTGCACGTTCCTCAGTCGATTCAACGACCGAACGATGCACCGACTCCTGCAAGCCCTGCACGCTGGAAAGAACCGGACGATTGTTGGCGAAGAAGTCATAGATGTCGCGCAGGAAGAGGTTGGCTTCGACATCCTTTGGATCGGGCAGGTGGGCACGGGTCACATCAATGGCTTTGGTGAAGTCTTCGACCTCCATGCGCGCTACAAGTAATCCCAATAAATTACAGAACGGACCGCCCACGGTCGAGGCTCGCCGCAGGGCTTCCTGCACGCCGACCCCGGATGACAATAACGAACTCAATACCGACAATCCGATCAGCATGTTATTGCGCAGCGACTCGGCGCGTTTCTTCGCCAGGGTCTTCATGCGTACATAGGGACGGCGCAATCCCAGGAAGATAAAGATCAGGGCGATCACCGGCGCAGCCATCAGCATGTTCAAGGCTGCCATTGCACCTGCAAGCATCCCGCCTACGAAGAGGAAAGTCGAGAAGTCGCGGATCGCGGCGGCATAGAATTCGCCAGGCGTATCGTAGGGATAGCCAGCCCGTCTGAGCAGGCTGATCACATCTGCGGTATTTTTTGCGGCATCTGGATCGAAGCGACCGGGTAATACCGCCACAAGCAGCGCCTCCCAAGTGGAACGGCGTTTGGCTTGGGGTTGCGCGGTGAAATTACTCAGGCGATTGCCGCCAAAGGTGCTGAAGGCAGATTGAAAGACGTTCATGAGTTCGAACGCCAGCACACTCACACTCAATGCGCCCAGGAATGCAAAGAAAGTCATCGAAGGTCTCCTTTTGGTTGATCGAGCCGGAAGTCTAATAACTTCTGCAAGGGGGTCTCGCCGGGCTGTCGTCCGCGAAACTTTTTGCTGAACAACCCACGCCGCAAGGCCTGCATGTGCTGTTCACTGCGGGATACCTGATGCGGCGGTCGCGGTTCGGCGAACTTCAGCGCCCCGCTGCCGGTTTCCCAGCTCTCACCGCCGAAGTCTGCCGGCCAGAGTGGTTGGGTATATAGATCCCAATCGGCAGGCAGGCGTTTTGTTCGTATCGCACGATGCCATTGCCACAAGGCTTCGAAGCGCGGTCCCCACAAACCCCAGACCAGATCGATCTGCAAGGATCGATCACGTAACAAGTTGAGGGTCTCCGTGCAGTGATGACAGATCGGGATGGCGTTCTCGGGTCGTTGGTAACGCCACAGAATTTCCACTGGGGCACTGGATTTTGGACTCAAGATCGGTCGCCAGGATGCCCGTTTGCCGCAACGCATACAGTGACTGGGAAACTCATGCCGCCACGGGATGCCGCCTACCGAGGCTGCCACGATCTCATCGATGTAGGGCTCCTCGGCTTTCAGAATCGAATAGGAGAGCTTTACCGCACCATCCGGCAGGTGGCAGGTATCGGAGAAGTCCAGGAGGAACCCGGCGGAACTTACGATCTGCCCGCGTTCCCATACTTCGAAACGGCGGCGCTGGATATCCGGACGTACCTCACCGCGATGGGCGTCGCGGATGCGGCGGATGTCAGCCACGGCTTCTGCCAATACTGCAAACAATAGACCATCCATGCGCAGGCTGGGATCAATGGCGCCCAACTGCGGCAAATCGCCGGCGATGGACAGGACGGTCTGAACAAACGGGGCATAGTCCACCTTTGGACCCGTCTCGATCACATACCGACATACCGGTAATCGCACCCACTTCCAGCGGGCGATGACTTCATCGAACACCACCTGCCCTTCAGCGCTCAAGGCAATGATGCGCATGGGCGGGCAGAAGAAGGTGTGGAAGGTGCGCGATCCATCCGTGGGATAGATAAAGGCTAATACGGTTTCGTTCAACGACTCCATGAACATCGCGCCCGTAGCGCGTTGTTCGGAGGTGATCAGGAAATGCAGTTGCATGTCATTCCTCCCTTTCGTTCCCAAAGAGAATTTTGTAGACCTGCGGCATCATGGGATTGTGTGAGCCCATCGCCTTTTTCCAGGCGCGTGCCAGGGGATGCTCCACCTGTCCGGGCAGGGCGTAGGAACTGTGTGGTGTGGACTCCATCAGGAGCAACAATTCCGCTGGCGGCAGGTCGGCGAATTGCCGAAAGACGCCACGTGCCTCGCGCAGGGGATGTTCACGCAACCGGCTGAGGGCATACCCCAATGGATCGGAAAGATTTCCGCTTTTGGGGCTGGCGACATACAACACCCATGAGATAAAGGCATGCACGGAAGCCTGCACGTCGAGCAGTTCCTTCTGGACTTTGGGATGCACGTCGTTCTGTCCAAGCAGCGCCTCAAGTTCCCAAAAGGACGGCACCGCCTCCTCCGCTTTTTCGCCGAAGGCGTGTCTCGTCCCCGTCAGGGGATGGGTGGTGGAAGTGTTTTTCTTTTTCGTGTTGGGTACGTGTTTAATAGTGTTTAAAGCACTCCCATTTGCGTCCACCATATGACTCCCATTTGCGTCCACTAATGCCCCCATTTGCGTCCAGCTAATACTCCCATTTGCGTCTGCCATATGACTCCCATTTGCGTCCAGCCTAATGCCCCCATTTGCGTCCAACGGTTCCTCCAATAACACCCGAAACGCGCGCGGCATGGACTCGACCCGCAGATCGATATCCGGGTTGGAATCAGGCATGGGCATCTCGGTCAGAAAGCGCGATAGGTTCCCGCCGCGTTGCTCGTTCCAGTGCGGGTTCAACCAGGCTTGCACGGTCTTGTAACGACCCGAGCCGATCAGTTCCGCCATTTCCAGATAGCCGCGCTTGAAGGTTACGAGGTCGCGCCGTTCTCCAGTGCGTGAGTTAATGAATGCCATGTCGCGGGCCACGGTGATCAGCCAGGCTTGCGCCGGGGTCAGGTTATGGCGCCGGATGGTCTCCGTGATGAAGTAATGGGGAATGTGGATATCCCCAAGCGCGCTGATGATGCGGCGGTGCAGCTGCTGTGCCAGTTTCTCCAGCTCCGGGGTATGCGCCTCGCCGGCTTCCAGGCGGACGATATCCATCACGGTATGGAGCGGCGGCGGAATGAATAGCGGTTCAAATGGCGCGACCAGATCCATGACATCCCCGACTGCCAGGAGATCCTGCAAGGTTTTGTGTACATCCTGATTTTCCACCAACATGGATTTGATGCGGGTATGGATCGCCAGCGAGTCGGCACGGGTCAGGCGCGGGGTCATAAAGACCTGGTAACGAATTGGGGCGCGATGCGGACGACCGTCACGTCCACGTCGGAAGCGGCGGGCAGTTTGCGCCTCGGCGCGTTGCACCAAGCCCTGCAGGTGTCGCTGGACAACGGTGTGTTTCAACAAACGCCAGAAGGCGCCATTGCTCAAGCCGCTGAAGCGCATCACATCCTGGCTGTGTAGCGTCTTGATGCCGGATGGGTTTTGTTCCTGCGCCCGCCAGGCTGCCTGATGAAACCCAACATACAGCCAGACGGCTTTGGGTCCGATCTCCATGCCCAGTCTGCGCAGATAGCCCTTCACCACAACCTGTTTATGCGGCTGCACGATGCGGTCATAGTCCAGCCACTGCACGGGCTCGATGTCCAACTCGCTCTCTTCATCGGCGGGTTCCCCATCCGCCTCATCCACTCCCGTCGGATTTTCACTCGAAACAAAACGCACCGAGACCGGATGATCGAGAATGCCTTTCAGGATGTTCTGGACGATGGCGGTCATGCGCGACTCCAGCCAGTCTTTGGCATAGGCATTGCGCGCGCAAACGGTCAGGACGTTCTTTTCCAGCGAAAGCGCCTGGGTATCGCGCGCCCAGGTTTCAAAGGAGGCTTTCGGCATATCGAGTTGGAGTTGGTGTAACACCTGACTCCAAATATCTTCGAGATTTAGCATGCCGCCTCCCAGGTCAAAATCGGGTGATTTCCTGTCATGGGTCTGACAGACCGGGTTGCATACAATGAACGCCTTCCAGCCCTGCCTGTGCCGTTGGCGTGGGCGGGACGTGGACAAAGCGCAGGCGGCACGTAGTCCGTGCCGCCTGCCTTGAATTCGTTTTCCATTTTGTTTTTTCGTTTTTGGTGGGAACTCATTTTGTACCCTCCAGGGATAAGGTGAAGGAGGTCCGTTTTGGGACCGGGGTGAGGGTCAGCCGGCCTTGTTGGTATTCCTTCAAGCCGAAGCGTAACAAGGCGCTGATCAGTTCGCCCACCGGCACATGCAGCCCTTCCTCGGATGCCAGTGCGGAAAGTTCGGTCTTGAGTTCAGGGGGGAAGCCGCGCCAAGTGGTGATCACGCGCCATAGCGCCTCGGGTTTGTGCTTGGCACCTTTGGAGCGGGCGGTTGCCGGCATGGGATCATGGTTTGGAAAGAGAGTCATGCGCAGACGATACGGGTTGGGACGTGGGTTGAGATCCAGTTCACCACGTTCATAGCAGCGCAAGGCATGTTCAATGATCGCACGCGCGACTTCGCCTTCCGGCACGCAGAGTTCGCCTGCGATGGATTTAACCTGCAGGGACAACCTGGGATCGATGCCACGATAGACGGCTTTATGACTTTGGCGCTGTTTTTCCCAGTGGCGGTTTCGTTTTCTGGGTTCAGCCACGCGTAGGGACTCGTATAGATCCGGCGGCGCTGCCACAACGGGCATGGACTCGCTGGAGGTTTCAAAGGGAGAACGGCGTTTGCTCATTCAGTCCTCCTAGTACTTCAACACGATCTGCGCCAGCGCCTGATATTCCTTGGCAGCCCGGCACAATTCATCCATCTCGAAGATGGTCTGCCCCTGCGCGGCGCATTCACGCAATAGGGTCGAGCGGTGGATGGGGGGAAGCAGACTCGAAGCAAAGCGTTGTTTCAAATCCTCAATGGTCGCCTTGCTTTCCCTCGTTTGTTCATCGTAGAAGGTCGGCAGAATGCCCAAGAGATTCCCGCGCCAGTTCTTTTTGGATTGCAGGATGCTCATCATGCCCAGCACCTTGCCGACGCCATCAGCGGAGAGGAATTCGGTGGCGGTCGGCACGATCACCAGGTCCGACGCCCAGACCGCGCGCTCCTGGATGCCGCCCACGCTGGGGGCGGTATCGAAGAGGATGTAGTCGGGTCCGTCCTTGAAGAAGCGGCTGACCGTCTGCCTTATGGCGGAAACCGGTCGGTCCTGCGCATTCAAGACCGTTTGGGCTGCCATCGTTTGTTGATCCCCTGGCAGAATCTGCAATCCTTCCCGACCGGAGAAACGAATCCATGAATTGATAAAGGAACTTTCCTGGGGCGTCATGCCCATTGTGAGCAGGTAGAACACGCCCGGTTCGGGGCTGCGTCCCAGAGCTGTGGCGGACTGCCCCTGCGGGTCGAGGTCGATCAGCAGCACCCGCTTGCCCTTGAGCACCAGTCCGTGCGCGAGCGAGACGGCGGTGGTGGTCTTGCCCACGCCGCCCTTTTGATTGGCAATGCAAATGATTTTGGTGGACATACTAACCCCTAATCCTTGCACATATTGCGCCGGATCGCATCCTGGATGACGATATACAGCACGGAACCGATCAGCATGGAAACAGGGATGAGCACCACTGCGATCAGGATCGCTTGAAGGACATCACTCATGGGAACTTCCGCTCTTCATCAGGGAGGTGCCGGCTGGTTTTGTATTGTGTGGGTTGTTCATGAAGGTTCCCCCGTTGTTATTTCCAGGTTTGTGGTTGTCTCAGATATGGGTGGCTGCATGGGGAGCATCCCCTGCCGTACCAGTTCCTGTCGGATAATAAGGGCTGCTTGGGCCCGGGGCAGGCGCAATTCACGTTGGGCAAGTTGCTGGAGTGCATTGCGTTCCTGGTCCCCCAGATAGACGATGATCTTAGCCATAGGTCTCCTTTTGATGCTGAAAAGATATGAGCCGCGTTATCGGCGGCTCATATAAATAGCATCTGGGAGTACGGGATCTCTACGGTTTGAAGTACGGGAATTCTACGAAAATTGCCCTCTGCTTTTGGAAGGATTTTATGCCGATGGGTCAGGATGGTCTATTTTGATCAGGGAAAAGTCTGCCGGATTATGGATCCTCTTTACCCGACTCGATTTCCTTTAATATCTTGCGGCGCCAGTCATAAAACGTGGTGGTCGCCATGAGTGGAATGCCATCCGCCCCGCTGCCGAATTCCTGCGCGAGGAATTGTTCAAGCGTAAGGGCGGTCGTGGAGGGATCGCGGCTTTCCCATTTGATGACCGCCTTGCGTATGTCCTGCTTGGGAAATCGCGGCGGCTTTCCACGATGGTGGTTATTGGAGAAGGTGAAACCGGGCGGAAATTCAAGTTTCCCCTGCGAGTCCCCGTCAGGCAGGTTTTCTTTTTTCGGGCGGGATGGGTCAATCTTGAAGAGTCTGGCGATCAGGGGTGTTTGCTCGGATGGGGGTTCATCATGGCTGGAAGCAAGGTCGTGTTTGAGATCACGCACCAGGCGGTGGGTATGCACGGCTCCCCTGATTACAAAGATCATGGCGACCATGACGGTCAGGGTGAGCGCAATTAATGCGGCTTCCCGTCCAAAGGTATTTTGAAAGAATTGGTAGACCCGGGATATCGGATATGCGAGGATGGCAATGAGGATCAATAACGTAAGGTAATGCCCCCAAAGCCTCTTGATGTAATTCATTGATGTGACCTCAATAAAATAAGGTAGGGCGCAGAATTTTATAATTTGTAATGCCAAATCTCAAATGACATTTGTTATCTGTTTTGTATGAATTAATCACTTATACGCTGTTTTTCCGCCCCCAAGCCCTCAGAACATTAAGTCAGAACCAAATTGCAGGTTATGTAGACAAAATCCGGTCTACATAACCTGCGCGGGTTTTCATTACAGGTACTGCGTCATTTCATCTGATCCGGTTTCTCAGTGGTGTTTTCCGATGATGTACCTTCCGTACCAAGGGCGGTTGTGCCGGCTGCCTTGAGGCGGTTTAATCGCTGTTGTCCAAGTTCAATAAGAAAACCGTATACCCTGCCCAGGGCAAGCCTTTGCTCCGGGGTAAAGACCTGTTTTGTATTTCCTTTTGAAGTATTGCTCATGATTGACCTCGTTGTTGAGTGGATCTATTTTTGCGAAACCCTGGGAGGAGTGTTTTTCCCTGCATGGATGCCTTCCTTTTTGGAGAAATTGAAATAACCAACTACATGCCTAAAATTAGCATCTGCAGGTACGGTTCCCCTACGGATTGGCATACGGATATTCCTACGAGTTTATTCACTTCAAAACCTTCATTCTTATGTGTGGGGCGAAGTCATATGTAAGTCGGACACCAATCCGTAGAGTTAACGGAGTCCCGGATGCTATACCTGTGCCTGGTACTTTTACAACCGGGACACCAGTTTCGATTTCTCCGTTCACGACGTTATAATACCGTTTGGAGGCGCTACTACTAATGGAAGACTGGCTGACAACATACGAAGCTGTACAACTGAGTGGATATGAATTGGATTACATCCGAAAGTTGGTGCGTGCTCAAAAGATTATTGGACGTAAGTGGGGACAATCCTGGCAGGTCAGCCGCAAATCCCTGCTCGAATTCCTGAAGAATCGGGAAAAGCAGGGAGAGAAGCGTGGTCGTAAACCCAAACAGAAAGCATCTGGAAATTAGATAATGTAATGTGACGGGGGCTTGCTATTTGTTAACTTGTGCTATAATTTCATTGCTGGCAATGAAATTAAGAGCCAGAAAAACGGGTCGCACTGGTGTTCGTAGCACCAATACGACCCTCACCCAACCCACCGGCTAGAGCGGAGGGAAGGGCTGGTTTGATTATACAGCCCCTTTGATTCGCCCTGGTGGGATTCCATCAGGGCGATTTGCGTTTCTGCCGGGAAGGCGGGTCGTCCATTCAAATCAAAAGGAGATGTATATGCTTCAAACCGCTTCTGCACAACGCTTTCAGGTCGTTGGATCACTTACTCGTATTCGCCAGGAATGGCAGGATGCGGCAGGAACACCAAGCCTGATCGAGGTGGACGGCAACATGGGAATGTTGCTGGCTGACCTGATCAACGGGCTTGACCTGGGTACCAATGAGCAGGTCCAGGTATTGGGTGAGGATTTGTACCAGGAGTTGAAGGACTTTCTCAAATCCCCCGTCCAGAATTGATGTGTGTAAGCCAGCCGACCGGCACGGCTGGCTTGTGTCTTCCATATTGTTACAACGATCAAAAAAAGAGGTTTTTTCAAATGAATAATCGAGCAGTTACATACGCGCGTGTCTCAGGTGATGACCGTGTAAAGGATGGTCGTAATCTTGCAGGGCAACTTGATATTTGTCGTGATCATGCACTCAAGAAGGGTTACTTGATTGTTGCCGAACTCTCCGAGGATGACCGGGGCGCTTCGGGTGCCTCCTTCGAGCTGCCTGCCTTGAATCAGGCATTGGAGATGGCAAAGAACGGTGAATTTGATATTTTGGTGGTGCGTGAAATAGATCGCTTTGCCCGCAGTCTGGCAAAGCAGTTAATTATTGAGCAGGAGTTTCGCCGTCACCGTGTTCAGATCGAATATGTCATGGGCGAATACCCGGATACACCTGAAGGCAGTCTCAACAAGAATATCAAGGCGGTTATTGCTGAATACGAAAGATTGAAGATCAATGAACGCATGGTACGTGGACGCCGGCAGAAAATCAAAGCTGGAAATGTAATCGTTCATGGAAAAGCGCCCTACGGATACAGGCTTGAAGAAGTTGATGGCAAAAGTAAATTGCTGGTTAATGAAGACGAAGCCCAGATCGTGAGGATAATTTATCAATGGTATGTTTTTGGCGAGGATAAAAAAGGACCCATGTCTGCCAGGGTCATTGCTCGTCGATTAACCCAGATGGGAGTACCCATTCCCCCGCTGTCTAACAGGAATTCCACAAAATGGTCACGAACTACCGTTGGGCGCATTGTAAGCAGCAAAACCTATATTGGTGTTTGGCATTATGGAAAGAATGGCAGTTCAAATGGACATCGTTTAAGTAACCCCGAAGACTATTGGTTATCTGTGGAAGTCCCTGCTATTGTCGATATGGATTTGTGGGATGCCGCGCAGGAGAGAAAATCCATCAATGTAGCAGCTGCAAAGAAAAATTTAAAATATCAATACTTGATGAATCGAAGGTTGATTTGTGGCGTCTGTGGTTCCAAGATCGCCGCGTGTGGCAGTAATGATGGGTATAAGAATCGCCTGTATTATCGATGCAATGTTGCCCGGGGCTACGATGAATACGAGCGCAAATGCGATAATGCACGGTATTTCAAGGCTGAGGATGTGGACTTTACTATCTGGGAATGGCTAAAGTCATTTATCAGAAACCCAGATGCCATAGATGATGGGATTGCTGAATATCATGAGCATAGGGAACGTGAACAGGCGCCCTTTTTGGAACGCCTTCAAGTTGTTGACGATTTATTGGTTGATCATCGTAATCAACTGCAAAAATTACTCGATATTTATCTTGATGGGAATTTCCCGAAAGAACTGCTTGTTGAGCGAAGACAGAGATTGCAGGATACGGTGGATTCACTTGCTGCAGAAAGAGTTAACCTGATTTCCCATCTTGAGAATAGTGCTCATTCTCCGGAACAATTACAGGCAATCAAGGAGACTGCTTTTAAAGTGGCTGCTGGATTGGATGAAGCGGAAGAGGATTTTGATTCAAGAAAATATATTGTTGAAATGTTGAATGTTTATGCCCGCCTGGTTATTGAAGAGGAAGAAAAGATCGCTTACGTCACCTGTGTCTTTAAAGAAGAGGCTGAACGCTTGTTGATTGTGTCGCCCAATACTTATAGGCGGAAGAGACAAGATAATCACAGCCGATAGATTGCACGTCGATGGGCGCGTGCGGCGCGTATTGCACCGCGTCGATGTAGACCAACGCGCCCGCCTCATGCGACATTTGAGTGATCTTCCTCACAGGGTTGATCGTACCCAGTGAATTGGATGCGTATCCCACCGCCACCAGTTTCGGTTTCCGTTCGAGCGCCTTTTGCAGGTCGTCGAGTTTGAGCGTGCCTTCCTCTACATCGAAATCCACCCAGTTGACCTTCACGCCTTTATCCTGCGCCGCCAGCACCCACGGCGTGACGTTGGCATCGTGGTCGAGCCGTGTCACCACGATCTCATCGCCTGCCTTCCACTCGCGCGAAATGGAGCGGCTGATGTGCAGCGTCAGCGTGGTCATGTTGTTGCCGAAGACGATCTCACTGGGCGAGGATGCATTGTAGAAATCCGCCATGGCGCGATGCGCCTCGTCCAACACCGCATCCGATTCAATGCTGGTGGCAAAAACGCCCTCATGATTGGCATTGCTTTCTATTAAATAGCGGGTGATGCGGTCAATGCTGGGCTTGGCGATCTGCGTCCCGCCGGGGTTGTCGAAAAAGATGGCATCGCGCTTCAACGCGGGAAATTGCGAACGGATTTTATCGAGTTCGAGCGGCATGGACCTTCCTCCAATGTTATTCCAAGGTTTTTGTTGTATAGTGAAATTGTACCCCACAGAAAGGAGCATCCATGTTTGAAAGAATTCTTCTGGCAGTGGACGGTTCCGAGCACGCGCTGCGAGCCGCGCGTCAAGCCGCAGACCTGGCGCGCAACATGAGGTCGAAGGAACTGCGTGTGATCGTTTCCTACGACACGATCCCCATCTATCTTGGCGAGCCGAACATGCAGATCGCCTACGTCAACCGCAAGAGCGAGGCGGAGAAAATTCTGAACGATGCGTTGAAGGAGATCGGGGAGATCCCGGGCAAGCTCGTCACGAATGTGCTCGAAGGCGATACAGCCAGCAGGATCATCGAGTCGGCAGAGGTCCACAAAAGCGACATCATCGTGCTCGGTTCGCGTGGCTTGGGCAGTCTTGCCGGTCTGCTATTGGGGAGCGTCAGTCAAAAGGTCGTGGCGCATGCCCCCTGCCCGGTGCTGATCATTCGTTAGTCTGTGGCGAGTTCTTCGGCTTTCGCGAATTCTTCGGGAGTGTTCACGTTCCAAAAACACAAACCCGATGGGTCGAAGGTTTTAACCTCACCGGGTGACAACGTCCGCACCTTCACTTGCGGGAACCACGCAATGACCTTCCACAAGTCCGCATTGATGGCGGCTTCGATGGCAGACAAGCAGGTCTCGCGGCGATACAGGGCATGGAGCGGCTCGTAGCCTTCGTCCGTTTTAGCGATGACGACATCCGCTTCTTCCTCGACGAGGAGGCGGTGTGCGCTTTCAACGAGGCTGGGACTCGCGAAGGGCATGTCGCACGCCACAACGGCAACCGCCGGGTGGCTGGCAGAAGCGATGGCAGTGTAGAGTCCGCCCAGGGCACCGCGACCCGGTTTCAGGTCCGATACGAGGCGGGTGTTGAGAAAGGCATAGTCTTCGGGACGATTCGTCGTTACAATGATCTCATCCGCAATCGAGGAGAGCCTGTCGATCACACGCTGGATCAACGGCTTTCCCAAAAACGGTTTGAGGGCTTTGTCCTCTCCCATGCGGGAAGACTGCCCGCCTGCTTGAATAACGACCGATAACATGGGTATATTATAGATGATATGAGCGCTCTGGCAAATCTGCTCGACCGTTTGACCGTGGAAGGCGAGTTGTACGAAACACTCGCCGATGATTCCGTGCGCTGTTTCGCCTGCGGACATCGCTGCCTGATCCGCGAGGGCAGGCGGGGAATTTGTCAGGTACGCTTCAATAAGGGTGGAACGTTGTTCGTGCCGCACGGTTATGTGGCAGCATTGCAGAACGACCCGATTGAGAAAAAACCTTTTTCACATGTGTTACCCGGCGCGAACGCGCTGACATTTGGGATGCTCGGATGCGACTATCACTGCTCGTATTGCCAGAACTGGTTGACCTCGCAAGCCATGCGCGACCCGGCTTCGGATGTTTCGGCGCAGTTCGTGCGCGAGATAACGCCGCAAATGATGGTGGAATACGCACGCCGCACGAAAGCATCGGTGGTGGTCTCTTCTTATAACGAGCCGCTCATCACCAGCGAGTGGGCGGTGGAGATTTTTAAAGAGGCAAAAGCAAATGGGTTGATGTGTGCCTTTGTGTCGAATGGAAATAACACGCCCGAAGCCATTGACTATCTCGCTCCATACCTTTCCGCTTATAAAGTGGACTTGAAATGCATGAATGACAAAAATTACCGCAAGCTGGGCGGCACGTTGCAACACACGTTGGATGGGATCAAACGCGCCAGGGAAGCCGGGCTGTGGGTGGAGGTGGTCACATTGACCATCCCCGGCTTCAACGATTCGAACGAGGAACTTTGGGAGGCGGCACGCTTCCTTGTCGATGTCTCGCCTGATATTCCCTGGCATGTGACGGCTTTTCACAAGGACTACAAGATGACCGAACCCGATAACACCGACGCGAAGACGCTTATCCGCGCGGCAGAGATCGGGCGCGAGGCAGGGCTGCGATACGTCTATGCCGGGAATTTGCCGGGTACGGTCGGGGAGTATGAGGATACCCATTGCCCGGCATGCAACCATCGGGTGATAAAGAGGCGGGGGTACATCGTTCAGGAATACACATTGACGGGGGCGGGATGCTGTCCGAAGTGCGGTGAAGCCATTGCCGGGGTATGGTACAAGAGCCCTTCTGAAGTAGGGTTAAATGGATTTGGTTCTCCGATACCATTGTATTAAGTGTATAATTGCGCATCATTTTGCGCAGCAAAATGAAAAACCATTCTCAATCGGAGGAGAACCGCATGAAACGAAATCTGTTCGCTTTGCTTTCGTTGCTGGTGCTTGCAAGCATGGTGCTTGCAGCCTGTGGCAGCCCCGCTGCCACCGAGGAAGCCCCCGCAGCCACGGAAGCCCCCGCCGCCACCGAAGAAGCCGAAACCGAAGAAGCCGCTGCTGCTTGTGAGCCTGCCGGCACGGAACCCATCGCCTTCCCGGACGGTGGAAAATCGGTCACTGGTGCATATGACCAGGAACCTGACGCCGTTGTTCCCTACTTCACCCAGATGTCCTACGCCGTTTGGGTCACCCAGATGACCCTTGTTGGCTTGGGCGAGTGGACCGATGAAGGTACCTTCATCCCTGAATTGGCAGTGGAAATTCCCTCTGCCGATAACGGTGGAGTTTCCGAAGACGGTCTCACCATCACCTGGAAACTGAAGGACTGCCTCTTCTGGTCCGATGGCACCCCGCTCACCGCGGAAGATGTTGCATTCACCTGGGAATTTGTGATGGATCCCGGCAATGCCGTATCCACCCGCTCCGGGTATGACAAGATCGCCAGTGTCGAAGCCGTCGATGCCACCACCGTGGTGATCACCTTCTCGGAACTTTACCCGGCTTGGCCCACCCTCTTCACCCAGGGTCCGAACAACGCTGGTGCAATCCTTCCCAAGCACATCCTCGAAGGTGTGACCGCCGCTGAGAGCGATCCGTTCATCCGCATGCCCACTGTGGGCTCCGGTCCGTTCGTGATCACCGAATGGATCCCCGGCGACTACATGGAATTGCTCCCCAACCCGAATTTCTACAAGGGTCGCGCCATTCTTGACCGCCTCCAGATCCGCTTTGTGGCTGACTCTGCCGCAGCGCTTGCCGCGCTCCAGACCGGCGATGTGGATTTCTACCCGAACTTCTCTGAAGGCGACATTGCCACTCTCGAATCCCTGGCTCCGGCGGTTGTACTGACCGTGGATCCCGGTTCCAACTTCGAACACTACTTCTTCAACCAGGGTCGCGTTGCAGGCGTGGATGGTCGTGGCGCCGCTGACAACGAAGGCTTCTGCCCCTTCAAGGATGTCCGCGTCCGCAAGGCGATCACCCTCGGTATCAACCGCCAGGCGATCGTGGATGCTCTCTTGAGCGGCAAGACCACCGTCCCCGTCAGCCAGTGGCCCAACAGCGGCTGGACCAACACCAGCCTCACTGTGGATGGCTATGATCCCGATGCCGCCGCCGCGTTGCTCGACGAAGCCGGTTACACTCTCGGCGCTGACGGCATCCGCGCTGGCGAATGCGATGGCGAACAGGTGAAGCTCTCCTTCAACTTCGAAACCACCACCGCCCCGATCCGCATCGACATTGCCACTGCTGCCCAGGCTGACCTCGCCAAGATCGGTGTCGAATTCACCCCGATCCACACCCCTGCCGGTACCTTCTTCGGTCAGTATGTGGACGGCGGTCCTTTGACCACCGGTAACTACGACATGGGTGGTTACACCACGGGCTTCTACCCCGATCCCTACACCAACAGCTACAAGTGTGAAGAGATCCCGACTGCCGAGAACCCCAGCGGCAACAACTGGTACCACCTGTGCGATCCCGCGCTCTCCGACCTGATCGAATCTTCGCTCGCCACGGTCGATCCCGCGGAACGCAAGGCGATCCTCGACGAAGCCCAGGCGTACATTGCTGAAAACTACTATGTGATCATGATGTATGCCCGCGCCAATGTGATGGGCTCCACCCCGCGCTTCAACTTCGGTCCGTCCGGCGGTGATTCCCACATGTTCTGGCAGGCTGAAACCTGGGATGTCACTGAGTAATTTGCACGTGTAATATTCATGCAAGAAACGAGAGGCAGGGTCAACCCTGCCTCTCGAACAAGATAGCGCGCGCAATACAGCAACTTGGATTATTGCTGGAGGCTCCCATGTGGACTTATATCTTACGACGTTCTTTTCAAGCGCTCTTTACACTTTTGATCATCACTGTTCTTTGTTTTCTGCTCACCCGTTTTTCGGGAGACCCCCTCGCGCAATATGCCGCCAACCCACGTATGAGCGCCGCAGATAAGGAAGCCCTAAAAGAACGGCTTGGGCTTAACGACCCGCTCTATGTGCAATACTTTAAATGGCTTGGGCTCGCCATCCAAGGCGACCTTGGTCAATCCTTCTTTGCCCGTCAGCCCGTCAGCGAAATGATCGGGCAGCGCCTTCCCAATACCATTGTTTTAATGTTCACCGCGGAGGTCATTACTGTCTCCTTCGCGCTGATGCTGGGTATTATTTCAGCAGTAAAGCAATATTCGTTTTGGGATAATGCGATCACAACATTCTCATTCATCGGCTTTTCAATTCCCATCTTTTTCAGCGCCCTCGGGTTGATGCTGATCTTTGCCGTTCAATTCAAGGAATGGGGGCTGCCCTATCTCCCAACGGGGGCTGCCGTTTGGGATAAATCCGACCCGGTCGAATACATCAAGAACCTGATCCTTCCGGTAACGGCGCTGGCATTTGTAAACACCGCCGGGTACTCCCGCTTCGTGCGCACAAGCATCCTTGAAGTACTTGGGCTGGATTACATCCGCACGGCTCGCGCCAAGGGGCTGACAGGACGCGCCGTTTTGTTCAAACACGCCCTTCGCAACGCCGCCTTGCCGCTGGTCACCATTGTCGGTTTGGATATCCCCTTCCTTCTCGGAGGCGCCATCGTAACCGAGTCGGTCTTCTCCTGGCCCGGCATGGGACGCCTGTTCTGGGAATATGCCCAACGCAGCGATTACCCGGTGGTGCTGGGCGTCCTGCTGATCATCTCCACCGCAGTCGTTGTCCTGACGATTGTGACCGACGTGATCTATACCTTTGTCGATCCACGCATTCGGCTTAGCTAAGGAAAGGCATCGATCGTTATGGCAACAGATATTGCTTCCATCGATTCAAACATCATCGGGCGCGAAACCTTATCGCGCAAGGCGCTGACGCCCGGTCAGCTCATTTGGAGACGCTTCATCAAGAACCGCATGGCGGTCTTCGGCATGATCGGTTTCAGTTTGTTAATGTTATTTATCATTATTGGTTCTTTCTACATTAGCGAAGAAGAAGCCAACGCAGTCGATTTGCAAGCCCGTCTGAGTGCGCCAAATGATACATACATCATGGGCACCGACAGCACAGGGCGTGATATATTCTCGCGCATCGTTCATGGCGGGCAGATATCCTTGATCGTGGGCATTACAGCGGTCAGCATCTCCGTAACTCTCGGAACGCTTGTTGGCGGGTTGGCAGGTTTTTTTGGCGGCTGGGTGGATAGCATTCTGATGCGCTTTACCGAAGCGATGCTATCGATCCCGCAGTTGTTCCTTCTGATCGTGCTCGGCAAGTTCATCGGCAGGGACATCGATACCGTCGTGATTTTTGGGCGCGCCATCAGCGGTAGTGTCATGATCGTGATCTTCGTGATCGGCCTTACTTCATGGATGGGGCTTTCCCGCATTGTGCGTGCCAACGTACTCTCGCTCAAGGAAATGGATTACGTCGCCGTTGCCAAATCGTTGGGTTCCAGCCGGATCAGGACGTTCTTCCGCCACCTGATTCCCAACACCATGGGCGTGATCATCGTCGCGTCCACCCTGGGGTTGGCAGGAGCCATCCTTTCTGAAGCGTATGTTTCCTTTCTTGGGCTGGGTATTCAACCGCCCACGGCTTCATGGGGCAACATGCTCACCGCCGCACAGACCTTTGTGCAGCAAGGGTCATGGTGGATGTGGGTCTTCCCCAGCGTATTCATCATCTTTACCATTTTGTGCGTCAACCTGATGGGCGACGGTTTGCGCGATGCATTCGACCCGCGCAGCAGCCGTCATTTGTAGTTCCGTCCTTCCAAACAAAACGAACTCACCCGCGAGGTTTGGGCTTCGCGGGTGAGTTCGTTTTTAAGAGCAACCGGGACGCGGAGTACGCATCCCAGATTCATTTCGGGCATTTATGTTTTTGTCATATGAAAAAGCCGAGAACGGCAAGCGCTCCAAAGATCAACAACACCAGACTGCCCCCCATAAAAATCTCGCGCCCCTCACGCTGGTCAGAAAGTTCCATTTCAGGCGGGATACCCACCACCATCCAGCGCGGGCTGGCAAACCAGGCAAAGACCGCCCCGCCAAGCAGCCCGCCCACATGCCCCCAATTGTCGATGCCGGGCGATAACCCGATGAACAGGTTAATGGCAATAATGAAGACGATATTCCCAAGTGCCTGCCGGGCTTGCGAACCGAACAATTCACGATTCTGGTAGAAAAAGATCGCTTCCGCGGCGATCAACCCGAATACCGCCGTGGAGGCGCCAACGGAGTATCCGTTGTCGCTGGCAAGCAGGAAGGAGAACACATTTCCCGAAAATGCTCCCAGAAAATACAGAAGTATAAAACGCCCATGCCCGAGATGTCGTTCCAAAAAACCGCCGATAGACAGTAACGCGTACATATTGAAAAAGATGTGCGTCAGCGAGCCGTGCAGGAACACCGGTGTAATAAACCGCCACAACTCACCGGCGCGGATGGCAGCGTTGATGCGCGAGCCGAAATATTCCAGCCAGCCAATATCGTAAATGGCATATCCCCATATAGCGGTGGCAATCATCTGCAAAATGTAGACCAGCACGGTAAACCCGAGCAGCACATAGGTCACTGTTGGGGCGGTGGAGGGCATCCGCACCCGGACAGGCTGGGGTGCTGGAACAGGCTCAGGGGAGAAAGAAGCGGGGTTCTGGTTCATAGTTCCACCTTGCGGTGTCGCACGCGCAAATGCTCGGCGGCAATGACGGCACGCACCTTGTCAACCGTATCATCCAGGTGAAAATCCGGGTTGACGATCACGTAATCGAAAGATTCAATGCGCTGTAACTCCTTGCGGGCAGTGGCGATGCGCAGGGAAAGCGAATCCGCCGATTCGGTTTTACGTTCGCGCAGGCGGCGCTCCAATTCCTCTTCGCTTTCACAGGTGATGAAGATCAGCAGCGCTTCGGGCGCGAGTTTGCGCACACTTTCAGCGCCCTGCACATCGATGCGCATGACGACATCCTTCCCGCTCGCAAAGGCATCGCGCACCTGCTTTTTGGGAATGCCCTTGTAATCGCCATAGACGATTGCGTATTCGATCAACTCGTTCTCTTCGATCATGCGCGCAAACTCATCCTTGGAGACGAACCAGTAATCCCTGCCATGAACTTCGTTGGGGCGCTTCTCACGCGTGGTGGCAGTCACCACGAAATGAAAGGGAAATTCGCGTTCCTTCATGCGCTGGACAACGGAATCTTTGCCAACGCCAGATGGACCTGAAATAACGATCAATAAAGGATGGGGTTTGCGGAGGTCAAATTCTTGGGTCATTCATCTATTTTACCAAACCGCGCTTCCTTTCAACCCGCAGCCGGAATCAGGTAAAATAATTTATGCCCACCTACGACTTTTTCTGCAACACCTGTCGGCAACGCTTCGATGTGTTTCTGACCTTCGGCGAATATGGGAAGAAAGCCGTCCACTGCACCCATTGCAACAGCAAGGATGTACGCCGCCGCATGACCAAAGTGCGCATTGCCAAAAGCGCTGAAAGCCGCATGGACGACATGGAAGGCGATCTCTCTGCCTTTGAGGGGCTGGAAGATGATCCACGCGCCTTGGGGAAGATGATGCGAAAAATGGGCAGCGAAATGGGGGAAGAATTGCCCGCCGAGTTCGATGAAGTTGTAGACCGTTTGGAATCCGGTCAAAGCCCCGAAGAGATCGAGTCGGCGTTACCCGATCTGGGTGCAGAAGACCCATAATTTGCTTGTATTCAATAAATCTACATAAATCAACACCTTTTAATATTGAACCTTCAGAAATGGTTATAATCATATTCATAACTGTGAAATTCGCCAGTTCTTACCCAAATTATCGTGACTTTTGTCATATGGCATTAAGTGAAAATTAACTTGTGTTTAATCTTTGGAAACCATAGAATCATCATGCCAAAGAAGGAAACAGAAATTACTCTAATTTTAAGGAGGAAGAGCGCAGATCACATTCAATATTTGGCAAAGGTATGCTCAAAATATTAAAAGGAGAATGTCACAATGAACTTCAAAAAGATGCTTGTTCTAACAGGACTCTTGATCATCGCCGCAGTGGTAATTACAGCCTGCGGTACACCCGGTCCTCAGGGACCGCAGGGCGAGCCCGGTCCTGCAGGTCCGCAAGGCGAGCCCGGTCCGGCTATGACCGTTGCCGACCTGACTTGTACCGAATGCCATAACGACACCGCGATCATTACCGGCAAGAAGGCGAACTGGGAAGAATCGCTGCATGGCTCCGGCACCGCATTCATCGAAGAAGGCGGCAATAATCGTTGCGCGTTCTGTCACTCTGGTGCCACGTTCAGCGAAACGATTGCCGTCGGTGGCAACTTCAGCACCGTCGAATCCGGCGATGCCGACCCCACCCACCAAGACTGCCGCACCTGCCATCAGATCCACGTCACCTACACCGGTGAGGACTGGGCGCTCGAGACCGATGCCCCGGTGACCATGGTCACCAGTGGCGTGACCTACGATGGCGGCGCAGGCAACCTATGCGCCAACTGCCATCAGGCTCGCCGCTACCTGGCTGGTTTTGTTGCCAAGGATAGCGCTGGCGCTGTGATCCCCGATAAGTATGCTGCAAGTGCCCGCTTCAACACCCACTACAGCGTGCAGGCTGATGTGCTTATCGGCGCGGGTGACTTCGGCGTGGAAGGCAAACCCGGCTCGCACTACACTAAGGTTGAAGGCACTTGTGTAGGCTGCCATATGGGCGAGGGTGATTCGCACAGCTTTACTCCCCAACTTGCGGCTTGCCAGTCTTGCCATGATGGCGCTGAAGACTTCAATGTCAATGATTATCTGACTGGGTTCGACGCGAAGTATGCCGAACTCGAAGCCGCTTTGCTTGCCAAGGGCTTAATCGCAGATAATGGCGATGGTACCTTTAGCACGGTTACTAAGAATGCTGACGGTTCACCGGTTCTCCTTGACCCGGGTCCTGCTCAGGCTCTCTTCTTCTACAACCTGGTTCATGAAGATGGCAGCCACGGCATCCACAATCCTGCCTACTTCGACGCGTTGATGGAAAACGCTCTCGCCGCTCTGCAATAGAACGCAAGCACGATTGTTCCTAGTAAAACATGCCCTATCCTGTCCGCAGGGTAGGGCATGTTCATTTTTTGACTCCTATAAAGTGACGAAGCGCTGTTTCCCCTCTAATTTTTCCACTTGCAATTCATACAATTTTTGTCATAATTAAGGTGACATTAAACCTGCATGAAAATGACACGTTGCACTTGATGGTAATTCGTTTTTTGCTTAACATTCCATATTGCATCAAAAAAGACAAAAATAATGGAGGCAGCAACATGACCTGGCAGTTTGCGTCAAAAAAAATTGGTTTTCTTTTCTTTTTGATGGGGGGGGTCTTGGTATTGTTTGGCTTGCTGGCTTTCCTGCCAGACAGCGAAGTTCATGCGCTGACGGCTGATGCCCAGTTTACAGATGATTGCTCGGAATGCCACAAGCAGGCAGTGAATCTGCTGGCAGAAGGGGCTCATGCCGGGACGCCGCTCAGCTGCGACACATGCCACAAGCTCATCCCCGGGGAAGAGGGCGCACAACACCCTGATCTGTATTATTCAACCGAAAGTGAAGAGAGCACCTGCGCTACGTGCCATGGCGATGCCTATACCCAATGGTATGAAGGACAGCACGGCTTCCTTGAAATGACCTGCTCCTCATGCCATGAGCCCCATTCAGTCCAGCAGAAGTTGACTGAAGATAACACCCTGATCTGCGAAAATTGCCATAAGAATCAGGTCTCTGCCGGGCACGGCTCCACTCATGAGGCTGCAGGCGCTGATTGCGCGACATGCCATATTGGAAATGAGACCGGGCACGGGTTCGGTGCGACACTGGCAACATGTAACGCCTGCCATGAGGATATTCATGAAGCCAATCAACTGGTGATGAGCGGGTTTGAGTTTGCGCCCATCCCAGTGGAAGGTTCAGGGGAATCTGCCGCACCAGAGGAAGAATCAACCTCACCCGAAGGGGAAGAAACGGTTGAATCCACTGATGCTGAACCTGCCAGGGGCGGTGTCAACCTTCCATCCTGGTTATTGTTGGTTGCCGGTCTGTTGATCGGCGGTGGTGCGGTGTGGGTGATTATCGGAAAAGACCCCGGCACCCCGACCGAAGAGAAATAGCTTTAGTGGACTTGGAGGTCTATGATGCAAGCAGACTCTAATCACAACGCCGGGGAGAAGAATATATCCCGGCGAGACCTTATCAAAGTGGGTGCTGCCCTTTTGGGTGCTGCCGGGGTGACGCAATTTGTCGGTTTGAACGACATCCGCGTGCGCGGCAGTGAAACAGACCAGGAAGGCGGGCGCAAATGGGGTATGTTGATCGACATCAACAAGTGCATTGGCTGCAACTACTGCACCTATGCCTGCCAGGCGATCAACAATCTTGCCGACGACATGCTGTACAACGTCGTTACCGCAGAAGAGACCCAGTCGGGCGAAGAGTTCTTCCTTTCGCGCCCGTGTATGCAGTGCGCCGAAGCGCCCTGCGTGCATGTCTGCCCGGTGGAAGCAACATATTACCGTCCCGATGGCATCGTTGCAATGGACTACGACCGCTGCATCGGCTGCCGGTATTGTCAGGTAGCATGCCCGTACGGCGCACGCGTATTCAATTGGAAAAATCCCATTGAGGTCAGCCCGAAATCACCGGACTTTGGCATGGCTGAAGTGGAGAACCGTCCACGCGGCGTGGTGGAGAAGTGCCATTTCTGCTCACACCGCATCGACAAGGGGTTGGAACATGGTCTCACCCCCGGGGTGGATCGTGAAGCCACTCCGGCGTGTGTAGTCGTCTGTCCGACCGGGGCGCGTGTTTTCGGCGACGTGAACGACCCCGAAAGCCCTGTGGCGATAGCGCGTCAGGAAGCGATCGTGACCCTGCGCCTGCGCGAAGAACTCAGCACCGAACCGCGTGTGTACTACATCCCCCCGACTACCAGGAAAACCGGACCGTTTGCCGGGGAAGGAGAATAATCAACCATGCTTCCCGATATTCATTGCCCCACCATTAAGCTTGGCAAACGGTACGTCGTTGTTTTCCCATATTGGATCGGTCTGTTGGTTCTGGGCATATTGTTCGGACTCGTCGGCGCCTTCATCGTCTTGCGTGATGGTTTGCATGTGACAGGACTGTCCAACGCTGTTCCCTGGGGATTGTGGATCTCCATTGATCTTTCCGCCATCGCGATGGGCGGAAGCGCCTTTGTGTTCGGCGTGATCGTTTATATCTTGCGCATCAAACGCTTTGAAGCCATTGGCAAGCTGGCTGTTTTGCTTGGTTTTCTGGGATACTCCACGGCGGGAATGGTGTTGCTCTTCGATCTCGGTCAACCGCTCCGCTTCTGGCACCCGGTTGTGTTCTGGCAGCCGCACTCCCTGCTTTGGGAAGTGACCATGTGTGTGGTGCTCTATCTCTCTGTGCTCATGGCAGAACTGCTGCCGGTTGTTCTTGAACACCCCATTTTCAAGACCCATCCTTGGCTCACGCGTTATAAAGCCCTTGGCACCCTTGTGAATCGGGTGTATGCGTTCTCGAACTGGCTCCACAAAGCGGGTCCGGTGCTTGCCGTCGCCGGATTGACGCTTTCGCTTTTGCATCAAGCCTCGCTTGGCGCAACCTATTCCGTCCTAGCTGGACGCGGTATCTGGTTCAACCAGAGTGCGCCGGTGCAGTTCGTGTTCTCCGCCATGAGCGGCGGCATCTCCCTGCTTTTCCTTGCGGGCGTTTTCGTCTTTCGTGTGATGCGTCCCGGCACGGTCAGCGACTCGGCGCTTTACGATGTGGCTCGTCTGGCAGGCGGCATTACCCTGTTGCTCACCTATCTGCGCGTATGGGATTGGGCGGTGACCAACTACTACAGTTTCGACCGCGAAATATTCCTGCAAACCCAGATCCTCGATACCATTGCCCCCTACTCGCTCACCTTCTGGCTGGGGCAGGCACTTTTACCGATCATTGCCGGGTCCATTCTGCTGGCAGCCAAGAACATCAAAAACTTCCGTTTTCTCATGGCTGCTGCTGTCATTCCAATCATCGCCGCCATCATTACACGTTGGAATTACAACTTCGCCGGTCTCATCGCCTCCATCTCCTACGACCCGTTCACCCCAGACATTATTTTGAACTCTTACACCCCCACCTGGGTTGAATTCTCTGTGGGAACGTTGGTGATCTCCTATTGGCTGCTGGCGTTTAGTCTTGCCGCCCGTTATCTGCCATTTGCAAGCAAGCACGCTGAACACTAAAACCACGAATACCATTTTTTTCCTGGGCAGGCTAATGCCCAGGGATTTTTTTATTCAAAAAGGACGAAAATCCCACAATCTATATTACATTTGTCGAATTGCAATCAAGGAAAAAAAGGGACTATAATTAATTCTACATTAATAAGCATTTATAGATTTTTCCAGAGTATCCCATCAAAATGCCTGGCAATGCGCAATTGTTTTTTCCATACCGTCAGAGAATGGAGAACAAATGAAATTAAGCGATCGCATTAAGAGATTTTTCTACCCCGAAGCAGGCTCGCCACGCTGGATGTTCATTCTCCCCTACACAACCTTGATCATCCTGTTCATCGGTGTGGCGTTTGGCGGAATTCACACGTGGGAATACACAAACTCAAACCAGTTCTGCGGAACCGCCTGCCACACCATGCCCCCGCAAAGTATCGCATTTCTGGAATCTCCACACTCGAATGTTACATGTGAAGAATGCCATATTGGGCGCGCATCATTTGTAGACCAGGCAATTCGAAAGACGCAGGGTCTCAAGGAAGCCTACTACGAGATATTCAATCTCTATGAATATCCCATTCGCGCCAAAGCCCTTCGCCCATCCGTTGACACTTGTGAAAAATGTCATCGCCCCGAAACCTTTGCAGATGACAGCCTGCGCCAGATCCATCGTTTTAAGAACGACGTTGATAACACCGCCACCAGCACCTACCTCATCATGAAAACCGGAGGTGTGGATGCCCGTCTGGGAGACGCGCGCGGCATACATTGGCATATTTCAAGCAAGGTTCTTTATTACGCAGAGGATGATCTCGCTCAGGTTATTCCCTATGTACGTGTATACAATGAGGATGGCACATATACAGGATATACAGACGTCGAATCAGGCTTTGACCCCTCCACCGTGGACGAAAGCCAGCTCAAGCAGATGGACTGCATCACCTGTCACAATCGTATTACACACAGTTTTGATGCGCCGTACAAATCGATGGACGAGGCGATGGCAAAAGGGTTGATCGATCCATCCATCCCGCTGATTCACCACAAGGCAGTGAAAGCGCTCGTAACCAGGTACACCTCACGAGAGGAAGCCATGGCAGCCATTGCCAGTATCGAGGATGAGTACAAACAGGACTATTCCGATTTTTACAGCCAGAACGGGCAGATCATCAAGGAAGCCATAGTTGAGATCCAGGTTATTTACGACCGTACGGTATTCCACGAGCAGGAAATCGATTGGACTACCTACCCCAATAACCTTGGGCATATGGATTCGCCGGGCTGTTTCCGCTGCCACGATGGAAAGCACCTGAACCAGGATGACGAAGCAGTTCGGTTGGAATGCAATATTTGTCACGCCATCCCCGTGGTTGCCAAGGCAGATGACTTCCTGACCACCATCGAGATCAGCCGCGGACCCATCCCAGAAACCCATCTCAACCCGAATTGGATCAGCATGCACAACCAGGTCATGGGAGCATCCTGTTCCAACTGTCACACCACCAAAGACCCAGGGGGCACAAGCAACACATCCTTCTGCTCCAACAGCGCGTGCCATGGAAACGCTTTCACCTTTGCCGGTTTCGACGCACCCGCCCTGCGCGAGATCATCAAAAGCCAGCTGCCCCCCCCCGAACTCGAACTGGAAATTCCCCTCCTGATAGGCGACCCAACATTTAACAACTACATCGGCATCCTCTTCACGGTCAAGTGTGCAAAGTGCCACGAAGGCGAATCGGCATCACAAGACCTCGACCTCACCACATTCGCTTCCGCCATGGCAGGCGGCGAAAATGGAAGGGTCATTCTCCCCGGCAGCGCCGCCAACAGCCTATTGGTACAGATCCAGCAAGAAGACCATTTCGCCAACTTTACAAACGACGAACTGGACAACGTCATCCATTGGATCGAATCGGGCGCGCCCGAAGATTAACGTTCTGAAATACAAAAGAGCAGCCGGTTCAGGCTGCTCTTTTTTTGCGGACATTCCCGGTTCAAATCGAACCGGGAACTTTTTCCGTTACCAAAAACTTAATTCCCCGCTCACTCCTGATTCCTCAACCGCGCCCCACAGGTACGGCAGAAACGGTCACCCGCCCTGGCGCGCGTCCCGCATTGCGGACAGTAATGCTCCACATCATTCACCTCGGATTCGCCACGGGAATGCATGCGGCGGCGCACTCGCTTCGAGGAGAAGCGTCCCGCCTGCCAATAGTAGATAAACCCGCCCAGGATCATCACAACACCCAACCCGCCGATAATGTACGGCAGAGTATTGCTCCATGAAATCCTGCCCGGCGTATCTTCATCCACCGGCGCAGCAGGCTGAATCCCCTCCGGCGGATTCACCAGTGTATCCGTAGACTTGTCATATTCCAGGTTTAGTGCGAACTCCTCCCCACGCCCAAGCCGCATCGGATCGCTGGTGTGATAGGTAAACCCATTCGCCTGCTCAATGGACAGGACCTGATTCGACTTAAGCGAGGTCGTATCCAGCGGTTGAAGCACGGTCAGCGAAAAGGCATTCACCGCATACCCCCCCTCCCACAAATAAGAGAACAGACGCTGGTTGCTGTTGAACGTCAGCGGTTGATAATATTCAAAGCGATACATCACATTGTCTTCGACCGTGATCGTAAAAACCTGCTCATCCCCATTGGACGTCGGTCCTTCGAATATGGCGTTCGCTAGCCCGCCGCCGCTCTCATAAGCAACTGCGATCAGGTTGGCGTCCTGTGGAATGCGAAAGGTCAAACTCGCCGGCAGGGCAGTGGTTGGGGCGACCTGAAAATCGACGATCACCAGCATACTGGGCTGGTCATATTCGGGCCATAGCTGCACAGCAACAGTGGACAGGATCACATCTGATTGTGCAAACGCAAACGAAGGAAACGCTAAAACACAAACTATCGCCAGGGTCAGGAATAACCTGCGCATGGAATTCTTCCTCCAAACGAAAATTTTTCCCTTATCTTACCATGCGCCTTTTTGGGTGTGGGCGGGCAGAATCACAAAGTAAAGCGGACAAATGTCATCCGTTTTACAACACCATGCGCGTTTACATCGCCTTCACCAATTGCCAGCAGGCGCGGTTGTACGGCGTGGGAATTCCATGCTCCTCGCCACGCTTCGTCACCGCCCCGCTGATCGCATCGATCTCGGTCGGGGCGCCGCGCCGCACATCCTGGAACATCGAGGAGATGTTTTTCGCCGTCTTGCGCGCCACATCCTCCACCGCCTCAATGGGGTTGGCAAACGGCAGAGGCACACTTTCCGCAGCCGCCACCTCCGCCGTCTCACGTGCCAACGCAGACATCACCTTGCGTGCCAGCGGATGGGAAAGCAGTTCTCCGTTCGGCACACGCAGCAGAGCCGTCAGCGGGTTGATGGCGGCATTGATGACCAGCTTGCCCCAGATGAGCGAACGCGCATCCGGCACGATCTTCAAATTGAAGTTGGAGGAACGCAGCGCCGCCTCCAACGGACCGAGAGCCTGATTCTGTTCCAGCGAGAGGATGCCTTCGCCGCCAACTTTAACCAGACCCGGTCCGAGCAGCGTGGCTCCAGTAGTGGTAATACCCAAAGAAACGCGACCCGCTCCCAGGTCCCGGGCGAGCGTTTCGCGATTGCCCAACCCATTTTGCAGCGTCAACGCCAATCCATCCGGCGCAAGTACATCCTTCAACTGACGAGCCACGCGCTCCGTCTGCCATGATTTGACCAGCACAATCGCGTGCTTCGCGCCGCTCACCTCACGCGGATCATCCGTGGCGTGGACGTTGAACGCACGTTCCGTTCCATCCGAGTCCACGATGCGCGCGCCCTTCTCCTTCAGCGAAGCCAAGCCATCCTTCCACGTGCCCAGCATGGACACGCTGTGACCCGCTTCGCTTAAGCGCACGGCAAAGAGTGTAGCCAGCGCGCCAGTACCTACCAGTAAGATATCCTGTTTCATTTTGTTTCCTTTTGAAACTCGTCCCACTCTTCGTCGCTTATTTCGACGGTGTGCTCCACAGCCGGGAATCGTTTGGTCTCCACATCGTCGACGTACTCGGCAAACGCCTTTTGCATCATCTCATGGAGATTCGCATATTTCTTGACGAACTTCGGTGTGAAGCGGTCAAAAAGACCGAGCAGGTCATGCGTCACCAAGACCTGACCGTCACAACCTGCCCCCGCGCCAATGCCAATGGTGGGAATGGAAATCTGTTTGGAAATAACCTCCGCCAAGCGAGCCGGAACCGACTCCAGCACGAGGCTGAACGCGCCTGCCTCTTCGAGGATCTTCGCATCCTCCAGCAGACGTTTCGCTGCAACGGCGGTTTTGCCTTGTGCGCGGAATCCGCCCAATTGATTGACGGATTGCGGCGTCAGCCCAATGTGCCCCATGACCGGGATGCCCGCACCGACGATGGCATGGACGGCATCTGCCCGTTCGCGCCCGCCTTCCAGCTTGACCGCATCCATGCCGCCTTGTTGCAGGAAGCGCCCGGCATTGCGAACCGCCTCTTCTACAGAAACTTGATACGACATGAACGGCATGTCACCGATCAGCAGGGATGATTTCGCGCCGCGAGCCACCGCGCGCGAGTGATGGAGCATTTCCTCCATCGTAACAGGCAGAGTATTTTCATAGCCCAGCACCACCATCGCGAGCGAATCGCCCACGAGGATGGCATCCACCCCTGCCTTGTCCATCGCCAGCGAAGTGGGATAGTCGTAGGCAGTGAGCATGGTGATCGGCTCGCCGCGTTCCTTTTTCTGGCGGAACGTGAGAGTCGTCACTTTCTTTCGTTGTGACGTGGTTGTGGAAATGGTTGTAGTTGACATGGTACCCTCCGGTAAAGGTAGAGTCCGCTTGCGCCGCCCCCAGCATATGCGCTTGCGTCAGTAAGGATTTTCGCATTTTGTGTTACAGGCAGGTTACACAAAATGCCGGGTATACGCCGTCACGTTCGCAAGGATACGTGCGACACTTCCATTATTCCATAATTTTGTTTTTTCGCCTATAATAAATTTATCAGAACTTCGTCTCAAAAACTATCACGGTTCCACGAAGGAGAATCATCCATGCGAAGAATGTTCGGCTTTTTGATGGGAATTTTCGTTGGCGGGCTGGTCGGCGCGGTGGTGGCATTGCTGCTCGCTCCCGAATCCGGTGAGCAACTGCGCGGACAATTGCGCAGCCGCGGGCAGAATTTCCTGAACGACATCCGCCACTCGGCAGACGCGCGCCGCATCGAACTGCGCCGCCGCCTCGAAACCCTGCGGTCGCCAAGAGAGTTTTAACTCGCACGGCGGACCACGACCGCCCCGTAAAACTCCTCCACCCTTTTCATATTCACCCCAAACTCCGCCCGTGCGGAGATAATGTTCGCGTTCAGACCTGCGGCTTCCCGTCGCAGGTCTTCTCGTTCCAACCCCGACAAAATCGCATCCGCAATCGACTGCGGGTCGGCAGGGTCTACCAGCAAACCGTTCTGCCCATGCGTGATCCACTCGCGGATGGATTCAAGGTCGCCCGCCACGGGAAAACAACCGCATGCCATCGCTTCGATCAGCGAATTGGGCGTACCGTCATGCACGCTCGGCGAAACCACGATCTGCGCGCTGCGAAACACCCCGCCCATCTTCTCATGCGGGAAGGCGGGCAGCAATTCCACAGCGTTTTCTATCTTCAAATCCTGCACCCACGCCAACGCCTGCGCTTCGCCCTGCATCGACGAACACAGGAACTTCGTCTCGGGGCGTTTTGCCAGCACCAGCGGAATGGCTTTGAAGAACGAATCATTGCGGACATAGGGGCGCACTCCGCGCGGATTGATGACCACCGGACTCTCCACCAACGCTTCCGGCGGATAAAAGATCCCGCTTCGGACTCCGCCGTTGCCGGGGGATACCAACGTGGGTTTTTCCTCGCTCAAGCCCCACTCGCGTGCCAGCCGCACATCGCGTGCCACATCCGCATGCAATCCATCCACAGCCTCCATCACCCGCCTTGTATGCCACCCCATCAGCGGCGTGGATGGTGCGTGCAGCGTGAAGTCATTGCCCCAGATGGAAACAAGAAATGCCGGGCGGTTGGTGATCCCCTTCAATGCCTCAGCAGCCAGCATCCCTTCGTAGGGTACGCGCATGGCATGGATAAGATCCGGCTGAACTTCGTTGATGAACCTCCGCAATTTGCGCGCGGACGCGGGAATCGTCACGGGACCCAGCCACTGCCTGATTTTGGTGCGCAGGCGTAGGGTCCGGGAAGAAGCGCTGGAGGGGGCGGAGGTCCGCTTTTTGACAGCAGAAAAGGCGACGGGGGTAAATTCCAGCCGTTTGACCGGAAAATCAAGTTCACCGCATTCAAAGGTGGTGGCGATGTAAAGATCATCGCCGCGTTCGGCAAAATAACGCATCCAATTACGGGAAATGGGCGAGCGGGCATCGGTCACGAACAACAAGCGCATCCCATGATTATACTCATTGCCCACATCCCTGAGACGTAGTATATTTAAGCAATGAGCAAGGGTCGCGTTCTCATTGTCGAAGACAACATGGATACCTATGAGCTCGTGCGCTTTATTCTCGAAAAGAACGGCTACGACACCTTTCTGGCAATGAATGGACGCGATGGCGTAAACGCCGCCGACAAACAGAAACCCGACCTCATTATCATGGATTTGCAAATGCCCGAAATGGACGGATGGACGGCAACCCGCCTGATCAAGGAAAACCGGGCGACCTCCACCATCCCGCTGATCGCGCTGACCGCCCACGCCCTGCCCGGCGACCGGCAACGCGCCTTCGAATCAGGCTGTGATGATTACATCACCAAACCCATGGACCTGATCGAACTTGTAGAAACCGTGGATCGCTGGATGCCGCAATAAGACCGCCTCCCCGTCCACTTCAAAACTGGCTCCTTTATCCGCAGAGGGTATGGTTGATACGGGTCGAACCTCCCCGAACCCTCACAATATCCACGGGACCATCCGATCAACAAGAGCCAAATCTTTTCAACAAGAGGAAACATATGAAACAAATTTGTGTCGTCGGCGTTGGATACGTCGGCTTGGTAACCGCAGCGTGTTTCGCCGACCTGGGAAACCGGGTAATTGCCCTGGATGTAAACCAGGAGCGCGTGGAGAACCTCAAAAAGGGCATCATGCCCATCTACGAACCCGGGCTGGATGAGCTCGTCAAGCGCAACATGAAAGCCGGGCGCATCACCTTCACCACCTCCTACAAGGATGCTTTGAAAGGCGCAGAATATGCCTTCATCGCCGTGGGTACGCCCTCCGGCTCGGATGGCTCGGCGGATCTGCAATACGTCGCCGCCGCCGCCAGATCCATTGCGGAAAATATGACCGCGCCGCTGATCCTCATCAACAAATCCACGGTACCGATCGGGACCGGGGACTGGGTCGCCGACATTGTGAAGGGTGCCCAGCCGAAAGTGATTGATTTCTCCGTCGTCTCGTGCCCCGAGTTCCTGCGCGAGGGTTCCGCCATCGGCGACTTTATGAACCCACACCGCACCGTCATCGGCTCGCTCGACCGCGACGCCGCGAACAAAGTGGCTCAGCTGCATCTGCCATTGCGCGCGCCCATCGTCATCACCGACCTGCGCACCGCGGAAATGATCAAGTACGCCAGCAATGCTTTCCTTGCCACAAAGATCTCCTTCATCAACGAACTTGCAGACTTGTGCGAACTCGTCGGCGCGGATGTGAAGGAAGTGGCGGCTGGCATGGGCTACGACGCCCGCATCGGACGTCACTTTTTGGATGCAGGTTTGGGTTGGGGCGGTTCATGCTTCCCCAAAGATGTGGAGGCACTCGCCTTCATGGCAAAGGAAAAGGGTCTGGAGCCCGCCATCCTCAACAGCGTGATGGACGTCAATTATGACCGCCGCAAAATCTCTGTGAAACACCTGGAAGCCATGCTGGGCGGAAGCCTGAAGGGCAAGACCATCGGTTTGCTCGGGCTGGCGTTCAAACCCAATACCGACGACATGCGCGACGCGCCATCGATCACCATTGCCGAGGCGCTGGTGGGGGCGGGAGCCAAAGTCCATGCGTATGACCCGGTGGCGATGGATGTTGCCCGTCCCATCCTGCCTGCCGTGGATATGTTCGATGAGCCGTACAAAATGGCACAAGGCTGCGATGCGCTGATGGTCGTCACCGAATGGAATGAGTTCAAGCAGCTCGATCTCGAAAAGGTCAAAAATCTGCTCAAAACCCCTGTCATCTACGACGGACGCAACATCTACGAGCCCGCCCGCATGAAGGAAATGGGCTTCACCTACCGCGCCGTAGGTCGATAGTCGGTTAATCGTCAAGTGAAAAGTCGGGTAGGCGGGTAGAATTGCCCGCTACCCGGCTTTGACTTTTTTCACAATCATCATGACCCATCCCCCCGTTTGCAACTACGAAGGCTCCGACTACCAGCAATCCTTTTGGGAGCAGGGCGGGCGCGAATACGAAGACCGCGCCGAAGCCATTGCCTTGAAACGAATGCTGCCCAAAGCCGGCTCACTGATGCTCGAATTGGGCGCAGGCGCCGGACGAAACACGCCGCGCTACGCCGGTTTCGAGCGCATCGTGGTCCTGGATTATTCGACCACGCAGCTGGCACAAGCACAGGAACGGCTTGGACGTTCTGAAAAATACATTTACGTCGCGGCGGATGTGTACCGCCTCCCCTTCCGGGACCGGTTGTTCGATTCTGCAACGATGATCCGGGTGCTGCATCATATGGCGGATGCACCCAAGGCACTGGCACAGGTGCGGAACATTTTGCAGCCGGGCGGGGTCTTCATCCTTGAGTTCGCCAACAAACTCAACATCAAAGCCATTCTGCGCTACCTGCTCGGCAGGCAGGCGTGGAGCCCGTTCACGCTGGAGCCGGTGGAGTTTGTGGAGTTGAACTTCGACTTCCACCCGAAAGCCGTCCGCCAGTGGCTGGGCAGTCTCGGTTTCAGCGTGGAAAAAACTCTGACCGTGTCCCACTTCCGGCTGGGGCTCCTGAAGCGCCTCATCCCCGCGAAGATCCTCGCCGCGTTGGACGGTCTCTTCCAGCCGACGGGCGCACTCTGGCAGTTCACGCCCAGTGTGTTCGTGAAGGCAAAAGTCGACGGTGACCAATCAACCGGAGAGATTCCGGTGAATGTGCTGCAATTCTTCAAATGCCCCGATTGCGGGGAGAAAAACTTAGTGGAAAAGGAAAGTCATTTGTTCTGCCCGAATTGCCAAGCCAAATGGCAGGCACGTGACGGCATTTACGATTTTCGTGAAAGCATAAAATAAAGTATCAGGTCGGGAGCGTTCATGTCAATTCCGCAAAAACAACCGCCACAAGGGACAACGCCAAGGGATAGAAAGACGCAACCCATGCGCAAGAACGGCGTGGACACGCGAGGCATGCTCAGTATTGTGACCATGTTGGGGAGCCTTGCCGCGCTGTCGGTCTCCATGGTGGGAGCTGCAGGGCTGGTACTGGCAATTTTCGACGATGGGCTTGCCAACAGCCTGGAAGGGCTGCCGGTAAAGGTCATTGTGTTGGGGTTGGCGTTTGTCTTTGGTTGGGGAATGGGGCTCGCCAGCATTCGCGGGTTCGGGAATCTCGTCTACCCGATGGTGGTCAACCTTTATGCCTGGGCGTGTCTCACGGCAGTGAGTATTTTGTATCTGAAGGTCATTCAAAAACTGTTCATGCAACAGTACGACACGACCAAATTCTGGGCGTATGTGATCATTTTGCTGGGCGGATTGTTCGTACTGATCTGCCTGCATCTGCTGGTGGAGGGACATGACCTGCGCCCGTTTGCGATTCCGCTGCTCATCATCAGCGTGCTGCAATTGTTCGTGATCGTCTTTCGCTACATCTTTACCACCGATGCCGACAGCTGGAAACTCGCAGGCGACCTGACGGTCTTCGTCATCATGATCTCCATCTCCGCGTTGATGCTGATGCATATCGGTATCCTTTCGCCGCTGCGGGATTGGATCGACGGGCTGTTTGTAAATGGACAGCAGGGGAACGGGAATTCCCTGGAGTGATGTTAACAACTTCCTCGAATAAAAAGCCAACCTTCATCGGGTTGGCTTTTTTCTTGTAAACCGGTATGAACCATGATCGCAGGGTTGGGCGCTATTCTTTCATCAACGGCAGGCGGATGTAAAAGGTGCTGCCGGGGAAGTTCTCCTCATCCCTGCCTGCGCTTTCGACCCAGATGCTGCCCTGCAGGGCTTTGACGATCCCCGAAGCGACCGCCAACCCCAACCCCGCACCGCCGCCTTTGTAGTATGTACGGCTGGAGGAATGTAACTTCACTTCTCCGAGTTGGTATAACTTTTCGAAGATGATCTTGTGATGTTCCGGGTCGATGCCGATGCCGGTGTCTTTGACGCGGATCTCCGCCATTCTGCCGAGGCGGCGGTCATCCACCACGCTGGCAGAGACGTTGATCGTGCCGCCATCCGGGGTGAACTTGATGGCATTGACGATGACATGGTCGAGCGCCTTCTTGAGCAGTTCGGGGTCTGCTTGCAGCGGGGGAATGGTCTTGATGGCTTCATCCAGCACAAAGGTCAGGTTGCGATGCGCGAGGTCATCGAGGTAATCCTTGTGGATGAGGCGCAGGATCAACCCCAAATTCACCGCTTCGATATGCGGGTTGATGACCTGACTCTCGAGGCGCGCCACATCCAGCATGCTATCCACGATCTGGTGCAGGCGGTTGGTTCCGCGCATCACGCCGTTGATCGCCTCCAGCAGCATGGGGTTCCCCTGAACGGATGCATCTGTCTTGAGCATGCCAAGATACCCCTTGATGACCGTCAGCGGGGTGCGCAATTCATGCGCCGCCACCTGAATGAAAGCGGATTTGTTCTTGTCGTGTTTTTCCAGCGTTTTGTAGGCGTTGTTGAGTTCTTCGACGCGCTCGGAGACCATGCGCTCCATCATCTGGTTGACATCCGTCATTTCGTGATAGAGACGGGCATTCTCCAGCGCCACGGTTGCCTGCATGGCAAAGGTGGTGGTCAGCAGCGCATCATCGTCGGAGAAGGAGCGGTCGGCGCGGCTGAGAACCAGCAGCCCGATGACATTATCCTTGGAATAGAGCGGCACACCCAACCATGACCGATCACGGGGCAGCCACTCCGGCTGCGACCATTCTTCCGTGGAACCGGCATCGCGTACAAGCAGGGTCTCGCCTTTGCGCGCGACGGTCGTGTAGAAATCCAAACCTTTAATCTTGAGGCGGAATGTTTGGAAGTCCGCGTTTTCCGGCATGCCGTGATGCGCGATGGCGTGCGGGACACCGTTCACATCCTCCATGAACAGGATGCCGCGCTCATAAGACACCACCTGATCCAGTTGAGAGAGGATCTGGTCGTGCAGGTTTTCGACGGTCCGCAAGGAGGAGAGTTGCCGCGCACAACGCGCCAGCGCTTCGGCTCCGCGACGCCGCTCCTGCTCGGACTCAAAGAGTTTTGCATTCTGTGAGGCGGTTTTTTCCGCCACATCGCGCGCGCGCGCTAATTCCACCGCCCGTTCACGCGCTTCGCTCAACAGGCGCTCCACTTCGTTCTGCGCCTGCTCACGCTGCTGGACGAGCATCGTCCGCAGGAGGGCGCTCGAAAGCAGGTTTTTCACGCGGACGTAAATATCCCAATCCGTGGGACCCATCTCTGCCCACATGAAACCGAAGCGATTGCTCGCCAGCGCCAGCGGCATGACCACGGCATCGTAGCGGTGGTCTTCGGGAGTTTTGCCGCGTGGGACGAGTCTGCCTGTGGCAGGCATGAATTTTTCGGCGGGGATATTGAAGCGGTTCTTCTCATATTCCAATAGCAGACGATAACTTTGCGGTGGCGGAGAGGAAACCGAACCAGGCGAGCTCACATCGCCAAAGAACATCACATACCAACGATCCAACCCGAGGACCGGGAAATGCCTGGTGATCGCATCGCCGATGGCATCGAACGACATGGCAGATGCCATCGAGAAACTGAAGTTGTTGAGCAGTTCCTCCTGCTTTTCGAACTGCAAACGGCGGTATGCCTGCGCACGTTGTGACAATTCGCCCACCAACATGCGCGCCTGCTGGAAGAGATTTTCCGCCCGCAGCATGGTGGTGGTACTGCTGATTCCGCCCAGCGCATATTTTCTGAACGTGGAGATCACATTGTGCCAGACGTTGAAATCGTACCCATAGCGTTGCAACACCTCGACGGTCATCTGAATTATTTTCAGGAAGGCATCGCTTTTATCGGTTTCACGCAAGCTGGCGAGGAAGACATCCCAGGTGCGCCCGAATACATCTTCATAGACCGTCTTGTAGGGGTCGCTTTCCGAAATCCCCGCAGAAGCGAACAAAGCGCGGATCGCCGCACTGCGCTTGTTCTCCAGCCTGCCCGTGTGCGCCACTTCCTTCGGCAGTACGATCGCACGTTGAATGCTATCCGGCTGACAACCGCACGACCAGCGCACGACCAGATGGGAGGAATAGATGTTGACATCTTCCACCGGGTCGCCCGAAATGCGCTTCAGGAGACCGTTGAAGGCATGCCTGCCCACATCGTAAAACGATTGATGCACGGTTGTCAGCGGCACACCCATCGACTGCGCCTCGCTGACATCGTCGAAACCGGTCAATGCGATCTGATCCGGGACGTTAATGCCGCGCTGCTGCAACGCCTCGAGCGCACCGAACGCCATGCGGTCATTGGCAGCCACAATGGCTTGCACCTTCATGCCCAGGTCATCCAACAGGGTGCGCACGGCGGCGCGACCGCTCTCCGGCGAAAAATCTCCACTGACGACAAGGTGTTCCTCGAAACGGATGTTGTGCGCCTTCAACTCTTCACGATAGGCAAGATAACGCTGCTCGGCTTCGATCTGCCCATGCGGTCCGCGAATGAAAGCAATACGGGTATATTGGTGTTCTTCGATCAAATGTCGAACGACCGCCCGCATCCCGCCTTCGTTATCCGCCATAAAGGAAGAAACCCCCGGCGCGCGCACCGCAACAGATGCGATCGGCATGGGGGAAAGGGAACGGCAAAAATTCTCAACTTCATCTGCAGAAAGACCGTGGGCAATATCGGCAGCCAAAAGAATGCCGTCAAATTGTCCCGGCTTGATCAGGTCGTACAAACCATAGGAACGCCCCCCATTTTGCGCAGGAATGGGAACCGGCTTTCCCCCCGCAAAACAGACCACATTGACCCCTTGCAACCGGGCAGAATCCAAAACACCCGCCATAAACTCCCCACCCCAAACACGGGTAAACTGCGCACCAAGCACGGCGATGGTCGCGCGCTTTCCTCCACGATTCCGAAAATCAGACATAATGTACGCAAATTATAAGTCAGGAATTTGTTAGACAAAATTGCAATTTTGATAGAAATACCCCGCTTCGGCGGGGTATTCATTTTTAGCGAACTTCAACCTGATAGGAAGCGGTCTCTCGCGTAAAACGAGTCGTCCCGGAAACAACCAGATACGCCGTTTCATTGCGCCCTAATGAAATGGAGATCTGCGCCGTCTGGTCTTCATTGAGCGGGATCATCGTCACACTTTCGTCGCCCGTCTGGATGAGAGCCAGCCCGAAGGTCTGGGGCAGAACGTTCTGGACTCGCACAAAGCCCTCCGCCGACCAGCCGCCGTCATCCGCTTCAAAATCGGACCGGTAGCCTGCGGCTTCGACCGAGACATCATCCACCATGAAGCCTTCCCCATTGACCGCCGCATCGGTGATGTATTCAAAACGGATGAAAACCTTTTTACCCGCATAGGCGGAGAGGTCAACCACTTCCTCGATCCATTCGCCTGTCACACCGGTGTAGCCCCAGCCGTAGGAATTTCCGCTTGGGTCGGTGCCTGTGCCGGAGGGCGTGACGAGGATCTCCCAGGTTTCTCCATTTTCCGAAGCTTCAACGTACACATAATCCCAATCGGTTTCGATGTCATACCAGGTGCGGAAGGACATCTCAATCGGGGCACTCACGTTCGTGAAATCGAATTCGCGCGTCAAGGTCATGTTCGACTCGTCGCCCTTGTTGGACCAAAAAGCGTAGTCTCCCGAATAGGGGTCAGCTGGCAGCAACCGGGTCACGGTGGAACCGGTGAATTGGATCGTATGCTCTCCCTCGCATTCAACGGCAATGTAATCCACACCATATTGATGCACGGTTCGAACCAATGGCTCTTGCGGACAGTTGTACAACGTTTCGGTTGCCGAAGCGCGCTGCGCGCTGGAATAGTTTCCATAGATATAGCGTCCATCGCCAAAGGACGTATCCAACAACAGGTTGGTAACCGCCCAATCCATGAAGAAATCATCCGCGCTGATAGGTTCGCCCGTCAGCGGGTCGGTCGCGCCGATCTCTTGAAGCACATCATCCACACTGTCCAAGCCATTGGCATCATCTTTAACGAGCAGTTGGGTCGCTTCTGCCCCAAAGCGATCCAGAAAATAGGTCATAAACAGGAAACTGGAGCCGTAATGCGGGGACGTGGCGCTCTGATCGTTGGGCCAATCGTTCAATTGCAAATCCGGGTTGATGATGTACGTCCAGTCGAAGCCGCCGGTACGATAACCGTTAAGATGCACCGCCAGTTCGGAGGAGCCTTCGTTCAGCCACGAGGTTTCGTTCAGGTCATTGTTCCAATGGATCATGTGTTGGAATTCGTGCGCCAGCACCGAATAAGCATAATCGCCGCCGATGGGCGTATTTTCCGCGTTGAACAGGAACATCTCATGCGCGTTGGAATATTCCTGAATGAGCGGATGGGTCGAATCGGCGGAGGAGAAATAACCAGCCACGGAAGAGCCCAGCCCCGTGGCATACAGGATATAGATGTGCTCATCGCCATCTATGCCGGGAGACCACTCACTGCCAAAGAATTCGCGGGTGGTGGGGTAGATCTCATTTTCGAAGGTTTCCACCAGCGCTTTCATTTCGTCGGCATCCACCTCCACGCCATCCTCCACCCAGAAGTACACATGCGGTGTGACGTACAACAGCGTTGCTTGAATCTCGTTGTTGATATTGGTATCGAGGTTATGCACCCAGAAGTTCTTCTTCTCGCCCACCGAACGCGGCACGGCGGAGGTGGCGGTCACATCGGGGACATCGCATAACCTGTTCAGGCGGCACGCCAGCTCACGCGGGTCATTGATGGGCACGATGGTATTTTCCAGCACCTCGATCGTTTCGCCAGAGATGGTTTCCACCGGCGGGCGTGTGACCTCTGCCTCCTCGGTGGAGGTGAACGGTGTGACGAGCCCAGGGTCTTCCCCCGTGGATGATGCGGCGGGCATCAGTGTGAAATAGATAAAACCGCCCAACCCAAAAAGGATAAGACAAGCCAGGCAGAGCAGGGCAATGATCCCGATCACCATTATCGTTGTCCCTGTTGAACTATTTTTGTTTTCCATGAATCGATTTCCTTATCATCTAAAGTTCGCCCGATGATACTGCCAGTTAATGAAAAATGGATTAGGAAATTCGGGTCAAAGGCTTGTTTGCGATAAAAAACACACCCCTGAACCGTTTTTGTTCAGGGGTGTGACTGTTTCGGTCACGCGTCCACGGTCTCTTTGGATTTCTTCTTCTTCGTCCCAGCAGAGGTTTGGAAGATGATCTTGTTCTCGTTTGCATCCACATCTACGATGACTTCGGCGCCGTCCTTGAACTTGCCGCCGAGCAATTCCACCGAAAGCGGACTCTCGACATATTTCTGGATCGCCCGTCGCAGCGGACGCGCTCCAAACGCCGGATCGTAGCCTTCCTTTGCCAGCCACGAGCGCGCGGCATCGGTCAACTGGACGGTGATGTTGTGGTCGTTGAGGCGATCCTGCACTTCCTTCATTTGCAGAATCACAATCTGTTCCATCTCTTCGATGGAGAGCGGCGAGAACATGATGATCTCGTCGATGCGGTTGATGAACTCGGGGCGGAACGCCGCTTTGAGCGCTTTGTCAATTTTGTCGTGCGATTCACGTTCGGAAGGTTCGGCTTTGCCAGACAAAAAGCCCAAGGTGCCGCCCTTTCTCACATATTCAGTGCCAAGGTTCGAGGTCATGATCAGAACCGTGTTGCGGAAATCCACCACGTTGCCCTGACCGTCGGTGAGGCGTCCGTCATCCAAAATTTGCAGGAGCGCATTCCACACTTCGGGGTGTGCTTTTTCGATCTCATCGAAGAGCACCACGCGGTACGGTCTGCGGCGGACGGCTTCAGTAAGTTGACCGCCTTCTTCATAGCCAACGTATCCGGGAGGTGCGCCGAAGAGACGTGAGACGGTATGCTGCTCGCGGTATTCGGACATATCCACGCGCACCAATGCATCCTCATCGTCAAACATGAACCATGCGAGTGCCTTGGCAAGTTCGGTCTTGCCCACGCCAGAGGGACCGATGAAGATGAACGAACCGATGGGTCGTGCCGGGTCTTTGAGACCAGAGCGCGCCCGGCGAATGGCATCGGAGATGGCGTGAATGGCTTCCTCTTGTCCGATGATGCGCTCGTGCAAACGCGCCTCCATGTGCAGGAGTTTTTCTGATTCGGTCTCGAGCATTTGCGTCACCGGAATGCCCGTCCACTGATGCACGACGGCGGCGATGTCGTTCACATCCACCACTTCGTCGAGATGATGTTCGGCTTCCCAATGATCGCGTTTGCCGGTGTATTCCTGTTCAAGGCGCAGACGTTCGGCTTTCTTTTGCGCGGCGCGTTCGTAATCACGTTCCAAACCAGCCTGCTCTTCTTCCGCGGCGAGTTTGTCAATTTCAGTTTTCAATGCTTTCAAATCGGGCGGCATGGAATACAAAGCGACGCGTAGTTTTGCGGCGGATTCATCCATGAGGTCAATGGCTTTGTCGGGCAGGTGGCGATCCGTCACATAGCGATCTGCCAAATGGGCAGCGGCAGACAGGGCTTCGTCAGAGAAGCGCACTTTGTGATGCGCCTCGTAGCGGTCGCGCAATCCGTGCAGCATCTTGATCGTGTCTTCCACGCTGGGTTCATCCACATAGATGGGGGCGAAGCGACGTTCGAGCGCGGCATCTTTTTCAATATGTTTGTGGAACTCGTCGAGAGTCGTCGCGCCGATGCATTGCAACTCGCCGCGAGCCAGCGCGGGCTTGAGCATGTTGCTCGCATCCATCGCGCCTTGAGCGGCTCCTGCACCGACGACGGTATGCAACTCGTCGATCATCAGGATGACATCACCCTTCGCACGCTGGACTTCCTCCATCACAGCCTTAAGACGTTCTTCGAACTCGCCTCGGAATCTGGACCCGGCGATCATCGCGCCAAGATCGAGCGCCACCACCTTCTTGCCGGAAAGAATTTCCGGCACATCATTGGTGGCAATCTTTTGCGCCAAGCCTTCTGCAATGGCAGTCTTACCCACACCGGCTTCGCCGATCAGCACGGGATTATTCTTCGTGCGGCGGGATAAAATCTGGATCAGACGCAAAATCTCATTATCACGCCCGATGACCGGGTCGAGTTTGCCTTCACGGGCAAGTTGGGTGAGGTCACGCGAATATTTTTCGAGCGTGCGGTAACGCGTCTCGGCTTGCGGATCGGTGACACGTTGCCCACCGCGCAGGTCTTGAATGGCATCATACACGCGGTCACGGCTCAAGCCTGCGGATTCCAAAATACGCGCGGCAGGCGTGTTGCGTTCGGTCAGAATCGCCAAAAAGATATGTTCGGTGGAAATGTATTCGTCTTTCAGGCGGTTGGCTTCTTCGTTGGCAAGATCAATGATCCGCTTGACGCGCGGGGTGATGAAGATCTGTCCCGCTCCGCCGCCGAAGATATTTGCCTTGGGGCTGGCGCGCAGGGTGGCATCCAACCGTTCGGTCAACGCCTGGGCGCTGACACTCAGTTTTTCCAAAATTTGGGGAATGACCCCGCCGGGTTGTTCGATCAGCGCCAGCAGGATGTGTTCAGTATCGATCTGGTTATGCCCGTAGCGTTGGATGATCTCCGCGGCGCGTTGGGCGGCTTCTTGTGCTCTCTCGGTAAATCTGTCAAATCGCATCATGGGGAATTTTCTCCTGTAGGGGCGCACAGCAGGACAATCTCTCGTCCAAGCCTTCATACGGCTGGCTGTGCCCCTACGACATGAGAGGCATTATAACAAACGCCGCATCGGCGAATTGTCAATGCGGCGTAAGAAGAATATTAGATTCCCGCTCAGGCAAACAACAGGCGGCTTTGCTCGGTGACCGCCTTCGGTGAGTACAGGCGGATATGTTCCTCGATCTTTTGAAGTTGCGCCTGCACCGCCTCCACCGGGACCTCGCGAGGGGCGTATATCACGTAGAGCGCGTGCGTCGTCTCAGGCGTGATCGGCGAACGGTCGTCCTGCCCGTGGATGATGGAGCAACACAGTCCCTGTGCATCGCGCATGACCATGTCACCCACGAGGATATTTTTGACCGCGCCGCCCATTTGCGTGAACTGATCGCCATCGCGCGCCACATCCATGACGATGGGCGGAATCAACCTGGAGACATCGTGCCCGGCGGTGAGTGCGAGGGTCTCCACCTCGGCGGCAAAATTGGCATCCACCAACGGCGAAACGTTCGGCAGGCTTTTGCCCTTCAACACAATCGACTCAAGTTGCAGCAATACGTGATACGTCTTGCTGAATTTCTTGTAATATTTTTGGTAAGCCGCCATTGCCGGAATGGATACGAAATCCTGACGCGAGAAGTCCTTGTACATCGCCCGCAGACGAGACTCCACTTCACGTTTGCGATCGTCCAAGGTCGAGAAAGAAGCGCGGTTACCCACCACGCCGGAGATTTCCAGCAATCCGACCACTGCGCCCGGGTGTGCAGACTTCCATTCTTCAGTTCCTGTGATGGTCAGCATGTCAGTAGGTTTGCTCCGTTTGAAACAAGGTTACTTGCATTCCATCCGGGTCCTGTAAGCGAACGTTGGTATCGCCCCACGGGGTTTTGATCGGCGGGTGGACGAGGGTGGCGCCGTTGGCAAGCAAGCGTTGCATCGCGGCATGCAAGTCCGGCACTTGCAGGGCAAAACGCACCTGTCCACTGATGCGTTTACCCGCCTCCAACCCATCGATGACTTCTGCCTGTCGTTCGTCAAACAGTTCGAGCGTGGCGTTGCCCATGTTGAGCATCATCGCCTTGCCGCCGTCATTGTTCCAGATCGCTGCCGGCTCGATGCCGAGACCGTCGCAATAGAATTTGACCAGGCGTTCATAATCGCTGGTGGTGAGAGCCACGCGCAATTCAAAAACGGGTGGTTTGGGGTGTGTCATGGGCATATCCTTTGGGTTACTGGGGCTGGGGAAATCCAGCGTCAATACATGCATTGCCATCTACTGTTTTTGTTTGCACGACGGCTTTAGATACAGATCTTTGACATTCCGTAGTCAAAACGCCCATCAATACAGCCAATGGACAAACTTGACATTTATCGCCTTAGATCGGCATTTCATCAAACATGGTGTCTAGCTACTGCTTATACATGAAACTCGCTGTATAAGACACCATAACATCCATTATACAAACCCCGCCAAATAGGAGCAAGAAACGCACATCCCTCCCAATTCCCATTCTCTATTCACTACCCCTCAATTCGCACTATAATTCCCTCAATGGCAACCATCACCGTCCCTGCGCGCGAACAGCATCATCCCAACCTGCGTCCGCTCAACATCCTGCGTGACCTGCCCGCCGTGGCAGACCTGATCGAGCTGTGCTTCTCCCACACCATGGATAGCGACGGCAAGCGTTACGTGCAAGACATGCGCCGCGCAGGCAGCGACAACTCCTTCCTCAAATGGGCGAACCGCGTTGCCGAAAGCACCTCTCTGCCGCTCACCGGCTACATCTGGGAAGAGAATGGGCATATCGTCGGCAATGCCAGTCTCGTTCCCTTTCGGCATAAAGGACACCGTCTCTACCTCATCGCCAACGTTGCCGTCCACCCCGACCACCGCCGCAAAGGCATTGCCCGTGCCCTCACCGAACGCGCCATGCAGCACGCCCGCGAAAGGAAAGTGGACGACATTTGGCTGCATGTCCGCGAAGACAACCTCGAAGCCATCCGCCTTTACACCTCGCTGGGGTTTGTCGAGCGTGCCCGCCGCACCAACTGGCAGGCTGCCACCGACAGCCACCTGAACTATTTGGATGCGGATATCGCCATCACAAAGCGGAATCCACGCTTTTGGGCGACTCAACTCCACTGGCTCTCCCGCCTCTACCCCGACGAGTTGGGCTGGCACATCCATTGGAATTTCAACTCACTGAAGCCGGGTCTGTGGACCTGGCTCTACCTGATCTTCATTGACATGAATATCCGTCAATGGGCGGCGGTGCAAAGGGATACCCTGCTCTCCACACTTTCGTGGATCCCCACCGGGCGAGGCGAAAGCCTGTTTGCCGCCATTGGCGACGAGTCGGACCCTGAGGCGCTGACACAGCTGCTCATCCATGCGCGGCGCGATCTCTATCTTTCCTACCCATCGGTCACATTCGAGTTCCCTGTCAGCCGCTTCGACAATGCCATCCGCGATGCAGGCTTCAAACCGTTGCGCACCCTGATCTGGATGCAGGCAACTTCGTGATGGGTTTTGCGTAGTTAAAGAAAAGGAGTCAAAATGACAAAATTCGTGATTCGTTGGTTGATCAACGCGGTTGCGTTATTTGCGGCAGTCTGGATCGTCCCCGGCATCAGCTATTCCGGCGAGTGGACGGGCATCCTTTGGCTGGCGCTGATCATCGGTTTGCTAAACGCGCTCGTGCGCCCGTTGCTCAAGTTCCTCACCTGCCCGCTCATCATCCTTACGTTGGGCTTGTTCACACTCGTCATCAATACCGGCATGCTGCTGCTCACCCGCACCATTGGGCAGTCGCTCGGCATCGGTCTCACCGTGGACGGGTTCTGGTCTGCCCTGCTCGGCAGCATCGTCATGAGCATCGTCAGCGTGGTGATGAGCGTCATCTTCCGCGACGAGTTGAAAGGCAAAAAGTAAAGCGACCCATCAAGATAAAAAAACAGCCGCCTGCGAGCGGCTGTTTTTTTTCTTTATCTCCAAACCGGAGAGGGGACGGAAGGCGAGGAAACCTCCAACATGGTCTGATACATGTGCGAATTGTTGAACAGCAGCAATAGAAAGAAAACCAGCAGCACGATCTGAAACCAGCGTTTGTCCGCCAGGTCACGCCATGCCAGGGCAAGGAAAAGCAAAATGGCGTACGTCCAGTTGGTGGCATACAGGAAGACATCCTTGCCATATTGCAGGTACAGGGCAAAGTTGAACAACACGGTAAAAATGAAGGTCAGGTAATAGCCGATATCGTGCTTGCGAATATTTTTCAGGAAGAGTATGCCGCCGACCACCATCAAACCGATCCAGGCAATGAGCAATCCCTCCTGCAACGGGTTGTTGTATCTCGCCAGCTGCATCGGGTCTTTTTTGATGGACGCGCGGAACATCCATGTTTTTGGGAAGGGCCAACCGTCGCGGATGATAAGCAGGTCTGGCGTGACAAAACTATGCAGGGCGATCACGCGCGTCATGTATTCGGCACGCTGCAGGGTGGGTGGGAACTGGTTATGTCCTTCGGCTTCCAGTGTGGAAATATCCCAGAAATAGGGTTGGGAATTGGGATAGACCCAGTTGTGAAACAGCGAAAGCGGCACAACGAACGCCGTGATGAGCAATCCGTAAATAATGATCTGCTTAAGATCACGTTTGACAAAGAAATGCGCGATGAACGTCTGACCGACATTGGAAATGGTGATGCCAAAAGCAACCAACCCGGCAATAACCTGCATGTACAGCGGCTTGTCCTTGAGCAGCAGCACCAGAAAGATCAATGCAATTGCCGAGAGATAAATGTACGTTTCGATGATAGATGAAAACGCCAATTGGGTGGATGTGATCCCAAAAATGGCAGCGATCAACAAGGCATAGAGCGGCTTTCCCAACGAGTGTCTGACAAAATACCAGACGAGGAAAATACACAACGCGCCAATGAACGCGTTCAGTGTGAAGGCGGCGAAGAGCGCATCTCCCCTGAAGAGCAGGGCAAGCATGCTCACCAGCGGACGGACGATGATCAAAAGATAGGGATGCGCGGGCCGCCAGTAATAATCGCGGTATTTTTCGGTCGCATAACGCCAGCGGTAAAGGTTGCCGTCGGCGTCGAAGAAGATGTCGTCGGCGTCGTAATGGGGGCGATTAAAGATCGAGGCGAAGATCAAGTAAACGGCGAAGAAAAGAAGCGCCGCCATCAATCCGCTCAGATTTTCGTCCACGAAGCGCATCAGGCGCGACTCATCCCAGTGCTTTGTCTTCGCTATCGACAATAACCACCCCGATACAGGAATGGCGGGGATGAGCGCCAACACAAACGTCAGCCACAGATCAGGGGGTAGATGAAAAACCGCCGCATCGAACAGATTGGGAAATGGTCGTGCCGTGAAATACATGGCTGGCACAAAGATGACCAACGCCGCGAACAAGACAGCGGCAATGCTCGCGCTCATCCGGTCTGAGCGAAATTCCGTTGAAATTCTGCCAAGCAAATAATGCACAAACAGACTGAACAGACTGTGGAACACAACCGTCCACAAGGCAACTTCCAGAACGGTCGGATAAAAATTCTCCATGTACGAGACCGCAAAATAAGAGAATGGAATACCCAAAAACCAGGCAAGGAGGAGGCGTTTATTCGGGGAGGTTATGGTCATATTTCTCATAAAGCGGGTCAAGTCTACCACAGGGGTTGCAGGCAGGATGAGGCGAGTCGAACCGTCCCTACGCTTGTGGAGCCAATACATTAATGATCGTCAGTAATAATTGACCATTCACCCAGATCAGCAGTGAGAGGAACAGCAACAACAGCACCTGAAACCATCTACGGTCGGAAACCGCCTGCCATGCCAGGCCCATTAGCAGGATCAGCGCGTATGTCCAATTGGTGGAGTAGAGAAAAAATTCCTTGCCATAGCGCAGGTGCAGAACGACATTGAACGCCATGCAGCCTATCAATGCCAGGGATATACGCCAGTGTTTGTTTTTTCGGAAATTCCAAACAAAAAGCGCGCCTGCAACGATCAGCAAAACCAGCCACGACCACGAGGCGATGTTCTGGATGGGAAGGTCATATTGACTCAGTTTATCGATCTCCGGTTTGAAGAAGCGGAATTGGATGAAGGGAATGTCTTTGTCGTAGAAGATCGGCGTTGGCGCGACCACATTATGGAAGAAGAATGCACGGATCAAGGCTTGGACCCGCAGGGTGTTGAATGGAAAGAGATTCTGTTGTTCGGCTTGCAGGGTAGAGGGAATGAAAAAGAACGGGTGCGCATCGGGGTATAGCAGGTTGTTCAACAGCGTCAACAAAACCAAAAAGACCAGCACCGAAACCACAAAGCGGATCATTTTCTTAATATCCGGTTTGACGATGAACAGGGCGATGGCGTTTTGGGCGAAGTTGGAATGCGTAATGCCGATGGTCGTCAGGCTGGCAGCGATGAGCGCAGGCAAAGGTTTATCCTTTAGAAGCAGGACAAAGAACAGCAACAGACTCGCAGCGAGAAAAATGTACGATTCGAGCAACGAGCCAAAGATCAGGTGAGAAGCGGTCAACCCCAGCAACGCAGCAATGAGGGAGGCGTAGACCGAATTCCCCAGGGCAGTTTTGATGAACATCCACGTCAGATAGACGCAGGAGGCGCCACCCAGCGCGACAAATAAAAAAGTGCCCCAGAGTTTATTCCCTTTCAATAGGAAGGCGAGCCCATCGACAAGCGGACGAAAGAGCAGGATCATGAAAGGGTGAACGGAACGCCAGTAGAAATCCTGCCAGGTATCGGTGGTGAGGCGGATGCGATAGTTGAAATGGTCGGCGTCGAAATAGATGTCATCCACATCGAAGCGTGGTTCGTTCAGAACGGCGGCAAAGACCAGATATAGCGCCAGAAAGGCAAACGCCAAAGAAAGCCCCGCCAAATTGGCGCTTACATAAGCGTAGACTTTGGTGTGTTTGATGCGGTTGTAAAAACCGCTGAACTTCAGTCGGATATGCAGCCATGCCTGCCAGGGCAGCGCAAGCAGGCTGACATAAGCAAAGGTCCAGCGCGTCGCTTCGTCTAAGACGAAGAAGGTATGCGGAAAAAGCGGTATGCGTTGGCTCGTATAAAATAACCAGAGAGTGAAACCAGTCAATAATAAGAAGAGGACACTGTGAAGCACGGCATCGAACCAGCGCTCCCCTGCCACGCGCCGCATCCTGCCCATGAGGAAATATCCGCCTACGCCGAAAGCGGCTTGCAGAAGCAGGGTCAGTGCTGCCACTTCAATCGGGCTGGAGTAGAAGCTATCCAGAAAGCCGATGAGCAGAAAACTAAAAAGCGAAGCAAACATCCACGCGCCGAACACACGTCGGATGCCGCCCGCTTCGAACAACGCCTGCACATGTGGCGCGGCTGGTATGGTCAACAACAGGGAGATGAGGAAAAAGAGAAATAAGAAAAGGAGTGAGAACTTCGGAAGAAGCAGGGAAGACAGGGAGGCGATCATCGCGCAATCGATAACGACCCGGCGCGTCATTTCTGATACGCTGCGGATGTACGACTCCAAAACGGGTACTACATACAGAAGGCAGACGAAGACCGCCCCCGCTGGGATGAGCACCAGGAAAACCTGGTCGATCCGTGTTCGGGAAGCGAGGTCGAAAAATGTCTGCGCCAGCGTAAAGGAAAGCAGGAGTCCCGCTGCGGCACTGATGAGTCCATGAAGTAGCCGTTGCCGGGTCATTGCCTGTTCTCCGAATTCGAAAAATCCGTTTTGCGCGTACCGGGTACGTCTGTGATGATGAAGTTACGAATGTTGCGCATCGCCATAAAAAAGCTGACAGTCACTTTGCGAAGTGACTGTCAGCGGATGATCTTATTTTCCCAATTCACGGATGAGTTGAAGGAACTCCGTCCATTCCTCCTGGAAGAAATGCACGGTGACGTTGTTGATCTCGATATGATAGGTGATTTCGCCGTCTGGTTCTTCCGCCCGCCACGCCATGAAGTTTTCGGTTTCGGCGAGGGTTTCGGTATGGGTTTCGTTATGGTTGCTCATGTATTTCTCCTATTGGATGAATGGGTTTTTGAAAAAGCTGCAGGGGAGGTTACTTTCCCTTTTTGAGTTTCAGGCTCAGGTCACGCAGGAAGCGGCGGATTGTCACGAATAGACGCGAGCCGGGCGGGGGCGGTGATTGGTTCAGTTCCTTTTCGGGCCAGGGGTCCAGATCCAGCATCTTTCGCATGGTGTAGCGCCAAAGCAGCATGGTGGTGGCAAGGATGGGCGCCGCGACGACCACGCCGAGGATACCGAACAGGTTGGCGGCGATGATGGCGGCAACAAGCACCGCGGCGGGATGGACTTTCAAGGCATCTGAAAGAATGCGCGGTGAAACGATGTTGTCGAAGATCTGGTCAATGAAGAGGGCGATGGCTAAGACCAGTAGCATATATGCCAGAGGCGACATGCCGAACAATTTGTATGCCTGAAAATATGCGATGATGGCAAGTACACCCCAGTTGACCGCCGGACCCACATATGGGACGAAGCGCGCCAGACCCGCAAGGAACGCCAGTGCGATGGCATAATTTACGCCGAGAACTCCGAGCACAATCGAATAGACGATGACGGTCAGGAAAAAGATGATGATCTGCCCGCGCAGGAAGGCGTTCCAGATGCGCCCAAGCTCGCGGCTGAGCCGACCTAGATCTTGATTGTAGCCGGGGATCTCCACCGAGAGGATACGGTCGCGCAAGCCGCCGCTTTCCACGAGAACAAAGTAGGAAACCAGCAGGACAAACAACGTCCAGCCGAGGAAGTTGGCGGCGCCGCCCGCCACAGTGCGCAATAGGGTTCCAGTCTGGCTAAGGAGTGGCTGGACCATGCTAATGACCTGGCTGCTTAGGTCATTCAGGTCAAGCGAGCTAAAATCGATTTTGAATGGACCTAGTTGATACACGCGCCCGGAGATACCTTCGATCAATTCAGGCAGGTTACGAAGCGCATCCTGCACGATGATGACCAGGCTTTGCACCTGTTGTACCAGACCCACGCCGCCGAGCGTCAACAAGCCGACCAGCAAAACGAGGATGACGATGTAAATGACCCCGACCGAAGCGTTCCACGAAAAACGCAGCCTCCGCTGCATGAAATCTGCAAGCGGATGGAACAGGTAGGAAAGCACAAGTCCGATCACCAGCGGCGTAATGATGAACTGGAACTTGACCAGCAGCGCGCCAAGGATGACGATGATCGTCAGGGCGACGACCAGCTTTGTGTTTGTGCCCCACGAAGGGGAAGGAGGATTGGTTGTCTGTTCCATGAGGAGGAGGTTCCGTTTCAGGTCAGCGGTTTAGGCGGTAATGCCTTGCAGGGTGCAATGTCTATTTTGATTCTATCAAAGATGGGTGATTTTACAATAAAAAAGCACCCCGCAAGCTGCGCCTGCGGGGTGCATAACAGATCGACTAACAACCAGACAGAAACGGGAAGAAAACGCACCAACGATAGGTGGCATCGACCCACCAGAAGAACCCCGCACACACACAGATGAAGAGCAGCGTCCCAACGGCGATGATGATCGGAACCATATTGCTTTTCTTCGCTGCCGGAGGCGGAGCGGAATAGGCAGGAGCGGCTGCAGGCGGCGGAGCATATTCAATCGAAGTCCGGGCAACGGGAGGAGGTTGCACCGCCTTGCGGGAGACGGCAACCGTCGCACCGGGGTCGGAAGCAATCGCATCATACATGAGGACGATCTGCTCACCGAGTGAAATGACATCGCCCGGTTTGAGCACAACCGGACCGGCAAGGCGCTGTCCGTTGACGAATGTGCCGTTGGTGGAGCCGAGGTCTTCGAGAACGTATTTCCCGCCCTGAAACATCAGCCGCGCATGTTTGCGTGAGACTTCCGCGTCATTGATCGCAACGGGGTTGGTGGAGTCACGCCCGATGGTGAGTTGGTCCCCATCCAATGGGAAGGTGACGCCCGGCGTAGGTCCCGACCTCATAACGAATTGAAACTGTGTCATCTTCTTCCTCCAAACATAATTTCAAAATAAATCGTGCCAAGTGTACAATCTTAGGACAAAAAAGTCAATTCACGGTTTCTTGACCGGTTTTTTTAACTCGCCCGTCACCCCTTCACGCGGAGCCGTCTTGCCGGAACGCGGCAGGGAAAGCATGAACACCGTTCCAACGCCCATCTTGCTCCTGACCTCGATGCGCCCGCCATGCCCATAGATGATCTGCTTGCAGATGGATAATCCCAGCCCGGTGCCGGAAGCGCGCGCTTCATGCTCGCGCACCCGATAGAATTTTTGGAACAGGTGCGGCAGGGCTTCCTCGGGAATGCCGATGCCGGTATCCTGAACGTAGATGACCACATCGTGTTCGCGCGTTTCGGCGCGCAGCATCACCGTCCCATTTGGACGGTTGTATTTGATCGCATTGCTGAGCAGGTTCAAAAGTACCTGTTTGATCTTGTCACGGTCCGCTTCGAGCAGCGGCAATCCATCCGGCGATTCCACCCGCAGCTGGATGTCGTCTTCGATGGCTTTGGAAGACATAATGTCCTTGCATTCATACATCAGGTCGGCAAGGCTGAAAACCGTTTTGCGGAACTGCACCCGCCCAGACTCCAAACGTGCCAGATCCAAAAAGGAGGAGGCAAGGGCGTTCAGGCGCATGGTCTCATTGTGGATGTTGTTGATGATCTGGTCGCGCTGATCCTGGGACATTTCCGGGCGCAGCAACAGGTAGGTGGCGGTACTCAGGGAGGAAAGCGGCGTACGCAGCTCGTGAACGAATTCGGAGATCAAGTCTGATTGCTGGAAGAGGCGGGTATTTTCAATGGCAACCGCCGCCTGCGCACCCAGCACCAGCAGCATGGATTCATCCGTTTCGGTAAATTTCCCTCTGTGTTTGTTCAGGGCCTCCAGAACGCCCACCACCTTGTTCTTGGTGATCAATGGGATGCCAAGCAGAGACTGCGTGCTGAGACCGGTGATCGCCTCGACGTTCGAATAGAAGCGCGGGTCTTCGTGCGCGTTTGTGATGCGCACCGCTTTCCGATTGGTGACGATCCATCCGGCAATGCTGCCATCCAACGGAACCATGATGCCCCGCCGGGTGGATTCGTCCATGTTCGTGGAAACCTGAAAATACAACTGCCGTGAAGTATCGTCATACAGCAGAATGGAGGCAGCTTCGGCGCCGCTGATCTCCGCCGCGGCATGGACAATGCGCGAGAGCAGAATATCCAGGTCGAGGGTCGAGGCGAGGTCACGGGCAATGTCGATCAAACGACGGTAGCCGTCCAGCCGCTCGGTTTTGATTTCAGCCATTTATAACTTTCTCCGTGATCGCAGGCAGTATTGCCGAAACATCTTCCAGAATCGTCACATCCGCCCGGACGTTAAGGTAGGTGGGTGTGTTATTGAGAATGATCAGGTGGGCGCCGCGGTCAAGTGCCTGCATGGGCAGCCCCGCCACCGGCAGGACCTCCAGCGAGGATCCAGCGACCAGCATCAGGTCACATTGACGCGCTTCCTTTTGCGCCTTGAACCAGGCGGATTGGGGCAATTGTTCGCCAAACAGGATCACATCCGGTTTGAGGATCTGTCCGCATTGGGGACAGTGGGGAATCTCCCCGTTCGAGACGAAAGGTGCAATGTAAGCCTCTGCCTGCACCTTATGATAACACTGCGAGCAGGTTAATGTTTCCATTGTACCGTGCATTTCGATTACAGTTTTCGAGCCCGCTTTTTGATGCAGCATGTCGATGTTCTGGGTGATGACAGACTTGACGTACCCCCGTTGTTCCAATTCTGCCAGGGCAAGGTGGGCGGGATTGGGTTGGGAATAAAAAATCTGGCTTGCCAGAGGGCGAAACCAGTTGAAAAAACTCTCCGGGTGGGTGCGGAAGGTGCTAAGCGAGGCGACCTCCAGCGGTTCATCACGGGACCATAAGCCTGTGCCCGTGGACCGGAAATCGGGAATACCCGACGGCGTGGAAAGCCCCGCCCCGGTTAGGATGACAGCGTGCCTGGATTGGCGGAACAAGTCCGCGGCGAACTCGATGCTGGTTTGCGTCTGCGGTGAAAACAGGGTCATCGCGCCTTTTCGCGCTCAATGATCGCATCGGCGATCTTCAGGAATTGCTGTGAGGTCATGTTGGTGGGTTGAGCCATCACCGCCGGGGTTTGCAGGCGCGACGCCTGCAAGAACAGTTCCGGCGCGGGTGTTATGGCGGTGAGAATGGAGTGTCCCAGTTTATCCTGCACCTGCGCCCAGGGAATCTGCGCCTCGGAACGTTGGCGGTTGTTGAGTATCGCCACGATATCCTTGCGGTTGATGCCCAACGCGGCGATTTCGTCGACCAGTATCTTTGTATGCTGGATTGTGCTTGGATTGCCTTCGAGGACGACGATCCGCTCGGTGCACATGGACAGCAGGCGCTGAACATAGGTCGGCAGACCAGAGCCAAGGTCCATGACGGTGAAGCGTGCCAGGGATGATAGGCGTGGAACGAGGGCTTCAAAGTTCTGCACGTTCGAAGCCAGGTTTACATCCCGCGGGTTTTCAGAAGCGAGGAATAGTTTTAATCCGCTGTTATGCGGCACAAGCGAGGATTGGACTTTTTCGCGGGTGATTTCAACCACCGATCCCTGCAAGATCTCGGTCAAACCCTTCTGGTTGGGAGACCCCAATTCCATCCCGAGGGTACCCTGCCCCGGCGTGAGCTCGGCAAGGATAACGTCCGTCTGTGTGCGGGTGAACAAACCGGCTGCCAGGTTGGCAGCCAGGGTCGAAACGCCCAGCCCGCCGCGCGCAGACAAAACCCCGATAACACAGCCTTTTTGCTCATGCGGCGACGCAGGCACGATCTCGTCGGTCTTTCGCTGAGTGGTTCGCGCCAGCAACGCACGGACATGTGCCTGCAATTCGGTGGGATGGGTGGGTTTGGTCAGGTAATCGTCGGCGCCCACCTCGAAACCGGTGACCTTGTCGTCCAACTGCGTTTTGGCGGTGAACATCAAAATGGGGATGGCTTCGGTGGCGGGATTCTTGCGCAACCTGCGTGTAACTTCGTAACCGTCCATATCCGGCATCATGACATCAAGCAAAATCAAGTCCGGGCGTTCTTCGAGCGCCTTTGCCAACCCTTGTGTACCATTGGATGCGGCAACGATCTGGTAGCCCTGGCGCTGCAACATCAATCCCACCAAACGCAGGGTATCTACATCGTCATCAATGATCAAAATTCGTTCAGCCATGTTAACCTCTTAGCCGGTCGCTGGGAATTGCGTGCAGATGAATGGATTTGTGCCGGCACACGCAGACATCGACGGTACACTTCCATTATAACGTCTTAAGTGGTCATCTTTGAAGAAACCTGTGCAAAACCAAAGTACTATACCGCATCCGGTTCTTACATTTCATTAACTGTGGCGTGCTATAATTTACGAAGCAACGGGATTTCCCCCCGCAGCCATTCTGGGGATGACAGGCTTCGACGGGAGAGGCTGGTTCCGGAATGCGAGCCGAGAGCGCACCGAACTCGATAACTCAGTGCAACCATTAAGTGCCAACAAAAGCACTTCATACGCTGCTATGCCCCTCGCCGCCTAAGGCGAACCATAACAGTATGACATCTTAGGATGTCACGTCCGCCGGCACCGCCCTCTATCGGGTGACGGATCGGGCGAGACAAAGATAGAGTGCCGCGCGTGATTCTGCTAAACGCGCGAAAGATTCAGCAGATGGTCGCAGGCTTACCAGCCCGCCGGGGTGTCTGCGATGACGAATAGCGGCAGGCTACGCTCGTAGAGTTCCGAGGGTCGAATCTTTCGGACCCGGGTTCAATTCCCGGCATCTCCACCATGCAAACATCCAGCCTTTGGGTTGGATGTTTTGTTTTGCCCTTGACAACTATATCCGTAACGGATATATTAACCTCATGGTTGCAACAGACTTGATTCAACAACCTGTTGGCGGTTTCCCATGGAGAACGTCATGGCAGTGACCTACGAACACGCGAGCGCACGATTTCGCAGTATCTATGCCAAACTGCTTCGCTACTATCCCGACCCCTATCGTGAACGCTTTGGGGAAAGTATGGAGCAGACGTTTAACGACTTATGCAAGGAACGCCAAAAAGCCGGAGATGAATTATTCAGTTTTGTGCTCTGGGTGTTCGTCGAAACATCCCTGGCAATCCTTAAAGAAAGGATAATATTTATGATCACGCAAAACAAAAACGTTGTACGCATTGCACTCATGGTGGGGCTCATACTGCTGATCCCCTTGGCATTGACGGTTCTCAACCCGAACGCGCATCTTAACGGAGGCAAGGGCGGAGGTTGGGATTGGGCACCGGGCGACTTCCTCGCTATGGGCGTTCTCCTATTCGGCACGGGTCTTGCGATTGATTTCACTATGAGAAAGCTCGCAAACCCTGTCCATCGAGTGGTCGCAATTGTCGCCACTGTGTCCGTGCTTTTCCTGATTTGGGTGGAACTTGCTGTTGATGGTGTAACGCAAGCCCTGGAATTTCTGTTCTAACGAAACACGTTCCATCACTTCATAGTTTCTCCCAAGAGACGAATTTGACCAAAGGGAATTATGGCTACAAACAATACCAACCAACCACTTACGCCCGCCGTGTTCCACATCCTCCTCGCGCTCTCCAGCGGGGAGCGTCACGGCTATGGGATCATGAAACAGGTAGAGACAGATTCGCATGGGAAGGTTACGATGGGACCAGGCACATTGTACGGCTCGCTCAAGCGGATGCTCGACGCGGGTTTGGTTCGTGAAAGCGATAAACGCATCGACCCGGAAATGGACGATGAACGCCGCATCTACTACCAGATCACGGGCATCGGCACGGAGGCACTCGCATCGGAATTGGAACGCTACAAACGCATTGTCTCTCTGGCACAGGAACGACAGTTGTATCCAAAAACCTATGGCATACAACCATAAAGTCATTTTGCTGCTTTACAACAAAATCCTGGCACTCTATCCCCAGGCATTCCGGGAGCAACTTGGCGAATCGATGGAGCAGACATTCAAAGATCTCTACAACGAAAAACTGCGCACAAAAAAAGAGCTGTTCCATTTCATTCTTTCGACTTTTTTAGAAACTACTATCGGAATCGTTAGCGAGCACCTATTGCTTATCTTCAAAGGAGCCATCATGCAAGGTATGCTTGGATCTCTCGGATCATCCGCGTCCATCAGTTTTCTATTCATCGCCCCGCTCATTGTTCTGGAAATCGTCAACAGGCGGCAATTCAACGAAGCGTTTCCTTTCATGCTATTCACCGTCCTATGGCTCAACCTGTTTGCCATCAGCCTCATCCTGCTACCCATCATGCAAGCCAGAAGGACAGCATCAACCACATCACCCCAAACAAACACCCTGCTCACAAAACCATCGTCAACGTTATTCGCCAGCATTGCCCTGTTCCTATTTCCGCTGATATTCATTTTGCTGGATTCGATGGGTTGGATCTCCCTGAATCGCTTTTTCAATGGACCGAACCCCGAACAGCCTTATCTCTTTGGGCAGATCCTCTCGCTTGCCCTTATTTCTATCCCAATAGGGGCAGGAATCATTGCAGGCAGACCCATCATCCACACGCTGCGAGCGGGAGGCAGTCTATTTGCACACCCTGCTCACTTGGTGATCGTGTTCGTGATCCTGTTCCTGTTTACGATGAGCGTTGCCGGCTTGATCGCAGATCAATGGTCCTGTTTTATGGGCGTTCAATTCTGCGACTAGTACCCAAACAACATGAAGATATAGGGAAAAGCGGCGAATTTCAGCCGCTTTTCCCCTACCAATTTTAAGTTGTTTGGGCACTAGTTCAAAATACACCTCCTACAAATGTCCAGCCAACGCGCTGGACATTTGTGTTATAAGAAGCGCCATGAAAAAGTTTCTCTTGCCCGGCTTCCTGGTTTTTTTTCTTTCTGCCTGCACGATGGGGACACCTGCCCCAACCGCTGTCAGCGTGGTGGAAACCGTGGGGACGGAAAAAACGCTTCCTCCTGCGATTGAAGCGGATACACCCACCCCAACCTTAACCGTCACCGCAACCATCCCCCCCACGCCCACGCCCCCTCCGCTCTACTTCACGGATGACTTCGACACCTCCCTCGACTACTGGCAATTCCTGCAAACCGGTGGGTTGAGTCTGCCGGTCACTTCCATCGAAAACGGCTCTCTGCGCGTTGACATTCCCTCTGAAGATACATGGTCCATCGGGGTTCACAATGCCAATTCCTACACCGATGTGTTCGTCCGTGCGAAGTTCGCCGCCAGCCCAAGCGGCTCGGTCGGTTTGATCTGCCGCTATGATGAAACCCTGGGCTGGTTCGAATTCAACCTTGCCAGTAATGGGACGTATAGTCTTCTGTTCGGGAAATGGCTGGCAGAAGGCATTGCCCAGTACCAACCCATTCTTACGGACCCCAGCAGAACCAGCGGATTGAACGGCGAGATCGGACTGTTCTGCGAGGGCAATTTCCTGCGCTTATATGCAGACGGTGTACTGCTCCGCAACCTCGATGTTACGAATTACGGACTGACCGGGGGGAGGGTGGGCATCACCGCCTCATCCTTTGCCGATATTCCCATGGTGGCATTATTCGATTGGGTGCAAGTCAGCGATCAATAAAAAGATGGGCATTTCAAAGCAGACGCGAGTTTCGCGTCTGCTTTTATTTAAAACCTATGGAGTGTTAACAGAATTCTTGCACTTATGGCTTAAGATTTCGACGTTGAAAATGAACAAACACACGTCCAAACATCAAAAATCATTTGGGCATAAGGAGATTTCTCATGGGCAAAATCATAGGAATTGACCTCGGCACGACCAACAGCGTCGTCTCCGTCATGGAAGGTGGTTCCCCCACCGTCATCACCACAGCCGAAGGCGGACGTTTATGTCCGTCCGTTGTGGCGTTCAACAAGAACGGCGAACGCATGGTGGGGCAAACTGCCAAGCGGCAAGCTGTGGTAAACCCCGACAATACGATCTATTCGATCAAACGCTTCATCGGTCGGCATTATGAAGAGACCGAATCGGAGCGCGCGATGGTTCCGTATCAAGTGATGCAGGGACCGACAGGCGATGTGCGTGTGAAGGTTCCTGTCAACGGCAGGGAATATTCTCCGCAGGAGATCAGCGCGATGGTGTTGGGCAAGCTAAAGTCAGATGCCGAGGCGTATTTGGGCGAACCGGTCACGCAGGCGGTCATTACAGTCCCCGCCTATTTCAACGACAGCCAGCGTCAGGCAACCAAAGACGCGGGCAAGATCGCAGGCTTGGAAGTGCTGCGCATCATCAACGAACCGACAGCGTCTGCGCTGGCGTATGGCTTGGACAAAAAGAAGAATGAAACCATCCTCGTCTTCGACCTCGGCGGCGGTACGTTCGACGTATCCATCCTCGAAGTGGGTGAAGGCGTGATCGAAGTGAAAGCTACCAATGGCGATACGCACCTCGGCGGCGATGACTGGGATCAGAAGATCACCAACTGGGCAGCCGACGAGTTCCGAAAAGATCAGGGCATCGACCTGCGCCAGGATCGTCAGGCATTGCAGCGTCTGCGTGAGGCGGCGGAAAAAGCCAAGATCGAACTCTCGACCGTGATGGAAACCGAGATCAACCTGCCCTACATCACCGCTGATGCTTCGGGACCGAAACACTTGCAGTTGAAACTCAGCCGCGCCAAGTTCGAGCAGATGACCGAAGACCTGCTCCAGCGCTGCCGCAAACCCTTTGAAGCCGCATTGAAAGATGCCGGTCTGTCCGCTGACAAACTCGATGAAGTTGTGCTCGTTGGTGGTTCTTCTCGCATGCCAATGGTTCAGGACTTGGTCCGCAAGCTCACCAATGGCAAAGACCCCAATAAAGGCGTCAACCCCGATGAAGTGGTTGCAATTGGCGCAGCCATTCAAGGCGGCGTGCTTGGCGGCGAAGTAAAGGACATTTTGCTGCTCGATGTGACCCCGCTCTCGCTCGGCGTGGAAACGATGGGCAGCGTGATGACCGTGATGATCGAACGCAACACCACCATCCCCGTCCGCAAGACCGAGGTGTATTCCACCGCCGCAGACAGCCAAACCGCCGTGGACATTCACGTGCTGCAAGGCGAACGTCCGATGGCGCAGGACAACATGTCGCTTGGACGCTTCCGCCTCGATGGCATCCCGCCGGCACCGCGCGGCATCCCGCAAATCGAAGTGACCTTCGACATCGACGCGAACGGCATCCTGCATGTGACTGCGAAAGATAAAGCCACCGGCAAGGAACAGAAAGTCACCATCACCGCCTCGACCAACCTGAACAAAGGCGACATCGACCGCATGGTGCAGGAAGCGCGTCAGAACGAAGCCGCCGACAAGAAGCGCCGCGAAGCGATCCAGGTCAAGAACGATGCGGACAATCTCACCTATCAGATCGAAAAGGCATTGCGCGAACTCGGCGACAAAGTTCCCGCCGCCGAGAAATCCTCCATCGAGGCAAAGGTCGGCGAACTCAAGCAAGCCGCGCAAGGCGATGACATTGACCGCATCAAGAAACTGACCGAGGAATTGCAGAACACCTTCCACGCCCTCAGCCAGCAAATGTATGCACAAGGTCAACAAGGACAACCCCAGCCTGAAGGCGGACCATCCGCGCCGCGCGACGGCGACGTGATCGACGGCGAAGTCAAAGAGTAAGATAATAAAAAGTTTAGACCCCAAAGACGTCAAAAACCTTTGGGGTCTTTTTGTTATATAATCTTTTCCATGAACAAACTTAAAAATATCGATAAACGCTGGCTGATCGCTGGCGTCGTCGCCATCGGCATTCTGTTCGCACTTTTACCGCCGATCCGCAACCGCATCTCGACCCAATTCGACCTCCTGCGCACACGCGTGATTTACTACTTCAACCCGCCAAGCGAAGCCGTTTTTGAACCAAGCGAACAAAATCCACTGACCATTGAAACAGCGATCGGAACGGCGCGCGCCGAAATGATGTTGACGTTGACCCCCGCTTCCACTTCGACGCCGAAACCGGTCTCCACCTCCAAACCGACCATCACACCGACAGCGGTTCCCGCCAAAGTTGTGCTGCCGGGCGTCACCTACGTAGACCAGCACAACCGCTGGAATTACTGCGGTCCCGCCAACCTGACGATGGCGCTAAACTTCTGGGGTTGGAGCGGAAACCGCGACGACGTGGCGAAGGTGGTCAAACCAGGTTCACCCGATACCAGCAAGAGCTTCATCGAACGCGGGCTGCCCGACAAGAACGTCATGCCATATGAACTGGTGGACTTCGTCAACACCCAGACCACCGAATACCGCGCCCTCTCGCGCTACGGCGGCAACATGGACCTGGTCAAACGCCTCATCGCGGCGGGCTTCCCCGTCGTCGTGGAAAAAGGCTACTACGAACGCGATTACACCGGCAAGATCGACTGGCTGGGTCACTATCTCTTCACCACCGGCTACGACGATTCGCGCGACGGCTTCATCGTACAGGATGCCTATCTCAAACCCGGCAAAGACCTGCTCAGCAAATACGAAGAGTATGAAGACGGTTGGCGCTCCTTCAACTATCTCTTCATGGTGGTTTATCCCGCCGAACGTGAAGCGGAAGTGTTGGGCATCCTTGGTTCGTGGGCAGACCCACAGTGGGCGGCTCAGTATGCGCTCAGCCGGGCGGAAGAGGAAATTCAGGAACTGGAAGGCAATAATCTTTTCTTCGCCTGGTTCAACAAAGGCACAAGTCATGTTGCGCTGAATCAATATGCCGATGCCTCCATTGCGTACGATCAGGCGTTCCGCCAATATGCTGGCTGGGATACCACCAAAGGCAACCGCCCCTTCCGCATGATGTGGTACCAGACCGGTCCATACTTTGCTTACTATTATTCCGCCCGCTATCAGGATGTCATCAATCTGGCAAACACCACCCTGAACGACACCATCTCCACACCCACGCTGGAAGAATCCCTGCTCTGGCGCGGACGCGCCTATTATATGATCGGCGATACCGAATCCGCTGTGAAAGATTACCGTGCCGCTCTGCAAGTCCATATGAATTGGTTTCCCGCCGTACAGGCGTTACAAGAGTTGGGAATGCAACCCTAATGAGACTATTACATTTTGCCGACGCTCATATTGACATGGCAAACTACGGGCGGCATGACGCTGCCTCCGGTCTGCCGTTGCGTGTGCTGGATTTCCTCAAATCGCTGGATACCATCGTCGATACCGCCATCGAGCGCAAAGTGGACATGGTCATTTTCGCAGGGGATGCCTACAAAGACCGTTCGCCCGCGCCGACGTTTCAGCGCGAGTGGGGCAAACGTATCATGCGTCTATCGCAGGCGAAGATACCTACTCTTTTATTGGTAGGCAACCACGACATTTCTCCCGCCATCGGACGCGCCCATGCCTTGCAGGAATTCAAGACTCTGCAAGTGCCGTTCGTGAAAGTGTTGGATGCGCCCGCGCTTCTCAAACCGGACGAGTTGTGGAATCTACCCATTCAAGTGATCGCCATGCCGTGGGTTTCCCGCTCTGGGCTGATGGCGAATCTCGAAATGAGCGCGGAAAACCCATCGGACATCTATTCGAACATCGAATCGCGAATATCGGATCTGATCGACGGCTGGCTGGAGGAATCTGATGCATCCCTGCCAATTGTGTTGACCGCTCACGCCTCCATCGAAGGGGCGAAGTTTGGCGGCGAGCGATTGGTGATGCTTGGCAATGACCTGGTCTTGTCCGGCAGTTTGGTGAAGAATCAAAAATTCAATTACGTGGCAATGGGGCACATCCACAAGCCACAGGATGTGAACGAAGGTAACCAGCCGCCGGTGGTGTATCCCGGCTCGATAGAACGGGTCGATTTTGGCGAGGCGAAGGAGGAGCGTTTCTTCGTCATCGCAGATGTGGAAAAAGGACGCGACACAAAGGTAGAGTGGATTCAACTCACAGGGGTGAGAAAGTTTATAGACCGCCGCGCAGTTCTCAAGTCCAGCGAGAACGTGACCGAAACTCTTAAAGATGCCCTGCCCAAACCGAAGGAAATGCCTGAGGCGATCATCCGCCTGACGGTTGAATATCCAAGAGAATGGGATTCGCTGATCGACGAATCCGCTTTGCGAAAATATGCCGAAGATGCGTTCGAACTGCATCTGGTCAAACGCCCGCAGATCGAGTCGCGTGTGCGCATCCCGGAGGGGCAGGTGGTAAGCAGCCTCAGCCCGCTCGAACTGTTGGACCAGTATTTCGTCTCGGCGAAAGTGGAGCACGGGGACGATCTGAAAAAACTCGCACAGGAGATCATTTCAGAAGATTCGTCTGATACCTGAAACCTGCACTTGACACCTGAAACCTGAAACATGATACTTGGGTATTCCATCCAACCGAGGTACTCATGTCCAAAGAACATTCGCGTTATCGCTGGTTCGTGGTCGTCGTGTTCTTCTTTTTCATGCTGCTGCACCAGACCGACAAGTTGATGATCGGTTCGCTGCAAGTGCAGATCAGCGAAGATTTTGGAATTAGCAATACTCAATGGGGGTTGATCAACTCCGGCGCATTGATCGTCGCGACGGTTCTCTACCCGATCTGGGGATATTTATATGACCATTATGCCCGCGCCAAATTGCTTTCCCTGGCGTCATTGATCTGGGGCGCAACCACCTGGTTGAATGCCATTGTCAAAACCTTTGGCGGTTTCCTCGTCACGCGCGCCTCGACCGGCATCGATGACTCATCGTACCCCGGCTTGTACACACTGGTAGCGGATTATTTCGGTCCGAACCTGCGCGGAAAAGTGTACGGCATTTTGCAGCTGGCGCAACCCATCGGCTACCTGGTCGGCATGATCCTCGCGCTGATGGTGGCTCCCGCCATCGGCGGCTGGCGTTCCATCTTCTACATCACCGGCTCCCTGGGGTTGGTCATCGCTGTGTTGATCTTTTTCGGCGTGAAGGACATGCCGCGCGGCAAAGCCGAACCTGAATTCGAGAACATGGCAGAGATGCAAACCTTCAAATTCTCGTGGGCAGAAGCGCGGGAGATCTTCAAAAAGAAGACCATGTGGTTCATCTTCTTACAGGGGTTTGCGGGTGTCTTCCCGTGGAATGTCATCACGTATTTCTTCTTTGCCTATCTTGAAAAAGAACGCGGCTACGATGCGAACAGCATCCTGTTCACGATGGCGCCGGTCATCCTCATCCTCGCGAGCGGATATTTCGTGGGCGGCGCGCTGGGCGACGCAGCCTTCAAACGCACCAACAAGGGACGCATCATCGTCTCGAGTGTCGGCGTTTTGCTCGGCGCACTCTTCCTCTACCTCGCCATCAACACCCCCATCGACGCACGCAATCAGTTCTTCATCTTCATGTGCCTGACCGCCATCTTCATGCCGCTTTCATCCGCCAATGTCATCGCCACCGTCTACGATGTGACCGCCCCCGAGGTCCGTTCGACGGCACAGGCAACCGAATACTTTGTCGAGAATGCGGGCGCGGCATTCGCCCCCATTCTCACCGGTCTCATCGCTGACGCCATCAGCCTGCAAACCGCCATCGTACTCATCTGCACCGTAGCATGGGGCTTGTGCTTCTTATTCTACCTCGGCGCGATCTTCACCATCGATAAAGATACCAAACACCTGCGCGACCAAATGGCGGAACGCGCCAAGTCCATGTAACCCACGTTGGGACACGAAATCGTGTCCCAACATTTTTATGCACATCACCCACATTGTCCTCGCCAACAAAAAACAGGCGGATGATTTCCTCCGCCTGCCGTTTTCCATCTATCGGGATATTCCTCAATGGGTGCCGCCCCTGCAAATGGACGAACGCATCAGGCTCGACCCGAAGCGATTCCCGTTCTACAAACATTCCCACGCCGCTTTTTTTATCGCCTACCAAAAAGACAATCCCATTGGGCGATTGGCAGTTTTAGACAACCGCCCCTACAATGAGTTCAACCAGGAAGCCACGGCATTCTTCCATCTCTTTGAATGTGAAAACAACCTCGAAGCCGCACAGGGATTGTTTGAAGCAGGCTTCGAGTGGGCGCGTTCGCGCGGCTTGAAAAAGATGCTCGGTCCCAAGGGCTTCACGCCAATGGACGGGTTTGGTTTGTTGGTGAAAGGCTTTCAGTATCGTCCCGCTTTTGGCTTGCCCTACAACCCCGATTACTATCCCACCTTGATCGAAGCCTGTGGATTTAGCCCGTTGCGCGATGCCGTCTCCGGTTACATCGGTACGAATGTTCAATTCCCCCAACGGATCCATGAATTGGCGGAGCGTATCAAAACCCGGCGCGGGCTTCGCATTGCGCGTTATGAAAAACGCGCCGACCTGCGCGCGCTCGTGCCGAAATTGAAAGACCTGTACAACGGCGCACTGCGCGGAACAGCGGGGAACGCGCCTGTCTCCGATGACGAAGCAAACGCGCTGGCGAATCAAATGCTGTGGTTCGCCGACCCAAAGTTGATCAAGATCGTGATGAAGGACGAGGAGCCTGTCGGTTTTTTGCTGGCATACCCGGATGTGTCCACGGCGCTGCAAAAGACCAAGGGGAGATTATTTCCCTTTGGCTGGATCAACCTCCTGCAAGAAATGAAGCGAACAGACTGGCTGAACATCAATGGCGCAGGCTTGATCCCCGAATATCGCGGTTCCGGCGGCATGGCGATCCTGTACAGCGAGATGTTCAAGTCTGTGAGAGAATCGGGGCAGTTCAAACATGCCGAGGTCATTCAGATCGGTGTGGAGAACGAAGCCATGCAGAGGGATCTGGAAAACTTCGGCATTGATTTCTATAAAGCCCACCGCACGTACGAAAGATCCCTGTGATAGGGTTGGAGTTTTAGAGTAATTTGTAATATTGAAATGGTTGATTTTAGTAGTTCTGTTCTTCTCCAAAGGTGGCTACAATAAAGGGAACGGAGGTTGCCATGACCATAATCGTAGCCGATACCACCTGCGGGTTGCCGCGTGACATGCTCGCCCAACGGGGGATTCCTCTCGTCCCTCAGGTTGTCATGTTCGGAGAAGAATCATTCCATGACGACAAAGACCTTGATACGGCTTTATTCCTACAAAAATTGAAAGCCTCGAAGTCCCTGCCCAAGACCGCCGCGCCGGAACCTCCCTTGTACTATCCCATCTTTGAAGAGGCGAAGAAAAAAGGTGAAAGTGTGGTCATTGTAGCGCCGACCAGCAAAGCCAGCGGGACTGTCCGCTCGGCACAGGTGGCGGCGCAGGAATTTCCGGATGTGGATATCCGCGTGGTGGATTCGCAAACCATCTCTTGCAACCTCGCCTCGCTCGTCCTTGTCGCTGACAACATGGCAAAGGATGGAAAGTCGGCGGATGAGATCGTGGCAACTCTCGAAGATATGATTCCGCGCGGACGAATCTACTTCCTTGTGGATACGCTCGAGTATCTCGCCAAGGGTGGGCGCATCGGCGGAGCAAAGCGGCTCGTGGCGGAACTGTTGGAGATCAAACCCATTTTGCAGATCAAAAACGGACAGGTGGAACCCTTCGAGCAGCAGCGGACGAAGAAACGTGCGCTTGCTCGGCTGGTGGAAGTGGCAGTGGAAAACTGCAAAGGCGGGGCATCCGCTCACTTGTGTGTGCTACAGGTCGAGGCGGAGGCTGATGCGCAGGCGCTTGTTGCGGAGTTGAAATCCAAGATCGATGTCCCGCATATCCCCATCTATGAACTTCCGCCTGCCATCGTCGTCCATGCCGGTCCGCGTGCGATGGGTATTGGATTTTTTGTGTAGCCTAACGGCGTCTGGTATAATTTCGCCCGCCCAATCCGGCATTCCCCACGTTCGTGGTTAAAAACTGAAGGAGAACGACATGTCTGGTCATTCAAAATGGTCCACCATTAAAAGAAAAAAAGGCGCAGCCGACGCCAAACGCGGCGCGATCTTCACCCGCCTGGCACGCGAGATCACCATCGCAGCGCGCGATGGCGGCGACCCCGATACGAACTTCCGCCTGAGGCTGGCAGTGGAAAAAGCCCGCGGTGAAAATATGCCCAAGGACAACATCGAACGCGCCATTAAGAAGGGCACCGGCGAAGACAAAGATGCGGCAATATTCGAAGAGTTCACACTAGAAGGGTATGGTCCGCATGGCTCTGCCATCATGGTCTCGTGCGTCACCGACAACCGCGTGCGCACCATTTCGGATGTGCGCCATGCCTTCAGCAAATCGGGCGGAAACATGGCAGAAGCGGGCGCGGTGGGCTGGCAGTTCGACCGCAAGTCTTACTTCTCCTTCCCGTCCAGCGCGATCAGTTTCGATAAAGCCTTCGAACTCGGCGTGGAAGCCGGTGCAGATGATGTTGTGGATAGCGGCGAAGAGATCGAAATTTATGGTCCAGCCGACGCGTTCAAGACCATCATCGACACGCTCGGCAAAGCCGGTGTTCAACCTGCCGAGGCAGGTCTGCGTCTCATCGCCAAACAGGAGATCGAACTCGGTGTGGACGACACGCTCTCGGTGATGAAAGTGGTCGAACACCTCGAAGACCTCGACGATGTGCAGGATGTTTTCCACAACGTAAAGGTCTCCGACGAAGCGCTCGCGGCTCTGGAAAACGCGTAATTTTTTGTAGGGGCACGAGACATGTCGTGCCCCTACGTTATTTAACATGACCCTCGCTTTAGGAATTGACCCCGGCACCGCCACAACCGGCTACGGACTTGTCCGCCTCATGCCAGACGGGGAACTTATCGCTGTTGACTTTGGGGTGATCACCACGCCGAAAGAGGAATCCGCCTCTGCTCGGTTAGTGACCCTGTTCGATGCACTCAACAAACTGCTGAAAAAACACAAACCCGAAACCGCTGCCGTCGAAAAACTATTCTTCTCGAAGAACATCACCACCGGCATCGCCGTGGGACAGGCTCGCGGAGTCGTTTTGCTTGCGCTCGAAAAAGCGGGCATCTCCGCATACGAATACACGCCGAACGAAGTCAAACAAGCCGTGGCGGGATACGGCTCCGCTGACAAACGTCAGGTGCAGGAAATGGTGCGGGCATTGCTGCAATTGGAAAAGATCCCCAAACCCGATGATGCCGCCGATGCGCTGGCAATCGCCATCACGCATTTGAATACAGCAAGGTATGAATAATAACCACAGATAAACACAGATGAACCTTTGATAATGGATGGGAGGTTGATGTGCAAACTTTGGAAGTGAATACCGTTACCGAGAAAATCATTGGCTGTGCATACAAGGTGAGTAATACACTTGGAATTGGATTTGTTGAGAAGGTATATGAGAACGCTCTCGTTCACTTAATTCGCAAATTAGGCTTGCAAGTAGTGCAACAACATCCAATCAAGGTCGAGTTTGACGGCATTGTAGTCGGCGAATTTGTGGCTGACCTGTGGGTGGAAAAGAGGGTTCTGGTTGAATTGAAAGCCGTTTCCATGCTCAAGGACGAGCATATGGCGCAAGCGCTGAATTATTTACGAGCAACGGGCGCTGAAATTTGCCTGCTTATGAATTTTGGAACGACAAAAGTCGAAATTAAACGCCTTCGTCCTTCTGCCAATTGGAAAAACCAGCATATTTAATTAATCCCAAATATCCTTTTTATCTGCGTTCATCTGTGGTTAAATTGACCTCATGATAGCCACCTTACGCGGAGAAGTATCCCAGATCGAAGAAACTGCCGTGATCGTCGAAGTGGGCGGCGTGGGGCTGAGAGTCTTTGTCCCTGCGCCCGTGCGGACAAATGCCAAGGCTGGGGAGATCCTTTTTCTGTTCACCCACCTCGTCGTCCGGGAAGATGCGCTCACACTCTACGGGTTCGAATCCCAAGCCGACCGCGACCTGTTCAACATCCTGCTCGGTGTCGATGGCGTTGGTCCCAAAGTTGCCTTGTCGGTCTTATCCACGCTCACGCTGGAAACCATTCAACGCGCCATCTTCGCCGATGAAGAGGAACTGCTGAACAAAGTTCCCGGCGTTGGCAAGAAGACCGCGCAAAAAATGGCGATCCATCTCAAAGATAAACTCAAACCTGTCGATGCGCTTGGCAAGATCGCCACACTCACGGATTACGATAGCGAAGTCCTCGCCGCGCTCACAGCGCTCGGGTACTCGGTGGTTGAAGCGCAAGCCGCATTGCAGTCGCTTCCAAAAGATGCGCCCAAAGATGTCGAAGAACGATTGCGCGTTGCCCTGCAATACATCGGTACATAAATGGCGCTCCCCGACTTTTTAGCCAAACCCATTTTTCACCTGGTGTATGAGATCATGCGCCGACAGCGCGGGACTCCCAACCCGTCCATTATCCGCCATGTTAAACCAGTGGATGAAGAACAACGCCTCGCTTTCGACGGGTTGATCGACTCAGCGCTTCAAAACGGAGCCGCCTCCCAGATCTCGTACAACCTACCCTACCCCAAAGCGAATTTTCTCCATTACCTCTGCGACTGGCGCGGATACGCTTTACATGGCTCGCCCATGCCTGACCTGACAACACTCGAGCCGATCCGCAAGAGCGGCGACAATAACGAGTTCGGCAACCGCCAGCAGATCTTCTGCTCACCCGACGCCATGTGGGCATGTTGGTTCGCCATTTTGGATAAAAGCAAATATAACCTGACGCGCAACGGATGCGTCCGCGTGGGTGTGGGACACAAGCGTGTCAAGTATTACCACTTTGAACTCCCCAAAAAGACCGAAGCCGATAAGCCTTTTACCGATGGGATGCTCTACATCTGCCGCGCCGAAGATTTTCCAGACAAACGTCCCTTCCCGATTTTGGATTGGTTCAATGGTGAAGTTGAAGAATGGGGCAGCACCAAACCGGTCACGCCGCTGGCGAAGATCCCCATTTCGCCGCACGAATTCCCCTATTTGGATCAGGTTCAGTTTTCGTTGTAATTTCTGACCGTGGGCATTTTATAATACACGCCATGCAAAACCCAAGCATTGGCGACATGATCCACGTCCATGCCTGCAAAGCGGATGGGACGACCTACCGCAGCTGGCAAGCCGTCATCGAGTCCATGACCGCTGACAGGCTTGTTACGATCGCACCTGCCGGGTCAGCAGTGGTCAATCGGGATGGCAGGGTCTATCACATCGAATATCACTTGCGCGCGTATTACTGGTTCGGTAAATTCCATAACCTGATCGAGGTCTTTGAGCCGGGTGGGAACTTGCTCGAAATCTATATCAACGTCGCTTCCCCGCCCGAATGGGTGGACGGTGTCTTGAAGTTCAAAGACCATGAATTGGACATATCCAAATACCCACCCAAGCCCGCCGAACTTGTGGATGAAGATGAATTTGCAGAAGCGGTTCTAACATACCAATATTCACCCGAATTTCAAGAGAAACTGTACGCGGTTGCGCGTGAATCACTTGAACTCGCCGAGAATTGGCAGGCAAAGCCCTGCCCCACCTTTGGAGACAACCATGATTAAGAAAAAACTCGCGTTTATCGGTCCCGGCGTGATGGCGGAAGCCATGATCGCAGGCTTGCTCCGCAAAAAACTCGCAGACGCAAAGAACATCATCGCCTCCGGTCCGCGAGAGGAACGCGGCACTGAATTGACCAAAAAATATGGCATCCAATTCACCACGGATAATTCCGCTGCCAGCCACGGCGCAGACGTGGTGGTGCTCTCTGTCAAACCGCAGCGGCTGACCGAAGTAATGAAAGGGCTAAAGGGAGTCCGAAGCGATGCCCTTGTCTTATCCATCATTGCAGGGGCGACCATCAAAAAGATCGGCGCAGGATTGAAACACAAAGCCATCGTCCGCTCGATGCCGAACACGCCCGGTCAGATCGGCGAGGGAATCACCGTCTGGGCGGCGTCGAAGGAAGTGACCGAAGAGCAGCAGGAAATGACTCGCGCCATCCTCGGCGCATTGGGCGAGGAAGTCTTTGTGGAAGATGAAAGTTATCTCGACATGGCAACGGCACTCTCCGGTTCGGGTCCTTCGTATGTTTTCCTCTTCACCGAAGCGTTGATCGACGCCGGAGTCCACATGGGCTTTCCGCGCCGCATCGCCGAGCAACTTGTTCTACAAACCCTCAAAGGCTCGGCTTCCTATTATCAAGCCGCGGCACGACATCCCGCCACGCTGCGGAACCAAGTCACCTCGCCGGGCGGTACCTCCGCCGAAGCGCTGTATTATCTCGAAAAGGCTGGCTTCCGCACGGCGATCTCAAGAGCTGTTTGGGCGGCGTATCAGCGGTCACTGGAGTTGGGCAAGGAGAAGCCGGGTCATGTTGAGGTGGATGAGGAGAAGTAGAGAATAGGGGATAGAGAATGGTGATTGGCAACAAATAATGCGCGGATGGTAAAATCCATCCGCGTTTTCACGTACACCTGCCCTTGCGGGCGGCGCAAGGGTCACGTTTCACTAATTACGAATCATGGCACTCATCACCACATCCAACCTTACCAAATCCTACGGCGCGACCGACATCTTCAGCAACCTGACCCTCGCCATCGAAAAAGGCTCGCGGCTGGGCATCGTCGGTCCGAACGGCGTTGGCAAGACCACGCTCCTCCGCATCCTTGCCGGAGAGGATGAATCCAGCACGGGGGCAGTCATCCGCTCACGGGGAGTCCGAAGCGGATATTTGTCGCAAGAGGCAGATTTCAAAATGGAAGGCACGCTCTGGGATGCGTGTCATTCCGTCTTCGACGATCTCATCCGCCAGCAAAAAGAATTGCACCGCCTCGAAGAACTGATGGCGACCGATCATGATGTCATCGAACAATATGGCAAGGTGCAAGAGGATTTTGAACGGCGCGGCGGATACACCTACGAGACTCGCATCAAGCAGGTGCTTACCGGTCTGGGATTCGACGCCTCAGACTACGCCTTGTCTTTGGACCACCTCTCAGGCGGACAGCGCACTCGAGCCTTTCTCGCCCGCCTGCTGCTCTCCGAACCGGATGTGCTGCTGCTCGACGAACCCACCAACCACCTCGACATCCGCGCAGTGGAATGGCTCGAAGGCTATTTGAATCAATGGGAAGGCGCGGCGGTCATCGTCTCACATGACCGCTATTTTCTGGACAAGGTCAGCACCGAGATATTGGAAATGCTGCCCGGCGCGTATGAGATGTACAAGGGCAATTACAAAGCGTATCTGAAACAACGTGAAGAACGCATTGCCCGCAGGCAGGAAGTGTTCGAGAGCGAAAAAGAAAAACTGAATAAAGAGATGGAATACATCCGCAAGAATGTGGCGGGGCAAAATGTATTGCAGGCGAAGGGCAAACTAAAACGTTTGTCGCGTTTGATCCAAGCCATCGAACAGATCGGCATGGAAGCTGCGCTCAACCAAAAATGGAGTGAGACCGCAAGTGAAGTTTCAGTGACGACTTCCATTATGAGCGTGGAGGAAGCGGGTCGTCGCATTAATGCGTTAAGGTCGCCCGTGCGGACGCTGCCCAATTTACATCTGCGTTTGGGTTCCGAAAAACGCTCCGGCGACCTAGTGATTCGCACGAAAGAGTTGAGCGTCGGGTTCCCCGATAAGTTTTTATTCAAGTCACCTGATATTGAATTGCGACGGCAGGACTGTGCCGCGTTGATCGGACCGAACGGTGCGGGAAAATCTACGTTCCTGAAGACCATTCTCGGTCAGTTCGAGCCGTTGGAAGGTGAAGTGGTTTTGGGTTCGAGCCTGCACATCGGCTACTTTGCACAGGCGCATGAAGGGCTAGACCCGGAGAAAACGCTTTTGCAGGAGATCGACTCGGTCATGCCGAGCTGGCTGCCGGGGCAGATCCGCGATTATTTAGGCAAGTATCTCTTCAGCGGCGATGACGTGTACAAGAAGGTCGGTATGCTCTCCGGCGGCGAACGCGGACGTTTGGCATTGGCAAAGCTGGCGCTGCAGGATACAAATCTATTGCTGCTCGACGAACCGACCAATCACCTCGACATCCCATCGCAGGAAGTTTTAGAGTCTGTGCTGGAAGATTACACCGGCACCATCCTGCTCATTTCGCATGACCGTTACCTCGTCGATGCGCTGGCTACCCAGGTCTGGGAGATCGACCCGGACGGGCAGGAACTGGTCGCATTCAAGGGAACTTATTCCGAGTTGAGAGCCGAACGCGAAAAGAAGGAATACGAAGCGTTCATGGCGGCAAACCAGTCGAAGGTTACAGGTCAAAAGTCGAAAGTCGAAAGTCCAAAAGCAAAGGCGAGCATAAAAGAGGAAAGAAGAAAGATTGCGCAGTTGCAGGAGCTGGAGAACAAGATCGCCGAGTTGGAGTCTACACTGGCGAATCTGACGGCGCAGTTGGAGAGTCCGCTGGTGAAGCCAGACGAAGTGGTGAAGATCGGCAGGGAGTACAACCGCGTCCAAGCCGAGATGGACGCGAAACTGGCAGAATGGGAACAGATGCAGGGATAAGGATCGATCAAAAATGTATATGAAGACATACATAAAAACGCTGGGAAAGGTATTTTTAGACAAGTATTTTGCCGCGGCGCTTGTTTTTGTGTTGTCACTGTATGTTTTTGAAGAATGGGCTTTCGATTCACCCCAGGGTCAGTTCCTAAAAATGTTATTGACCTTTGATCTCAAGAAAGACCTTGCTGCGAACTTGATCGTCAGCTTCGGGTCTTTCGTCTTTTGCTTCCTTTTCGTCCTGTTTGCGCTCAGAAGTCCCAACAATATGCGATGGATCTATGGGTTCGCCTTTGGCTTGTCCACGCTGATCCAGTATGGTTTTTGGAAGGCGGTCAAACGGTTTATTCTGGAACAAGATCTGCAAATCGCGGGTTCCACTCCGCTTAACATCTGGATGGGGGCAGGTGCGTTGTATTTCAACTGGATCTTTATTTTGCCGCTGGCTGCCTTCGTGTTTTTGCTCTTTTCGATAAAAGGCGAAGAAACACGGCCGCAAAGCCTAAGATCAATTGGCGTGCTCCTGGCGCTGATCGTGTCTCTTGGCGGATTTGCCTTCATGGCAGACCTCTCCGTCCTTGTGGGTCCATCGCTGCCTGCATACTATGGAACGATCGCTCAATTCGGGGTGAATGCGCTGGTCCCATCATCCAGACAGGCAGTGGAGCCCATAACCAATACCCGGGCGAAAAATAACATCCTCTTGATCGTGGACGAAAGCATTCGCGGAGACCATCTTGGGATCAACGGCTATTCCCGCGACACTACCCCATATCTTAGTCAGATCGTTTCTAAAGAGGGAATTGCCCTGAACTTCGGCGTGGCGGCGGCAGGGGGGACTTGCAGCTATATTTCGAATTCCCTCCTCATCACAGGGGTCCGCCCTGGTAGTGACGATTTCAAACTGGTTCACACCCACCCCACCGTTTTCCAATATGCCAGGGCAATGGGATATAAGACATACTATCTGGATGTGCAGGCTTCCTCTTTGTGGAATGGGTTAAAGGGAGATGACCTTCGTTATGTGGATTTCTGGTACAAGGTAAACGATTTCGAAGACGGCTATAACAGCGATTTCAGGGCTGCAGAACAGATCTCGGATATCCTTTCGGAAAGCACCGGGAATTTCATAATGGTGAACAAACGCGGGGTTCACTTCTTGTATGAGGGGTCTTATGCGCCAGATGCAGAAATTTGGGGCCCCACCCCCGACGACTACACCAAACAACCGGACCTGGTCGTTAATGCCTACGATAATGGCATCCGATATAACCTGGATAATTTCTTTAGACACCTGCTTCCCGACCTGTCAATTCTCGATACGACTTACATTATTTACACATCCGACCACGGAGAAACCTTATTCGAAGATGGCACAGATTGGCTCCACTGCAATAATACGATACAGGAAGCCCGTGTGCCTTTGTTGATATTGGGGAAGCACTTACCAACTGTCGAAACGGGTTTCCAGGCGAGTCACAGCAATATACTACCCACCCTGCTGGACTTAATGGATGTCCCCAACAACATCCGCAGGCACCCCTATGCACCCTCCCTCTTTTCCGATGAGAACAACCAGCCAGTGGATGTTTATTTTTTCGACGGCGCCCTTCGACTGGTTGATTTCCAAGCCCCGTGATCAGGGAATTTTTCGGCACTAATAAGGTCAATAAAAAACTTCCGATTTTCACCGGAAGTTTTTTATTTCTAGTATTCGACGACTCGCTTGAGAGACTTCGCGTTCTTGACCCAGGCTTTGACATTACTCAAGCCGGGCAATTGGTTCACGAGGTTCTTTTTCGCGTTGATCTTCGCCATTGCTTCGAGCAGGGCTTCAGGTTTGCGGGTGGCAAGTTCCACGGCTGTATCCACACCGGCGGCTTCGAGCAGGTCGGAGTACTGTGTGCCAATGCCCTTCACACGGAACAAGTCCGCACGGTTGACCCATTCAAGAATCTGTTTCGGTGTGAAGCCGGTGGCTTTGGCAAGTTCAGCACGTCCCTTGCGGGTGGCGCCCATTTTCAATAGTCCGTTCGTTCCACGCACGCCAGCTTTGTTCAGCTTGGCTGCATTGACCGGACCAATCCCCTCGATTTCTGAAATTGTTGGCATGGTATGTTCTCCTTTGTATAAAGTATAGCATCGGTTTCAATGAAAATTACATTCTTATACAAACTTTTAATAAAATGACGTGATGAAATTATCATGCAATCATGTGGTGTTGAATATGAAAACATAAAATGATATATTGATCCTGAAACATAAACGAGCGATGCAAGGAGATGGTATGGGCTGGCAGGATCAATTACGAGGCGATTCATTGAATTGGCTGCTGGAACGCGACACGCCGGGTGTTCGGTATCTGGCATTGCGCGATCTGATGGGACTTGGGAATGATGATGTAGAGTTAAGGGCTGCGCGGAGAAAAGCGCACAAGGAAGGACCGATCGCAAAAGTTTTGGCGCGCATGCAAGAGGAGGGCTACTGGGCAAAACCCGGCACCGGGTATGGACCGAAATACAAATCCACCGTTTGGGCGTTGATCCTGTTGGCGCAACTTGGCGCGCACATCAGGGAGGATAAGCGCATCAAAACAGCCTGCAACTACCTGCTCGACCATGCCCTGACCGAAGGCGGACAATTCTCAGCCATGACGAACGCATCTCCCTCAGGGACGATCGATTGCCTGCAAGGGAATCTTTTGTGGTCGCTGATGGAGTTGGGCTGCGACGACCCGCGTCTCACATCCGCCTATGAATGGATGGCGCGCTCAACCACCGGTGAAGGTGTATCCCCGATGAAGGATAAACATGCATCCGTCCGCTATTATGCCTATAAATGTGGTCCCAACTTTGCCTGCGGCGCGAATAACAAACTCCCCTGCGCATGGGGCGGATGCAAGGTACTGCTCGCATTCGGCAAACTGCCGGTCAAACAACGGACGCCGCTCATCAAACGCGCCATTCAACAGGGAGTGGATTTCTTTTTTACGGTCGATCCGGTGACGGCAAATTACCCGAATGGGATGGCAGCCAATCCCAGCGGCAACTGGTGGAAGTTCGGCTTCCCGGTCTTTTATGTCACCGATATTTTGCAGATCGCCGAAGCCCTTGCCGGGCTGGGGCTTGCGAAAGATAAACGTCTCGCCAACACCATGCGATTCATTCGTGAGAAACAAAATGAACAGGGGCGCTGGCTGATGGAGTACAACTACACCGGCAAGACCTGGCAGAGTTACGGCAAACCCAAAACGCCGAACAAATGGGTGACGTTAAGAGCGCTGCGGGTCTTGAGGGCATCTGTATAAGGCATCGGGGAGAAAAAGTTAATAAAAGGCGAATCCGCTCGCGGGTGGGAATGAAGCGCGGGGGGGCGTCTTATAATAAATCAGCCCAATTTTGATAATTAAGTGGCAAAATTAGGTATTCCGCCTATGGAGACAGCCCATGCCCACCATTATCTTTAATAACAAAACCTATAACAGTCTCGAAGAAATGCCTGCACAAGAGAGGCAGGCATACGAGCAAATGATGAACATGTTCGTGGACGCGAACGGCAACGGCATTCCCGATTTTTTGGAGGGCGACATGGTGCAAAACGTGCTCTCGGCATATTCCACAAAAGTGGATGTGAACGGGAAGACGATCCACAGCCTCGATGACCTTCCGCCCGAATTGCGGCAAAGCGTGAGTGGCGCGTTCGAGATGCTTTCGAACATGGGCATTTTGGGAAGCAATCCGCTCTCGCAAACACCGCAGATCAGCCGCGAGCCGCAGTTCGAATCCAGACCCTTCGTACCGCAAGGCTCGCCCGTGATGGAGGAAGATAAGGGGTCGGGTGTTTTCATCTGGGCGATCCTGGGCATCGTTCTGTGCTTCGCCATCGCCGCCGCGTCGGTTGCCGTGTTCTATTTCCTGGGCAGATGAAACTCATCCTGATCTATTCGCTTATCGCTGGCGTGATCTCTGCGTTGACGGCGCCGATCCCGGGCACATCACTTCTGCTGACGGCGCTGGAAGTGTACATGATCGTTCACATTTCCAAGGTGCATGAAGCGCGCCTCGGGTTGAAAGAGATCGGCTATTCCGCTGTGGCTCTTTACGGGCTGTCCACGGTCTTGAAAGATGCCGCGCTCGAAATCCTCACCTTTGTCCCTGTCATCGGCTGGGGCGCCGAGGTCGTCGTCTCGGTGTTGTTCGTCTTTTTCTTGGGCATGCTGGCAAACTTATATTTCAGCAAACCGTCACAAAAGGGACGGGGTCTTGAAAAACAAACCGATTAAATCCAGGTTGCTCATCTTTGGTCTGTGCCTATGGATGGCCGCCTGCCAACCGCAGACCATTCCGCCTATCGAAATCCAGACGGCGACTCCGACGACGACTCTTCTCCCCACAGCGACTCCCACGCTTGAACCGACTCTCACCCCAACTCCCGCGCCTCTTGCCCGCCGCGTGCTGATCCTGTCCATCGACGGTCTTCGCCCCGACGCCATCCCACTCGCGCCCATGCCGAATCTGACCGCCCTGATGCAAACCTCCGCCTACTCGCTCACCGTGCAAACCACCTTCCCCAGCGCCACATTGCCAGCACACGTCTCCATGTTCAGCGGACAATGCCCCGAAAAACACGGCGTGAACTGGAACGATTATCTCCCCGAGAATGGCTACGCCCAGGTCACTGATCTTTTTGACATTGCTCACGCTGCCGGTTTGCAAACCGTGATGTACGTTGGCAAGGAAAAATTGCAGCAAATTACCGAACCGGAAAGTGTGGATGTTTTCCAATACATCAACGACCGTGATCTGGTCATCACAGAGACGCTGATCCAAAACTTCCCCGCCGATTTCGGTCTGATGTTCATTCACTTCCCCACCGCCGACTGGATGGGTCATGTCTATGGCTGGCTTTCAGGCGAGCAGCTCAGCGTGTTGTTCCGAGCCGATCAGGCACTCGACAACCTGCTATCCGAACTTGATGCGCGTGGCATCCGCAACGAAACGCTCATCATCATCACATCCGATCACGGCGGGCACGGCAACATCCACGGTTCCAGCCTGTACGAAGACATGACCATCCCCTGGATCGCTTCGGGTCCGGGCATCCGCCCTGCGGCGTTGAACACGCTGATCACCACCACCGACACAGCCGCCACCGCGGCATACGCGTTGAATCTGCCCATCCCTTCTGAATGGGATGGCGTGCCCGTCTATGAAGCGTTTGGGGTTCAAGCAGAAAAGCCGCCAAAATCTTGCCAGTAACAGATACGGTTGACTCCCGCTTGAATTTCCTATACTATTTTTAAGGTAAAGGAGATTCCCATGACGATCAAAATCACATGGTACGGGCATGCCGCTCTCGGTCTTAACACCGGCGGATATAAGATAATCATCGACCCATTCCTCACGGGGAATCCAGCCGCTTCGATCCCAGCGGAAGCGGTCGAGGCGGACTTTATCCTTATCAGCCACGGGCACGGTGACCACGTGGGCGACTCGGTTTCCATCGCCAAACGCACCGGCGCAATGGTCATCAGCAATTATGAGATCGCGGGCTGGTTCGCCGGGCAGGGTGTGACAAAGACCCACGGTCAGCAGCACGGCGGCGGGTTCAAACATCCCTTTGGTTATCTCAAGCTGACGCTCGCATTTCATGGCTCGGCATTGCCCGATGGTTCCAACGGCGGCAATCCATGCGGCTTTTTTCTTAGGACCAACGACGATAAAAAACTCTACTTCGCCCAGGATACAGCCTTGTTCGGCGATATGAAACTCATCGGTGAGGAGGGCTTGGACCTTGCCGTGCTGCCCATCGGGGATAACTTCACAATGGGACCCGACGACGCGCTGCGTGCGGTCAAACTACTGGAGCCAAAGAATGTCATCCCCATTCATTACAACACCTGGGATCTGATTGCACAGGATGCAAACGCCTGGGCGGAGCGGGTCAACAGGGAAACAAATGCAAAAGCGATTGTGCTAAAACCCGGCGAGAGTTTTTCTGTGTAAACAAAAAAACCGCCCGCAAAGTTTGCGGGCGGTTTTTCGTTCCCAAATATTAGACTGCCTTTTCACGCATCACCGAACTGACATAGTCCATGATGGAAACCACCACGGCAATGGCGATCATCTGCGCAGATGCGGCGCGGTAGTTCAACAGGTTGATGTTCTGCTGAAGCAGGAAGCCGATACCGCCGCCACCCACGAAACCTATGATGGTGGACATACGCACATTGATGTCCCAGCGATACATGGTGTAGGAGATATACGGCGGCACAATCTGCGGCACAACAGCGTAGATGATGGTCTGCAAGCGGTTGGCACCGGTGGCAGTGATCGCTTCGAGCGGACCGGATTGGATGCTCTCCACCTGTTCGGAGTACAACTTCGCCAAGCTGACGATGGTGTGCAAGCCGAGCGCCATCACGCCGGCAAACGGACCAATGCCCACTGCGATCACGAACACGATTGCCATCACCAACGCTTCCACCGAGCGCAAGGTATTGAGAATGGTGCGGGTGATGTAATAGATCACCAGGCCGGTGGGAAGGGTATCTTTGGCTTTGGTGAAGATCGCCAGCAAAAGCCCAAGCGCTGCGCCAACGAGGATGGGTCCCGTTTGGGTGTATTCGGGTCTGCCGATCTGGTACAACCATTCCACCAACCAACCGATCAAACCGAACACGGTCCCGCCGGCGGCGGCAGAGGCGATCAAGTTCACTATTTTGACCGTCCCCTCATTGATCTTTTCCGCCGCGCGTTGACCAACACGCCCGAGGAAATTACCAAAGACACTGCCGGCAGCAAACGCGCCAACCGCAGGCGTGGTCACGATCAGGATATCTCCCAGCTGAACCAGGAAGCGCCCGAAGAAGGCGAACGATCCGAGGGAGGCTTCCGTGCTCCGCCCAACGTTCATCGACAACCCTGCCAGCTGGTACATCCAGAAAAAGCCGATCAACGCTGATACGAAAAGCACTACCAGCCTGCCGAGCCGCAACCCGAGAGGCGGAGAAGCAACGTCATCCTGCGGCAGCGCCCAACGCAAGGAAAAGGTCAAAACGACGGGCACAAGCAGGACACTGGCTATGTTGACGAGAATGCTGGATGTGAAAGGCGCGGTGAAATCTGCAACTGCGTTCACCACGAACAAGCCCAGAGCGATGCCGAGGGGCCAGCCCAGGGTGGAGAGAGCGATGCTCGTCAACGGGCTGCGGACGGGTTTCATCAGGTTGCGCGCGGCAATGAAACTAAGCGGGATGGCAAGAATGGTACCCAGTGTAGTCGCCAGCAGGGCTAGGAACACGGTTTCGATGATCTTTTCCCAGGTATCGTGAGCGGTTTGCGTGAACTGGGGAGCGCCCACATTGCGGCGCATGGTGGCGCGGATGAACTGGACATCGTCGCTGGGGCGGTTGGGCAGCGTGATGGTTGTCACAAAGTGACCTTCTGCATCCGCATTGGCGGTGTCGTTGCCAAGTTCCACTACATTGGTCGGGTCGTTACCCGGCACAAAGCGGACAGGTCCACTGGAGTTGGGGAAGAAATTGAATCCCTCCACCGTGACAGTTTCGCCGACTTCTGCGCACGCCGGGGTGACAATTACATACGGTTCGGAGGTGTCCGGTTCGGCAATCACCGCATCACCCGCCGGGCAGGTCACATAGACTGGGGCGGTGAAGATTTGAGATTCCTGCTCGTATTGAAAGATATCCGGCTGGGCAAGGGCGCGGGTGACGCGTACCAAACTTTGCTGGCGCGTTTCACTGCGGAGTTCTTCCAGATCGATCTTGGTGATCTCGAAACCGTAGGCGTATATGATGATGCCGGCGAGGAAGGCGAGACCCACCCGCAGGGATTTCCAAAGGGAGGCTTTTTTGTTGTTTTCTTTCATGGCTTATCCCACCCTTTCTGCGTCGCGCCCATAAATATCCTTGAATTTCTTGTCGTCGATCTCACTGGGCAATCCCTCAAAGACAAGTTGTCCCTCATTCAAGGCGATGACCCGGTCGGCGTAACGGTGGACAAGGTCGAGGAAGTGCAGGCTGCACAGGACGGTCACACCATCGTTCTTGTTGATCTCTTCGAGATGCTTCATGATGCTGTGCGCGAGGACGGGGTCGAGGCTGGCAACCGGCTCATCGGCGAGGATCATCTTCGGGTCCTGCATGAGAGCGCGCGCGATGCCCACACGCTGCTGCTGACCGCCGCTCAACTCATCGGCGCGCTGGTAGGCTTTATCCGCGATTCCGACGCGTTCCAACTGCCTGAGTGCCTTGTCCATATCTTCCCGTGGAAAGCGGTTGACGAGGCTCCAGGCGGGGTTCACATACCCAAGCCGCCCGGCAAGCACGTTGGTGATCACCTTGGAGCGATGCACCAGATTGAAGTGTTGAAAGACCATGCCGATCTTGCGGCGGATGCGGCGCATCTCCTCCGGGGTGGCGGCAGTGACATCTTCGCCATCCCACAGAATCTGACCCGCCGTGGGGTCGATCAACCGGTTGATGCAGCGCAGCAATGTGGATTTGCCCGAGCCGCTCAACCCGATCACTGCCAGGAACTGTCCTTTGGGCACATCGAATGTGACATTGTCCAGCGCCTTGACGCCCCCATCGTATATCTTTGTCAGGTTTTTTACTTGGAGCATGATTGGGTTCTCGCAATCTGTACTAATTTTTGCATAATTAAGAATCCAGCTTGCATTGCCCCCCATTATAAAAAGAAAAACGACTTTGATAAAGACGAATTCGGGCAGAGATTTCTCCCTGCCCGAATGGTTTGCCGTGACTAAATTTTAGCGGAGGGACTCAATGGTCGTTCCGGATTCCACAACCAGCTTGCGGATGAAATCATATTCCGCATCGGTGGCGGGTTGCATGCCGGACCAACCGTAGAAGTCTTCGCTACCGAGCGAGGTGCCCCACGCTTCAGTGGCGGCGAAGGCGAGCAGCGCGTCCTGAATTTGGGTGCGCAGTTCAGCAGGGAACTCAGGGCCGAAGGACATGGTGTCGTTGGGGATGTCCGGGGAGAGCATCAGGATGCGAACCTTGGAGACCACATCGGGGAACTCTTCGCGGATGTTAGCGCGGGCATCGAGCACGCGGTAGCCTTCGCAGAGCAACTGGCTGGCATCTTCATTGAGCGCGCAGCTGTTGACATCAACAGGAACTTCCGGATCCATGCCGAGATCCCACTTGGTACCGCCTTCAGGGGCAGCGTAGGGGCTATAGAAGGCAGCGGCGAAATCCGCTTCACCAGTGTACACGGCGCGGACAGCCTGCGGGTGACCACCGGCTTCAAGTTCTTCACTGGGGGTAACGCCTGCTTCCTTCAGCATGACGGAAGGAACGAGGTAGCCAGAGGTGGAACCGGCATCGGGGAAGGCGAACTTCTTGCCATCGAGGTCTTCGATCGACTGGATGTCGCTGTCGCGAGCGACGACGATCATGGTCCAGTACACGCCCCAACCACGGCGGACAGCCTTGAAGGCAACGTCCACACCGCAGAGGTCATTGGCGAGCACGTAACCGAAGGCGGGGATGAACGCCATGGTGTCGGCGGGGGAGGCGCACATTTCTTCGATCGTGGCGGCGTAGGAGGTCGGGACGACCACTTCGAAGGTGAGACCCGTGGCTTCATTCAAAGCCGCAGCCATCACTTCACCGCCGGTCACGATCACGTTCGCGTCCACGGAGGGGACGAACAGAACCTTGATGGGGTGTTCGGGGGAACCGATGGCAGGCATTTCTTCAGTCGGTTCGGCGGTCGGTTCTTCGACGGGGGCTTCGGTGGCAACCGGTTCTTCAACCACCGGGGCTTCTGTGGCAGGCGTACCACAGGCGCTGAGAATCATCGAAGCGGTCACGATGAGGCTCAACAGGACGAACAGGGAACGTTTGTTCATTTTCTCCTCTTTCTATAAAAATGGTAGGTGTGTGGGGCAGGCTGCCCCTGACGAAACAATCATACCGCGTGTTAACATGATTAACAAGTACCCTTCTCTTAAAAATTCCTACTGGCTTGTCTTGATTTTTGTGAACTGCGGCACAAGCGGCGGGAAATCTTGTCCATACATTTCGCGGTACCCTCGTCATTATACAAGATGTTTGTACTTTCGAGAACAAGGTCACGTAAATTTTTGTTTAAGAGGTGGTTAATTTTGCAACAGAGATTTACTTGTCACCTATTCCAGTTTCAGTTCTTCAAGGCGGTTTTTCAATTCCTGTTGAATCTCTGCATATGCAGACTGCCCGGCGAGGTTTTCCAATTCGTAGGGATCTTCGATGAGGTTAAAAAGTTCCTGTTCACCGGTGACGTATTCCACATATTTCCATTCGAGTGTGCGAACGGCATAATATTCAGGGATGCGTGAACCGATCCCTTCTTCGGTGGGCCAATGCTCGATCAAAATGGCATCGCGCCAGCCGGCATCCGGGTCTTGGAGCAGGGGCAAGAGACTCTCCCCGTTAACATTCGCAGGGATATTTGCGCCAGCCAGATCGGCAAAGGTGGGGGCAAGGTCAATGTTGGCGACCAGGCTCAAGTCGGTGCGAGGCGGGAAGATCGCAGGAGCATAGACGATGAACGGGATGCGCGCGCATGATTCATAGGCGCAATTCTTGGTCAATCCCAGTCTGTGATTTCCCACGGTCAATCCATTATCCGAAATGAAAAAGATGATCGTATTCTCGCTCAACCCATTCTCTTCCAGTGCGTTCAACACAGAGGCAACACCATCATCCACCGAGAGCAGGGAACGCAGGATCTGTTTATAGGAGATGTCGATCTTTTCGACAGAGATCGGGTTCAGATCTTGCAGATATTGCGGCTTGTCGCTGATATCTTCTTCCATGAAGTTGGGTGGACGATAAGGCTCGGAGGTCAACGCGCTTGCGCGGCGGAACTGTGGATCGTGACGTTCTGCCCAGAAGTAGGGCGAATGCGGATTGTAGTAGGAGAGGGTCAGGCTGAAAGGTTCGTTGCGGTTTTGGGCAATGTAGTCTACGGCGCGCTGCGAGATCAAGTCAGCGCTGAAGATGGTATTCTCGCCTGAGTACTCGACCACCTCGCCATTTTCCGAAAGGCTGAAATCCTGATAGAACGCAGCCGCGCCAGTGTCGTCATCTGCGCCGAGATTTCTGCCGAGAAAGGCGTTCCAAATATCCCAGCCGGGCGGCATGTAGCCGTAGGGTTCGAGCGAATCGTAGTCGTTCAAATATTTGCCGAAATATCCAGTGTGATAGCCCGCACCCTGCAACCAGGTTGCATAAGTGGAGATATCGATAAATTTTTTCGCGCCGCCCTGGGGCCAGTTGTTGGTGTAGACCTGGTGGTTGTGGACATATTCACCATTCAGAATGCTGGCACGGCTGGGGCAGCACAAAGGTGTGGTAGCAAAAGCGTTCTCGAAGTTGATGCCGCCCTTTTTGAGTACATCACGTACAGTGGGCATAAAGTCTACAGTGTGATACGGCTGGTCGTCTGTGAAAATGAAGATGATATTGGGTCGGGGATCATTCAGGCGTTCTTCGGAAGCGGGTCCGGCTTCCGGGCTTTCAAAAATGGTCGGAAAATACGGTTCCGGCGTCGCTTCGATCTGCGGCTCTTCCGGCGCAGACGTTTCTGCTGCTTTGGCGCAGGCGATCAATAGAAAAAGCCCCGCCAAAACCATGAAGATGATTTTGGTGTTTCTCATGAGGTCCTTTCGGGTTTCACGTTCGGCAACCACATATTTCCAAACGATGCATCGAGGAAACGATTGAAGGTGAAAAAAAGCCCCGCTTTGGGGGCTTTTCTTTACAACGAAGGCAGAACCGGCAGATGGTTGTCGGTCATTGCACTGTTGCCATATAGTTTGCGATGCACCACGCTCAAGGCGCGCACTTGTTCCGCAGCATGATAGGAAGACCGCACCAATGGATTCGATTCGACCCACTTGAAGCCAATCTCCCTGCCGTATTCGCGCAGTTCGGCAAATTCTTCCATGGTGTAATAACGATCCATGGGCATGTGCTTCTTGCTCGGTTGCAGGTATTGACCGATGGTGAGAATGTCTACGCCCCAGCTGCGCTGGTCGCGCATCACGGCTTTGACCTCGTCCATAGTCTCGCCAATACCGACCATGATGCCACTCTTGGTGAGGACTTCCGGGTCGAGTTTTTTGGCGTTGGAGAGAGTCGCTGCCGCCCATTCGTAGTTATCCTGCGGCTGGACAGTCTTGAACAGGCGCGGAACGGTTTCCACGTTGTGGTTCAGGATCTCGGGACGCGCATCCATGACGATCTTCAATGCCTCGATGCTGCCTTTGAAATCTGGGATGAGTACTTCTATGGAGCAGCCGGGCAGCAGTTCGCGGATGCGGCGGATGACCATCGCGAAGATGGGCGCGCCGCCGTCGCGGCGTTCGTCGCGGTTGACGGAGGTGATGACCGCGTGTTTCAAGTCCATGGCTTTGACGGCTTGCGCGACGCGCTCGGCTTCACCCCAATCCAATAAGGCGGGCTTGCCGTGTTTGATGTCGCAGAAGGCGCAACTGCGTGTGCAGACGTCGCCCAGCATGAGGAAGGTGGCGGTGCCGCTGCCCCAGCATTCGCCGAGGTTCGGGCACATGGCTTCCTCGCAGACGGTGTGTAATTCTTTTTTACGCATGAGTCCGTGCAGCCATTCATACGTCTCGCCTGAGGGCGCGCGGACTTTGATCCAGTCCGGGCGGCGCAGGGGGCGCGAATCAGGTTGCGGGGAGACTCGGTCTCGGGTGGGTGTAGCAGGCATAGGGTCCTTTTTGAAGCGCATGTCATTGCCGGCAAGTGACTCCGCCTCGCAATGACGTGAAGATTATTTTTTCCTGACGATCAATCTCAAACCTCTAACTTCGACGACCTCGATTTTATCACCCTTGTGGATAGGGTCGGAGCCGGGGTCTCGTTCTGCCGTCCAAAGTTCGGATTCCAGCTGGACCTGTCCCGCATCGTTCTCGAAGATTTTGACCGTTCCTGTTTTGCCGACGAAGGATTCACTGCCCGCTTGGATGGGTCTATGAAGCGAACGCACGGCGATCAGCATGACGACAAAGAAAGCCAGCCCAATGAAAACGCCCGTGCCAATCACCAGTGGGACGGAGACACGTTGGAAATCGGGCGTGCCGGGCGAGTTGAACAACACCAGAGCACCGATAATGAACGAGGCGACCCCTGCCGTGGTCAACGCGCCATGTGTGGGCGCTTTGATGTCGAGCACGAACAGGACGAAAGCAATGGCAAGGAAGATGACGCCGAACCAGTTGACGGGCAGGACGCCCAAGCCGTAGGTTGCCAGCGTGATACAGACCGCGCCAATGAATCCCGCCACCCAGCCGCCGGGTGTGGAAAGTTCGATCAACACCGCCTGCACACCGATGGCAAGCAACAGAAAGGCAATGTTCGGGTCAGTGAGGGTAAGCAGCAGCTGCTCGATGAAACTGATGTCGAGCGTCTGTACTTCGATGTCTTCGGTATTCAACGTGCGCGGGGCATCGCCCACTTGGACGGTAAATCCATCCAATACCTGCAACAGGTCTTCGAGGTCGTCGGCGATGAAGTCGATCAGATTCACTTCCAGCGCTTCGTCGGCGGTGGCGGCTTTGGCTTCGTCGATCATGGCTTCGGCAAGCGACAGCGCCTCCTCGCCGCGCGGCGCGACGAACGGGCGGATGGAGGCTTTGATGATCTCCTTGGCTTTCGTATCGGCTGTGGTGTTCAGGTCTTCACCCGAGCTGGTGATGGGGCTGGATGCGCCGATCGACGTCTCCGGTGCCATGGCAGAGGCGTGTCCCGCCATCGTGATCATCGCACCGGCGCTACCGGCAATGGCATTCTTTGGCGCAACATACACCACCACCGGCACATCGCTGGCGCGGATCTCGGTGATGATCTTCAACATGGTATCCACGCTGCCGCCGGGGGTGTTGAGCTGGATGATGACAACTTCCGCATTGCGCCGGTCGGCGGTTTCGATGCCACGGCTAATGTATTCCAGCATCGGCGGCATGATGGGACCGTCCGCGGTCAGCACAACTGCGATCGGTTCGCGGCTTTGGGCAAAGACAGTTTGAACCATCGCCAGAGCAAGCAGGAGCAAAAGGAGCAGTCTTCTTGTTTTCATGATTGTTTCCAGTTCTTCGAATGATTATACTGGTTATGGAGGGTCTCATGACCGAAACTAAGCGAACATTTACATTGCCGCGTATTTTCTTGATGATCGTGGTGGTCTTCGTCATCCCGTTCCTGCCGATGATCATCTCTGGTGCGTGGACTTGGCTGGAGGCGTGGGCATACGCCATCCTCAGCGCTTTGGGGTTCATTGTCAGCCGCGCCCTGGCAGCGCGCCGCCACCCCGACATTCTTGCAGAGCGGGCCCGCTCCATCGAATTGCAAAACGCAAAGTCGTGGGACAAAATCCTTGCGCCCATGCTGGCGTTCGGCTCCGCCCTTATTTTGACCGTTTCGGGTTTGGATAAGCGTTTGGAATGGACACCACCCCTCCCGCCCGTCGCCGTGATCGTCTCCCTGCTCGTGATCGTTCTCGGCTTCGCGGTTGGTTCATGGGCATTGATCGAAAACCGCTTCTTCTCCGGCGTGGTGCGGATTCAAAACGACCGCGGTCATCATGTCGTTTCGACAGGACCCTACCGCTTTGTCCGTCATCCCGGCTATGCAGGCGCGCTGTGGACCTATCTTGCCACGCCGGTGTTATTGAACTCCCTCTGGGCGTTCATTCCAGCCGCCCTGCTGTTCGTCGTCCTCGTCGTACGCACATCCCTTGAGGATAAAACATTACAGGATGAATTACCCGGCTACAGGGAATTCACACGCAAGACGAAGTACCGCCTCATGCCAGGACTTTGGTGATTCTTCCCCATTGAGTTGGTGCAACCCGTCACAGACACCTCTCCATGACGGGCTGCCTGCTTTCAGGAAACTTATTGCAACGCCAGCACCAGTGTGCGGATGCCGAGCACAATGATCAACAATCCTACAAAGATCATCAACGCCTTCAAGGGCAACTTTTAGCGAAACTACAGGTCTTTAGAATAACCCCTCAAGATACTGCTTGGTGCGCTCGTGTTTGGGGTTGGTAAATACTTCGTGTGCGGGACCTGCTTCTGCTACTTCACCGAGGTACATATAAATGACATGGTCAGCCAGACGCTTTGCCTGACGCAACGTATGCGTCACGATGACGATGGTGTAATCTTTCTTCAATTCGAGCAAGCGGCTTTCGATGTTCTGTGATGAGATCGGGTCGAGCGCGGAGGTGGGTTCATCGCCGAGGATAATTTCCGGTTCGACTGCCAAGCCGCGGGCGAGGCAGAGGCGTTGCTGCTGTCCGATGGAGAGCGAGGTGGCGGGGTCGTGCATCCGCTTGTGGACTTCCTCCCACAGACCGGCGATCTCCAAATAATGCCGCACCGACTTTTTATATGCGGCGCGGTCTTTCTTCATCTGGTGGATGCGCATGCCGTAGGCGATGTTATCGTAAATGGACATGGGCAAAGGCGTGGGGCGTTGCGCGAGCAGCCCAACCACCTTGCGGACTTCGGTCACGTCCACGTTGGGGTCGTAGATGTTCTCACCGTCCACCAGCACTTCGCCGGTGAGGTTGACGTTCTCATTCAATTCAAAGAAGCGATTGAAGGTCTTCAATAAAGTTGTCTTGCCGCAACCGCTGGGTCCCATGATGACTGTGATCTGGTTCTTGGGGATTTCGATGTTGATGTCTTTCAAGGCATGTTGCTTGCCGTAATAGGCGTTGAGGTTTTTTACTTGAATGTGGGTGTTGTTCATATATCGTCCTTTTCCGTCAATGCGAGGGCGTTCTTGTTCTTTGCCCGAAGCAATCTCCAACTTGATAATGAGATTGCTTCGGCGGGAAGATCACCCTCCTTGCAATGACGATGTTATTTGATCGTATATCGATTTAACCGCGCCGCCAACCAACGCGACCCGAAACTGACCAACAGTACAGCGATGGTCAAGATCAATGCGGCTGCATATCCGCGCTCGCGGACTTCGGGGTAGGGTGAGCCGAGTTGGAAGAAGACAGCGAGCGGAAGCGACGCGGTGGGATTCATCAGTGAGGTTGGAATGCGGTCGGTGTAGCCTGCGGTGAATAGCACGGACGCCGCATCACCGATGCCGCGCCCGAATGCCAGCAAAATGGCGGTGATGATGCCGGGCAGCATTTGGCGGGTGATGATGTTGATCGCCACTTCGAATTTGGTGGAGCCAAGCGCGAGTGCGGCATGTTCCAAGTCCGAGGGCATGCGGCGGATGACTTCGTCCATGGCACGGGTCATGATGGGGAGTTCAACGAGCGCGAGAACAATGATGCCCGCGAGAAGTGAAGCGCGCATTCCCAAAAGGACCATCAGTGCGAAACCGAACGCGCCGTACACGATTGAAGGAATGCCCCACAGGACATCTAATGAAAGGCGGACGTAATCACCCCAGCGAGATTTGCCAAGATAAGCTTTGAGATAAAGGGCAATTGGAACGCTCAATATCATGGCAAGCAATGTGCCGCCCGTGGCAAGATATGCCGAGCCAATGATGGCATTGAGAATGCCGCCGTCCTTGCCCATGTAATATCCGCCTTTGGGAACTTGCGAGACCATCTCCCATGAGAGCGAAGGCAAGCCGCGTGAGATGATTGTCCATAAAATTAGACCAAGCGTACCAGCCACGATGAAGAGTGCCAGCCGCATGATGGTCTTGATAACCAGTTCGACAATGTGACGCCGTTCGAAATGTTTCTTTTGGAATTTCATGAGCGCCTCAAGAATCTCTGGAGCACCAGTGTGGAGAGAATGTTGAAGATGAGGATAACTACCAATAAGACAAGTGCAGCGCCGAGCAGAGCCGCATCGTACAGCGGAATGGACATCATCTCGCCGTAGTTGTTGGCGATCAGTGCGGGCAGCGGATACGCCGTATCAAATACGGAGGTGGGGATGTTCGGGACGTTGCCGACGACCATCAACACAGCGATCGTTTCGCCGAGTGCGCGAGAGGCTCCCAGCACAATGGCAGCGACAATGCCGGGTAACACTTGCGGCAAGACCACCGTGCGGATGGTCTGCCATTTTGTTGCGCCGACGGCGAGAGATGCATGACGCAGGTCGTTGGGGACGGTGGATAGCACTTCAAAGATGACCGAGATGATCAGCGGAGAGATCATCACCGCCAGCACGATTCCGCCTGCGAGGATGCCGAACCCTGTCGGCTGGGTGACAGAGAAGATCGAAACGGAACCAAACCAACGTTCAGAAAGAGGCGCGAGTACGTCATCCACAAAAGGCACAATAGACAGCAATCCCCACACACCGTAGACCACAGGCGGGATGGCGGCAAGCACGTCTAGAATGGGTTTGGCGATGGTGCGTGTGCGGTTGTGGGCATACTCGGCGAGATAGACAGAAACCAATAAACAAGGAGGAACCGCAAGCAGCACGCCAACGGTCGTCACCCACAGCGTGCCGAGGATGAACGGACGGAACCCAAACTCGCCGTTGTTGGGCCGCCAGGTTTCGCCGAGCAGGAGATCGCTGAGGTTGTATGAATTGAGAATAGGATATGCGCGAACAACCAATGCCACAGCCACGATCAGAATGAGCGCCACAGGCACAAGTGTGATGATAAAAAATGTGCGTTGCGCGGCGCGGTCTGTTCGAGCACGAGACGGCGTAGAAGGTCGGCTAAGCCGACCTTCTGTTTTCAAAGTATTGTTGAGTTGAATATCGCTCATTGTTCGAGTTTTGCAAGAGACTCGGCTTGCTGCTCAGGAGTGAGCGGAACGAAGCCTGCCGCTTCCAAATATTGTTGCCCGTCAGTCAGGATCCACTTGATGAATTCAAGTTCGAGTCCTTCGGGTTTGCCGAGCGTGGCGAGGTTTTCAAAGCGGGCGGGAGGAGATGGGTATGTTCCATTCGCCACGGCTCCGAACGCATCTTCCTTCACGGTATAAACCTCACCGGCATCTGCAGTGCCGTTCTCGTTGATGTCGATCGGCGGGATGAGAATGCCAGGCACCAGATTGCCGCCGCTCAAGTCAAAGATGCTGTTGAGGTTGCCGAAGCCAATGCCAAGCGGGTCTTTCAAAATGGTGTCGAGCATGGCAGGCTCGCCGTTCACACCGATGCCGAGCAGGTCTTCCTGCGCTTCACCGCCCGTGTACTTTGCCCACTGTTCCGCCGCGCCGGAGGCATCCGAACGGGTGAAGACATTGATCTTATCGGTGATGGAGGGGTCACCCACAACTTCGCCCCAAGTGGTGATCTCGCCGGTGATGTAGATCTTGTTATAGATCTCCTGGGTAATGCCCTGCGCCATCAGCTTCTCTGCCACGGGGTTCTCCGCATTGATGATCGGGAAGACCGCATCCTTCGTCACGGACACCCAAAAGATGCCCTGCGATTCTTCTTCCGGCTTGATGCTGCGCGAGATCATGCCAATGTCCACTGCGCCTGCGATGGTATCGGTCATGCCTTTGCCCGCGCCGCCGCCCTGCACATCGAATTGAACATCAGGATGCAGTTTGGTGAACTCTTCAGCCCAGATGGTCATCATGGGGTAGAGGGCGAACGCGCCAGAAATGGATAACGTGCCGCTCAATTCGGATGAAGCGCCCGCTTCAGACTCAGCCGAGGTTGATTCAGCGCTTCCTGCCGTTCCGCACGCTGAAAGGGTGACTGCCATTACGAGAAAAAGCGACAGCCATGTTAAAGTTTGTTTTCGCATATTGTTTCTCCTAATACTAATTTTTGTACATAAATCCTATTGACTTAGTAGGGTTTGGAGATAAATAAAAAGTTCGTTTCTGACCTAGGTTTCAGCCCAAACTCGCTTATTTATGAATTCCTAGTAATCCAATAGGATTTGTTTATCGAAATCATAATTCAGCAGCTGAATTTTGTCAAGGAATTCGTCATCCTGTTTTAGACAAAAGTCACCTGCTTGACAGTGTTCCCTTTTCCACTATACTAATTATCGATTTTGAATACGAAAGAAGATGATCTGAAATGAAACTAACCACCCGCAGTGAATATGCTTTGCTCGCCCTTGTCTATCTTGCCCGCAATGAAGATGAAGGCTATATTTCCATTGAAACGATAGCCACCGCGCAGGGCATTCCACCCAAGTTTTTAGAACAGCTCATGCTGGCGTTGAAGCGTGCGCACTTCCTGCGCAGCGCCAAGGGACAAAAAGGCGGTTATCAACTTGCCAAGCGCCCTAATCAGATTTTCCTTGCGGATGTTATCCGCTTGTTCGATGGCGCTCTTGCCCCGACAGAATCAGTCAGCGAGAATTTTTACGAGTCCACGCCGATTGAGAAAGAGAAGAAACTAACCAGGGTCTTTAAGGATATCCGCGACTACGTTTCGAATAAACTGGAGAAGACCTCAATTGCAGACGTGGTCAGGTAGTGTTGAAATTCATCTTTTAAGCGGATACATTATGAAAAATAAACTGACCCTGTTCATTCTTTTATCAATTTTTCTTGCGGCATGTGGCGGACAATCGGAGGAGAACGGCTGGGTATTCGCAACAAATGTAGAGGTATCAGTCAACACCGAGCAGCTTCCCATCGTAACCCCATAATCCGATGGACGATCATCCTCACCCAACTCTGCGCTTATGAAAAAACTGTTCGTAGTCGTCATCCTGTTTCTGGGAATGATCATCGTAGGGCTGAGTTTCAGTGAACTCGAAACCATCCTGTTCACCCTGCAAAAGGCTCATCTGGGATTCTTCCTGCTCGCGCTTCTAATCCAGACCATCTGGTTCATCTCCAGCGGAAGGATGTACCAGTCGATCTTTCATTTACTTGGCGTCCACGAAGATGTGCTGACTCTCAGCCGCATTGCCACGGCGGCGAACTTCATCAACATTGTGGCTCCCACTGCCGGGGCGGGTGGAGTGGCGCTCTTTGCGAGAGAAGCGCACCGGCGGGGGCATCCCACCGGCAAGGTGACGGTGGCAGCGGCGTTGTTCCTCCTGCTCGACCAGATCGCATTCCTTGTCATCCTTGCATTGGGCATCATCGTTCTCATCCGTCGCAATGACCTGAACGCGGGTGAAATTTCTGCCTCGCTCTTCCTGTTCGGGATCGCGCTCTCGTATGGAATGGTTCTTTACATCGGCTATCGTTCGGCAGAAAAACTGGGGAACCTGCTGGCAAAACTGGTGCGTGGTGTCAACTGGGTCGTGCATCTCTTCCGCAAGGAAAATTATTTGAGCGAAGAACGCGCGCATGAATTCGCACACGAGATCGCAGACGGGTTTGCCGGGCTTACCGAGAAACCGTCCAGCCTCATCCGCCCGGTCTTGTGGGGCATCTTCGACAAAGGCTTGTTGATGCTTGTCCTGATCTGCTCGTTCCTTGCGTTCGAGGTCCCGTTTTCTGCGGGCACCATTGTGGCAGGATTCGCAATGGCATATCTTTTTTTGATCGTTTCGCCCACGCCTTCGGGGATCGGCATTGTAGAAGGCATCATGCCCATCGCGCTGACATCGCTCAATGTCAACTGGAGTCAATCCGTGGTCATCACGCTCATCTACCGCGCAGTGACGTTCTGGTTCCCGCTTGCTGTGGGCGCGTGGACGTTCCGCTTGCTGCACAAAGGCGAGCGCCTACCGGATGGGATGTAGGCGATATAAGCCGCCGTCCTCGTTTTCAAGAATGACTTCGATCTCCGCGATGGGGGCAAATTCATGCGGCAGGTACACATGCTCATACGAATTCGGTTCGATCCACATCAGATACACATCATTCCCATCTGGAAATAGATAGCCAATGTAATCTTCGAGCGGGTAAATTTCTTCACTATACATGGGTGTTTTTCTCGGCGAAGCATCGGTCATGTGCTGCGTATGGAATGCCACCGCTGCCGTGTGATTGGCGAACAGATGATATTCGCCCTGCGGCGGATTTTGTTTCCAGTATTGGATGATCGCGTTCTTGTTCATCTCTGCTGTGTTGATACCGTTCTCAGGGATCATTCCATTGGTTGCATCGCGCAGTAACAAAATAGTTCGGTTCAATTGCGCCGCGCTGAAGAACAAAAGGAACCCGATTCCAAAGATCGCCATTGGAAGATAAAAGCGGGAACCATGTTCCTTCAAATGGCGCAGACCATGCCCGATGACCAGCAGGAATAGGACAACCACCGGCACATAATCCGGCAGTTGGAAGCGTCCCCAAAGGCGGTTGAAGTAGGCGATCAGCGCGTTGGTGAACAACGCCACCGTGTAAACACCCGCAAAGCCGAACAGAAAAACGGTCAGCGGTGTGAAGACCTTTACACGCCTTGCAAGAAGCACAAGCAAGACCACCGCCAAAAACACCCACCCCCACACCAGCCAATGATGAAAGGCGGTCACATCTTCCGTGTCTGGTACGTGGTTGACCGTGAACATGGCGATCACGCCGACAGTGAATTGCGACGCGTATTCGCCAAATGGAAGCGGCGCGCGCCTGCTTTCGCTGGTGAGCGTCCATGTATTGAACATCCACAAAAATGGGGCAAGCGAAAAGATACCGGCGTAGGCGGCTCGCAGGATGCGCTTGAGGGGCGATCCGCTTGAAGTGAACAGGACCGCTATCAGCGCGGAAAGAACGAGAGCGTAGCCAATATAGCGGGAAAGCATGGCGAGCGACACGGTCAAGCCGAGCAGGGTCAGAGTCGTCCAATCCTCTTTTTCTGAATAGCGTTGAACCAACAGGGCGGCGACGATGGGAAAGAGCATGAAGAGATAATCGGTGCTCACCATCAGAAATGTGGAGACCGAGACCGGCGCAACTGCGATGAGGAACGCACCGAGGAATGCGAACGCAAAGTCATCGGGAAAAAGTTTGAGCAGCAGCACAGATGAAAAATATGCAACCAGCGCGAACACCGTGAATTGAATGACGTGCGCGGCGGCGAACGCGCTCAAACCGGTCAAATGCAAAAAGCCGATCAGCATGGGGTAGAGCGGGGGCCACAACACATATTGTCCGCCGCTGAAATCGACCAGCCCGTTGCCCGCGACCCAATTTATACCGGTGAACATGTATGCTGTGGAATCCGTCGAAACGCCCAAACCGTACTTTGATATACTCAACGCAAGCACGAGCCCCCAACATGCGTGAAAACCCAGCAATATAAAAAGTTTATTGCGCATTCTATAATTCTATTGACCTTGCCTTAATGAAACCTTTGAACAACCTCGATTCTCTTTTGGAATTTTGGAAGCAGGATGACGAGACCGCGCCGAATATTTTTGCCTGGCGCACGACTCCCCCGCGCCCCGCTCAAACGCATCCTTTTCCTGACGATGTGCCGGATGCGCTTCGAGAAGCCTTATCCACCCGGAACATTTCCCTGCTCTACTCCCACCAACTCGCCGCGTGGACTCATGCCAGCGCCGGTCGCAATGTGGTCCTCTCCACCGGCACCGCCAGCGGAAAGACTCTCGCCTACAACCTGCCCGTCCTTGCGCGAATGCTGGCAGACCCCGAAGCCAGGGCTCTCTTTCTCTTTCCCACCAAAGCGTTGGCGCAAGATCAATACGCGAATCTGGAATCTTTCCAATCTCAAATACCCTACGGGCACAATGTCGTAAATCTAAAATCGTCAATCTATGACGGCGACACCCCGCAAGCCCAACGTCCCACCATTCGCAAGACCGCCCGTATCATTCTCTCGAACCCCGATATGCTGCACACGGGCATCCTGCCGCATCATGCCAACTGGAGCGACTTCTTCTCCAACCTGAAGTTCATCGTCATCGACGAGGCGCATACCTATCGTGGAGTCTTTGGTTCGCACGTTGCCAATGTCATCCGCAGACTCAAGCGCGTGGCAAAATTCTATGGGAGTACGCCAAAATTTATTTTGGCTTCGGCGACCATCGGCAACCCGAAGGAACTCGCGGAGACGCTCATCGAAGAACCCGTCGAACTCGTGGACAATGACGGCTCCTCCCGCGGCGAACGCCACTTCATCATCTTCAATCCGCCTGTATTGAATTCAACGCTCGGCTTGCGAAAGAGCAGCCTACTCGAAGGCGTGCGGCTGGCGAATCAATTGCTGGCACACAATGTTCAATCTGTGGTCTTTGCGCGGACGAGACGGAGTGTGGAAATCCTGCTCACCCACCTGCAAACCCAAATCGTAAATCAAAAATCAAAAATCGAAAATCAAATCCGTGGCTATCGCTCTGGCTACCTCCCACACCAACGCCGCGAGATCGAGCAGGGACTTCGCGACGGCTCGGTCAAGACTGTGGTCGCCACCAACGCGCTTGAACTTGGCATTGACATCGGCGGATTGGGTGCGGCGCTGATGGTGGGCTACCCCGGCACGATTGCAAGCGCGCGGCAGCAAGCAGGGCGGGCGGGACGCGGCGATTCGCCTGCCGTTTCGATCCTGGTCGCATCGCCGAATCCGCTCGACCAGTTCCTCGCGCATCATCCCGAATATTTCTTCGAGCGTTCGCCGGAAATGGCGCTGGTCAACCCGAATCATTTGTTGATTCTGTTGGAGCATCTGCGCTGTGCGGTGTTTGAACTGCCTTTTCAAAACGGTGAAAGTTTCGGTTCGTTATCGTGGGAACTGATCGAGGAATATCTCCGCTTTCTGCTCTCCAATAACGAAGCGCACTTCTCCAACGAAAAATTCTATTGGATGCAAGACGCCTATCCCGCCGCGAACATTTCCCTGCGTTCGGCGTCACCGCAAAGTATTGTTTTACACACGACCGCGGACGATGGACGACCGACGATCGTGGGCACCGTAGACGGCGAATCTGCCAATTGGATGGTTCATCCCGGCGCGATCTACATGCACGAGGCACAGCAGTATTTTGTGCAGGAACTCGATCTCGAAAATCACATCGCCCATCTCGTGCCGGTCGGGTTGGATTATTTCACCGAGGCGCAGCAGCAATCCGAAATTCAGATCACCTCGTTGAACGACCAAATCGCGGTCAAAGGCTGTGAAAAGGGCTATGGCGAGATTCAGGTCACTACGCAGGTGGTTGGGTTTCGCAAACTGCGCTGGTTCACCAACGAGAATCTCGGTCAGGAACCGCTCGACCTGCCGCCATCCGAGTTGCAGACGACAGGATATTGGATCGTGCTGTCTGAGTCTGCGTTGAAGAAGTTGCGCGATGCCGGTCTGTGGACCAATGACCCGAACGACTACGGACCGGATTGGCAAAAGGTGAGACTCGCTGCCAGAAAACGAGACCAGTTCAAATGTCAGGTGTGCGGCGCGGTGGAGACGGTTCGCGAGCATGATGTACATCACAAAACGCCGTTCCGCGCGTTCATCCGTGATGGTGTCCTCGACCGAGAGATGGCGAACCGATTGGAAAATCTCACTACACTTTGTCACAGTTGCCATCGCAAGGTGGAGCAGAACGTCCGCATTCGCAGCGGGCTTACAGGGCTGGGATTCGTGCTGGGCAACCTCGCGCCGCTCTTCCTGATGTGTGATGCGGGAGACCTGGGCATTTATTCCGAGCCAGCATGGGCGGCGGTCAACGGGCAGCCGTCCATCGTGCTGTATGATCTCGTCCCGGCTGGAATCGGGTTCAGCGAAAAGTTATTCGAGCTGCACGATGAATTGATTCACCGCGCGTATGAACTGGTGAGCGAGTGCGCCTGCGATGACGGTTGCCCTTCGTGTGTGGGCCCTGGCGGCGAAAATGGATACGGCGGCAAAGCAGAAACGCTTGCCATCCTTAAAGAATTGTTGTGAGATAATGCCAACCCTCGATCTTCCCCTTCTTTTCACCACGCGCATCATCCGCATGTTCTGCTATGGCTTTCTCTCGGTGGTGCTGGTCTTATACCTCTCTGAGGCCGGTCTCACCGAACAGCAAGCCGGTTTGCTTTTCACCTTCACCCTTGCCGGAGATGCCGTCATCTCGCTTTACCTCACCACCCATGCAGACGGTTTCGGACGCAAGAAAACGCTCATTATTGGCGCATTGCTGATGCTGGGCGCGGGCGTCGTTTTTCTGCTCACCGATAACCTCATCATCCTGCTTCTTGCCGCCATCATCGGCGTCATCAGCCCAAGCGGAAATGAGATCGGTCCCTTCCTCTCGGTGGAACAGGCGGGCTTGAGTCAACTTCTGCCCGATAAACTACGCACAAAAATATTCGCCTGGTACAACCTTGCCGGGTCTTTCTCTACCGCCATTGGCGCACTCACCGGCGGATGGCTCGCTCAACTCCTGCAACTCAGCGGCTGGACGGCATTCGACTCCTATCGTTACATCCTCACTGGCTACGCTGTAGGCGGTTTTCTCATTGCCATTCTATTTCTGCAAGTTTCCCCTGCCATTGAAGTCAAACGTGAAGCCAACTCTGTAAAAAAAGTTTTGGGCTTGCACAAGTCTCGCAAGGTGGTTTTCAAACTTTCGTCCTTATTCGCACTCGACGCCTTCGCAGGCGGTCTCATCGTCCAAAGCATGATCGCCTACTGGTTCCACATCCGCTTCGGCGTGGATGCAGGCATTCTCGGCAGCATCTTCTTCGGCGCGAACATTCTGGCGGGCATTTCGTCCCTGCTTGCCGTCAAACTCGCTGACAAATTCGGGCTGATCAACACGATGGTCTTCACCCACATCCCCTCCAATATCCTCCTGATCCTCGTCCCGCTGATGCCCACCCTGCCCCTCGCCATTGGGACTCTGCTGCTGCGCTTCAGCATCTCTCAAATGGATGTACCCACGCGTCAATCCTACACGATGGCTGTTGTGGCTCCAGACGAACGGTCCGCCGCCGCGGGTGTGACCGGCATCGCGCGCTCCGTGGGCGCATCTCTCTCCCCCGCGCTGACTGGCATTTTCTTCAGCATGCCCAACCTGTTGAGCGTGCCGTTCTTTTTATGCGGCGGATTGAAGATCGTGTATGACCTGTTACTTTGGCGCGAGTTTAGCCAGGTCAAACCGCCGGAAGAAGTATGACCGTGTGATAAAAATCATATTCAATTTTATTCGTATGTGGTTAACTAGTTTTGGAGGAACCCATGTCTACTGCCCCTAAATCAGAAATCCTGCACATCGCCGATATGGTCACCTACCAGGAAGGCTCGGTTGTCAGCCGCCAGATCACCAAAACGGACACAGGCAATGTCACCCTGTTTGCTTTCGACAAAGAACAAGGCTTGAGCGAACACACCGCCCCATTCGACGCGTTGGTTCACATCCTTGAGGGCGAAGCCGAGGTTAGAATTTCGGGTACGCCTTACCAACTCCAAGCCGGAGACGCCATCATCATGCCGGCGAACGAACCGCACGCACTTAAAGCCGTTCAAAAATTCAAGATGCTGCTGACCATGATCCGCGCATAAAAAATGCGCAGATGAAAATCTCTGCGGCATTTTTTTTACAGGACCTAAAGAGATTCGAAGTGTTATCCAGAAATGGAATTTTCGGATTCCATGCGGTTATTTTCGCAAGTGTTTCTCGAACTCGGTTAAATCCACCCGGGCGGTCATGTCGAGGTCGATGGGGGTAACCGCGACCATTCTTTTCTTCCGCAACACATACACATCGGTGCCTTCCGGCTCCTGATCTATGGTGCTGTCATGTTGATAGCCGATGGGACCGGGCACATCCCATGAGGCGCGCGTGGCAGGGATCGGTTGATAGTATCGGTGGCGTGAAAGCCTCGAGACTTCCCACCCCGTTTCCGGCGTGGCATGACGCGGTACTTCCACCTTCAGCACATCCACACCTTTGAAGAGTTGCCTGCCCAGGATGATCTTCGCAAAATATGCCGTGAAATATCCTGCTGCCTTGAAGTCGATCTCATCTGAATGAGAGAGGTGATGATGTGCATCGGTCTCGAGTGAAACCGCAAGTGACGGGAACCCAAGTGAGGCAGCTTCCATCGCCGCACCAACCGTGCCGGAGATGGTAATGCCCATTCCGACATTTTCGCCGTAGTTGATGCCCGAAACGATGAGGTCCGGTTTGTGCGGAACGATCTCAAGGACACCATGCAACACGGCTTGCGCCGGAGAGCCACCCACGGCGTACACGCTCCATTCCTGACCGTTGACCTGTACCTGTTCCTTGCGGATGATGCCATCCGAGGTGCTGGGCAGGCTGCGTCCCATGCCAGTGGATTGTTCGCGCGGCGCAGCAACGGTGACGTAGCCGACCTTGGCGAGTTCACTGGCGGCAGCCCATAATCCCGGCGACCGGATGCCGTCGTCATTGGTGAGGAGGATGTGCGGTTTCTTTTTTGTCATGGGCTCGATTATATACAAAAAGGCGGCTTGGAACGCCCTCGGCGTGCCTCGAATCATCCCTCGATGGGACACGACGACTTAAAACAAAAAACCGCCCACAAGACGGTTTTTTGATGGCGCCCTCGGCGCGACTCGAACACGCGACCTATTGCTCCGCAAGCAAGCGCTCTAATCCACTGAGCTACGAGGGCATTGATTAACGCGGGCGGTATTTTACTGTATTGTATCCGGATGGTCAAGGTGCTTGACTGACAGGGCGCTAGCATGTAAAATCAGGCTCGCTTTGCGGGAGTCGCCAAGTGGTAAGGCATCAGCCTTCCAAGCTGACATTTCGTGGGTTCGAATCCCATCTCCCGCTCTCGGTTAGCGGTTAGCCTTTGGCATTTTAGCGCACAGCTCGAAATGTTGACTGCTAATCGCTAATTGTTTTGATGGGGCCCGTGGCGCAGCGGTTAGCGCAGGCGACTCATAATCGCTTGGTCGCAGGTTCGAATCCTGCCGGGCCCACTGATAATGTTCGGTTTTTGATTTACGAGCGCTCATCTCGAAAACTTGTTTCGGGGTGAGTTCGTTTTTAAAAGCATGAGGACGCGGATGAGCGCTGGTTTCACAGATTTTCCTTTCCGTGTTTTCCGTGCTCGTCCGCATCCTAAAACATAAGATTACTTCAACTGTTCCTTTACCTGCTGATAAATCCCAGGCGCGGTGGAGAGGATGGTGAGCGGGATGAGATAGTCCGCGCTGCCATCCACAGCAGTGACTGTGGCTCCGGCTTCGGCGGTAATCAAGCCTCCGGCGGCAATGTCCCACGGCTTGAGTTTGAACTCCCAGAACCCGTCAAAACGCCCGGCGCCTACGTAGCAAAGGTCCAACGCGGCAGACCCAAGACGGCGCACCCCTTGCGTCCGCTTGGCGAGGCGCTCGAAATATTTGAAGTTATCCAGTTCGGTGTTCCATGTGTCGTAAGGAAAACCGGTGACGAGCAGACTCTTTTCCAACTCATTCACAGCAGAGACCTGAATCCGCTTTCCGTTTAGAAATGCGCCTTTGCCTTTTTCGGCGGTGAACATTTCATCGCGCATCGGGTCGTAGACGGCGGCAAGAGTCAGCACGCCGTGCGAAGCAAATCCGATGGAAACACAAAAGATGGGGATGTGATGCGCAAAGTTGACCGTGCCATCCAGCGGGTCAATGTACCAGATGTCTTCGTTGGTGCCCTGAATGCTTCCGCTTTCTTCCGCAAGGATGTGTCCCTCGGGAAAGCGCGCTTTGATCTCACCGAGCAGAAAGGCTTCAGAGGCGTGATCGGCTTCGGTCACAGGATCAATGATCCCTTTGTAATGAACCGTGTGTTCCGTGTTGTAACTTTCGCGGAGAATGGCTCCCGCTCCGCGTGCGAGTCGTTCCAGATCCTGTAGTGTTGGTTTCATGCATTTCCATTCCAGATGCGGCGTCCGAGTGCGGAGAGTGCAAACTCCACCGCCAGCAACGCCGTTTGATTTTGAACATCGAGGATCGGGTTGACTTCCACCAGATCCATGCCGATGAGTTTTCCAGTTTCAGCGATCATTTCACAGGCGAGATGCGCTTCGCGCTGCGTCAGCCCGGCAGGGACCGGTGTGCCCACGCCCGGCGCGTGTTGAGGGTCGAGCGCATCGAGATCCAACGAAAGGAAGATACCGTCCACGTCACGGCTGACGCGTTCGATGGCTTTCTCAAGTACGGTCACCATGCCGTAGCGGTCGATCTGCTCCATGCTCATTACCATTGCGCCCGCATCCTGCAGGTTGACCTTTTCGCCCGAGTCAAGGTCGCGCGCGCCAATGATGGCGATCTTCTGCGGGTCGATGACAGGCAGCGCTTCATCCCAAAGCTGGACAAGGCTTTTCTCTCCCAGCCCGGCAAGCAGCGCCAGCGACATGCCGTGAATATTGCCGGATGGCGTGGTTTCGGCGGTATTGAAATCTGCATGTGCATCCAGCCAGATGACGCCGATCTTGCGCCCGCGCGCTGCTCCGCGCACCGAGCCGATGGAGAGGCTGTGGTCGCCTCCGAGGATGAGCGGAAAGTTGCCAGCTTGCACCGAAGTGGATACCGCGCCGGATACACGTCTCGCCATTGGGATGATGCAGTCGATGTATTTCAACTTCGGGTTGGTGATGTTGCACATTTCTGCGATGGGTACTTCCACGTTGCCTTCATCGCGGACGGTGTAACCGAGGTCTTCGAGTTTGTTCTGCAAATGCGCGTACCGGATGGCACTGGGTCCCATGTCCACACCGCGGCGGTCTGCGCCGAGGTCGATGGGCACGCCAATAATATCGATCTGCATGGTACCTCCTGAATTGGTTCGGTTAAATAATAATTTTCAGTACAGGCGCTGCGGGATGAATTCCCGCTTCATCGCTACGGCTGAATTTTTCAATTGGAAGATGAGGGAATTCCCTCTTCGGCGGAATACACGGTTACGCGGTTACGTCCATTTTCCTTGGAGTGATACAACGCCCGGTCTGCAAAATTCAGAAGCGCCTCTCCGGAAATGGAATGAAGGGGGAAGGATGCCACCCCCGCTGAAAACGTGCAGTGGAGCAGTTTGCCGTCGTACTCGATGGTCATCTTTTCAAATTGACGACGGAAACGTTCGGCACGCTCATAGGCGGAGGATATCTCGGCATCCGGCATGAGGATGACGAACTCTTCGCCGCCATAGCGGCAGACAATGTCGCCGCGGCGGGTGTTCTCCGTCAGAAACTTTGCGAGCGATTGCAGGACAACATCTCCACATTTATGACCATACGTATCATTGAACTGTTTGAAGCGGTCCACATCCAAAATGATGACTGAGAAAGGTGCATCCTCCCGCCTTGCCCGCGCGGACTCTTTATCCAGCGCTTCTGCGAAAAAGCGGCGGTTGAAGACACCCGTCAATGGATCGCGGATGGCTTGCTCCTGGAGTTGGAGTCGCAGCCGCTCATTCTCGTCAAGTTGCGTTTGCAGGGATTGGTTGAGCGACTTTAATTTCGTCTCAAGCAGTTTGCGTTCGGTGATATCACGCGCCAGGATCACCCGTCCCTCAAGGCTGTTGGCGCGGTTGTAAATGGGAGTGACGATGATCTCCAGAGTATGGGTTGGGTTGCCCGGAATTTCGATCTCTTCGCGCGAGTATTCCGTGAAAAAAAAACGGTTGAGCAATTGGGGCCAGTTGCGAAACACTTCGATGGGATCTTGCCCCTCGATCTCCGACAGGGATTTGCCCAGCCATTTTTGCGCCATGGCATTCGCATCCATCACACGGTCATGGATGTCCACCACAAAGACCATTTCGGGGATGTGCTCCATGACCGTATCACGCGCAATCGGCACCAGGTCGAACATCTGCAAACCAAAGATGCTTGCCGCCAACAAAATGGCGGTGATATTAAAGGATAACGGTGTCAGATCGACCGGCACATCGAAGATCGGCAGCATGTCTGGGGCGATCTGGTAAACAATGTTCAGGGCAAATGGGACCAGCAGCGCGCCGACCAGATACGGGGTCTGCCGGCGATAGGTGGTGCGCGACTGTACAAAACGCCACACCAGCACGGCAGTTCCCATCAGGCTTAAGGGATACGTTTGGGCGAGCGCCACCCAATACATCGGTCCGCGACTGATGATCAACGGTCCACCCGTTTCCGCCGCCACTTGTGTGTTTGTGTAATAATAATGGAACAGGTCTTCAGAGAATAGAAATACCAGTGAAATGGTTGGAATGACCCAAAACAGGAACTGGATTGGTTTCCCTGTCAGCCAGCGATCCAGCCGGGTGTATTTCAAGGCGAAGAAGAACCACAATACCGGTACAGATTGAATGCCAATATTTTCCAGCCGGAGCCAGAAGATCTTCGAATCGAGCGATTGGGAAAGCGTGATCATTGCATAGGTAAATGACCACACGCTCAACCCAAACAGCATGAATGTAAGCGAACGGATGCCCGGCTTGGGTGGTCTGCGCATCAAGATCATCGCAATAATGAATGAGGCTATTGCGTTGACAATGAGAATAATTGCGAAGACGATCCACTTGATATCCATGAGCGCTTTTTTCCAGTCGGTTACGCCGCCCTATAATACCCCACATCCACAGAATATACCTGCCCGCGCTTGATGACCTGCTTGACAAGGTTCGTCCCATACCGGTAACCGATCTGCCGGTAATCGTTGACAGACAGGATGAGCAAATCCGCCTGTTTGCCAACCTCCAGCGAACCGATCGTATCGGACCTGCGGATGGCATATGCCGAGTTGATCGTGGCGGCGGCGATGGCTTGGGCGGGGGTCAACTTCATCGAACGGCAGGCAAGCGCAATGGCAAACTGCATCGATTCGTTCCAGGTCGTACCGGGGTTGCAGTCGGTGGCGAGGGCAAAGATGGCGTCGGCTTCGATCAATTTTTTCGCAGGCGTGTAATGACATTCCGCCAGACCGAAGGGCGTGCAAGGCAGGGATACGGCAACTGTATCCGACCTGCCCAACGCTTCGATATCCGCATCTGACGTGACGACGAGGTGATCCGCCGACGCAGCCCCCAACTCCGCTGCGAGTGCAGCGCCGCCGAGATTGTCGAACTCGTCGGCGTGGATCTTGAGCGGGAATCCCAGATCCCGTGCCCGGGTCAGGATCTGACGCGATTGTTCCAGGGTGAAGGCTTTCGTCTCGCAAAAGACATCCACAAAAGGCATGGGCAGGCGCGGGGCGTGCGTCTCCCACCATTCCTTAAGCATCGGCAGCATGGTGTGGGTGATCTCGTCGGTGTATCCCTGTGGGTTGTCTTTATATTCGGGGGCAATGGCGTGCGCGCCGAGGAAGGTGAACACTAGGTCGAGCGGGTTTTCATCGTTGAGCGCCAACAAGGCTTTGAGCAGGCGCAGTTCCGTCGAGATCTTCAATCCGTAGCCGGTCTTGGCTTCGGCGGTGGTGGTTCCATTCCGAAACATGCGCAACAAACGCGGACGGGTCTGCGCCATCAGGGTTTCGAGGCTGGCAGTGCGTGTGGCTCTCACGGTCGAAAGGATGCCGCCGCCCGCTGCCAGAATGTCTAGATAGGGGGTTCCCGCCATCTTCTGTTCAAACTCATCTGCGCGGTCACCCGCCCAGATGATGTGCGTGTGCGGGTCTACAAATCCGGGCATGACCACGCAGCGTCCGGCATCGAGAGTGGGTTCGTCGGGGTAGGCGTTTCGGAGTTCCTCCGTGGTGCCGACCGCAACGATCTTTTCATCGCGCATGACGATTGCGCCGTTCGGAATGATCCCAAGGTTTCCAAGCGCCCCCCCGCGCTGGGGTCCACCTGCCAGGGTAAGGAGTTGAGATGCGGAATGGATGAGCATAAATATCACCTGGTCTTCATAATGGCTTGCCGGGGTAATTTAACCACAGAAATCCCACTGCGGGACGGTCATCGCCCAAACGCCGGGATTCGTGTATTAATTTAGAAAAGCTTTCATTAATGTAAAATAAACAACAATGAAAGAATTGCCTTTTTTTACAAAGCGGGTAAAATTAATAACATCCCGGGTCGGTCTGTCCGAGAAATCCATAAAGAAAGGAGAAATTCGCCATGTTGTTTTCCCCGAAAGAAAAAGGCCAGGGTCTTGTTGAATACGCTTTGATTCTTGTTTTGGTTGCCATCGTTGTTATCGCGGCTTTGATGATCCTGGGTCCGATCATCGGCAATGTCTTCAGCCGAATCAACTCCAGCCTCTCTGGCTTCTAACCCAACCTTCTCGTCAAACAAAACTCACCCCCGAAATCATTCTTCGAGGGTGAGTTTCTTTATGTATGACCCCTGAAAAAATTAAGATAATATTAATTTAACCATGCTTTCGTTCATGTAAGGCTAACATAACTGTTAGGGAAAAAGCCATTGACACACTTGCATTTTCTGCCGGTCAATGTAAAATATAGTCAATCTCAAGAAGGTCTCTTGAGAAATTCTGAAGAAAGGAGAAAATTTGCCATGTTGTTCTCACCCAAAGAAAAAGGCCAGGGTCTTGTTGAATACGCTTTGATTCTCGTTTTGGTTGCCATCGTTGTTATCGCGGCTCTGATGATTCTCGGCCCGATTATCGGCAACGTCTTCAGCCGAATCAATTCCAGCCTCTCCGGCGTGTAATTCACCCTTGTCGAAATAAAAGTCCTGTCGCGAGACAGGGCTTTTTATTTTGCATTCATCCGAATCCAGAAAGAACGATCCGGGGCGCGAGAACGCCAGACCCCCGGCTTTATTCTTTTCGCATCCTGCGCAGAGCGAGGATGCCCGCCACATTGAAGAGTATTGCCATGAGCGTCACAAATACGAACCCAAATTGTTGATAGACAAATGCTGCCAGAAACGCCCCCAAGGCGCGCCCCAACGCATGCCCGGTGACATTGAGCGAGAGCAGCGTCGCCCGCGCCGAAGGGACAAGTTCGGTCACCATCGGGATATGGCTGACCATCACGTATTCAAATGTGATGTAGAAAAAGAACAAGCCAATCAGCGCGCCGATCTGAGTCTGCCCGATGAAGGGGAGCAGCAACGCCGCAAACGAATTGGCAACCAGCCCAATGGCAAGCGCGCGGGGTTTGCCGAGCCGGTCTGTCGTGAGTGCGACAAGACCTTCGCCGCTCAATTCGGAAATACCGATCACCGCTGAAGCGCCCGCCAGCGCCGCAATTTTCAGCCCGAACGAATCCTCCAGCCAGACCCCAAAAATGACGTTTACCAGTTCATTCGCCGCGCTAGCCCACAAGGCAATCGAAATTCCCGCCAGCGCAGGCGTGGATTTGAAAACCGCCAGGTACCCTTCACGCGTGTTACTGACCGGTTCGTGATGCGGGTCTTCGTTGGGGACGACGCGCCAGATGACGAAGACCGCGATCAGCCCAAGGATGGTGAACAGCGGGAACGGCGCCGACCAGCCAAAACGGTCAATCAAAAAACCGGCAACGGGCACACCGACGATAAAGCCCGCCGACCATGCCACTTCAGTGATTGCCAGTGCGGTACCGCGCTGGTGATAGGGAATCCGGTCGCCGAAGTAGGCTTGCATGGCAGGGTCGAACATGAATTTGCCGATCATGGCAAGACCCAGCGCAGCCGCGAGCGTCCAAAAGGAAGGGAAGATCGCAACGATTGCAATCCCCAGTGTGAAGATGCCCAAGCCTGCCAACATGCCGAACTTGCGTCCGCGTCGGTCAGCAATGGGACCGAGTAACGGACTGGTGGCTCCAAGCAGAGACCGCCCCGTCATCAACAGGGACATGGTGGCAATATCCACACCAAGACCGCGCGCAAAGATGGGCAAAAACGGATACACCATCCTGTGGGCGGAATTCATGATGGTGCGGACCAACATGAAAACGATAAGTTGGAAGCGGATGCGCACAATGATGCTCAGTTATTGGGTTTGATGTTCATGAGAAAACGCGTGAGGAAGTACGCTGCAAGCCACGAAAGCAGGTTCAAACCGACAAAGAAGACGATGATGGTGTAATTCCCCGAGTTGAAGATCGGCGAGGGCGGCGGGTGCATGATGTTCTCAGCAGAGGAAAAGATGACACGAAGGGCAATGATGTACATGATGTTCGCCAGCGAAGTAAGCCAGGGGATGCTGAACAACCACAAACCAACCTGCAGCAGCACACCGGTAATGGCAAAGATCATCGCAAGGCGGAAGCGCGGCTCGGCGAGGAACAGACCGTTCCAATTGCTTTGCATCGCCAGCATGGACAGGGGCAGGTAGGAAACCCAAAAGATGATCCCCGTCCGCCCGAGTGCGGCGCTCCAGGCGTGGAAAAGGTCCCGCCGCAGGACCAAGCCCAACAGTCCGGCGAGAGCCGCCGCAATAAAAGCGATCTCGGCGGTGATCACCCACGCTCCGTGGACGTAGACAAGCCGCACATTCGCTCCCAGAGATTGTTCCTCGGGACCGAACAAGGTCATCACCGCAATGACGATGATGGTTATGAAGAAATACAATAGATGAGGTTTTTGGTTGGACATGCCCGAATTGTAACCGTATCCAACCGCTTTTGTCTGCGCACTCTGCTTGACAATCCCTTCGCACAGGAATACACTCAGGGCGCTTTGAAAATCGTGAACTGCAGCTGCGGTTCACGGCTGGAGGAAATTCATATCGACGAGACCACTCATGGGAGGTGTGGTGGTCTCGTTTTAATTTAAGTCAGGGCAATCTCTTTTTCAGGAGCCATGCATGTCGCAGGAAGAACTAATGCAGGAAGAATTTCACGCTCTCACCGCCGAGGAAACGCTCAAACACCTTGAGGTTCACGCGGAAGGATTGAGCAGCGCCGAAGCCGAAAAACGGCTGGCGCATTACGGGCAGAACCAATTGCAGGAAGCGCCGCGCCCGGGCTTCCTCGCCCTGTTGTGGGGGCAGTTGAATAATTTCGTCGTCATCCTATTGATCGTCGCTTCGATCATCTCCGCGCTGCTGGGTGATTACGTGGAGGCAATTGCTATCATGGCAATTGTCGTGCTGAATGCCGTGCTAGGCATCATTCAGGAACAACGCGCAGAACAGGCGTTGGCTGCCTTGAAAAAACTTGCTGCGCCGGAAGCACAGGTCTTGCGTGATGGTTCGCGCAAATCTGTCCCTGCCTACAACCTTGTGCCGGGGGACATTGTCTTTCTTGAGGCGGGCAACTTCATCCCTGCCGACCTGCGCCTGCTCGAAGCCATCAACCTGCGGGTGGAAGAAGCTTCGCTCACCGGCGAGTCGCTGCCCGTTCAAAAGAACGCGGCGACCGTGCTCGATAAAAACGTGCCGCTGGGTGATCGTAAAAACACTGCCTTTATGGGGACGGTCGTTTCCTACGGGCGCGGACGCGGCGTGGTGACCAGCACAGGTATGAATACCCAACTCGGTCTGATCGCCACCATGCTGCAAAATGTAGAGTCCGAAGAAACGCCGCTACAACGCAGGCTCGACCAACTCGGCAAATCGCTCAGCATCGGCTCGTTGATACTGGTGGCGGTCGTGTTCATCGTGGCGCTCTTCAACTATACCGAGATCGGTGGTCTTTTTTCCGATCCGGCTGAATATTTCACAACCTTCGCCGAACAGATCACCGAAGTCTTCATCATTGCCATCAGCCTAGCCATTGCCGCCGTGCCGGAAGGTCTGCCCGCCGTGGTCACCATCTCCCTCGCGCTTGGGATGCGCGAGATGATCCAGCGTCACGCACTCATCCGCAAACTTTCTTCGGTGGAGACGCTCGGCTCTGCCACGACGATCTGTTCCGACAAGACCGGCACACTGACCCAGAACGAGATGACGGTCACCCGCATCTGGGCGGACGGGCAGTTTGTCAGCGTTTCAGGCACCGGGTACACGCCGAAAGGGGAGTTCCTCGCAGGCGGCAAAACCGTGGATGCAAAGCAGTACCCCGCCATTCTTTCCACCCTCTGGCTGGGCGTATTGAACAACGACTCAGTCATCGAAACGACCGGGGAAAGTGAAACCAACCAGACCTACCGCATCGTCGGTGACCCGACCGAAGGGGCACTGCTCGTTGCGGCAGCCAAAGCCGGTGCGATCCCCGTCGAGATCAAGGAAGCGTATCCGCGCGAGAGCGAAGTGCCGTTCGACTCGGAACGCAAGCGCATGATCACCATTCACGATGTGACCAAACCCAGCCCGGAAGACCCTTCGCCGTTCACCAACGAAAAGCACAAGAACTGGGATGTCATTGCCGTCAAAGGCGCACCCGATATTGTGCTGACCTTGTGCTCGAAATATCAGGGCATGGATGACCAGCCGCGCGACCTGAACGACGAGACGCGCAGCAGAATCCTCGCCGCCAACGATGCCATGACCAAAGACGCCCTGCGCGTGCTGGGTTTCGCCTATCGTTTGGAAAAGAACGTCCCAGATAATATCGAAGAGGTCAAAACCGAAGACCTCGAAAAGAATCTCGTCTTTGTCGGTCTGATGGGCATGATCGACCCGCCGCGGGCAGAAGTAAAACCCGCGCTCGAAAAGGCGCGCCATGCGGGCATCCGCACCGTGATGATCACAGGCGACTTTCCGAACACTGCCCGAGCCATCGCCGAATCCATCCGGTTACTGCGACCCGGCAAAAAGGTCATGACCGGAGCGGATCTGGATGCGATCAACGATGCCCAGCTCAAACAAGTCATCGAAGATACCGATGTCTTCGCCCGTGTCTCCCCTGAACACAAAATGCGCATCGTGGATGCACTGCAAGCCAACGATGAAGTCGTTGCCATGACCGGCGACGGCGTGAACGACGCACCCGCCATCAAACGCGCCGACATCGGCGTGGCGATGGGCATCACCGGCACCGACGTTGCCAAGGGCACCGCCGACATGGTGCTGACCGATGACAACTACGCCAGCATCGTCTCGGCTGTGGAGCAGGGACGCATCATCTACTCGAACATTCGCAAGTTCGTGTTCTTCCTGCTTTCCTCCAACGTCGCCGAGATCATGATCATCTTCCTCGCGACGCTTGCCGGTCTGCCCGCGCCGCTGACCGCCATTCAACTGCTCTGGCTCAACCTCATCACCGACGGCGCGCCTGCCCTGGCGTTGGCAATGGAAAAAGGCGACCCGGACATCATGGACCAAAAGCCGCGCGCCAAATCCGAGCCGATCGTCAACCGCTCGATGGGCATTGGCATCATCGTGCAGACCTTTGCCCAGACTGGCGCGGTACTGACCGCCTTCATCATGGGTTTGGCATGGCATCTCGAAGCAGGCGCGCTCATTCCCGAAGGCTCGAACCTGCTTTCGTTCGTGCTCGCTCACGACTGGCGCAACGTGGATGTCTACTCTGCCCAGACGATGGCTTTCGCAACCCTTTCACTGGCGGAACTGTTCCGCGCTTACACCGTCCGCTCGGAACGCGCTTCGATCTTCAGGATCGGCATTTTCTCCAACCGATACATGCAGTACGCTGTCGGAATTTCCATTACCTTGCTGGTTCTGGTCTGCATCGTGCCTTTCCTTCAACCGATCTTCAATACCCAAGCTCTCACCTTGCGCGCATGGGGGCTGGTGCTGGGGTTGGCGCTCATCCCTGCATTGTCAGAGGAAGTGACCAAGCTCATTTTGCGACGATCAGAAAAGTAAACATAGCCGCCACGCCCCGCGAAAATTACGCGGGGCTTTTTTTATTTTTAGGCGGGCATAAAAACCCGTACACAGGTTTCCACATGCATGTGGTTTAATCCCATCAAATGACACACGAACGCAACCGCAAAAGTCTCCATGCCATCAACCTCGGCTTGGGAACGAACATCCTGCTTGCCATCGTCAAAACAACGTTCGGCGTGCTGGGACATAGCCCGGCGTTGCTGGCGGAAGGCATTAACTCCACTTCAGATGTAGCGTATTACATCGCCGCCAGCATTTTCGTGCGCATGGCGAACAAACCCGCCGACAGCGACCATCCCTACGGGCATCGTCAGTTCGAGAGTATCGGCTCGCTGTTGATCGGGTCATTCGTCGTTACCACCGCCATTGCCGTCTTCTGGGATTCAGTGGACAAGGTCTGGGACTTCATGGACGGCGCAGCAACCTTCACCGAGTCGCATCCGCTTGCCTTGTATGTGGCGCTTATCACCGTGGCGATCAAAATATTTCTCACATGGTATATTCGTAAACTGGGCAGGGAAACAAAAAACCCGGTTGTGGGAGCGCTTGCCTACGACCATCGCAACGACCTGTTCTCCGCCAGCGCCGCATCCATCGGAATCTTCCTCGGTCAGCGCGGACTCCCGTGGGTGGACCCGCTCGCAGGCGCGCTCGTGGCGCTGCTCATCCTGCGAACCGGGCTTTTCATCCTGCGCGAATCCTCCGCCGACCTCATGGCGATCATCCCCAGTCACGACCTCGCCCAACGCATCGCAGAGTTGATGAAGTCCATCGATGGTGTGACTCAACTGGAGGAATTGCAGGCGCACCGCTTCGGACCTCACATTGTAGTGAATCTGACCATCGGCATCGACGGCGCCTTGAGCGTGTTCGAAGGCGACCGCATTGCCAGCCGCGTGGAGGAGATCCTGCTTACCTCGATCCCAAACGTGAAACGGGTTCATGTCCATTATCACCCCGCCAAGGAAACCCACGCCGATTTGACGATCGACGAAATTTTGGAACATCCAAAACGCCACCGATCTCGCCACCACTAAGTACAAACAACATAAAAAACTGCCACTTGAAATGTGGCAGTTTTTTTCTCGTTCACTTTTTCCGTTCCAAAAATGCGTGCATACCCTTGAGCATTTGCCTCCACTCCGATTCAGCGTCCAGCTTTCTTTTGATATCCCCCGCGCGTTTCTGCATAATTTCCATCACACGCTCATCCTCGCCCGCATCCAGCCAGAAACCATGATCGTTCTCCGCGCAGGTGTCCAGATTCAGATCATACAGCCGATATTGGAACTCATCCAATTTCGCGCCGCAATGCGGGCATGGAAAATCCGTCTGCCTCTGAAAATGGACAAGGGAACCTTTGTGCGCGTCCTCGGCATAGATCACATCTTCGAGTTTGTCCAGTTCGTGAAAATCCAGCCACATGCCGCGGCAATTCGGGCAGGACTCCACCTCGAACATGCCTTTGTAAAATTTTTTCGTCAACTCGGAACTACACTTGGGGCAATTCATGTGATGTCATTGCGAGGATCTTACTCCGAAGCAATCTCCTGTTCCACAACCTGCCGCACCAAATCATCCACCCCCGCATCATTCGGCTCCATATCCAGCCAGACCAAAAACTCGGCATTCCCTTTCGGACCCAAAAGCGAAGACTTGACCAAACCGCGCAATCCAAACCCTTCCGCCTTTGCGAAAGTCAGCACATCAGACAAAACCTGACGATGCACTTCCGGGTCGCGGATGACGCCGTCACCGCGAGAGACTTCCTTTCTACCCGCTTCAAATTGAGGTTTGATGAGGGCAACGATTCCACTTTCCACTTGCCACTTTTTTATCACTGGCAACAATGTTTTCAACGAAATGAACGACGCATCCACCGTCACAAAATCGATTTTCTTCGGCAGGGATTCTACGAAGCGTGCGTTGGTTTCTTCCATCACCACCACGCGGGGATCGTTACGCAGTTTCCAATGCAAAATTCCCTTGCCCACGTCAATGGCATAGACGTTCGCCGCGCCGCGCTGCAAGAGACAATCGGTGAATCCGCCGGTGGACGAACCGACATCCGCGCAGGTGAAACCAGCCACGTCTATCTTAAATGTATCCAATGCGCCCTCGAGTTTTTCGCCGCCACGCGAAACGAAACGCGGACCGGTATCCACTGTCAGCGTGGCATCCGGTTGAATGGGGGTGGCAGGCTTGAGCGCGACCTGACCCGATACGCGCACCTGTCCCGCCATGATAAGGGCTTGGGCTTTGGCGCGCGAATCCGCCAATCCTTTTTCCACCAGCAAAACATCCAAACGAACCTTGGGCATGAAAATATTGTATCAGGTAAAATAAGCGCATGTTGAATGCCCTGATAAAAACCATGCGCCCGCGCCAGTGGACGAAGAATGTGTTCATCTTCGCGGCGCTGGTCTTTGACAAGCAACTGTTGGATGCGAACTCCCTGCTGCGCACACTGGCAGGGTTCGCGTTGTTCTGCCTCATTTCTTCCAGCGTTTACATCTTCAACGATCTCGCGGATGTGGAAGCCGACCGAAAACATCCCGAAAAGAAGAACCGTCCCATCGCTTCGGGCAAACTGCCCATGAGTACGGCGTGGATCGCCGGGGTCGCGCTGGTCATCATCACGTTTGCGCTCTCGTGGCTGCTTTCACCCGGTTTTGAATTGGTCGTCGTCGTTTATTTCCTCATCAACATGGCGTACTCGAAGTGGCTCAAACACATCCCGATCCTGGACGTGCTCATCATCGCTTCGGGATTCGTCCTGCGCGTCCACGCAGGTGTGACGCTCATCGATGTGGAACGCTTCTCGCCCTGGCTGTATGTGGTGATGACGCTGCTTTCGCTCTTCCTCGGTTTTGGCAAACGCCGCGCCGAATTGGCATTGCTGGCGCATGGCGCGGGTTCGCATCGCAAAGTGCTAGACGGCTACACCCTGCCGCTGCTCGACCAATACATTATGATCGTTTCCGGCACGACCATCGTGGCGTATTCGCTCTACACATTCTCCGCGCCGAACGTCCCCGAAAACCACAGCATGATGCTGACCATTCCATTCGTGGTCTACGCCATTTTCCGTTATCTCTATCTGATCGAAGTCAAACACGCGGGCGGCGCGCCGGAGGAAATTTTATTATCCGACCGCCCGTTCCAAATCGCAATGATCCTTTGGGGAGCCGCCGTCCTGGCGATCTTCTATCTCTCGTGAAAGCCTCTGCGCCCGGCAAGATCATCCTCTTTGGCGAACACGCCGTCGTGTACAACCGACCTGCCCTGGCTGTGCCGGTCAATCAGGTGCAAGTGGAAGTGGAAGTCTCTGACTCGAGTCAGCCTGGCATTTGGATTCACGCCCCGGTCATTGATTTGCACGCCGAACTTTCCACGCTTCCTTCGGACCATCCAATTGGTTCGGTGATTCTGCGGGGTTTCCAACTCTGCGGCATCTCCCCGCTTCCAGACATTTCGCTCACCATCAACTCGACCATCCCCGTCGCTTCGGGGCTTGGTTCCGGCGCGGCGGTTTCGGTGGCGGTCATCCGCGCGCTTTCCAACTTCATATCTCACCCCCTCTCGAACGAACAGATCAACGATCTCGTGTACGAAAGCGAGAAACTTCATCACGGCACACCTTCCGGCATAGATAACACCGTCATCACTTACAACATGCCGGTCTTCTACCTCAAAAGCAAACCCATCGAAACCTTCAAAGTCGGCAAGCCGTTCACCATCGTCATTGGGGATACGGGCATCCCCGCGCCGACGAAGGAATCTGTGGGAGATGTGCGCCGCTTGTGGCAGCGGGATACGAACCGCATGGAGACCCTCTTCAACGAAATCGCGCAAATATCCACGATGGCGCGACACTTCATTGAAAGCGGACGCCCCGAGCTGCTCGGCGAGTTGATGGACCACAACCACCAATTTCTTCAACAGATGACCGTCTCCTCGCCGGAGTTGGATGCGCTTGTCCTGGCGGCGCGAAAGGCTGGCGCGCTCGGCGCCAAACTCAGCGGCGGAGGCCGCGGGGGGAATATGATCGCACTGGTGGATCAGGAGTCGGCGGAGTCTGTGGCGGAGGCTCTCGAATCCGCGGGCGCAAAACGGACGATCATCACGCAAATCCAATAAAATGAAATCGAAATGGCTCGCCCCGATCCTGCCCTACTTTGCCGTATGGGTGGGATTCTTTGTTTTCAGCAACGCCTGGGCAACGCTGATCGGATTCCATCTGGCGATCCTTTTGGTTGTGATCTGGCTGCGCCCCGGCTTGAGGGCTGAAACGCTTTTCAAAACGACACAGCCAAAATGGATTCTTTTGAGCGTGTCCGTGTGTCTTGCTGGCGGAATTGGTTTGTATTTTTTGTGGGACTTTTTTAGCGTCGCCGATGACTTGCGCGGGCGATTGGCGCAACTCGATCTGAATCCATCCACATGGGCGGGGTTCATCGCATACTTTTCGCTGGTCAACCCGTTCGTGGAGGAATACTTCTGGCGCGGCGTGTTGGGCAATTCGACGAGAGGTTTGCACATCGGCGATCTGATTTACGCTGGCTATCATGTCATGGTGGTTTGGGACAAAATCCCTGCGTACTCGATCTTGATCATGCTGGCATCGCTCGTCTTTGCGGGCTGGTTCTGGCGGCAGATCCATCGGCGCGATGGCGGTTTGCTCGCCCCGGTGCTCGGTCACATGGTCGCAGATTTTGCGATCCTGATGACAGTGTATACAATGACAGATTGAATGATTCAATGAATATTCTCGCACTTAAACTTATCATGGCGCCGCTTATCATCGGTTCTGCCAGTCTCGCGGGGCGACGCTGGGGACCGGCGGTCAGCGGCTGGATCGTGGGCATGCCGCTCACATCGGGACCCGTGATCTTTTTCGTGGCACTCAGCCACGGTGTGACCTTTGCCGCGAGCTCGGCATTGGGCGTGCTTACCGGTGGTCTCTCGCTCGTTGCCTACGCCCTGACCTATTCCTGGGTGGCGACCCGGTTCCGCTGGCAGGCATCCCTTGCCGCAAGCCTGACCGTTTTTTCATTGAGCACACTCACCCTGCAAAATATTTCCATTCCACTTTTGCCGATTTTTATTCTGGTAGCGCTTGCGATCCTGGCGGGATTGACCTTCATGCCAAAAGGTGAAGTGGAGCCCGGCGAAAGCAAATCAAGTCAATGGGATATACCCGTGCGCATTCTGATCGGGACGAGTTTTATCCTGCTCATCACCGGCGCTGCGCCGTTCATCGGATCACGCATGACCGGGTTGTTGACGACCATTCCGCTGTATGTGACCATCCTGAGCATCTTCGCACATCGCGATCACGGTCCCGCCGCCGCGGCGCACGTCCAGCGTGGATTGCTGTACGGCATGTTTGCGTTTACCGGCTTCTTTCTCGTCTTGAGCCTGTTGATCGAACACACCAGCCTGGGAGTCTCATTCGGCTTGGCAACATTGACCGCATTATCAATTCAGGGGACATCGCTTTTGATTCTGAGAAAACTGCACATGAAATAAATTTTCAGGATGTTGTATGATTAACATACAAGGAAAATTCCATGAAACGCATAAGTATCCTCGTTTCGTTTTTCGTCTTCCTGCTGACAGCCTGCAACATGCCGGAACCCACGCCTGACTCGAATCAAGTGAAGGAGGAAGTGGAAACGTCCGTTGCAATGACCATAACCTCCATCATTACCAATCCCCCCACGATGACAGAGACTCCGCTTCTTTCGCCAACGGAAACTGCCTCGCCCACCCCAACCTTACCCATCCCGACAGCGGCATTTCCACCCACTGCCACCGTCATGCCCAAACCTGCCTACTCATGTGACATTACCTACCGGCGTCCCCGCGACGATGAGAAACTCCGCCCCAACGACACGTTCGATATCAAATGGACGATCATCAACAACGGCATCGCGACCTGGGAGAGCGATACTTATCTCGAATATCAGACCGGTCCACTCATGACGGATATAAAACAGGTGGCTCTACCAAAATTGAAACCGGGACAAACCTTTGATGTCACCCTCGATGCGGTAGCCCCTTTGGAACAGAAAATGCACGTGATGGTGTGGGTAGTCCGAGGACCCGGCACCGCCGAAGACTCGATGTACTGGATGTGCTATCCATACATCCGCATCATCGTGGAAAAATAAGCGCAACAAAAAACAGGCTCACCTTCAAAACGGGTGAGCCTGTTTTTTTTATTTATAGTTGTTATCCATTACAGTTCGCTTGCCCTGCGGCTGATGCGGTCCTTTGCGCGCGCAATGAATTCGCCCAGAGCGAATCCGTTCTGCTGGCTGCCGTCGCGCACACGCAACGAAACCTGACCGGCTTCCATCTCGTTCTTGCCAACCACGATCATGTACGGAACTTTCATCAACTGCGCCTGGCGGATCTTGGCGTTCATGCGCTGAGACGAAAGATCGGCGCTGGCGCGGATGCCGTTCTCGCGCAACTCCTTCGCAATGTTCTCCGCGTATTCATTCTGCTCATCCGTGATGGAGATGACGCGCACCTGCTCCGGCGAAAGCCAGACGGGGAAGTTGCCCGCGTAATGCTCGAGCAGGAAGCCAACCATGCGCTCATGCGTGGAAAGCGGCGCACGGTGAATGCACAGCGGTACTTCGTCGTGACCCTCTTTGTTCGTGAATTTGAGATCAAAGCGTTCCGGCACGGCGAAATCCACCTGGTTCGTGGCGAGCGAAAATTCACGCCCGATCGCTGACCAGATCTGCACGTCAATTTTGGGACCGTAGAACGCGGCTTCGTCCTCGGCTTCCACGTACGGCACACCGCCATTGTCCATGGCGCGGCGCACCATATCCTCCGTCTTAACCCACAGACGTTCGTTGTCCACGTACTTTTTGCCAAGCCCGGCTTTTGAATGGAGCGAGAGGCGCATCACATATTTTTCGATTCCGAACAGGTCGAAGTATTTGCGATACAAGTCCACCACGCCCATGAACTCCTGCTCGAATTGCTCCTCCGAACAGTAGATGTGCGCATCATTCATCTGCATCGAGCGGACGCGCATCAAACCGAACAGTTCGCCCGATTTCTCGTAGCGGTAACACGTCCCATATTCAGCGAGGCGCACGGGCAGTTCGCGGTAGGAACGTCCCTTCGAGCCGAAGATCTTGTGATGCATCGGGCAGTTCATCGGCTTGATATAGTACTTCACGCCTTCCAATTCCATCGGCGGGTACATGCTTTCGGCGTAATACGGCAGGTGACCGGAACGGATGAACAGGTCTTCCTTCGTCACATTCGGCGTGCGGACGCGGTCATAGCCAGCCTTTTCTTCCATTTCCTTGGCGAGCTTTTCCAATTCCTCTATCAGGATGCCGCCGTTCGGCAGCCACAAAGGTAGACCGGGACCAACCTCCTCATCAAAGATGAAGATTTCCAACTCCTTGCCCAGTTTGCGATGATCGCGCTTCTTCGCCTCTTCCAACTGGTGCAGGTACTCTTCCAGCTGCTTTTTATTCTCCCACGCCGTACCATAGAGACGCTGCAACTGCTTGTTGTTCTCATCGCCACGCCAGTAAGCGCCCGCAACCGACATCAACTTGAAGGCATCCGGTTTGATCTCCTTCGTATTTGCCACATGCGGACCACGGCATAGATCCGTGAACGTATCCTGCTGATAAATGGAAATCTCCGGCTTCTCCTTGAGCGGATTGCCGTACTCATCCATGCCGCCTTTTTCCAAGCCTTCGATCAATTCCAGCTTATAAGGCTGGTCGGCAAAGATCTTCTTCGCCTCCTCCGCCGAGATGACCGTCTTCTTGAAATCATGCTTGCCCTGCACGATCTGACGCATGCGCTTCTCGATCTGTTCGAGGTCTTCGGGCGTCAGGTTGCGTGGCAGGTCAAAATCATAATAAAAGCCATTCTCCACCGGCGGACCAATGGTCGGCTTGCCATCCGGGAAGATCTCCAGCACGGCTTGCGCCATCACATGCGCCGTGGAGTGACGGATCTTATAAAGATATGACTCTTCGTATTTTTCTTGAATTTGTGACATTTTCGCTTCCTTTCTTAACATTCGGTTCGTTTCTGCTTCGCGGGCATTACCGCGTCTCGAAGGGAAGCAGATCCAAACCTCCGAGGCGCCGACGAGTGTGGATAGTCATGACAACCTCCTTAAACAAAAATTCTCGCCCGAACAACGGGGCGAGAATTAAATTCACGCGGTTCCACCCGATTTACCCTGACATTCAGAGTATCTCTTAAGCTGATAACGAAGCCATCCGTTTCCCATACTTTCCTTCGATTTCAGGGTCATGCTCGCGAGTGGTTTTCTGCGGGCTCCCGGGAAGAAACTCTCAATCATCGGCTTCTTCTCCCTGTCAGGGACACGACCACATACTCGTCTCGGTCAATGCATTTTTGATTTTCGATTTAGTGGGCGAGATAGGGCTCGAACCTACGACCTCTGCTATGTCAAAGCAGTGCTCTAACCAACTGAGCTACCCGCCCGCACGGAGGGACATTATAACACTCTCCCAAAAATTGACAATACCCTGCGGTATAATCCTCCCGCTATGGCACGCAAAAAAGCGCCCGAAGACCTGTCTGTGGAGGAACTCCGCCGCCTGCTGGTGGAGAAGCGCCGTGGCGCGCGCAAAGAACGGCTGGACCACTACCGACGCACGGGACGAGTCGTCGCCGTCGCGCCGGATGTGGATTTCGATGCGCCTCAGTCTGCGCCGGTCATTGATACAGGCGAAGGAAATGAATCCAACCCGAATCCTCTCCCAGTCAACCCGAAGCGTAAATTCTTAGACCGCGTCCTTCTCGGCGTGGAAGTGCTCGCCGTGCTTGGACTGGCTGCTGTCATCTTCAACGGCGTGGGGCTGCTGCAAACGCTCAACAACGAAGTGGTCGCAGCGTTGAACCCCGAAACCGCCGTCCCGACGCCTTTGGTCATGGCGGTGGTACTGCCTTCCGGTCACACGCCGCCCGATGCGCAGGGCAACACCCGCCCCAATGATGCGGAGATTCCAGCCCATCTGCAACCGATGGTGCAATCACTGGCAAACGTCCCCGTGCCGACCGCTGCGCCGGATCAGGCTGTGCGTATTCAAATTCCATCCATCAGCGTGGATGCGCCCGTCGTACAAGGCGATGGCTGGGAGCAATTGAAGAAGGGCGTTGGGCAGTACATCGGCTCCACCCCACCCGGGCGGGATGGCAACCTTGTACTCTCGGCGCATAACGATGTGTATGGCGAGATCTTTCGTTATTTAGACCGGCTTGTGCCTGGTGATCAGGTCATCATCTACACCCAACAGCGGCAGTTCACCTACATTGTGGATCGCACTGTGCTCGTCGAACCAACCGCTGTGGAAGTGATGGCACCGACGGCTTCGCCCACGGTAACGCTCATCTCGTGTTATCCATATCTTGTCAACGATCAGCGCATTGTCGTCTTTGCGCGATTACAAAATTAGGAGAAATAAAATGGCAAAGAAAAACAAACGTCCCACCCCGACCGTTACGATTGCGAACCAGCCCCCGCAGAAGTTCGAGTTCAATCCTGATTACAGTCTGGTTAAAAAAGATCTGCGCCGCATTGGTATTTTGGCTGGTTTCTTTATCACTGTGTTGGTGGCGCTTTCATTCATTTTGAAATAGAAGGCGAAGAAATAAAAAAAGAGGAAAGACTGACAATGGTCTTTCCTCTTTTTTATTGACGTATACTCCCTTTGTTCTTCCTTTGTGTATCTTTGTGACACTTTGTGGTAAAAAAGCGATATGCCTCAACACGAAATCACCCTCGAAAAACTCACCTACGGCGGCGAAGCGATGGGACGTCTCTCAGACGGACGGGCCGTCTTCGTTCCCTTCGGCTTGCCCGGCGAGACGGTTCGGATTCAACTCACGCAAGAAAAACAAAACTTCGCCCGCGGCGAAATCATTGAAATCCTCAAACCCTCACCAGATCGCATCAAAGCCAAATGCAAACACTTCGCCCAATGCGGCGGATGCCACTACCAAAACCTGCCCTACGAAAAACAACTCCTCGCCAAAGCGGACATTCTGCGTGACCAACTACAACGCATCGGCAAAATAGAGAACCCGTCCGTCCAACCCACCGTCGCCTCACCCGAGCAGTGGAACTACCGCAACCACGTCCAATTCCATCTCACGGATGATGGCAAGGTCGGCTTCATCAATGCCAGAGGTAACGCAACCCTGCCCATCGAAGAATGCCACCTACCCGAACCTGCCATCGACGCCTTCCGGGACGACCTGCAATTTGAATCACGCATGAACCTTGAGCGCGCCTCCCTCCGCTCCGGCGCAGACGATGACCTCATGCTCATCCTCGAATCCGAAACCGAAGAGACTCCCGAACTCGAGATCGAAGCAGATATATCCATCGTCCACGTTTACGAAAACCATCCCGTTGTCATCGCAGGCAGCGACGCACTCACTATCCAAATCCTCGGCAAAGACTTCCACGTCTCCGCGCCATCCTTCTTCCAAGTCAACACCAAGATGGCAGAGAAAATGGTCGAGCACCTCCTCACCAATTTACCAACTTCCCAATCTACCACTCTCCTCGATCTCTACTGCGGCGTCGGCTTGTTCAGCAAATTCTTCGCCGACAAATACGCCAAAGTCATCGGCATCGAATCCGCGTCATCCTCCTGTGAAGACTTCGCCATCAACCTCGACGAATTCGACAACGTCGAACTCTACGAAGGCGCCGCCGAAGAAATCCTGCCCGCCCTTGTAGGTCACGCTTTCAGCATGACAGACCCCAATCACATGATCGTTGACCCGCCCCGCGCTGGCATCGACAAACACGCTCTCGATGCAATCTTGCAAATCAATCCGCACCTTATCGCCTACGTCTCCTGCGACCCATCCACCCTCGCGCGTGACGCGGCGCGACTCATCAAAGGCGGCTACACCCTCCAACACGCCACGCCCTTCGACCTCTTCCCGCAAACCTATCACATCGAGTCCATCTCCATCTTCACCCGCTAATTGTTTTCACCACAGATAAACACAGATGGACTCAGATTTGCAGCAAACACATTCAAACCTTTTTATCTGTGTTCATCTGTGGATAAAAATGAATTTCAAAACATCTCTCAAGCCACTCGGTGACTCCGCGATCCTCATCCAACTCGGCGACGCCATCGACCCCGCACTCAACCAACGCGTCCACGCACTTGATGCACTTCTGCAAAGCATTCCCGCCGTCATCGAAACCGTCCCCGCCTACTGCACCATCCTCATCCACTACGACCCGCTTGCGACAACTTACAACCAGATCAAAAATCTTATTGAGGAAAAAATCTCCCTTCTGGATGAGTCGACTCACAGACCTTCCCGCCGCTTGGAGATTCCCGTCCTCTATGGCAACGCCTCCGGTCCTGACCTTGAGTCTGCCGCAACAACCCTGGGCTTATCTCCCTCCGAACTGATTCGCCTGCACAGCGAGCGCGAGTACACCGTCTACATGATGGGTTTCACGCCCGGCTTTCCCTACCTTGGCATCCTCAACAAACGCCTGACCCTCCCCCGCCTCTCCACCCCACGAACTCGCGTGCCTGCCGGTTCTGTCGCCATCGCCGGTTCTCAAACCGGAATCTACCCCGTCGACTCGCCGGGCGGCTGGCATATCATCGGTCACACTCCGCTCAAGTTGTTTGACCCGTTGGGCGAAAATCCATTTTTGTTTGCACCGGGGGATACGGTGAAGTTCGTTCCCATTGAAGGCGATCATGCTTGAGATTCTTGAAGTCTCCGGAATCGCCACCCTCCAAGACTCCGGCAGGCGTGGATGGAATAAATTCGGCGTGCCCACTTCCGGCGCAATGGACTGGTTCGCCTACCAAGCCGCAAACTCTTTGCTGAACAACCCACCCAACTCATCAGTCATCGAACTCGGACTCGGCGAAATCACGTTTCGCGCTTTACGCAATACGGTCATCTCTGTCACTGGCGCAGGCTATGAAGTGGAAAACTACATCTGGACCTTCCCGCTCTGGACAACTTTCTACGTCCGCGCCGGGTGGACGGTTCGTGTGAAAAAGACAAGCGGCGGCAATTGGACGTACATCGCCATTGCAGGCGGATTCGATTCACCCATCATCATGAACTCCCGTTCTGCCTATCTACGCGGCGGAATCGGTTCCGCCCTCAAAACCGGTGACGTCTTGCAAGCCTTCGCTCCCACCACTGACCTGCTCAAACTCGCCGCCCACGACTTTCCCGTAAATAAGTTCATGCCCTACAGCCAAACGCCTACCATCGAAGTCATCCCCGCCCCCCAAGCGGATTGGTTCACACCCGCAGGCATCCGCACCTTTTACGAAAGTGAATACACCCTCAGTCCATCTTTCGACCGCATGGGCTATCGCTTGCAAGGTTCGTCCATCGAAAAAGCCTCCACCAAAGAACTCATCTCCGAAGGCATGACAATGGGCAGCATCCAAATCCCAGCCGATGGTCAGCCCATCGTCATGATGGCAGATGCTCCCACCGCTGGCGGCTATCCAAAGATCGCGAATGTTGCACGCTCAAGTCTGCCCCTGTTGGCACAATGCGAAGTGGGCGTGAGTCGAATTCGGTTTAGAGAAACAGAAGTAGAAGAAGCACAGGAAAAATTACATGTCATTGCGAGCAAAGCGAAGCAATCTCCTCATTAGCAAAGAGGTTGCTTCAGGCTTCGCCCTCGCAACGACATAAGGAGAATCATGAAAATCGACCTGAACTGTGACCTCGGCGAAGGTGTTGGCAATGACGAAGCCATCATGCCATACATCACCTCCGCCAACATCGCCTGCGGATTTCATGCTGGCGACGAAAAAACCATGCGCGAGACTCTGCGGCTGGCAAAACGCTTCGGCGTGAATGCAGGCGCGCACCCAAGTTGGAATGACCGTGAGAATTTTGGGCGCAGGGAGATGTCCGCTTCGTCTGAAGAGGTAGAGAAAGTAGTCTTTGAGCAAATTCAAATTCTGGCAGGGATCGCAAAAGAAGAAGGCGTGACCTTAACGCACGTCAAGCCGCATGGGGCGTTGTATAACCAATCTGCAAAGGATGTTGAATTAGCAAAGGCGATTGCGTGGGTGGTAAAAAGCATCAGTGTAGATTTAATTTTGGTTGGGCTGGCAGGCTCAAGGTCGATTGAGGCGGGGCGGGAGATGGGGCTGAGAGTAGCATCGGAGGGATTCCCCGATAGAGGCTACAACGCCGACGGGTCGTTGATCTCCCGCCTTCTTCCCGGGGCATTGATCGAAGCACCGGAGGATGTGGCGCGACATGCGATTGAGTTGGTGAAGATGGGTCGGCTGGATACCCTCTGCCTGCATGGCGATCACCCGAATGCCGCGGCGAATGCAAAGTTGCTGCGCGATGTGTTGTTAAAAAATGGGGTAGAGATTACGGCAATAACATAGGGGCGACCCATCGGGTCGCCCCTATGTTACATATTTTACCCTTCCGAGATCACGATCAATTTATCTTCGGGTTTGAATAAGACTTTCTCGGATTTTTTCGGGTTGGTGTGAACGCCGTAAGCTTTTTCGGCGTCGTGGCTTTCGCTCATCAGGCGATAGCCGATGGCGGTTTCGCCACGCTGACGGGCGGCTTCGACCACGGTGTAGAAATTCACCGGCTGCCGGGTTGCGACATAATCGCCGATGGGTTTAAGGTAGACCTCTGCGCCTTCGGGGTCGAAGATGTCGGTGAAGACGCCCATCAGGTCGGCGTTTTCGGAGAGTTGCGCAAGCATGAGGCTGATGAGGTGGTCGCTGACGATGAAATCGTCCACCTTGGCGGCTTCGGCGAGTTCGCGGTTGCGCAGGTCGAGCATTTCGCTGATGATGGAGAAGGGCGTTTCGTCCTTTTCGGCGATGTCGCGCAGATGTAAAAGCGTGACCAGCGTGATCGCATCCGCTTCCTGGACTTCAAGGTGGCTGTACGCCAACACAATGACATGGTCGTACTCTGTGACCTGGAGTTTTTCGAGCAGGGCACGGTCGCGGATGTCACCTTCGATGACGGTCAACTTTTGGTTGGTGAGTTTGCCGATCTCGCGTTTGAGTTGACCCTCCAGATCGTAGACCTGCGATACGATGGTCAACTGCGAGCCTTTGGCGACGTATTGATCCAGTTCGCGGACGATGGTGGCGCCGGAGCGATTCCAGCCGAGGATAAGTCCGCGCTCAGGCTTGGGCTTGGATGCTTTTCCATTGGTGTGGATCAGTTTCTCGTCGAGGGGGATGCGGGGGTGATTCGCAAGGTGAATCTTGTCATCATCTTCAGCGATGGCAAAGATCTGGTCGCCGGATTCGATGCGTGTGTCCATCGGCGGACTCATCATGACCACGCCGTCCGATTTGCGGATACCCATCAGAGTGGAGGTTTCGAAGGCAAGCAATGCTTCGCCGTAGGTCTTGCCGGAGAGGTTGGGTTCCTGTTTGAAGTAAATTTCATCGCCGCCGAAATTCATCAATTCGGTATAGACGATGGACAAGCCGCTCTGACGTGAGGTCTGTGCAACGACGCGCGCGATCAGGTCGGTGGTGAGAATGGGCTGGACGACGTCTTTGTCGGAGAGCAGTTCCACCACGTCGAGATTCTTCGGGTCGCGGATCTGCGTGACAATGTGATAGGGTTCACTGCGGCGGTTGGGGTTGTTGGTGATTGCAAGGATGGCTTTGATGACGTGTGTATCCGGGTCGCTGCCGTCGGCGAGGACGATGATGGAACGGGCGGTGTGCGGGCTGACGATCTCGAGGTCGTTCATATCCATCGGGCTGCCGGAGCGGCAGATGATGCGGGTATTCTTCAAATCGGACACGCGTTCCTTGATCGCATCCTCCATATCGACCTTGTCCTGATCTGCCAACACGACAATGACGGCGCCGTTCTTGCGGCTCTCATTCGCCAGCACAAGTTCGGAGATGATGGTGAAGATCTGCGGCGTCCAGCCGAGGATGAGGGTATGGTCATTCTCCAGCACGAGCGAACGTCCCTTGCGGAGGCTTTCGATGCGTTCCTCCAATCCGTTGCTGAGAATACCGATCAGGGTGGACAGGATAAAAATGCCGCTCAATGTGACAATGAACATCACGATACGCATGGCGACATTGGCATCTCCGGCGATGTTCCCAGCATCCATCGCTCGCATCAGACTCATCCAAGCCGCTTCGCCAAAACTCGGCACATCATTCCCTTCGGCAGGAATTTGCCCAAAGCGGACAACGGCAGCGGCGATAAAAATAACAATAAGGGAAAGAACCGCCAATCCCCCGATCAACGCGATGGTGCCGCGTGACATGAAGTTATCGAACCAATACTGGAATCTCTGTTGTAATGTTGGCTTTCGCATCGGCTTCTCCTTGCGCCTTTTAAAATTTGGCTTATTATAAGAGGGTTTATACGGCGGGAAAGTGGTAGATTCGACCCATCCCGGCTTAAGAAATTGTTCATGATTTCCATGTAACATTAGGGCTGCAGGCAGAGTCTATGCAATGCATGATTTTTCAATGTGAGGTGTGCTATGTTCCAATTTGAAGGATTTGACCGCCGCAAGGAGGAAGACCGCGTCCGTTCGGAGGGACGGCTTCCGCCCGGTCAGTCGTTAACCCAGAAATTCCCTGTCCTGCACTACGGACCGGTGCCGATGTTCAACCCTGCCACATGGGATTTCCGCATTTGGGGCGAGGTGGAGGAGGAAAAACGCTGGAGCTGGGACGAGTTCAACCAGCTGCCGCGTCAGAAGCTCCACATGGATATTCATTGCGTCACCCGCTGGAGCAAATTCGACACCGATTGGGAGGGGGTCTCGGTCAAGACCTTGCTGGAGCAGGGCTTTTTCAAGATCAAGCCGGATGCCTCGCATGTGATGCAGCACGCGGAATATGGTTTTACGGTCAACCTGCCGTTGGATGTGGTGTTACAGGATAACTTCCTGCTGGCGACACATTTTCAGGGCGAGCCGCTCTCACCGGATCACGGTTATCCGTTGCGAGGCGTGGTGGGATACATCCCCGGGCGCGAGGACATGGAAACCCCCTATTTCTGGAAGGGTGCCAAATGGCTGCGTTCGCTCGAATTCATGCCGCGCGACAAACGTGGGTTTTGGGAACAGGCGGGCTATCACAACCGCGCGGACGTCTGGCGAGAAGAGCGGTTTGGATAATTCCAAAATAAAAATAGCGGTTCAGGAAACACCTGAGCCGCTATTTTTGTTTTCCGTTATGGGCTTATGGGCGTTCACCCAGTGTAATGCTGACATCCACCTGCTCTTCGCCGCGCAGGACGGTCAGGACTACCAGATCACCGGGACCTTTGTTGGTTATGAGGTACGCCAGCATCTCATCGAACGTGCGGATCGCATTGCCATCGATGGCAATGATCAAATCCCCGCCTTTTGGCAAACCGGGAATGCTGGAGGAAGTCGTACCAGCCTTGATGCCTGCCTGGTCTGCAGGACCACCCGGCACAACATTTGTAACGTATGCGCCGGTGAACTGCGTCAGCCCGAGCGCCTCGATCATATCCAGGCTCAACGTATCCATGGAGGAAATCCCCAGGTACGGGTAATTGTATTCACCTTGTTCGATCAGCACCGGCACCACACGCTTGACGATGTTGACGGAAATGGCGAAGCCGATGCCGGAATTGACCGGTTCGCCCGCCTCAGTGAAATTTGTTGTGCGGATGGCGCGGTTGATGCCGATCACTTCACCGGTAATGTTGAAGAGCGGACCGCCCGAATTGCCCGGGTTGATCGCCGCATCGGTCTGAATGATGTCGCCAGCGGTGAAGAAATTCCCATCCGGGCTGGCGCGTTCCGAGTCCAGGGTGCGACCCAGCGCAGAGATGATGCCCACCGTCATGGTGCTTTCCAAACCAAAGGGATTGCCAATGGCTACGACGGTCTGACCCACTTTGAGCGAATCCGAATCGCCGAGCGGAAGCGGAAAAAGTTCACCGGCGGGCGCATCCACTTTGATGACGGCAAGGTCTGAATCCAGATCCGTCCCGATCACGGTGCCATATGCCATAAACCCAGAAGTAAAGCGGACTTCCACGGTGTTCGCACCCTCGATGACATGATAATTCGTGACCACATGTCCCAGCGAATCATAGACGAAACCAGAGCCTTGTCCCGAATCGGTCAAGATCGCCACTGTGCCCGGGTTTACATTTTCATACAGCGCGACCAGCGCCTCCTGTTGGGTAACCGGATTGGCGGTCTCGACATTGGCAGGCACCACGGTCGATACGACTGGCGCAGGCTGGCTATCCTGTTGCGTTGTACGCTCCGGCAAAACCGGCGTCTGACAGGCAAGCATTGCCAAAACCAAAACCAGAAACGCCAGAAACACTCTATTGTTTTTCATCTTCACTCCTACTAACCTTAAAACTTGATGCGGACTGCTTCCTCGATCAGCTCTCTCTGCTTGGACGACAGGTACTTCGGAACTTGTACCTTTAACTTCACGTACAGGTCGCCCTTCGTTTTCGGATCTTTCAACAAAGGCATTCCCCGCCCAGCCAGCCGAAAGATCTGTTCGGGCTGCGTTCCAGCCGGAATACCCAACTTCACTTTACCCGTGGGTGTCTCCACCTCCGCATCACCGCCAAGGATCAGGGTGAAAATATCCACCGTGGATGTCGTGGTCAGATTACTGCCTTCCCGTTCGAAACGCGCATCCTCCTCGACTTGGATCACCAGATAAAGATCGGTTCCATCCGGACCCGCACCCGCCACGCGGACCTTTGAGCCGGTCTTCACCCCAGGCGGGATGCGCACTCCCAATTTGCGTCCGTTGGTCAAATGCAACTGCCGGGTGACGCCATCATAGGCTTCCTGAAAACTGATGCGCGCCTCCTGCTCGTATCCGGGATTTTCCTGCGTGAAGGGGCTGCCGCGCCCCTGCGAGCGCATCGCTTCGCCAAAGATCGTGCGGAAGAACTCAGAGAAGCCCATCCCTCCACCGCCGAACATATCATCCACACCACCACGCTGACCTGCCCCCTGCTGCTGAAACCAATCGTCCCATTGAAAATCGTTGGGTCTCCCGCCCGTGGTGCGGAAGTTGGAGTAGGCGCTGCCAAGGCGGTCATAGTGCGCACGCTTCTTCTCGTCGCTCAAGACCTGATACGCCTCGTTGACTTCCTTGAACTGCTCCTCCGCCTTTTTATCGCCGGGGTTTTTATCGGGATGGTATTTCATGGCAAGCTTGCGGTACGCCGAGCGGATCTCATCCGCGCTGGCTTTTCGATCCACACCGAGAGTTTTGTAGTAATCCTTATAGTCCATGATGATATTTTCATCCCGGCGCATATGCTACGTCAAGCGCCCAAAGGTTGCACTTACATAACTCTAACCTGTATGCAATACCTCACTCGGTCACAAATTGCGCTTATTTGAGAAGAGGGATAGCGCAATTTGTGACCGTGGGTATCATATATGGTACATTTGACGAAAATCATTCTAAGAAGAGAAGATGAGAGAACTATGAAATCGATTTGTGTTTTTTGTGGCTCTTCCGATGCGGTTCATGCAGACTATAAAGCGGCAGCATTCCAAATGGGCGTGACCCTCGCCCAAAACGGAATCCGACTTGTTTTTGGTGGCGGCAAGACCGGCTTGATGGGCGAAGTGGCAAACGGAGCCTTGTCGGTTGGCGGCGAAGTGATTGGGGTCATCATCCCTTCGATGAACACGGCAGCCCTGGCGCATACCGGTCTTACGCGCATGGAAGTGACTCCCGACATGCACGGACGCAAAGCGCGGATGCACGAACTCTCTGACGGCTACATTGCCCTGCCCGGCGGCTTCGGCACGTGGGATGAACTCTTCGAGACCATCACCTGGGCACAGACCGGCGCACACGAAAAACCGGTCGGCTTGCTGAATGTGAAGAATTACTACGCGCCCCTGCTCGCGGCAATGGATCATGCTGTGGCAGAAGGCTTCGTCTTCGCGGAACATCGCACAGGCATTGCCTGCGAAGCGGAACCGGATAGATTGTTGGATTCGATGGGGAGGTACATCCATCCGCGTGAGGCGGTGAAGAGGTGGCTGAAAGAGGAATGATTTGTCATTGCGAGTGGCGCGGGACGCCACTCGCAATGACATTAGATCGTCAAAATGATCGGTTCATCCTTGGTGATGATGACCGTATGTTCGAACTGGGCGGCAATGGTGTTGTCCACTGTGCGCAGCGACCAGCGGTCGGGCTTCTCGATCACACGTCCGCGTCCAAGGGTGAGGAACGGCTCAATGGCGAGAACCAACCCCTCGTCAAGAATGCGGCGGTCGTCCGGCTTGTGGAAGTTATAGACAGCAGATGGTTTCTCGTGCAGACTCTTACCGATCCCATGCCCGGTCAGATCAAAGATGGGGTTGTAACCATGTTTGGCAGCTTCCTGCTGCACGGTCTTGCCGATGATGTTGATCGGTTTCCCCGCCTTCACCACGCTGAGCACTTTCGTCAACGTGGCTTTGGTCACCTCAAGCAATTTATCATATCTTGGGTTCGAGGTTCCCACGACCATCGAAGCGCCGGTGTCGCCGAAGTAACCATCGAGTTCGGCAGAGACATCGATATTGATGAGTTCGCCATCCTGCAAAACATGCTTGCCCGGAATGCCATGCGCAATGACAGGCGCGATGCTGATGCATGTGCCGCCGGGAAAGTTATACATGGCACGCGGCGCAGACTTTGCGCCATGTTTGTTTAAAAATTCCTCGCCGATCTGATCGAGTTCGAGGGTGGTCATACCAGGTCTGACGTTCGTCATCATATGCCGCAGCGTATCGGCGCACACCTTGCCTGCGGCTTTCAACCCCTTGATGTCTTTTTCATCCACAGCGATCATGATTACTTCTTGATTCCTTTTTCGATGGTCTCACGATGTTCTTGAAAATGTTCAGTGGTATCACCCAGCACCCAAAGCATGACAGGACGTTTTTGCGGGTCGTCGGCATGACGCGGTTGGAGCAGGTCTTCGAAGGATATGGCTTGCAATTTCGCTTCCACCTGACCGTATGCCTGTTTCAACATTTCCATCACTTCGCCACGCGGACGGTTTTGATTCCTCTCGAAGAGCACCGGGTTGATGACTTCCATATCCCAGCCTTTGACGATGTCTTCACTCACGCCGATGACCTCGTGCGCGGGTCGTTTTCCAAGATGGTAACCCATGAGGATGTTCATCCATTCGGCGAGATGCGCGAGATTGTCTTTCGGTGACCAGCCGCCAGAGTCGGGCGCGGACATTTGCTCGTCGGTCAATGATTCGGCGAGGGAGATCAATAAATTCCACTCGCGCTCAATGGCAGAGATCAATTCGGCTTTGTCTTTCGGCATCCATTGTTCGGTCATGAGATTTCTCCTATCAAATCATTTAATTCAATCTGCCTAAAATCACCCGCCTCAACTCTGCCTGCACAGAATCCCATGCCTGTTCCGAATTGACCACCACCCAGCGCTTCGGCTCAGCTTTGACCATCTCCAAATATCCCGCGCGGACTCTGCGGTGGAATTCCACCGTGTACGCATCCATGCGGTTCCACTCCACTTCGTTTTGGGTCTTGCGCTTCAAACCAACTTCCACATCCAGGTCGAGCAAGATGGTAAGGTCGGGCGTCAACCCGCCAGTGGCGTATTTGACCAATGCGCGAATTTCATCCAGATTCTGCTGATGTCCATAGCCTTGATACGCAATGGTGGAGTCATAGTAACGGTCTGAGATGACGATCTCGGCATCAGCCAAACGCGGCTTGATGACCTGCTCCACGATCTGCGCGCGCGCGGCTTGATAGAGCAGCGTCTCGGTACGCGGATGCATTTCCGCATTCTTCATATCATGCAGAATATCGCGGACCTGCTCGCTGATGGACGTCCCGCCAGGTTCGCGGGTTGGGAAGACGGTATGTCCCTTTTCGCGCAGGAATTCGACGAGATGGGGAATGTGGGATGTTTTGCCCGAGCCTTCGGGACCTTCGAGAGTGATAAACATGGGGAATTAGAGATCAGTGAATTAGAGGATTAGGGCGAATAGTAACATAAAAATAGAGAGCAGTCTCACAACTACTCTCTATTCTCCAATCTCTACTCTCTAAATATCCTCACATGCCTGCGCGGTTCCTTCCCGTACGAGTGCGAAACCAATTCCGCTTTACGCGCCATTTCATGCTGCAGGCGGCGCACAAGCGACGGTCCCGGCGGCAGGTCCACCCAGCGCTCGCCGTTCAAAACAGCGGAAATGGCTTGCTGGGTCTGGTCGCGGACATCTTCCATATTGTCGCGCGGCGCGTGCTCGGTCAGGTTGTACAGGTCGCTCATGAACTGCTCCACCTGCGAGACCGAATTCGCACGCAAGACATAGATCGGCATCCCGCGCGACTCAGCGTCGATGATGGTATGTTCACGGTTGCGGTAATACGTCCGCAAGGTGACGAGCACATCGGCTTCGCTCACATCCGCTACCACCACGGCGGGCACGCCGAGTCGTTTCGCGGCTTGCTGGAGTCGATTCCGCGCCACGCCATACGCAAACACGCGAATGGTCTGAAGCCTCGCTCCCAATTGCGCACTCTGCATCAGCGGCGTGGAACCGTTATCAGGCGCAGATACGGCTGCTGGAACAGAGACAGGCTGACGTCGGGTGCGAAGCGGCGGGGTCTTCGTCGCCTCACTCCGGACTTTGGGCTGGGGCGCTTTCTCGATCACGATCTCACCCGATTCATCCCTCGTGCGGATTTCAGGCGGGATGGCGGCGTCGCGCAGAAGCGAGTCGACGGCGGACATGATGTCGGTATGGATGGCGAAGCGCTCGCGGTGCTGAATTTCGATCAGCACGTCGAAGGTGGGCGGGGCGCGTCGTTCGAGGACGGTCTTCTGCGTGCCACGGCGGCGGGCTTCTTCATCGGAGAGCGTCACCGCTTCGATACCGCCGACGAGGTCACTCAGGGTTGGGTTGAGCAATAGGTTGTCGAGGGTCTGACCGTGCGCCGTGCCGATGAGCTGCACACCGCGTTCTGCGATGGTGCGTGCGGCGAGGGCTTCAAGTTCGCGCCCGATCTCGTCGATGACGATGACTTCGGGGTTGTGATTCTCCACGGCTTCGATCATCACTTCATGCTGAAGCATCGGCTCGCGGACTTGCATACGGCGCGCCTTGCCCACAGCAGGATGCGGCACATCGCCATCGCCACCGATCTCGTTGGAGGTGTCTACGATGACGACGCGTTTGTTTTCGGCAAGGATGCGCGCGGCTTCGCGCAGGATGGTGGTCTTGCCCACGCCCGGTCTACCGAGAATGAGCACGGACTTGCCCGATTCGATGATGTCCTGGATGATATCCACGGTGCCGTACACGGCGCGACCGACACGGCAGGTTAAACCGACAATGACTCCCAACCGGTTGCGGATGGCAGAGATGCGGTGGAGCGTGCGCTCCATCCCGGCGCGGTTGTCGGCGTCGAAGTTGCCGATGCGCTCGGTGATATGGTCAATTTCGGCGCGGGTTATTTCTTTGTCTGAGAGGACGATCTCGCCTTCCACGAATCTCGCGGATGGCACACGTCCGAGGTCAATGACGATCTCCAACAGGTTTTCGCTGTTGTTGGCTTTCTCTACAGCGTGACGAATACCTGAAGGGAGAACGTCCAAAAGTACTTCAAGGTCGTCTGTGATTCGATGTTGGGTCATAGGTTAAGGTGCCAAGTTCCAAGTGTCAGGTATCAAGTGACACATTAAATCAAAAAGAAAGAACAAAAAAAGACGCGCGCAAGTGGAATCAAACGCGGTTTGGGTTTTATGAGTGAAGGGGGGAATTAAAGAGGATCATGATAATGTACCTGCCTTTCGGGGGTGTCACATGCAGAGTTTCATGTGTCAGGCATCCTGTGCCGTTATGTAGTGGCAACGATATTATAGCAGGTCGCCTGTTAACAGCAAGTTAGAGATGCGTGTTAAATTCATGGATTTGTCTGACGATTTAGCGCATGACTCTTATGCCAGTTCTTCAATACAAGATACGCCGTGGGCAGGTTCGGGCTCAAGCCTGAAAGGCGCAGCGCCCTGCCATTGACGAGGGATACTTCCACGAAATAGATCTTTCCATTCCGTGACTGCGTGTACGAGAGGCGGATGAATTTGATCTCATCTGCCGGCAGGGTCCTTTGTCCGACCAGATATTTCAAGAAAAGATGGTGCCCCTCCAAAATTACCGACATGGGGACAGTAGCTACGATCTTATAAATGACGAACGCGAAAACCACCAGCAGGGCGATTACGATAAAGAAAAAGTTGGAGGAAAAAAGATCACCGATCTGCAATGTGAAGAACACGGCGAACCCGATCACCGCCAGCACCAAAACACCGATGCCCGCGAGGAATCCAAACCCGCGCTTCATTTCGCTGAATTCCTGTGGTGAGAACAGGTCCGGGCGCTTTTCACCGATCTGTTCCACGATCTCTTCGTAATGAGGCAATTGCGGGCTGGGAGCAACGGTCACATCCTCATCGAAGTTATGCAGTTTGATGTTGTAGCCCCTGCCCGAAACGCGGTGGACCTCCGTCCAGCGCAGCGTCCTCGTCCCAAAAATATTCTGAGAAGAGATCTCATCGTCCGAAAGGGTCGTTTTCGAAGAGTAGGAAAAAACGACCACACTGAAAATAAGCCCGAACAACAGGAGCAGCAGGGCGATCTCGACCAAGCCTCCATCGAAAATACCGGAGGATAGCAGGACAATAAAACCCACCAACATCAAAATAAAGATCACAATGATCACAGGCGAATGCTTGTAAACTCGCGGCTCATTCATGGAACATCCTTTCCCATCAAATATACGCACAAGGGTGCGGCACGTCTCGCCATACCAAAGACAACAAGTGAATTGTAATTCTTTATACCGCAACTTTCGCCTTATCCCTGTATAATTGGTCCATGTCATTATCAGATGACCCCATCCATCCAACCGAACCGCCGCAGCCATCTCACGAAGAGACAACCGCTTCGCAGCGTCTCCGCCGGCGACGCGCCACGCGCCGCTCCTCCATCCCAACCGATGCCGAGGGACAGGCAGCCTTAATCTCTTCACTGGCTCGGCGCGCCTACCCTTCCATTGAGTTGTTCGTCTTCTCGCTGGTCTGCGGCGTGATCCTTGGGTTGGGCTTCCTGTTCGACTCACAAGCGGTGCTTTTTCTCGGCGTACTCGTCGCGCCATTAATGACCCCCTGGGTGGGTTTTCTGCTCGCCATCCTCACTGGTTCCATCCGCTTCCTGTTCGAAACCGTCATGGCGCTGCTCATCAGCCTGGCGCTCGTCTTTGTGGGCGGCTTGCTCACCGGCTTTGGCACACTCATCATGCCGCAGATCGCGCGGGATAACCTCTACATCCACTCGCATATCTGGCTTCCAGCGTTGATCGTGCTCGGCATCGGCGCTGTCACATTAGTCGCTTCCTTCGCACGTTCTGAAGAAAAACCGTTCCTGCCCAGCGTCATCATCGCATTCGCATTCTTCCTGCCAGTCAACGCCGTGGGTTTTTCCATCAGCGCAGGGATTCGGGATGTCTGGCTGCAGGGGTTGCTGGTCTTCCTGACCCATTTTGCGCTGGCAAGCATCCTCGGTCTGATTGCACTGTTCATCCTGCGGCTCAAACCTTCGCTCGGCGGAATCATCTTCAGCGGACTCTCGCTCGTTCTCTTCGCAGGCATCCTGATCGTTTTAATGGGATCAGGCTCCCCGTCACAGAATGATGCGATTGCATCCCCCACCGCCGACCCTGCCCCAGTCACTTCCCCGCCTCTTTCCCTGACGCCGAGCCTGGCAGCCACCTCCACAGCGAGTCCACGCCCGACGGCTACTCCCACCTCCCGACGAACCCCAACACCCACCAGCGGAACGGCTAGCCCCATCCCGCTGACGTTGGATGTCACCCTGCCGCCTAGTGAAACGCCCACCATCACGCTCACGATTCCACCCGCCCCGACATATGGGCGCATTGCCGCCAATGAAGGTGGAGGCGCAAACCTGCGCGACGCGCCCGGTGGCACCTATGTGATGACCCTGCTCAACGGCACCATCGTTGAAACCTTTTCCGAGTTCTCGGAAGTGAACGGCGTGACCTGGGTCAAGGTATATATCACGCTCAACGGTCAACAGATCGAAGGCTGGCTGCTGGAGTCGGTCATTGCCTACGCCACGCCCGCACCGAACTTCGAAGCGTCTGCCACTCCCACGCGAACACCCACACCATAACTTTACCCGCCCATAATTTGGAGTCAGGAGCCATCCCTGGCTCCAAATTCAATCGCTGCAAATCATTTCACTCAAAAGAGGAATTTTCGAAAATGCCCATTCATTTCGGTACCGACGGCTGGCGCGCCGTCATTTCAGATAGTTTTACCTTCGGAAACCTGCGCATGGTCTCGCAAGCCATCGCGGACGCGGTCGCTTCGGAGCATTGGGAAAAATCAGGAACAGTCGACTCGAAAAGAATCGTGATTGGGTTCGACACCCGTTTTCTCTCCGACCGTTTTGCGGGCGAAGTGGCGCGTGTGCTCGCCGCCAATGGATTCACCGTACTGCTTGCCCAATCTGATTCACCCACGCCAGCCATTTCGTATGCCGTGAAGAACAACAACGCCATTGCCGGTGTAATGATCACCGCTTCGCATAACGCGCCGCGTTACAACGGCGTGAAGTTGAAGGGCGCGTTCGGCGGCTCGGCGCTGCCGGAACAATGCCGCCGCGTGGAAGTCTACATCAACGACAATGAACAGCAGGCGCGCGGTCCCAACCTGATGGACTTCAACAAGGCGCGCGAAGCGGGGTTGATCCAAAAGTTCAACCCGCTGCCGGCTTATTTCGACCACTTGCGCAAACTCATCAACACCGATGTCATCGCGGAGAATCCGCAGCGTTTTGTGGCAGACGCCATGTACGGGTCGGGCAGAGGCGTGATCAAATCCTTTTTGCAGGGCACAGGCTGCGAGGTCTATGAGATCCGCGGCGAGATGAATCCCGGTTTCGGCGGCGTACACCCCGAACCGATCGCCAAATACCTTGGCGCACTGTCCAGCGCGGTCAGTTCCGGTTTTGGCAATTTCGGCGTGGTCACAGATGGCGATGCCGACCGCATCGGCGCGATGGATGAACGCGGCAACTTCGTCGACCCGCATAAGATCATGGCGCTTTCGCTCAAATATCTGGTCGAGAAGCGCGGTTTGAGCGGCTCTGTCGTCCGCACGGTTTCGACCACACGCATGATCGACCGCCTTGCCAAACGCTACGGGATGAAGGTGCATGAGACACCCGTCGGCTTCAATCATATCGCCGACATTATGATGAATGAAGAAGTCCTGATCGGCGGCGAAGAGTCTGGCGGCATTTCGTTCAAGGGACATATTCCGGAAGGCGACGGTCCCATCATGGGCTTGCTGCTCGTGGAAATGCTCGCCGCTTCGGGAAAATCGCTCGGCGAAATGGTGGATGACCTGCTCACGGATGTGGGTCCTGCCTTTTATGAGCGTGTGGACTTGCGCCTCAGCCGCCCCGTAGCCAAAGCCGAGATGACGGAGTTTCTCACCCAGAAAGCGCCAGCGGAGATCGGCAGCGAAAAAGTAACCGAGGTCAGCCAGCGCGACGGCGTGAAATACATCATGTCGGATGACTCGTGGCTGTTGGTACGCCCGTCCGGCACAGAGCCGGTCTTGCGCGTCTACGCCGAAGGACGGACACAGGAGATGGTCAAAGCCCTGATCGGGTACGGTAGAAACGTCGCGGAAAGCGTCGTGTAAGTTGCTTAAAAACGAAGAGGACGATGGCTGAACATCGTCCTCTTTTTTGATTCAAAGAACCTTTATCTTAAGGGGGCAGTCCGCAGCCTGCGCGCCAGCAAGATGACCACCATGAACGCAAGCGCCATCACGACCAATCCCGGAATGCCGACATCCTCAACCAAGCCTGTTTGAGGCAGCAGCGTGGAGGTGGGGATGACCGTCAGCTGGGCAATAGCTGCCTGGGTGAGAGCCGCCCCAACGGTTGCAGTTGCCGCGGCGGGAGTTCCCGCATCCAATGCACCGACGCCCGCTGTGGCGTTCGGGTCTGGGGTTTCGGTGGCGGTGGCAACACTCACCACTGGGGTGGCAGTGGGCGGCAGGGTGGCAGTGGGCAGAATGGACGCTTCAAAGGTGGCGGTCAGCGCATTGTTGATGATGGCATTGGCTGCTTCCGCTGTTTGGGTGGCGATCTCCGCCTGAGCCTGTGAAGCGGCGCGGGATTGCGTCCCAAAGATGTATACACCAACCAGACAAGCGCCGGAAATGAGGATGATCCCGGTCAGGATCGCGACCGCGATGAGGAAGGTGCGATTGTTGTTTGATTCCTCGGGAAGCGGAGCATCATCGGGGGTATCGAAGTTACTATCGTCAAAGGACATGGATCACTCTCCTGATTGTTTGGATCTCACACGGTATAAAAGCCCGGAATAATTACAACGAGATATTATCCCACAACTTCAAGGTTTACGAGGGGCGCAATGACCGTGTCGCCGTTCTCAAGTTTTATCTCTGCAGCCGGGGCGCGCAGCCCGCTGGCAAGGGTGGTCAGCCCGGGTTTGATCGCGACGATGGAACCGATCATGCCCATCGCAGGCGGGCGGCGCATCCGCACCGTCAAGCCGGGGATGAGGGTTTCCACGTCATTGGGAGGAGCCGGGTCGGAGGAGATCGGCAGCGGAATGATCACTTCAGGTCGTGCGCCGCTGTACCGATCCAGCACTTCCGCATTGACCGTTGCTTCACGCTTGGCGCTGGTGCTGAGCAGCTTATAGGCGGCGGAATTCATGGGCAGGGAACCAAACCCGTCCGTTACCAGGATGGGGTAGCGCATCTCACGCGCCTTCGACAGCAGGGACGGGAAAATGCTCGAAAGGATCAATCCGCGCACGGGCAGGTCGGCAGCCGCTTGCAGCGTCTCTTCATCCTTCACCATACCTGCCAGGATGACAGAACCGCGCAGACTTACATCCAACCGCCCGACCGTCAGCACGGTTTCCGGCGTTTCCATGAGATTCACCAACAGACCGGAGTCGATGCGCCCATTGCCCCACACCCCTTGAACCAGCGCACCAGCGGTCTGGATCACCACGCCACGATTTGGGATGATCTGAATCACCGTGCCGGGGATACCAGCGCGCAATTCCATTTTCGATTCACCGGCTTCCATCAGTACCTGTCCACCACCAACGGCAACAACGCGCCCATCCCGCGGCGTGCGTGCCACACGCGGGAAAATCCCTTTACCGATGGCGATCTCGCTGGAGGCTGGAATTTCATCACCCACCTTGCATTTGATGAGACGTTCCGCCGCTTCCGGCGAGACCTTCAGCAGCTGCGCCACATCCAGAAGGACGTGCTCACGCGCCCAGCGTGTTTCCGCCACCACATCGTTCGGGCTGACCTTTTGCTGCAAGCGGGCATTGACCGTCCCGGAGATGGGAAGCAAGCGTTCACGAATAATGGAAGTCAAACCGACCACGTGATGTACAGGTGCCTGCATCGTCTATCCGCCTCCGAGAGTCCAATTCCATTTTTTGATAAGCTCGCGCCGCCGCACCGGATCGCCCGGCAGGTCGAGCGGGCGACCGCGCCCATCGAAGACCACACCCAACGCGCCGCCGCTGACGGGGATGGTCCCGCCGCGTCCCGGTCCAAAACCGATATCGGCACCGTGCAAACATTGAATGGATAACTTTCCGGTCTCGCCAATTGCAAGCGGCAAGGTTTCCAAACTGCCGTATTTCAACTCCACTTTGGCTTCGACACCGTTCTCGTAAATCAGTTTGGCGCGCAGAATGGACGTTCCATATTTCGAAGAGACCACCGGTGAGACAACTGTCCCAACGCTGAGGAATGCGCCGGATTCAAGCACTTGCACCGGCAGGATATTGTTCTGTGAAGCAGCCGCACCCAACAGGGGCAGCAGGTTATTCTGGTCGAGGATCACCGTGGTGATGCCCACAGGTTGGATCGAGTCGAGGAGCAGGAGCAGGCTCTGACCGGGGCGCGAAGCGTCGCTCAACGCGCCGCCTCCAGCGAGGATGGGCTCGAAGAGCGGCGTCAGGTTCGGCTTGATACGGGCAATATGTTGCGGGAAATCGCGGCGCGCAGACTGCATCGCAAGGTATAACGCCTGCCTTGCCACAGCCTGTGCAATGGCGAGGTCTTCCTTGGTTGCAGGAATGGCGGATGGATACAAAGATTTGTGATACAGATAATCTCGAAGGACACCGCTGGAAATATCGAGCGATGACCAGCGGAGAATATCTTCGAGGGTGGTGTGACCAGTCAACGAGGACAGGTTCTCGCCAAGACCGAACTGCGGCAGGACCTTCAGTGTGGATTTGTCCTTGAACCCGGCGGCGATCACAGCCGCCGAAGCGCCAAGGTCTACACTGAGAATGCCCTTCTGTGAGCCGTATACCTTCGCAAGGAAGCGCACCATGCGTCCCATCGCATACGCGGTTGGAAGGATATGCCCGCCCGACCAGAGGTCAAGCGCATCCACGCCTTTGATCTGGCGTTTGCGGATGTTGACAACCATGCGCGCCAGTTCGCGTTCCGCCGGGTCGATGTCTTCGGTTTCGAGCGAAGGACGGATGTTGGGTGTGAAGTGCAGGGAGGTTGCCAGTGACCCAACCAATTTTTTGACCTCCGCTTCCATTTTTGCGTTGCCTGCGAAGAGGACAGCCGGGCGTTTTTCCTGCGGCAACAGGAAGCTGGCAAGGCCGATCGGCTCCAGAAGTTTTTGGATGGAGCGCGATGCGCCGCCGTCCGTTCCGCCCGCAATGATGAACAGGTCAGGACGGGTACGCATCAGGCTGTCGATCAGCTGGTCCGGCTTGCGCTGGTCGCTCAAGCCGATGGTATCCATGATGCGGGCATAGGTGGATTCGGTCAACCGGCGCGCGCTATCCAGTGAGACATCCGCAAGCAAACCGACAACAACGGTCTTGATGGAAGGTCCCGCAGACAGGGTCACCACCAGCGCATCCACCCCAGACCCGTCAGCCTGGCTCGGGATAATCAGGCTGCGTGAAGCATCAAGCATGGTCCTGCCCAGGATCTTTCCAAGGTTCTCGATGGCGCTGCGCGCCCCTTCAGAGACATCCTTGAAGGGCGCTTCAGCGGTACTGGGTGCAATGCCAGACGCGACAAAACGGTATTCGCCTTCGATTACGTCGAACAACACAGCGCGTGTGTTCGCTGCGCCGACATCGATGGCAAGCATAGAATTCCCGGTGACCAGTGAAGAAGGCATGAGTTTAGAACATCCCGAACAAGCTGGCGATAAAATTTATAAGCGACGAAATCCGTTCGATCAGAGCCGTCAACGCCGTGGCATACACACCGGCAAAGACAACACCCAATGTGATGCCGATAAAGATGCGCCCCACCCACGCCAGGATCTCAACCGGAGCCAGGCGGCGCATGGATCCATCGGCTTTGGGGTGCGCGCCAAAGTGGAAATAGGCAAGAGTGGAAATGACACCCAACAAAACCACGCCGCCGCTGAAAAGCAACTCCACAAGTTCAAACCCGCCCTTGCCGACCGCGCCGCCAAAAATGTCAATTGTCGCATTGAACTGCGGGATGAGCGTCCCGGTCAGCGCACCGACAAGGGTCACCGCCGCACCAGCGCCAACAAGGAACGCCATGGCAATGCGTGCCAAGCCGGAGAGGCGCGACGAAACCTTCATCAGGATCAGGATCAATCCAAGCCATGGCATGAGCACGTACAAGCCCTGCGCCAGAGATGCGCTTTGGATGGCAGAAAGAGTTGGCAGCACCAACAGCGGATACAGCACCTGCCAGAAGACCACCGCAGCCACATATCCTGAGGCGGCTCCCACAAAAACATACACAGCGATGCGGAAGAGAGGATTATCCCCGATCAAATAGCTGAGGATCAAAACGGTAAACAGAAAACTCAAGCCGCCGCTGAACAGATCAAGCATATCAATCGCTGACATTTATTCCGCCCCCCTTGCCGCCGCGCGTTCACGCCAGCCCAAAACCAGATTCCAAAAACCGCCGCCCAACACCAGGATCAACGCAAACAGCATCCCAATGCTGTAGGCATCCCAATACGTTCTTGCCGAACCCGGTTGACCGATATATTGCTCAAAGATCGCGCCGCCATACAAACCGGAGACAACGCCTGTCACCTGACCTGAGTCGTAATACGGCATGATCATCGGCGTGGCTTGCGCACTGGAGATCACGATGAATGGCATGGAACCACGCACATCTTCCGTCTGTTCGATCCAGGAACGGGCGGCTTCGGCATTATCGGTGATCAAAATGACTGCCGAAAATTGATCGAACTGAGAGATACCCGTCAGCGTAGTGGATTCCCAGGCAGGCTGGAGCGACGTACTCAACGGGGCAGCCGCAACCGGGTCTTTGACAAAGGCGCGGATGCCCATCTGCCCGCCGGAGAGATAGCCCAAATTCACATAACTCACATTGTGTTCAGCCAGAGGTCCGGTGATGATGCGCTCTGCAAGCATGGAACCGACCTCATTGGTGGAAACAAAGGTCAGGCGCGGCTGCTTCACAAGCATGAGTTGATCGAACATCGGTGCCACAGCAACTTCCATCTCACCGGCGCGCGAGGCTTCATAATCCACAGCCACCAACAACGCTGCATTCGGAGGCAACGCATCGACAAGCGACATCGCAGCGCGCGTTTCATTTGGAGCCAGGAGCGGCGTGGAAAAATTTTCCATCCGCAAGCCGAGCACCACAGCGATCATGACCACCATCAGGAAGCCAAGCACCCAGCGCAACCCGCGCGAGGTGCGTAGCGCTGCATACGACTCCATCGGCACTGGCGACGTTTCCGCAGCAAGGATTTGTTCGAGGATCCCAGCGTGCTTGAGCTGTTCCTCGTTGGTGTTAAGTTTGATCGAGATTGCCTTGGGCTTGCTGGTCGGAGCAAACCCGGGAACCGCCGGAAGCACCCCCTGCAACCCCGCCAACGCCCCACGCGACTCCAACGTCCGGTCACTGGAAAGGGATGGCTGCACGATCCCGGTTTCCACCGGGCGCATCGCCTGCACCCACGAAGGCAGGTCGCTCGGCGCAAGCGCATCATCGCTTGTGATGGGCGTCGGTGCAGACGATGCCGACGAAGACGGAGTCTCTGTCGGCTCGATGGCATTCGACAGCCAATCCGGCATCTCAGTGAAAAGACTGCTCAGGTTTTCATCGCCTTCAAGGTCTGGGGTGAACGCCGGAGCATTCTCGAACGGGGAACTCTTCTCCTCGTCTGCGGCGGGCACATCCTCCGAAGCTTCGGTTGCGCCAAGCGATTTGATCCAATCTGGAGAATCAAAAGATGGTTCCGGAGTCTCCTGCAAAGAAGTCGGCTGCTCTGCGGGCTGCTCAAAAATGGATGAATTCGGCGCTGCTGCCTTCAACCAGTCCGGCAGGTCCACCAACAAGGCATCCTGCTCGGGCGTTTCCTGCTGCGGCTCAGACGGCAGATACACCGTATCTTCGCTGGCAAGCCAGGCCGGCGTCTCGGGTTCCGATGCGCCGCCCGACTCTTCTCGCAGCCACTTGGGAGTCGTATCCTGCGCGGGTTTCTCGCTCTCAGCAGACCCTCTCAACCAGTCCGGCATATCGCTGGGCGGAAGGTCCAGCGCTTCCGACTCCGCCGGAGCCGGTTCTGACACCTCGGCAGAGGATTCACCGAACGTTGATTCTGAGCCAGGCCCCCCCAAACCGCTCAACCAATCCGGCGCATCCAGCGGAAGTTCAGCAGATTGTTCTCCCGCCTCCGCCGTAGCAGACCGTTCATCCGCATCCAGCGCCATCTGACGCAACCACTCAGGGGTTTCGCTCGAGGCAAAATCATGTGGTGCCGCCTCGGGCGGTACCTCCTGTGCAGGAGGTTGGGTCGGCAGAGATTCGTTCACACTGCGCGTCAGGTTATAAATATCGGTCAGTTCGTCTTTTTCCGGTTGTGCCTGCGTCGCTTGCAATCCCGCCAGCCAATCCGGCATATCGGCTTCTTCCGCCGCATCCTCTGAGGGAAAATCATCCCTGGCGCCCATTTCCACCCAACGAGCTCCCGTGGTTTCGGGCTGTTGCTCCACCTTGGGTTTGGGCTGCGCACCGGTTATGTTTGCCAGCCAATCCGGCACATCTTCGTCTTCATCCTGCCCAGACTGGGACTGCAACCCCGCCAAAAGGTCTTCCGAAGCGATGGGACGCGTCTTCTCCGACTGCGGAGGCATGGCTTGATTTGAATCCTCCGGCTCTGTGCTGCGGGCGGCATCGCGCGCATCTCTCAGCCATTGCGGCAGGATGGGTTCCAGCTCGGCGGTTTGTCTTTTGGTGGGGGACTGTCCAGGCTGAATGGACGATGCGTCCCCTTCTTCCGTTGCTGCAAGCGCAGCCTGACAACTCCGGCAGTATTCCTGGTCCGACGGGTTCTCGGTCCCGCAGACGGGACAATTGATCAAGTCTGCCATTTATTTGCCCCCATATGGTCGGTCCATCGCAAACAGGACTCGCAGCCCGGTCATCAACGTTCCAAGCGCCACGCCGATCAAAATTCCTCGCGCACCGCCAAGCGCCAACACCTGCGTCACCCACGGGCGTATCCACGTGCTGATCACGGGAATATCGCCAAAAGGCAGGGTGGCAGAACCAAGGAAGATGACCACCGCCGTCAGGATGAAAAAAATCCCCATCGCATCGGCGCGGCGGCGCAAGAGACGAATGGCAGCATACAACAGCGAGACGACCAGCAAGCCCATCAATGCGGCTTCGACCGGAAGGATGATGCCGCTCAACACAACCCGCTGCATGGCAACATGATCAGGGCGCAGCAGCATTCCAGCCGCAAAGGTAAACAACATCGACAGGACAAGGAGAGCACTGTACACGCTTCCCTTTTCAGCGCGGCGGACTTTGTCGGTGTGGACGATGATCAGGTTGAAGATTCCGACCAATGCAGCAACGCCAGTGAGGATGACCGCCCAGTTCAACAGCACGGTCTGTAAATCTACTACAGTAGGGAAGAGGGTGGGCGGAAGAAAATAACCCAGCAGGACCAAAAGCCCAAAGGCAATGGCAATGACAGCTGTAAAAACTCGCATCAGATCACCCCCAAAAATTTCAACGCCGCACCACCCAACAGGGCAAGGATGACCAGCCAGCGCAGAATATCTTGAACGGTGAGGCTGGCGGCGTGTGAAGATTCTGCGCCCAGGTACGTGCCCGCGGCAAAGAGTTCTTCGCCAATCAACGCATCCTGCGAGCCGGCATACAATACGGCTTGACCGGTCAGGTTATCGCTGGCACCGATCAAGTTGACATGGTCGCGGTCGGCAGAATCCACCAGCAGCGCGGCTTCGGGTCCGAAATGCCCGACCAGAATGTTCGTGGAAACATTTTCATTGGAAGCAATGTGCATCGCGCCGGCGGCGTAACTGAACGGCGTCAACCCTGTTACCCGGCTGGTGGTGTGGACGTAGAGGTCATCCGCCCCGGCGGCTTTGTAACCGGCTTGCACCGTATCCTGGGTCAACAGACCCAGTGCCGGGTCCCCGGCGGAAGCGACGGAGGGCATATCGCTGACGGAGGTGCGCTCGGCAATGATCCGCAGCATGGCAAGCGCAGCGAAGGCAGATCCTCCACGCGCGTCCAACAAGCTGCCATGTCCAAGGGAAATGTGCAGGCGTGTTCCGTCCTCGATGCTCAACCCCAGCGTGCGAGCCAGCTGTGTGAGCGCAGGAATTTCACGCAAACGCGCAGGGGATTTTCTTTTCCAAAAGGAAATGACCAGCAGGAGAAAAGCCGCAACAACCAGGATGAGAGGCGCGGTCATGACCCTGCTCCTTCGCGGATGAGAAAGGAGGCAAAGTCATGGGTTTCGGTCTCATCCTCGAGCATTTCGGCAAGCGCGGTCAGCTGGGTGTTCTTAAAAAAACCGCCGCTAAAATAAATCGCCTGCGCACCGAGCAGGGCAAGAGGACTTCCTGCTTCAAGAAACGAGGCGACCAGATCGTGAAGTTGATATCGGCGCAAGGACTCAGCCCAGCGATGCCAGAATTCGCGCGATGGCTTCATAGTTACGAAAAGTATAGCATAAATTTAAAGGCTATCCCGCCGCCGCTCATGGTGGAATGATTGCAATTTTGTTTCTTGTGAAAGACCCCAAAGGTTTCGGGAACCTTTGGGGTCTTGTTGTGTTAGGGAGCAATAACTGTGCCGGGTTGCACCTCGGCATCCTTGGGGATGATGACGATCCCGTCGCGCACATACCAGTTCTGGTGGTCGATCTCGGTGTTGCGCGGGAAGGGTCGGATGGTGACGTTCTCACCAATGCGCGCATTTTTATCGAGGATCGCGCCTTCAATGTGACAATTCGCGCCAATGCCAATCGGCAGACCGCCCCAATCGCGCTCGAAATAATCCGATCCCATCACGATGCTGTCTTTGATGACACAGCCCGCCGCGATCTGGCTGCGGATTCCGATAATGGAATGGACAATCTCCGATTTCAGCACACGGCTTCCTTCAGCAATCAACACTTCCTTCAAGCGGCAATCCTCCACAATGGAAGCCGGGAGATAACGTGTATCGGTGTAAATGGGCAATTTCGCGTCGTAAAAGTCGAAGGGCGAGTTCGACTGGGTCAGCATGAGATTGGTCTCGTAGAATGAGCGGATGGTTCCGATGTCCTGCCAGTACCCGTCAAAATCGAACCCGTAGACCTTATGCGCCTTGATGGCTTGCGGAATGATGTCGCTGCCAAAATCGTCGTAATCTGGGAAATTCACCAGGTAATCGATCAGCACCCGCGTGTTGAACATGTAAATACCCATCGAACCGAGGAAGGGACGCGCCGGGTCATCGCGGCTGACAAAGCGGTTTTGCACTTCCAAGTCCTTGGGCTTTTCGACAAAGTCCGAGATCTTGCCATCAGCCTCCCGCTTCAGGATTCCGAAGCGGCTCGCTTCCTCCCTCGCAACGGGTTGCACAGCGACGGTGATATCCGCCTTATTCTCCCAGTGATATTCCGCCATCGCCTTGTAATCCATGCGGTACAAATGGTCACCCGCAAGGATGAGGATGTACTTCGCCCCGGCTGCCTGGATCTCCAGCAGCTGCTTGCGGACGGCATCCGCTGTGCCCTGATACCAGTCGGCGCTCTCGATGGTCTGTTCCGCCGCCCAGATCTGCACCCAACCCTGATGGAACGAGTCAAAGTTGTAGGTGCGGGTAATGTGACGATGCAGCGAAACCGAATTGAACTGGGTCAGGATCGCGATGCGGTAGATTTCCGAGTTAATACAATTGCTGATGGGAATATCAATGAGACGGTATTTTCCTGCAATCGGCACGGCAGGTTTGGAGCGCATTTGTGTGAGCGGATACAGGCGCGCCCCGCGTCCCCCCCCTAAAATGACTGCCAGGACTTCGTTGAAAGACGGCATAATGAGCCTCCTGGGAAAGTGTGGAACTTACAGGAATAGCAAAAGATTATGCCTATTTTACACCCATCATCCTGCGAACGCGATGGATTATGTAAACAATGGGGTAAGCCAGCAGGATGAGGAGGTCGATGAGGACAAAGAACAGGTAAAGTTTCATGGCGAAACGCCTCCAGATGGTCGCTGCAAATACAGATCCTGTAACGATATACGTTTTTTAGTCTTTTCCGTTTCCTCTAATTTTTATTCTACAAGCCGGGTTTTTTCCAGTCAACGCCCACAGGTGCTGCATATATAAAAATCAAACGTCCTCCAGGGGAGGACGCTGCCGGCACAAACACCTGCTAAGGTATAATCTGCAAGTACAGCGAGTGCCGAAGGAGGGAATCGAACCCTCATTCCCGTAGGGAACACGATTTTGAGTCGTGCGCGTCTGCCTATTCCGCCACTTCGGCTCGTTTGCAAGTGCTTGTTGCGCACGCAAGTATACCACTCCCAAGAACAAGGTCAAGATGAAACTAGGAATTATTGGACTGCCTCAATCTGGAAAAACGACAATTTTCAACGCTCTCACCCGGGGGAACGCCCCCACCACCGCGTCGGCAGGACGCATGGAAGTGCATCAAGCTGTGGTGGATGTGCCCGACCCGCGTGTGGACATTCTCTCGAAGATGTTCAACCCGCGCAAGACCATCTACGCCAAGGTGGCATACGCGGATATTGCCGGACTGGAGACCGGGTCTGCCAAAAGCGGCATTTCGGGGCAGCTGCTGAATCAACTCAACCAGATGGATGCGCTCATCCTGGTGGTGCGCTGCTTTGAAAGCGACCTGGTGATGCACCCGCAGGGAAGCATCAATCCGCTTCGCGACGTGGAAATGATGACGGGCGAGCTGCTTCTGAACGACTTGATCGCCGTCGAGCGCAAGTTGGAGCGTCTCACCGAGGAACGCAAGAAGGGCGGCACGGATAAAGCCGTCAATGCGCGCCAGACCGAATTGTTCGAGAAACTCCACGCGGCACTTTCAGACAACAAACCGCTTCGCGATCTGGAATACACGCCCGAAGAAGAGAAGGAACTTTCCAGTTTTGGTTTGCTCTCGCGCAAACGTATCCTAACCGTTTTCAACCTCGGCGAGGGACAGCCCGCGCCCGATGCCAGCAGACTCGACCATCCCTCCGTGGCGTTGATGGGCAAACTGGAAATGGAAATCGCCCAACTTTCACCGGAAGATGCAACGGTTTTCATGGAAGAATACGGTATCAAGGAACTCAGTCTCAACCGTATGATCAACCTCTCGTATGAACTTTTGCAGGAGTTGACCTTCTTTACCGTCGGCGAAGATGAGGTGCGCGCGTGGGTGACGCATCGCGGCGCGACGGCACAGGAAGCGGCAGGTGAGATCCACACGGATCTTTCGCGTGGATTCGTTCGCGCCGAGGTGGTGGCTTATGAAGACCTCGTCACTCTCGGGTCGATGAATGAAGCGAAGGCGAAAGGGAAGTTCCGCCTCGAAGGCAAGGAATACATCGTCGCGGACGGCGACATCATGCATGTGCGGTCCAGCCTGTAAAATCCATCCTGGAGAATGGCAAGAGAATTTTTTGTTTGTGGTAAAACACAGGGGCGGACGGCGTCCGTCACCCAATAAAACAAGGAGAAACCATGGCGTATCAACTTTCCAAATGGGATCTTTCCCCGCTGTACCCCGGCTATGACAGCCCCGAATTGCAGAACGCGTTCGACATGATCGAAGAGCAGGTGACTTCGTTCGAAGGCGTGCGCGACAAACTCAAACCAGACATGCCCGCTGACCAATTTGTGGAAATACTGAAAGCTAGCGAAGCCACGGCCCGCATTGGCAACAAGCTGTATTCGTTTGCGGGTTTATCGTTCACCGCAGATACGCAGGATCAGAAGGCGCAGGCATTACAAGCGCGCGCCATGCAGTTCCTGGCGGAGATCGAGAACCGTACCCTGTTCTTCGGTTTGTGGTGGAAGGAGCTCGACAACGAGAACGCAAAGCGCCTGATGGATGCTTCGGGTGATTACAAGTATTATCTCGAAGCGATGCGCAACTTCAAACCGCACACGTTGAGCGAACCCGAAGAGAAGATCGTCAATCTCAAGAACGTGACCGGCGTGAATGCGCTCGGTAACCTGTATGATTCGATCACGAATCGCTACACCTTCAAGTTGAAGGTCAATGGCAAAGAGAAGGAAATGACCGCGGCGGAATTATTCTCGTACCGCTACAGCACCGATCCGGCAATGCGCGCCGCGAGTTATCAGAGCCAGTTCAAGGTGTACGCGGAGGATGGTCCCATCCTTGGGCAGATCTACCAGACCATCTTGCGCGACTGGCATAACGAGAACGTAAACCTGCGCAAGTTCAAGAACTCCATCGCGCCGCGCAACCTGAACAATGACGTCCCCGATGAAGCCGTGGAAGCCCTGTTGGGCGTGGCTCGCAAAAACGTGGGCGTTTTCCAGCGTTACTTCAAAATGAAAGCCAAGTACATTGACATGAAGAAGCTGCGCCGATATGACATTTACGCACCCGTCGCCGCTTCGAAGAAGACCTACAAATGGGACGAAGCCGTGACCATGGTGTTGGATGCGTTCCAGGCTTTCTCGCCTCAGGTGGCGGAACTGGCAAAGCGCGTCTTCGATGAAAGCCGCATCGACAGCGAGATCCGCAAAGGCAAACGCGGCGGCGCATTCTGCTGGTCGGTGCTGCCGGATATGACGCCATATGTGCTGGTCAACTATCAGGGTACGGGGCGCGAAGTGGCGACCCTGGCGCATGAACTCGGTCATGCCATTCACGCCATGCTCGCGTCGCATCACAGCACATTCACCTTCCATTCATCGCTTCCCCTTGCAGAGACCGCTTCCACGTTCGCGGAAATGGTGTTGATCGACAAACTGCTCGCCGAAGAGAAAGATGAATCCGTCCGCCGCGATATTCTCTTCAAGCAAATGGATGACGCGTACGCGACCATCATGCGCCAATCGTATTTCGCTCTGTTCGAGAAGACCGCGCATGAACTGGTCCAGAAGAACGCTTCGGTGGATGACCTGAGCGCCGCCTATCTCGACAATTTGAAGGAACAGTTCGGCGACTCGCTCGACCTGAGCGACGAGTTCAAATGGGAATGGGTGGGCATCCCGCACATTTACCAGGTGCCGTTCTACGTCTATGCCTATGCATTTGGACAGTTGCTGGTGCTGGCGTTGTATCAGCAGTTCAAAGCCGAAGGGGAAGCCTTCAAGCCGAAGTATCTCAGAATCCTCTCGGCAGGCGGTTCCGATGCGCCGGAGCGAATCCTGAGCGAAGCGGGCATCAACATCCGCGACCCGAAATTCTGGCAGGGCGGCTTCGACGTGTTGGAGAAACTGGTCAGCGAGTTGGAGGCGCTTCCCATCCCCAAGCCAGCTGCGAAGAAAAAACCTGCGGCAAAGAAGAAAGTCGCCGCCAAGAAGAGCAAAGTTGCGAAGAAGCCCGCCAAAAGCAAGGCTCGCAAGAAGTAAGCCTGCAAGATCATGAAGCGATCAGCCGACCGGAATGGTCGGCTGATTTGTTAAGCCCTGCAACCGGCGAAATGCTTTTTCGTATTTCAACCATCAACTATAAACAAAATTCCGGAGGCGTAATGAAAGCGATCATTTATGAAACATATGGACCCCCTGAAGTTCTCCAACTCAGGCAGGTGGAAAAGCCTTCTCCAAAAAGCAACGAAATCCTGATCAAAGTACATGCATCCTCCGTGACCACAGGGGATGTAAACCTGCGCGGATTTACTTTTGTCCCGGCGGGGTTCGGGCTCCTGACCCGGTTGATATTCGGGCTTCGAAAACCGAAAAAACAAATTCTGGGGGTGGAGTTTTCCGGAGAGGTCGAAACGGTTGGAAAAGATGTAAAGCAATTCAAACCGGGAGACCGGGTCTTTGGGCTTGATGGCGTCAATTTTGGGGCATATGCCGAGTACAAGTGTGTGGCAGAATCCGCTGGAATCACGACCATGCCCGCCGGGCTGACCTTTGAAGAAGCGGCTTCCATCTCCAACGGAGCATTGACCGCGTTAACTTTCCTGAGAAATATGGGGAGGATTCAAAAAGGGCAAAAGGTCCTTATCAATGGAGCATCGGGAAGCGTGGGAAGCGCAGCGGTACAAATCGCCAAATATTTCGAAACGGATGTTACCGGAGTCTGCAGCGCCTCGAACGCGGACCGGGTGCTTTCCCTCGGCGCGGACCGGGTCATTGATTACACCCGGGAGGACTTCACCAAAAACGGGGAAACCTACGATATTATTTTCGACACAGTCGGCAAGACGACATTCTCCAGCGTGAAGGATTCACTCAAACCGGCAGGGTTGTATCTTGCCGGGTCAGGTGGACTGCGGGAAATGTTTCAAATGTCATTGAATTCCCTGAGCGGCGGTAAAAAGGTGTTCACTGGACCTTCTTCAGAACGCAGGGAAGACCTCGTTTTCATCAAAGACCTTGTCGAAAAGGGAAAGATAAAACCGGTTATTGATAAAATCTATCCGTTGGAACAGATTGTCGAGGCGCATCGCTATGTTGACACGGGACGTAAAAAGGGGAATGTCGCGATCCGAATCGTGGACGGTCACTGATAAACAGGAGGCTGAAATGGACAAAACACAGATCATTCTTTCCGGCACGTGGGTATCGTTGATGTTGATCTATCTTTTGGGGGATGTGCTGCGAATCTTCAGCGGCGATTACAAGACCGGGGAAATGGGGAAGATCCAATTCACGCAAGGCATGTGGCTGGGAATCTCCGTCTTGATGCTGCTTCCCATTCTCATGGTCTTTCTCTCGCTCGTGCTGGACCAGCCCGTGAACCGCTGGGCGAATATCATCGTCGCGGTTTTCTTTTTTCTCTTCAATCTCGTCGGGCTGCCAACCTATCCTTCGGCGTATGACAAGTTTCTGCTCGCTGTAAGCCTTGTTTTCAATGGACTGACCGTTTGGTACGCCTGGCGATGGGTTTAGAAAGAAATCCCAAAACCATCAAAAACGACCGCTTGTAATCGGTCGTTTTTTGTTTTTTTAGCCTCGAAATGCCATAATATTGCGAGAATTTTGAATTTTAATGTAAAAAACTATTGACATAATGTATGTTTTGATTTACTATTTGTATATAAATTATTACATATAGTAAAGAAAATTAGACAAGAAAGAGGAAAATATGTCGTTTCAACAGAAAAACATAACCGTCTCCCTGGTCAGCTTCATCCTGATCCTAGGCTTCTATTCGTTGCGTGTCATCCAAATGATTGGGAACGAAAGTTTTACTTCGGGGAACGTCTTTTGGCTTTGGGGCATCATCATCGGGCTGGCGGTTGTCGTGACCATCATTGGCACGATCCTCACCCACATCGTTTCCGCCGTCATTGAAGTTGTAAGAACAGGGAAGGATGATCCAAAGATCGAGGATATCGAAGACGAGCGCGATCAGTTAATTGACCTGAAAGGGACCAAGGTTACCTACACTGTTTATTCGCTCGGGGTTTTTGCCGCGATGCTAACCTTCGTTTTCGGTCTACAGCCGCTGGTGATGTTCAGTCTGCTCATCCTTGCCGGTCTCGTCGCACAGATCATCGGCGACGTTTTCAGACTGGTCCTCTATCGAAGGGGGTTCTAAGATGGGCAAATCCAATATCAGCAACAACATCCGCAAACTGCGTTTTCTCAACGGAGAGATGACTCAGGAGCAGCTGGCGGAAAAAGTCGGTGTGACGCGCCAGACCATCATCGCCATTGAGAGCGCGAAATACTCCCCGTCCTTGGAACTGGCGTTCCGTATCGCGCGCGTCTTTGGCGTGCCTCTGGAAGAAGTCTTTTCGTATGAAGCAGAAGACAAAACCAGCTAATAAATTTACATGTCCATTTACAGGAGTTAAACGATGAAAGCGATCACTTTCACAGAATACGGCTCGCCCGCCGTACTAAAACTCAACGATGTGGAGAAACCAACCCCGAAAATCAACGAGGTCTTGATAAGGATCCACGCGACCTCCCTCAATGTCGGTGACTTGTGGGCGCGGAACTTCAAGGCGATCACTCCGGGCAAGTTCTCGATGCCGTTTCTTTTCTGGCTGCCAGCGCGGATGTTCTTCGGCTGGTCAAAACCGAAGGTCAATATCCTCGGGAGTGAATTTTCGGGTGAAGTTGAAGCCGTCGGGTCGGATGTGAAGCGCTTCAAAAAGGGAGACCGGGTGTTCGGGTATCGCGGTCAAAGCATGGGGGCAAATGCTGAATATCTGTGCGTGTCCGAAAGCGGAATGATCGCACCCATGCCCGCCAACATGACATATGAAGAAGCCGCCGCCATCCCCTATGGCGCGTTGACCGCGTTGAGCCTGCTGCGAAAAGTGAACATTCAGCCGGGGCAAAAAGTACTGGTCAATGGCGCCAGCGGCGGGATCGGCTCCGCCGCGGTGCAGCTCGCCAAATATTTCGGCGCACACGTGACCGGCGTTTGCAGCACCCCGCGTGTGGACTTTGTCAAATCGCTCGGCGCAGACAAGGTCATTGACTACACCCAAGAGGACTTCACCCAAAACGGCGAGACCTACGACTTGATCCTCGACATCATGAACAAGAGTTCCTTTGCCCGCTGCAAAAATTCGCTCACGCCGACCGGGGTCTACCTGCTGGCGAGCTTCAAGATGAAGCAGGTCTTCCAAATGTTCTGGACGTCGATGACCGGCGGCAGGAAGGTCGTCTGTGCGCTCTCCGAAGAGAAGCCGGCAGACTTGGTTATCATCAAGGATCTGGCGGAGGCGGGTAAGATCAAGGCAATCATTGACAAGCGTTATCCGCTCGAACAGACCGCTGAGGCTCACAGATATGTGGAGAAGGGTCACAAAAAGGGGAATATCGTCATAACCGTTGGGGCGTAACATTTTTGGAAATAAAAGAGAGGCAGTCCTTGTGACTGCCTCTCGCGTTTCATTCTTTTCAACTACTCCCCGGCCAGTTCGTACTCGCCGGAGTCTTCCTCGACCGCCATCAGGGGCTCTTCCTTCTCGCGCTTATCGAGGAATTGCAGAGTCTGTGCAACGATCTTGGTGAAGTACTTCGTCTCGCCGCTTTCGCGGTCTTCGTACTTATCGGTCTTCAGGCGTCCCTCCACGAAGATCAAACTACCCTTCTTGAGATATTCCTGACAGACCTCGCCGAGCCGCCCCCAAACTTCAATGTTGACCCATTCAGTGGATTCCTTCGTCTCGCCGTTCTTGTCTTTCCAGCGGTTGCTGACGGCGAGGCTGAAATGGCAGACCTTCTTGCCGGTGGGCGTGTACTTGCTCTCCGGGTCCCTGCCTAAACGACCGATCAATTGAACGCGGTTCAGAGTTGGCATGGCAACACCCCTTTCGTTCCATAACTTTTAGATGCATGTTTACGTGTCATAACTGGTCTCCTTTTAATCTAAAAGAACAATAGGTTGTTCCCAGCGGAGCTGGGCTGCCCAGCAAAAGCCGGGTTTCGAACAGGGTTATACTTGCGTTTACCCTGCGCTTTCCGTGTTGGCGGGGGCGGCGGGCGCCTCGGCTTGAACTTTCTTCAGCACGAGCATGCCCGTCTTCATTTCCACGACATTGTACCCGGCGGGCACGGCGTCGAGGGCACCTTCCTTGATCTCCTTCGAGAAGAAGAACATCTTGCCGTTGGAGTGAAGGTAGTAAGTGGTCCCTTTGGAATTGGTGTGTGAGTAAGCCATTTTTTCTCCTTTTATAAGTTGGTAATAAGAGTGTAGAACAAAGTTTCTAGCCTGTCAAGTAGTACTTTTGTTTTTGTATAGACAAATTTGGAGCCTTACATGAATATCGTATCCTCTCTTGCTGATCTAAGAACCGCCCGCCTCTCTCTCGACGGGAAGGTGGGTCTTGTTCCCACGATGGGATACCTGCACGAGGGGCATTTATCGCTCGTCCGCCAAGCCAGGGCGGAAAACCAGCACGTCATCGTCACCATCTTCGTCAACCCGACCCAGTTTGGACCGAGCGAAGACCTCTCCAAGTACCCGCGTGACCTCGAACGTGACTTGAACCTGCTTCGCCCGCTCGGCGTGGACGTGGTCTGGACACCCTCAGCGGAGGTCATGTATCCGCCTGGCTACCAGACCTGGGTCGAGGTGGAAGCGCTCACAAAAGGACTCGAAGGCGCGATGCGTCCCGGTCACTTCCGGGGCGTGACCACCGTCGTGGCAAAACTATTCAACGCCACCCAGCCAAATAAAGCCTATTTCGGCCAAAAGGATGCGCAGCAGGCGGCGGTCATCCGGCGCATGGCTGTGGATTTGAACTTCCCGCTCGAAGTCATCATCTGCCCGACGACGCGCGAGGGGGACGGGTTGGCAATGTCCAGCCGCAACAAGTACCTCAGTGAAGCCGAGCGCAAGGCGGCGACGGTCTTGTTCCGCGCCTTGACTGCGGCAAAGGAACTTTATGAATTTGGCGAACGCGACGGCGAGAAGATACGGTCAAAGATGAAAGAGGTTTTGTCTTCCGAGCCGCTGGCACAGGTGCAGTACGTCTCCTGCGCGGATTATGACACCCTGGAAGAATTGGAAGCGGTCAAAGGCAAAGCTTTGCTTTCGATGGCGGTCTTTTTCGGAAAGACCCGTCTGATCGATAATTTTGTTTTGGGTTAAACATAACTCACCCGCGAAACTTTAATTTCGGGGTGAGTTCGTTCTTAAGAGGAAATGGGACGCGGACATCGCGGATTCTTTAATTCATCTCCGCGCGTTTCGCAGTCTGTGCCCGCCCGCGTCCAGATCAAATTCGGGGGTAATTTATGTTTACTGAATTACGGTCCCCACTTCATATAGCGGACAAATGGCACCAATGAGATCACCGGTTGACCATCAGTGTAGTAGAGATTCAATGCGCCGCCCTCGAAGATGCCGCCGGTCGGCGGGATGGCAGCCAGCACAAAGCTGGCATCGGGCGCCCAGAGGAATTCATTGGCAGAGTTGAAGGATTCGGGACGCAGAATGGTGCGACCGGTGGTGCCATCGGTGGCGGAGCGCACCATTTGCAGGGTTGTGGTGACGGCGTAATCGCTCAGACCGGTCTGGCTGCCATGGATGAAGTACAGCTGCCCATCGGGAGCGGGGAAGGGAGCGGCAGCAAGGTTGAAGGTCTCAGCAAGTTCATCCGAGTTCAGCAGGGTATCCACCTGTCCGTTGGCGGCGTTGACGCGCCACAAGCCGGGGGTGGTAAAGGGGCTTAGGAAGGATACACCCGCGTAAAACGTGGAGCCATCCGGGGTCCAGTTGATCGAACAACATATATTTCTGGCGCCTTGCGGCATGACCAAATCCACAACGGCGTTTCCGTCAGGATAGTAGATGGCGTTCGAGAAGCCGTCTGAAGCGATGGGGGCAATGGTGATGAGCAGTTTATTTCCATCGGGCGCATAACCGACGGGCCAGTACATCAGCCCAAACCCGTTGCTGTCGATCTGGGCGGACAATGTCAGATTGGATTGCCCTGAGGTGATGGAGTAGAAATTGATTCCGCGCTGCCCAAAGGCGATCGTCTGACCGTTCGGCGACCAAAGCGGTTTTGTGACTTCCGTGATGATGGGGTTATTCGGGTCCTGCGCGCCGCCATCCACGATCAGGCTTCGATTGCTGCCGTCGGCGTTGATGGTGAACAACTGGTTGTTGGAGAGGAAAACAATGCTGCCATCCACAAGGGAGACATCGAAATCATCCACATTCGTCACCTCGAAGGTCAACTGGGTGATGGACTTGCCATCGCGCCCAAGGCGATAGACCTGTGAGATCTGGGCGGCGTCATTGGCGAGATAAAGCAATGGGCGGGGCAAAAGGCTTGAGGGGTCATCCCCCGGCTGCGGCGTGGAAGGAAGCGTTTCATCCCCTAGAGCGGAGGTTAGGGCGGCGAGCGTCGCCGCAACGATGGTCTCGACGTTGGCAGGCTCCTGTGAAGTTGGCGCTTCCAGCGGGTTGGCACAGGCAAGCGCGAGCAGGATCAGCGTCAGTAAAGCAGCCAGCAGGTTCTTTCGTTTATTCATGAATCACCTCATTGTAAGTTAAGCAAAACAAAGACGTGACACCAGCGGGAATCCATACTGATGACGTCTTTGTTGTTTTAATTGTGTATCGATCAGACCTGTTCGTAATGGTTTACAGGCACAACGAACAAAGTGGCGCGTTTCTGATCTGCTTTGGGGGGCAGGGCGTTTCGGACGGTCTGGATGACGGAGTCGACCTGTTCGTCATCCACGCCCAACAACATGGTGACCACGCCGCTGCGCAGGAATCCGCCGGTGGATGCCACACGGGTGACGCGAAAACTGGCGGCGGTACATGCCTGGGTGAGCGTGTCGGCGTCCTGGTCTTTGACAATGACAATGATCATTTTCATGGCAATCTCTCCTCGAAGTTAAGCCTTGACGTTATATCTGCTCGAAACGTTCAACCGGCAGGGCAAAGACGGTTGCTCCGCCCACGGTGACGGGCACCGGCGCGGGCATGGGCATGGGCGAGCCTTCCAATGGAAGGGTCATGTACTCGACGCGTTGACGGCACGCCTCATGCATGGCAGCCAGTGCGGTATCTTTTTTATCCACGGGCAAGCCGATCAACAAGGTGGCATTCCGCCTGCCAAGGAACCCTCCGGCGCTGGCAAGGTAGGTCAACGAAGCGCCCATGCCTTGCAAGGCTTTGGTCGCGGGCTCCAGGTCCTGTTCTTGAACAATTGCAACCAGCAATAAATGGGTGTTCATTTTTTCTTTCCTTTCTCCAAACCATGCGCCCGTACGATCGGCGTGACGAACAGAATGCCTGTCTCTGGCTGACTCAAATCGCCCACGAGTGATTGGGTCACTTCCAGGATGCGGTCGATCAGCGAATCATCCTTGAGCGCGGTGAACATGGTGCGGCTCATCGTCTGCGGGTGTTCCTCGTAAAAATCTTCAAGCGACGGCATCAACGGCAGGTCATCCCGCATGAAGCGGCTCTGGCTCATCCGCCCCAAGCCGGTGCCGGGAAGGATCGTCACCCCTTTGACGCCAACCTTCTCCCAGGCTTCGAGCACCTCCTCCAACAGGTCGGGATTATGCAAAACAAATGTCAGCAGATACATGATTAAGACGCCTCCGAATGAGCATTCGCTTCAGACTTCGCCCGGGTTTGTTTCAACCACCGCGGCTTTTTCCCAGCCGATCCCCCGCTGCGCGCAAACAACCAACGCAGGATCGGCGGCGTGACAAGGGTTGTCACCAGGATCATGACAATGATCGCCGAGAACTGGTTGTTGTTCATCAAACCTTGTTGCATGCCAACGCTGGCAACGATCAACCCGACTTCGCCGCGCGAGATCATCCCCGCACCCAGCTGCACGGATTCGACGTTCGACAAGCCCGTCAGCCTGCCGCCAAGCCCGGCGCCGATCCACTTGCCGGCAATGGCGGCCAGCGTAACGACCAGGGTAAACAACAGGGCTTCGGTCTGAAACTCTTTTAAATTAATGGACAAGCCAATGTTCACAAAAAAGATGGGAACGAACAACGCGTATGCCAGGGTGTGTGTCCCCGCTTCGATGCGGTCCTTCTCCGGTGTGCGAGCCAGCATCAGACCGGCAATGAAAGAGCCGGTGATCGCCGCCATGCCGCCGGCAACTTCCGCAGTAATGCCATAAAAAAACATCACCAGCAGGGATATGGTCATTACACTTTCGCCGATGGGCAGGTGGGAAATACGGCGCATGACCCACGGCAACACCCAGACTCCGAAAGCAGCCGATGCGAGCAAAAATCCGCCCATCCTAACGACGGTGATGAGAACCCCTGCTGCACCGCCCCCACCCGTACTGACCAGAGCCAAAAAGATGGACAGAAACAGGATGACGAGAATATCATCAAAAACGGCGGCACCCAACAGGCTCAATCCCACACGAGTGCGCAACACCCGCAGTTCGATCAATGTCTGCGCCGAGATGCTGACACTGGTCGCGCCAAGCGTCAGCCCGAGAAAGATGGCGGCATTTTGCTCCATGCCGAAGAGCATCCCAGCCCCCCAACCCAAGAGCAAGGGGGTGATCACCCCCATAAAACCGGAGACCGCCGCCACCCGCATGGTATCGCGAAGTTCCGTCATGTTCAATTCCAGTCCGGCAATGAACATGAGCAACAGCACACCCAGTTCCCCCAACAGGTGAATGACCTCCGACATCTCATGCTCAAGGAATGGGAGCCCGATCACATTCAACAGGGATGGACCCAAAATAATGCCCGCCAGCAGCTCACCCAACACCGATGGCTGCCCAAGACGAATACTAACGTACCCTGAAACTTTTGCAGCGATCAAAATAATGGAAAGCAAAAACAGAAGTTGCAGAAATTGGCTCATGGATTTTCATTAGTATAACCCAAAGACTTTTATTTCAAACCCATTCCACTCGCTGCGGTTTTGCGTTTTCAGGGATGTGATCATAGACATGCTCAAGTGGGATCCCGTATGCGTGGCAAAGCAGGATGGCAAGCGAAAGCCCATGCGAGACCAGCAGCACGTCATCATGCGGATGCCTGCCCGCTATCTCATCCACAGCTGGAAGCACGCGCTCCGCCACATCATGAGGCGATTCCCCATCCGGCGCGCGGGTGTGAAAAGGGTTTCGCCTGCGCTCCTCCAGCTCATGCGGATAGCGCGTCTGAATGTCTTCAGCAAGCATGCCTTCCCACGCGCCCAGGTTGATCTCGCGCAGACGCGGTTCCGGGATGATGGTCAAGCCGAGGGTCTCGGCAATCGGCTCCGCCGTCTGGAGTGACCGAAGCAGGTCACTGGAGTAGATCGCAGCAAACTTCACATCCTTCAATGCATTGCGCAGGGCAAGCGCTTGCGTGCGTCCGGTCTTGTTCAAACCCGGTGCATGAGGCGATTGACCCTGCCATCTGCCGAGCAGATTCCAATCCGTTTGCCCGTGGCGGACGAGCCAAAGCATGGTCATCGATCCCTTTCCAGATACTCCGGCACCTCGATCATCGGCGGACGTTCATATTCGGCGATCTGTTCCACGTCCAGAAAATACCCCTTGTTATCGCGGCGGATCAATTTCATCGAACGGTTCACATCGTCCAGCACGGCGCGACCGAAACGTTTCTCCAATTTGCGGATGACGGTCTGGATGATGGCAAACGACATTTTGCTCAACGCCTCCAAATGCTGGTTGTGATGAATGCGCTCCAGCAAATCCACCTGACCAATGGAGTGCAAGCCGAACTTTTCGTAGATGTCGATCAGCAAACCGGTTTCCACGCCGTAGCCAGAGTAGAAGGTGGCACGCTCCAGGGCTTCGCGCCTGCCGCCATATTCACCCGAAAGCGGCTGCACCACGCCGGAAAGTTCGGGGTAGAACAGGTTCAACAACGGGCGCGCGGTCAACTCGGTTACACGCCCACCGCCGCCCGCCTGCATCTTTTGCCCTACCTTCAACGGTCTTTTGTAAAAGCCCTTTACCAATTGGATCTGCGGGTTGATGAGCAGTGGACCGATAATGCCATACACAAAACGCGGATGGATGTTGACAATGTCCGTATCGATCCACACAATGATGTCACCTTTAGTGACCAATAAACTCTTCCACAACGCTTCGCCTTTGCCTCGACGCGGATCCATATCTGGCAATAATTCTTGATGGATGTAAACAGGCACGCCTTCTTTCCTGGCGATCTCGCGTGTGCGATCTGTGGAATTCGAATCAATCAGCACGATCTCATCCAGCAACGGGAAGCGCTGAATCAATTCCTTTCTCATCGTACGAATGACCTTGCCCACGGTCTCTTCTTCGTTCAATGCGGGCAGCGCCAAACTGATCGTCACTCCTTGCTGCTTTTTCAATTCCGCCAATTCGCGCAGATTGCTGAATTCATCGGCATGGAAGGTGTTCTCTGCAAACCACTTATCGACCAGAATCGAGATCGCTTCGAACCCGGATGTTTCATCGAGCACAATGTGCGGCATGGGTCGCCCGCTCTTCACCGCGATCACGGCGCATGGCGCTTCATTCAGGATTCTATCTGCCACATATTTGATCGAAGCGGAACTGGTGATGGGTTGCAGCGTAGTTCCCAAAACGATCACATCCGCTTTTTTGGCGTTTTCCAAAATAACCTGCGCCGCTTCATCCGTCACCTCGAACTGCTTCTGCACATCTGGCATTTGATTCAACACCCGCTCCAAACCTTTGAACGGCGCATCGGTGCCTGTATTGGGGTCGTCTGTTCTGCGGATGTGTAAAGTGGTCAACCCTTTGGATTGCAACCCAAGCCCCACCCTTACCGCCAATTCGGCATGAGGTCCGCCTCTTACTGGAACCAGAACCTGTTTCGGCTTGCTGGAGATTTTTCCGCGCACCAGGGCTACGTCGCAGGGCGGGCGGGTGAGCACATCGCTCACAGTGACGCGCAAGGCTTTGAGATGTGAATCAAACTCAAGACAAAGAAGATCCGGCTTTTCATCCTGAATTAAGTTCGAAAGTTCATTCCAGGGTTGATGTGAGACGATCACCTGTGTTTTGCTGGTGATCCGTTTGTCTTTGCCGTAAATGCGCAGAGAGCGGCGTAACGCGCGAGCCGCTGCCGCGCCAGTGCTGAGTGATTGGTCCTCCGGCACAACGACAACCCCGATGAGGATGACCTCGGCGTTGAAATGACGTGCGGCATCGAGCGCATTCAAGCCGGGTCCGTCATGTATGAATGGCACAAGAATGGTTTGAATGGGGGAAAAGTCGGAATGTTTTTGCATGGTGTTTTCCTTCCTTAGTGCAACAAGGGGGCGATCTGCTGACGATAGATCGCTTCCCAACGAAACGATGCGCGCGCTCGTATGGCAAGCCGCGCCGGCATGGACGTTTTGAAATATGCCGCGATCATTTTTGCCACGTTTACCGGGTCTTCATTGGGAGAGAAAAAACTGGCATCGCCCAAACCCAGTTTGCGCAGCGGGGGAATATCGGCGCAGAAGGCGGGCAGGTGACTGAATGCCGCTTCGATGAGCGGAATGCCAAAACCTTCTTCACGGCTGGGGAAGAGCAGGGCGTCTGCTGCGCGATAAAAATCGGCGATGACTTCATCGGGCAGAAAGCCATCGTATAGTTCGGCAAGAAAATGAGCCGAGCCTTCCAGCCCCAGGTCTTTGCGCAGACTGGTGAGCATGGCAAAGTATTTAACGTTATCGGCATTGTGTGGTCCAAGCGGACCTGTTACGACCAGCGCGGCAAGCGGATACTCCTTCTTCAGCGCCGCCAGAGTCCACAGGGCGAGTTCGATATTTTTGCGCGGTGTGATACGCACGGGTAGCAGCAGAATGGGCGCAGAGTCGAGCAGGCGGGTGTGTGTGAGCAGGTCTTGGGTAAGGGGTTCGAATTTGTAGAAGAGGTTCATATCCACGCCGTTGGGGATGACGTGGATGGAGTTTTTGGGCAAGTTCATCAGCGCGGCAAGTTCATCCTGCCGCAATTCTGAAACAACGACATGGGTGGTGTTGCCCCAGTCGGTTTTGAGCAAATTCCAGGGGTAGCCTTCGTATAGTTCGGGCTGGTAGCGTGGAGTTGTCCACGCGAGGTCGTGATGCCAGAGCATCAGGCGCGGGAGTTTGCCGGTTGTGTGTAGTTGGTGCAGTGCAGCGGTGAGTGCGAGATTCTTGTTCAGTGAACAGACATTGTGCGCGATGAGCACATCGATTCCGACAAGGGCTTTTTGCAGTTCGTCGATCAATTCATTGCGCAATACCTCGAAGTTTGTGGTCACTTCACCGCGTTTTAGTTCGAGGTTCATGGCGCTCACGCGTTCATGGCGCGAATCTGCGAGCGGGATGCGGGTAAGCGGGATTGCGCCGTTCATGGATTCGCCGCGTGCTGCAATGAGCCGTACGGAATGTCCGTTTGCCGACATCAGCCGCGCATGGTGGGCAATGACGCTTTCCACGCCGCCAACGATGGGCGGTACAGAGTAATGCAGGATGGCAATGTTCATAAGATTCCTTTATTAAACTTGATACCCCAAACAATCTGCAACAACGGCTTCAAGCCTGCGCTCAAGGACGGAATAGGAGAAGTAACGTTTGGCAAGTTGATAATTTGTCTCTGTCCATTCGTAGGTACGTTCGGGGTGTTGTAAGGCATGACGCACCGCTTCGATGGTGCTGGAACTGATGTAACCATCAAACCACAGGGTGTGAAAACCTTTGGGCTTAATATCCACTTCGTAGATGGAGTAGTTGTTAACGAGGATCAGGCGTTTGTAGTATACGGCTTCGAGAAAGGCGTTTCCGAACCCTTCGATGCTGGATGGGTAGGTGACCAGATCGGCATGGGGATATACATCGCCAAGTGTGTAGATCTTCTGCCCGTCTTTTGTCGTTCCGCGCACATCCTGAACTTGATCTGCCTCAAACCTTACCGTCACATCCAGTAGATGCGCATACTCGCGGACACGGTGTTCATAGTCATTGCCTTCGTCGCCGCTGGCGTGTGAGATGATGAGTTTGGCGGGCAGGTCGAGGCGGCGCATCAACTCGATGGCGTGTTCGATGCCTTTGCGTTGAATGACGCGCGTGGGTTGCAGGAAGAAGAACTCACCATCCGCGATGCCAAAATCTTTTCGGACAGAATCCGTGTACGGGTCCGGGGCGGGGGGCGGGGAGTCGAAATCCATCACATTGGGGATGATGCGCGAGGTCAGCCCGTGGCGCGAAGCAATCTGCTGTGCCTGCACCGTGTTGATGACGACATGCCGCACCGATGGCAGGCTGGGCGGAAACGCCGTTGCAAGATAATCGCCCACGCAGTTGACTTGAAACCGCTGGCGCTCCCAGTGAAAGTCGTGATGATGCGCGATGGTGGGGTAGCCCGTTTCGGCGATGAATTCAGTGATGGCAAGACCGAGCGGCAGGTTGAGCGGAATGGTCAGCGCGTTCTCGACGACGAGGATTTCAAGGTCGAAACGCCGTGCAAACTTGAACAACTCCGCTTTGAAATAATCTTTCAATTCGTTGATGCGTTTGGTCATGGCGGGCGGGCGGACGTAGATGGAGAAAAAATCCTTTTGCAATTGGGCAATCTCAGGATGCGCCTTCCGTGCTTCATTTGTAACGGTCCAACTGCCGGAGTAGGCTTGTTGATTCAGGATATCAATTTCGGGGTGACGATAATGCGCCTCAGGCACGACGTGAGATGAGTCAGCGCTGCGGTCACATTCGCCTGCAAAGTAAAAACATTTGTGTCCCATCCGTTCGAGCACCGTGACCCATTTTTGTGTTTCCAGCGAAACGCCGTCGGTGCCGGCAAAACGGGTGGAGATAAAACCGATGTTATGGGAGGAAGGGTTCATGGGTAACCTCTAAATATTTTTTAACCATAGAATTTCGTACGGCTCAAGGATGATGTCGGAACCGTCTTTTGTGGAGAACGAGGCAGATTTCAGACTGACGTTGTGCAAACACAGAACGCACGCATTCCCATCCGACGAGATGCGCTCAACGGCAAAAACGGATGGATGCAAATCCAGAATTTTCTGCGTCCCATGCGGATGAAATGCGGGCGAACTGCTGCGGACCTTCAGCAATTGACTGAATTTGTTGAAAACCTTGAAACGTAAAGAAGTCTCATCGGCAAGTTGATTTTGTAATTCGTCAAACTGCAATTTCTCGCGGTTGATGGTGCGGTTGCGCCCGGTTTGCTTTACGCCGTCTGCCCAGCCGCGCGAGCCGAAGAGGCTGTGGAAGTAGATGCCCGGCACGCCGAGGATGGATAGCATGATGGCTTGCGCGGCGAGAAAGCGGCTCACACTTAATTCAAGCGGATCATGCCCATTGGGGTTGGTCAACGCATCGAAGTAGTTGATGTTCATTTCATACGGGCTTTGCGATCCATCTGCGTTGTGTTTGTAGGAGATCAAGCCGCCATGTTCGATGACCTTATTGACCAACGAGTCGATCTCAGTGTTCGACAAAATTCCACGGGCAGGATTCAGCCCAATCCCGTCGTGCGAGGCGAGGAAGTTGAAGAAAGTCGTTTGATCCGAAGGCAATGTCAGGGTTTTTGCCCAGTTGGATAAAATCCGCGCATCGCCAGTGTGGAAGGTGTGCAAGGTCAGCGGCGGCAGGGCAAAGTTGTAGACGAGTTGCGCTTCATTCGTGCCGTCGCCAAAATAGGAGATGTTGTCTGTGTGCGGCACGTTGGTTTCGGTGATGAGTTGCAAATGCGGCGCGACTTTGCTGAGGGCGGCGCGCAAAAATTGAATGACGGTGTGTGTTTGCGACAGGTGAATACAGGTCGTGCCGATCTCTTTCCAAAGATAGGCAATCGCATCGAGGCGGATGAAGGTCGCGCCGCGCTCGACATATAGCAGAAGAATGTCGAGGATTTCGAGCAGGACTTCGGGATTCTTGAAGTTGAGGTCGATCTGGTCGTCGCTGAAAGTCGTCCACACTTTTTTCTCGCCGGATGGAGTTTGGAATGAGGTTAGTAACGGCAGCGCACGCGGACGGACAACCTGCGAAAGGTCGGGTTCGCCTTCGATGGTGATGAAATACTCTTTGTAACGGTGGTCATCCAGCAAAAATTTTTGAAACCAATCGCTTTTTGAAGAAATATGATTGATGACGCCATCGAACATCAACCGAAAATTTTGCATGGAAGAGACATCGTCCCACGTGCCGAGGTTGGGATCAATTTGGCGGTAATCTACAACGGAAAAACCATCGTCGGATGTCCACGGGTAGAAGGGCAGGATGTGGATTCCATTGACGATGCCGGTGAGATGTTCATCGCAAAATCGTTTGAGGGTTTGCAACGGGGTTTCGGTTGGGTGCTGAACTTGATCGCCGTATGAGATGAGGAGTGAGTCGCGTTCGCTGAGTCCGCCATCCCGTTGTGGGAGGCGCGGGCGGTAGCCATCCAGTAGATGTTGAGTTTGTTGGAGCAGGCGCGGGGCTTGGTCGGCTCCGTAAAGAAACTCAAGATGCTGAAGAAGATCGTTCATTTGGATTTCCTCAAAAAGAACGGACGGGACGACATGGCAGGCGGGAAGACGCCATGTTCTGCCGAGCGTAATTCTTCGACGGTGAAAAATGCGTTGGGGTATGCCGATTGAATGACATCTGCGACTTCGGGGAGGTTCTTGCGTTGGACGACGGTGTAGATCAGTTGAACGGGTCCTTGCGAGCCGTGACCGTCTACGCGGGTGAAGCCGTAGCCTTTGGCGGCGAGGGCTTTGGGCACATCCTGCACGTGGCTGGGGAGGATGGCGCGTACCACCAACATGCCGAGCGCGAGTTTGTCTTCGATGAACATGCCGATATAGTTGCCTGCGGCAAATCCGCCCGCGTAGGCGAGGTAAGCAACGAGGTTATGCGCGCCTTTGGTGATCTGGGCGATGACGCTGACCCAGATGAAGACTTCGATGAACCCGAGCAGGGGAGCGAGATATTTTTTGCCGCGTGAGGTGAAGATGATGCGCAGTGTGCCGAGGGTTACATCTACGACGCGGGCGAAGAAAACCAGTAAAGGCAAACCGACCCAAACATACCAATCAAACATAGATCTCCTTTAGAGAGTGGCTAAGAGAGCATTTCATAGCTCATTTTTAACCACAGATGAATAGGATAAACTCAGATTCTTGATGAAGACAGCCTTGAAAATGCTCTTATATCCTTTTCATCCGTGTTTGTCTGTGGTGAATTGATCTTAAGAAACACTTTCTAAAAACATAGCCACAAAGACACAAAATCGCAAAGTCACAAAGTTTTTCTCTTTGAGGCTTGGTGTCTTCGTGACTTTGTGGCAAAAAAACAGTCTGTCAGGCGTTTTCTTACAGACTGCGGCTGTGTCCCATGGTGTTGAAGAGGAAGGTGTCGTCGTAGTGTTCGCGGATGGTATTGTAATAATACAACGCTTCCTTGTTTTTTAGCGTGTAATTCCATTTGTCTTGCAGGCGTTTGCTTTCGGAGAGAAAGTCAGCGTCTAAGATCTCGCGTTCCGCGAGTTCGGCGATCAGGTCGGAGGAACCAGCGCCTTTTGAGAATTTCTGCTTGGGGCGGTGGACGATGTTTTCGGGCAATTCATCCGCGAAGGCTTGGCGCAGCAAATGTTTAGGGACGCGTCCGTTGTGCAACTTCCAAGCGGGGGGAAAGCCCAAGGCAGTGGCAACCGATTTTACGTCGAGGAAGGGGACGCGGGCTTCCAATCCAAATGCCATGGACATGCGGTCGGCGCGTTGTAAATTCGTGTTATGGAGCGCTTCGGTGATCTCGATCATTTCGTTTTGCAACGCTTCGGGCTGGGTAAACTCTGACAGATATTCGTAGCCGGCATAGATCTCATCCGCGCCTTCGCCGGTAAGAAAAACTTTCACATGGTCTGCGGTAAGTTTGGCAAGAAAATAATTCGGAATGGCGCTGCGGACAAGCGCAGGGTCGAAGGTTTCAAGATAATACAAGACTTCGGGCAATGCTTTGACCATGTCTGCTTCGTTGTAGATGAGTTGGTGATGTTGGGTGTGCAAAAACTCAGACATCTGCTGCGCGGCGGCGAGGTCTTCGCTGCCTTCCACACCGACGGCGAAGGAATGCAGTTGCTCCGTCCCTTTGCAAGCCAGCATCGAGACGATGCTGCTGTCCAATCCGCCGCTCAGGCTGACTCCCACGGGCACATCGGCGAGCAGGCGTTTTTGTACGGCGTTGTAAAGCGTTTCGCGGATGATGGGCAGCGCGTCGGCTTCACTTCCGCTGAATAGTTGGATGGTCTTGCGGATGTCGTAATAACGATGCCAATCGGTTTTGGAATGCAGCCAATGCCCGGCAGGAAATTCCTGAATGGAGGTGGCAAGCCCTTGCAGGGTTTTGATCTCGGAAGCGAAATAGGTGGTTGAACCATTCGCGCTTTTGCCGAGGTAAAGAGGTTTGATGCCGAGCGGGTCGCGCGCCATGAGGGTTTCGCCATTGCGATAGATGACGAAGGCAAACATGCCATCGAGTAGTTTTATGAATTCAGGTCCAAACCTTTTGAAAAGATGCAAAAGCACTTCGGTATCTGAATGGGTTTTGAGATTCTGCTCGGGCAGATACTTGCGTTGCAGTTCGCGGTAGTTGTAGATTTCCCCGTTGAAAGCGATCCAAGTGTCTTCGTATTGCATGGGTTGGTGTCCGCCTGCGAGGTCAAGAATGGCGAGACGGGTATGCCCAAGCGTGGCATGGTCAAGGGGTTGAACCCCGTGTCCATCCGGTCCGCGATGGGCGAGTTTGGCGACCATCTGCTGTACGTTTTCGTTTGCTGGTTGATTCAATGCGCCAGCGATTCCACACATGATATTTCTCCTTTATCAGACCTGACAGGTTTCCGAAAACCTGTCAGGTCTTGCTTCAATTAATTATCGATCACGCCTTCTTGCACGAAGCGCGTCAGTTCGCTGACGCTCCACTGCTCGATGCCGAGTTTTTCCACGGTGCGACCGCGCCGCCAGTAATCGGTGCGATGGATGACGCTGCCGATCTTGATCATGCTTTCCATTGCGCCAACCGAAACGCCGTAGCGTTTTCCAATGGAGGCAATGGGCACCAGGCTCATGGGTATGTCTTCAAAGAGATAGCGATGATTTAAGGTGGGCGGCGCCTTGATGCCGTAATAGCCGGGCTGATTGTGGATCGCTTCATGCAAGTCCGTGCCTGTGGTGTCGTAAGCGAGTTTTAGCCACTCCAAAGCCGTTCGCGCGCGGATGCCCAACGCAGAAGCGACGGTCACACGCTCACGGTCGAGCACTTCCAACATGCGCGCCACAGACGGCGTGACCCCTTCGATGTAGAACTGATAATCGCCGTGCGTAGACTCGATCCACCCGGCGTTGAGCAGTGTCAGCGCAGGGTGAAAGATTGCGCCCATGTTGTTGAGGCTGGTATGCAGCACATCCACCCCGTCGAAGAATTGCGGGTATGCGTCGTTGATGGCGTTGAGCACAAGTTGCGTGCGCGTGGCAGGCAGCGCCGCCAGCGGAAGGGCTTCCTTCATGCGGAAGATACGCGCCGCGGCGGGACCTTCAGAACGAGAGGCATAGATGAACGTCTCCGCTTCAGCGATGGTGATATCCGCTGTGCAGCCACTGTCACGAATGATCTTTGAGACTTCCAGTGCGCCACAGGTACGACCGGGATGCAAAAGGATGATTTGACCATCCGCGAGATGCGGCGCCATGGCTGCGGCGACCTCTGCATGCGCGGATGAGGGCAACACGACCATAATGACTTCCACGCTCTTAATGGCGTCGCCGATCTGATCGGTGACCAATGCCAGTTTGCCGAACCCATGCGGCACATTTTCGTCCCCGTCCAGTTCGATGCCACCACGTTTTTTGATGACTTCGATGTGACTCATCGAACGATTGAAGAGTGATACTTTGAATCCCATTAATGCCAGATGCGCTGCCATTGCCTTTCCGCCATGACCTGCGCCAATGACTGCAAAATTTGTTGCCATGTGAACCTCCTTGTTTTCTCTGGAGGTGACAGTCACCTTGAAGGTGACTGTCACCTATTTTGTTATTTGCGCAATCCTCTTCTTTTCCGAAATCGGCTTTCCTGTTTTATCAACGACCACACTCGCGCCATCCACGATGCGCGTGAGAACCTGCCCGCGCCCGAACTTGTTATTACGCAGTTGTGGTGCGTCCATCAAGCCTGAAGTGACGGCTAAGGTCAGGGTGATAGGATCCGTGAGCGGGTCGGAAGAAGCGGTGGAGAGTCCGCGAATCGCATCCAGTAACAGATTCGCATCCTTCACCAATTCCTTCACACGCTTTTGGATCGCGGGGTCTTTCGTCATATCGGGTGCGCCCATCGCGTTGTTGATGGCGCGGCGCACGATCTTGCTGGCTTCGATTACATCCTCTGCGGTGGCGGCGTGATCGGCTTCGGTGTGACCGACAATGTGATAAATATCGGGCTTGAGCGCCATTTGCAGATAGGTGGCAGCGGCGAGATGTCCGCGCGCGGCATCGGTATCGAGCGGGTGCGAAAGCAATCCGATGCGGGTTTGTTTGAGCACGCGGAAATTTTCATTCTCCAATGGCTTGACCATTTCCATCACCGCCAGCATCTTCGCCAGATCCATCGCATCTGACGCGCCAGGCGGACTGTTGAACATCATCTGCGCGATGTAATCTTTCACGCCGAATGCGCGCGCGTTATACGCGGAGAGATACGCCGTAACCACAAAGGTCACATCCGACGAATCGCGCATACCCCAATGATGCGGCTCGTTTAACTCAACGGGAATATTATTTTCGCCATACCACTGCATCACCTGTTGATGCTCGCGGATCGAACCTTCCAAGTCCCACGGACCACGCCCATCCATTTGATTGAACCAAAAAAGTGGAATGGCACACCATGCAATGTTGATCGTGCGCTTATACATTTCTGCGAGTTTTATAAAATCATCTGTCCCCGAATACGTGCGCAAGAGCGGATAATTCCCCCGTCGGCTTGCCTGATACAACGCGCGGTAATCATCTTCACTGCGCACTGGTACACCGCCCGCACCTTTCTGCCGCGGGTTTTGCCGCTCAGGATGATAAAAATTTTCCTGTGCATCCTGATCGATGCCGAGCGAGATGACATCCAGCGCGTGCGCCTCGGCAATTTTCTCAATGCCTTCAATCGTCGCTTCCATCGTTGGAAGACCAAAATGATGACGAAGAATCGGATACGGAGATTTCCATCGGATGCGTTCCACCGTCGTCTGCGGATAATCCGCTTCGGACTTAACTGTGGCTGGATTGCCTTTCAGGTAACTCAACACATCTTCGACTTGTTCACTGCCATCGAACGTCTGCTCGAAAAAGCCAATCGACTTGGCTCGTTCCACCACAGGCGGAGTCCCCGCAAACGCAAAGCGGACTCCCGCTTCATGCAGTTCCGATGCGGCTTCGGCAAACTCACCCAATAGGCGTTCGCCTGTCTCAGGCGTGAGGCGATAGGAGATGCCGACCATATCCGCCTTCTCGCGTTTGACGGCTTTCAGCACCTCATCAATCGGCACGGCTGGACCAAGAAATACCGTCTTCCAGCCGGCGGATTCCGCCAGCCTTAGGAAATTCATAATACCTGCCACATGGACACATTCGCCCAATGCGGCTGCGATCACGGTCTTGCTCATACTATTCTCCTTTCATACGTTTGTGCGGTTCTTCCCCCCTGTGCTCCCCTTTTGAAAGAATCATGCCCCAAAGTTTTTATACCACAAAAAAACAACCCACCGCCACGTCAACTGAAAAACAAGATCAATCCATTTGTTTTTCAGAACGCATCTTCCTCCGCTGTTGACGAGCCGATCCAAGTGCGATCATCACCAGCCCAACGAATGTCACCAACACGAAGGCAAGGATGAACCACGTCAATGCAGGCGGGATCGGATTCCCCGTGGCACGCAGGATGATATATACAATATAGGTCACGTAATAGGATAAGAGCAGTCCGCCCTCCAGGCGTGAAATACGGCTGTCGATATAAAAGATCGGCAGCATAACCAGCGCTACAAAGAGCATGACCGGGAAATCGAATTGAAGCGTACGGCTTGCCACTTCGATCCCGCCCGGTGCCACCACCGCACCGATTCCCAGCACGCCGAGCAGGTTGTAGATATTGCTGCCCACCGCATTTCCAACCGCAATATCGCTCTGCCTTTTAATGGCGGCAATGACCGAGGTCGCCACTTCGGGCAGGGAGGTTCCCGCCGCAACGATGGTCAACCCGATGACCAGTTCGCTCACGCCAAACGCCATGGCGATCTGCGTGGCAGACTTCACAAGCCAATCCGAGCCAAGCACGAGCAATCCCAACCCGCCGAGGATAAATACGGCATTGAGAAGCGTACCGGTCATGGTCACCGTTTCTTTTTTGGCGAATTCCTGTTCATACTCCTGCTGCACCTCCCTGCTTTCCTGCCTGCTCTGACGAAGTGCAAAAACGGTATAAACCACCAGCCCAAGCAGCAAGATCGCGCCGTCCAGCCAGGCGAGCCTGCCATCGAGCGCCAGCATCAGGGTCAACAGCGAAATTCCCACCATAATTGGCGCATCCTTGCGGATGAGCTGTTCCGCAATGACAATGGGCGTGACAATGGAGGCGATGCCAAGAATAACAAGAAGGTTGAAGATATTCGACCCCAGCACATTCCCCAGCGTCAGGTCGCCCTGCCCGGCGGCTGCCGCCTGCAAGGATACTGCGATCTCGGGTGATGCCGTTCCAACGGCAACGATGGTCAGACCAATGACCAATGGAGATACCCCAAACGCCGCTGCAAGGCGGGATGCTCCGCGCACCAACAAGTCAGCGCCTACGATCAAAGTGACGAGCCCGGCAAGGAAGAGTAGGATGGTTGTCATCATGAGTGTACTTCCGTGGTTTAGATCCCAAAGTTTATATATCATGTTTTACGGGGATTAAGATTAAATCCCCGTAAAACGAAAGAAGCGCATCACGATTCATGATGCGCTTCAGAATTTCCTTTGAAATGGCGATTATCCGGTCTGTTTTTTGTTATTGAAAACGCCCTCCCCACGGACATGATGCCGCACGGCAAGCGCCACCAACAGGAAGAACGTCAGCGGAACGTATGCCATGAGGAAGACATCAAAAGTTCCCAGCGCGGGGTTGTTCATGGCGCGCATGACCACATAGGCATTATAGGCAAGGAAGTAAGAGAATAACAGGAAGCCGTCGAAGCGTGAGATGATGTTATCCACAAAAAAGACGGGCAGGACAACCACCGCCGCAAAGATCGCCACCGGCAGGTCGAATGTCAATACCTGCTGCGAAACCGCAATGCTCTCCGGCGCAACCAGAGCCGCCACACCCAGCACACCCATCAAATTGAAGATGTTGCTGCCGATCACATTCCCGGCGGAAATATCCCCCTCGCCCTTGATCGCAGCCACAATCGAAGTCGCCACCTCCGGCATGGACGTCCCAGCCGCCACAATGGTCAACCCGATCACCAGCTCACTCACGCCCAATGACTTGGCAATGGTGATCGCCGCTTCTACAAGCCAGTTCGAACCCAATGCCAGCATGGCAAGACCTACGCCTACCAGCGCAAAATTCTTGACCATGGTCTGCCAATTCTTAGGCTCCTTGACGGCATACTCCTGTGCGTATTCGTCCTGCACTTCCTGTCCCTCAGCCTTGCTCTGTTTGAGGGAAAATACGATGTATGCGATCAACAATCCGAACAGAATCACACCATCCAGGCGGCTGAGCGAACCACCCATCACGGCAAGAAAATACGTCAGCAGCGATACCCCGATCATGATCGGCACATCCAGTCGAATGAGCTGCTCTGCAATTCGGATCGGGCGGATCATCGCCGCGACCCCCAAAATGAAGAGCACATTGAACACATTCGAACCGATCACATTCCCAATCGAAATATCCGCCTGACCACGCAAAGCAGTTTGGACCGACACCGCCAGTTCCGGCGAACTGGTGCCAAATGCCACAATGGTCAGACCAATGACCAACGGCGAAATACCCAGAATGGCAGCCAAACGCGCCGCGCCACGCACCAGCGCTTCGGCTCCGAAGATCAAAACAACCAACCCCACGACAAACAAAAGAATCGATGCAAGCATGTACGCCTCTACGAAGTTGAATTTTTCCTGTTTATATCACGATGAGATAAGAAAATTTGAAGAATCACCCCCGAACGCTTCGAAACTACATTTCAACAATGCAGGGCGCTTCATCCCGGACGATGACACTCTCCCCGTTCGGGAAAATAACCGTGGTTTGTTCCTGCCCACGCGCAATCGACAAGCCTTTGTATTTGATCGTCACGGAAAACGGGAATAAATTTCGCCCTTCAAGTCTTACACGTGTGCCCGAAAGTATCGTCACTCCCAAAACCTGCATGAACAATCCCACCGGCGCAAACCCGGTCAACGAATTCCGCTCGCCGATGCCCGTCCCTTTTTCAGCATGATAACGCTGGTAGAACGAACGGCTCTGTTTAAGATTCTGAATGATCGCATTCATCAAATGCGCCGTCAAACGCGTTGCTTCGGCGCGGAAACCATACGCGAGCAAACCTTCAGCCAGTAAAAAATTCCACGGCAGGCTGACGCTCATCGAAACAGACTCAGCGTCCTTGTCCGGCACGTTCGGCAGCGAAGGCATCCCGAACGGTCTGTCGAAGCGGTCTGCCATCATGATGTTACGCCCGATCAGCGCATACGCCCGCTGCTGTTCCAGCGCACCTGCCCACAATGGCAGTCCAAGCGTGATATCTTCACCGGTCATATCCACGATCTTGATGTTGACCTTGTCGTTCTCCTCCAACCCAGCCACACTCACGCGCCCCACACGCGGGAATAACCTCTGCGTCGTGGCAACCAACCCACCTGTACGCCATTGGAATTGATGACCGGAGATGACTTCGCTCTCCCCTTTGGATTTGGTGAAATATTCGCTGATCTCCACCTCAGGTCGCTTCGCGGCTGGACTTTTGGTCTGAATCTCCACCAGCAGCCTGACCGGCGCCTCCGACTCGAACTTCGGGCGCATCGAACCGTCGCCTTTGCGCTTGGCAATGACCTTGCCCTCGGTGACTTGTCCCGTCTCGCGGTCGCGGTAGGAGTAAAAACTCACCCGCGGATTCCAACTGGCATCGAGCGAATCTTTTACTTTCACGGCTTGCGCGAGGATCAACGCCGTTTCTTCATTGGGCTTGCCGATCTGTTTGGCGATCTTTATCAGCGTTTGGGCTTCGCGATAGAGCATGGCTTCCAGCGCCGGGCTGTGAACGTAGGATACATCCAGCCCCTGCGACCAAGAATTCCACACATCGAAGAGCGGGTTGTCCTCCAGCCCGGTTTGCAGAATGTGATCCCACTCGGGCACGCCGTCGCGGTTGCGGTCGTGCGCGCCGGAAAACCACGACCAGAAGAATTTCACCAACTTGGGGAAAACTTCTGCGAGGAAATCCTGATCTTTGTTAGTTTGGTAAATCTTCCATGCCATGCTGGCCAGGATGGGCATGGCAAGAAATCTTCCACGCTGACCGGCAATGCCAGGCTTGCCATCGATCTCGCCGTCTTCATCCTGTGTGGATAAAAAGTTGAGTAAAAGATTCTTCGCCACCTGCGGCGTGGCATTCAAAATGCCCGCAAGGTAATAGGCATCCAACACGAACTGACCGCTCCATGCCGGTGGATAGTCGGTGCCATCGCCTTTGTTGGAATGCCCGTGGTCGGGGTGGCGCGCCTGCACAAACGAAGGGTTGGGCAAATGGTCGCTGTGCATGAACAAGGCATGTGCAGCTTTCTGGCTGAAGGCAAATGCGGCGTCCCACTCCGGGTCGCCGGTACGGATGTCGAGGGTCTGCCCCGCATCCAGCATTTCGATGCGGGCAAGTTCTGCCTGCCACGGACGTGCGGCGGTCTTGCGTGCAAGGTCGAACGCGGCAGGGATCGTGTCGAGTGCAGCTTCGGCGAAGGAAATGGTTCGAGTGGCACCGGGACCCAGTTCCAGGTCCAGCAGGAGCGAGGCGTGCGGACCTGGACCGTGTTTCGGTCCGCCGGTCATAAAAATGACGGGGGCGATTCCACTGGTCTGTCCCGCCAGAATATTTACAAGTTGCTGTTGGGTGGGGATGATGGATTGCCCGTTGAGCGGGGCGAGCGCGGCGCACACTTCCAGTTGGATGTTGCGCGTGGCGGTCGATTTGTTGACGAGGGTGACGCGCCCTGCGATGGCGTGGGAATCGGGAACCCAGAAATCAACCGTGGTTTGCAGGTTTTCAAAGGGAACAAAATCGAGGGTTAGGAAGTTTGGGTAGAAGCGTCGTAGTGACGGTTTGGTGACGAAGGTGTTAGGGTCTGTAACAATGGATGCACCTTCGGTGAAGCGTAAAAAAATACGCATCGAACGCGCGCGCAACCCATAGGTGGTGGTTACCCCCACAATTGAACGTTCCGGGTCGCTGCTGCCGATTTCCACCTCCCAGATGTGGTCGTTGGGGTAATCTGGCTTGCACAGACGGGCATCCGCTGCTAGGGTGAGGTGAAGCGGGTCGCCAAGGCGAAGAGACCAGTCGCGCATGCGCCCAATTGTACGGGCAGATGGTCGGTTGGTCAAACAGGTATAATTTAGTTTCTTGGTTGGGTAGTTTTATAGTTTCATGGTTCGATAGTTGAACTACCTAACTACTACACTACTTAACCACCTAACTAATTAGGAGACGAACATGGCTGGACTTTATTTTGAAGAATTCTCGGTCGGGCAAACCATTAAGACCGCCGCACGCACGGTGAGCGAAGATGCCATCTTCAATTTTGCCGGGCTGACGGGCGACTATAACCAGATCCACACGGATGCTGAATTTGCGAAAACCACGCCCTTCGGTCAACGCATCGCCCATGGACTGTTGGGTTTGTCCATCGCCACCGGCTTGATCATGCGGACGGGGCTGCTCGAGGGAACGGTGCTCGCCTTCCGCGAAATTCAGGAGTGGAAGTTCGTCAAACCGATCTTCATCGGCGATACGATCCATGCCGTGTTGAACGTCACCGAGACGAAAGCCCTGCCGCGCATCGGCGGTGGCGCGTTGATCGCCAGCGTCGAAGTCCGCAACCAGAGCGATGAGGTGCTGCAAAAAGGCACATTGAATCTTTTAATGTTGAGCAAGCCCAAGTAAGGTTTACAAATGAGTAACGAAGATAACGACAGATTACGCCGATTGTTGCAGTCCGAGGAAGAGACACGCAACGACCTTGACCCCGCGCCTCCCGACGGGAAGAAGACGGTTTCCATCAAAATGACAGGTGGTACCACACCGATTTTGAATCAGCCAGACCTCGACGAAAACAACATGCCGCTTCCCAAACGCGTGGAGGAGGTGGATCTCGACGGAACGCGTGTCTCTCCCGCGGCGTACCGGCAGACCAATCAGCGCCCGCAGGCGCAGACCGGGACAAGTCAAAACCAGCAGCGTCCTGCCTACCGCCTGCCGCAGAATCAGACCCAAGGTCAGACGCGAAGCGCGTATTCCACGCCGCCCAAGGCAAAGAGCAGTTCCGAAAATCCGCTCGCAGCGTTCTTCTCCAAGTTACGCGGAAACAAAGGCTGCCTCGTGCGCGGACTGATCTTCTCCATCTTTGCCGTGGTCATTCTCGGTCTGTGCGCCGGCTCGATCCTCGTTTATCAGTATTATTCCATTGCCAGCGCCCTGCCAGATGTGAGCGATCTGAAGAATCGCACATCGCAATTCCAGACCACCCGCATCCTCGACCGCAACGGACAACCGCTGTTCGAATTGCTCGACCCAACGGCGGGACGCCGCACCTACATCCCGTTGGAGGATATTTCGCCGAATCTTGTCGCGGCGACGATTGCCACCGAAGACAAGGATTTTTACAACAACCCCGGCTTCGACCCCATCGCCATCATGCGCGCCTTGTGGCAAAACTACATCACGGATGGTCAGGGCGGCGGCGCTTCGACCATCACGCAGCAGCTGGCGCGTGCCCTGCTGCTTTCTCCTGAAGAACGCGCCCAACGGACCTACACCCGCAAGACGCGCGAGATCATTCTCGCCGCGGAGATCACCCGCCGCTACACCAAGGACGAGATCCTCGAATTGTATTTGAACGAGATCTATTACGGCAATCTCGCCTACGGCATCGAAGCCGCAGCAGAAACCTATTTTGGCAAAACCGCCAAAGACCTGACGTTGGGTGAAGCGGCGTTTCTGGCAGGCTTGCCGCAATCGCCGGCGGTCTATGATATTTACACCAACCCCGAAGTGACATTGACCCGCCAGCAGCAGGTGTTGGTGTTGATGTTCGAACTCAGCCAGGCGGAAAACTGCATCGAAGTCAGCAACAGCGAAGAAAAGGTCTGTGTGGACCCGCTCAATGCCACCGAAGCCGCCAACCAGATCAAATCGTATCCGTTCACGCCGCCGACATTTGGAGCTAGATACCCGCATTGGGTCAATTACGTCCGCGCGGAGTTGGAAAAACTCTACGATGCGCAGACTATTTATCGCTCCGGGTTCGTCGTCTACACCACCATCGACCCGGTCTTGCAAGACCGCGCCCAACAGCTCGTCACCGAACAGGTGGCTGCCATGATCGACAGCAACGCCAAAAATGGTGCGCTGGTTTCCATCCGACCATCCACGGGAGAAATCCTTGCGATGATCGGTTCGCCCGATTTCAGCAATGCAGCGATCGCCGGTCAGATCAACATGGCGATCAGCCCCACGCGCCAGCCGGGGTCGTCCATCAAGCCCATCACGTATGTCGCCGCCTTCGAAAAAGGCTGGACGCCCTCCACCTGGATCTGGGACGTTCCCACCCAATTCCCCGATGGCGCCAATCCACCCTACGAACCGCGCAACTACGACGGGAAATTCCACGGCGGCATGACGTTGCGGACCGCCCTTGCCAACTCATTCAACATTCCCGCCGTCAAGGCTCTGGAATTTGTCGGCATCTACGACAACCCCGATACGCCCGAAAAAGAAGGCATGATCGGCATGGCGGAACGCCTCGGCATCACCTCGTTGACCCGCAACGACTATGGATTGTCTCTCACGTTGGGCGGCGGCGACGTCAGCCTGATCGACATGACCACTGCCTATTCCGTCTTTGCGAACCAAGGCAAAAAGGTAACACCGGTCGCCATCCTCAAGATCACCACCTTCGACGGCGAAGTGGTCTACGAATACCAGCCGCCCGAAGCCGAACAGGTCATCCGCGCGGAACATGCCTACCTCATCTCCTCCATTCTCTCCGATAATGATGCCCGCTCATGGATGTTCGGACGCAACTCCGCGTTGAACCTGTCCTTCCAGGTTGCAGCCAAGACCGGAACCACCAACGACATCCGCGATAACTGGACACTCGGCTACACCCCCGACCTTGTTACTGGTGTGTGGGTCGGCAATGCCGACTACACTCCCATGACCGGCACATCCGGCTTAAGCGGCGCCGCGCCCATCTGGTCGCAATACATGGAATTTGCCGTGCCATACCTCACCAACGGCTCGCCGACGCCCTTCGCCCGCCCAGCTGGAATCATGGACAAGGTCGTCTGCCGTCTCTCCGGCACCGAACCATCCAACTTTTGCAGATCACAATACACCGAAATCTTCGCCTCCGACCAGCCCCCCCTGCCGCCCGGGCAGGATCTCGCCCGCCGCATCCCCATCGACCTGTGGACGGGGTATCAAGCCTCCGAAGCCTGCGATGGTCCATCGAACGAAGAGGTCGTGTTGAACATCAAAGACCCTTGGGCGCGCGATTGGCTTGAGAGCGGTGATGGCAGGCGCTGGCTGGAAGGCAACGACCTGCCAACCGACCTGTACTATGCACCGGAACGCGAATGCCGCGAAGGCGACCCGCAACCGCATATCGAGATCAACCTTGGCGAAGGTCAGGTCATCTCCGCGCCTTCGCTGGAGATCAAAGGCACCGCCAATGCCGATGACGAATTCGAAAAATGGGTGCTGGAATTTGGATCGGGCGATAACCCCGGCTCGTGGACCGTGTTGAAAGAAAGCGACAAAGCCGTGGAAGAGAATACGCTTCACATCTGGGATTTGAGCGGTTTGCCAAACGGAACCGTAACCCTGCGCCTGACCTTGATCGGCAAAAATGCGGAAGTGGAAAAACTCGTTCGAATCACCCTGAACCAGCCCACACCCACCCCGCCGCCCGTCACACCGACAGAGACCCCGTCACCCACTTCATTCCCACCGACGGAGACCCCCACCCAGATCTTCGTCCCCCCAACCGAGACGCCAACCCTGTCGCCAACCGAAACGCCAACACCCTGACCTATGAAAACATACAACTGCCCCAACTGCGGCGCGGCGCTGCCAGCCCATGCCGTTAAAACCGAGGTCGCCACCTGCGAATTCTGCAGCACCAGCTTCCGCATTTCGAAAACGCTCACTCCCCAACCCGATATGGGCGACCTGCTGCTCGGCGCAGATTTCAGCAGCAAGGTCATGCCGGGCTGGGAAGTATTGAACGAAGATAAACTCACTTTCCACAAAGACCCGCTCGAAATGCGCGGATTCTTGGAACCCGACCCGAACAAAGCGTGGTATGTTCTTCGCAGCTCCGGCTTTTTGGACGATTTCGACGCCAGCCTTAACATCCGATTTTTGGAAGGGCGCAAAGAGTCGATCCGCGCCGGGTTTTATTTACGCTTCACCGACGATGGCGGCTACGGGTTTTTGATCTCTGCCCAAGCCTCCTACACCATTGGCGCTTTCACCAAGGACGCAGATGGAAAGTTAGTCTGGCAAAAGAAGATGGGCTGGGCATATCACACTGCTTTGAAACCCGGGTTCAACGAAACCAACCGCCTGAGGGTCATCTGCAACCATGAGAGTTTTCGGGTCTACATGAACGGCGTGCTGACCACTTCGTTCAAAGACAGCCTGTTTTCCGCCGGGACTCTGTATCTGGCAGCAGACACCGGCGAGGGACCCAAAGCCGGGTTTGCTTTCTCTGATCTCCAGGTGAGGGAAGTGCCCGGGTAACAGAATCATCCAAAAGTCGGGAAAGAGGCGCGATTCCACCTTAAAGTGGGGGTTGCTTCACTAATTAACACCTTGACTCAAGCATCCAGAATCCATATAATTGGAGAGTTGGATGTATAAAACGAGCCATAAACCAGCAAGCGCTTGAGAGAATACTCAAAGCGCTTGCATTTGTTTGTCTCTGACACGCGAGGTCTACACGCCACGCAGAGCGGGCTCGAATCGAACTCAATTTTTTTATAGGAGAGAATCCAGTGGAAACCAAGGGATTGACTGCGCTCCGTATCAGCCTTGCCTCCCCGCAGACCATCATGTCGTGGTCGTACGGCGAGGTGCTGAAACCTGAAACCATCAACTATCGCCGCCTGCGCCCGGAGAAGGATGGTCTGTTCTGTGAAGCGATTTTTGGACCGACCCGTGACTGGCAATGTTACTGCGGCAAGTACAAAAACCCCCGCTATAAAGGCATCACTTGTGAAAAGTGCGGTGTTGAAGTAACCCGCTCTGCCGTGCGCCGCGAGCGCATGGGTCATATTGCGCTTGCTTCTCCGGTGGCGCACATTTGGTACACGCGCCGTATTCCGTCGCAGATGGGTATGCTGTTGGATATCTCCCGCCGCAACCTGGACCGGGTGCTTTATTTTGCCCAGTACATCGTCACCTATGTGGATGAGGAAGCCCGCAAGAAGGCGCTGCAGCGCCTCGAAGACGAGATCACGGTCTCGGAACGCGAGCAGGCTTCTGAGATCAATGCCCGCATCGCCGAGATCAAGACCCGGCGCGACCAGCGTATTGCCGAGATCAAGCAGAAGCAAGCCCAGCTGGAACAGGGCTACGACGAAGGCATTGCCGAACAGCTCGACCCGATCATCAAGGAAGGTCAGAAGCTGGAAAAGCAGCTGCAAGACCAGATGGGCGAAGCCGCCAAGAAGACGGTCGTTTTCGAGCAGACCGGCGAGAAGATCATCGACGCTGGTGACAAGGTTGCCGGCAAGCACATCACCCTGATCCAAAAGACCGTTCAGAAAAAGCTTGAATCACTCGAAAACGAGTTGAAGGACAAGCGTCAGGCTGAGATCGAGGAATTGAAAACGCAAGCCGCCGCCACCAAAGCCGAAGCGGATCAGGAGATGGAATCTCTGCGCAACGAACTGGAATCGCAGACCTCGGCATCCTCCAATCAGTCTTCGCGCCTGCGCGACGAACTGTTGGAACTGCGTCCCTTCACTTTCGTGAGCGAAATCCGCTACCGCGAACTCAAACAGCGTTGGGGGCAGGTCTTCCGCGCCGACATGGGCGCCGAAGCCTTCTACGACATCCTCGAACGACTGGACCTTGATAAACTCTCTGTGGAACTGTGGAACGAAGTCCGCACCACGAAAAGCAAGCAGAAGCGCAAAAAGGCAACCACCCGCCTCAAGGTGGTGGAAGCTTTCCGCCGCTCGGGCAACCGCCCCGAGTGGATGATTCTGACCGTTCTGCCGGTCATCCCGCCCGATCTGCGCCCGATGGTGCAGCTCGATGGCGGTCGCTTCGCCACCTCCGACCTCAACGATCTCTATCGCCGTGTGATCAACCGCAACAACCGTCTGAAGCGCCTGCTCGAGCTCGGCGCGCCGGATGTCATCATCCGTAACGAGAAGCGTATGCTTCAGGAAGCGGTCGACAGTCTGATCGACAACAGCCAGCGCGGCAAAGCCCTCTCCCGCCGCGGACGCCGCGAACTCAAATCTCTGAGCGACATGCTCAAGGGCAAGAAGGGTCGCTTCCGCCGCAACCTGCTCGGCAAACGCGTGGATTATTCCGGTCGCTCCGTGATCGTGGTTGGTCCGCAATTGAAGCTGAACCAATGCGGTCTGCCGAAGGGCATGGCGCTCGAACTGTACCGCCCGTTCGTGATTGCCCGCCTCGTGCAGAACGGTTACGCCGCCAATGTGAAGGGTGCCCGCCGCCTGATCGAACGCAACCGCCCCGAAGTATGGGAAGCGCTCGAAGGTGTGATTGGTGACCGTCCCGTATTGTTGAACCGTGCCCCCACGCTGCACCGTCTCGGTATTCAGGCGTTCGAACCGATCCTCATTGAAGGTTCCGCCATTCAGCTGCACCCGCTCGTAACCACCGCCTTCAACGCGGACTTTGACGGCGACCAGATGGCGGTTCACGTTCCGCTTTCACAGAAGGCGGTGCAGGAAGCGCGTGACCTGATGCTTGCCTCACGCAACCTTCTCAAACCCGCCGACGGCGAGCCGATCATTTCGCCTTCGAAAGACATGGTGCTGGGCGTATATTACCTGACCATGCCGCAAAAAGCCGCCCACCGCGGCGACGGGCGCATCTTCGCCGATATGGACGAAGTGGAACTGGCCTACGCGCTCGATCAGGTGGATGTCCACACCGAGATCAAATTGCGCGTCACCACCTGGTACGACGACAAAAATGTCCGCCTTGCCGAAGCGGAGACCCGCATGGTCGAGACCACCGTCGGACGCGTGTTGTTCAACCGCGTCCTGCCCGAACAGGTGCAATTCGTCAACCGCAAACTCGACAAGGGCGGCGTGAAGGACCTGATCGCCGACGTGTATGAGCTCTGCGGGCAGGAAACCACCACACAGGTGGCAGACCGTGTTAAGAGCATCGGCTTTGAATATGCCATGAAATCCGGCACCACCCTGGCGGTAGCCGATATCACCATCCCGCCGGAACGCAAGCCCATCATCGACGAAGCCTTGAAAGCCGTCGAACTGGTGTTGCGCGACTTCCGCCGTGGTCTGCTCACCGAGCAGGAAAAGAACGAGCGCGAGATCGCCATCTGGCAGGAAACGACCGACAAGGTCGCAGACGCCGTGAAGAAACACATGGACCCCGATGGCAATCTCTCCACCATGGCAACCTCCGGCGCCACGAAAGGCGGCTTCTCCACCATCTCGCAGCTGGCGGGGATGCGTGGTTTAATGGCTGACCCCTCCGGGCGCATCATCCCGATGCCGATCCGCTCCAACTTCCGCGAAGGGCTCACCGCACAGGAATACTTCATCTCCACGCACGGCGCTCGCAAGGGTCTTGCCGATACCGCGCTTCGTACCGCGGACGCCGGTTACCTCACCCGCCGCCTCGTGGACATCGCGCAGGACATCATCATCAACGAACATGACTGCGGCACACACGATGGCATCACCATCCGCAAGGCAGACGATGTCGCAGGTCAATCCATGCAAAGCCGCATGTACAGCCGCCTCGCCGCCGAACGCATCCTCGACCCGAACACGGGTGAAGTGCTCGCCGAACGGGACGATGTCATCACCCACGAACTCGCACGTCAGATCGCGCTTGCCGGAGTGAAGGAAGTCAAACTTCGCTCGCCGATGACCTGCGAACTCGAGCATGGTATCTGCGCCAAATGCTACGGCATCGACCTCGGGCGCGGTGAAATGGTGGATCTCGGGGCAGCCGTCGGTATCGTCGCCGCCCAATCCATCGGTGAACCCGGCACGCAGCTCACGCTGCGCACCTTCCACACGGGTGGTGTGGCATCCGCCGGTAGTTCCGACATCACCACCGGTCTCCCGCGTGTGGAGGAAATCTTCGAAGCCCGCAAACAGCCGAAGGGTGAAGCCGTCGTCGCTGAGATCAGCGGCGTGGTGCATGTGTCGCAATCGGAAAAGTATGCCGACATGCGAGAACTCCGCATCGAACATGCCGAAATGATCCACGACGAGTACGCCATCCCCGAAGACTGGAAATTCGTCGCCAAGGACGAAACCGAAGTTCAGGCGGGCGATGTGATCGCCACCAAGGAAAAAGCCACCATCGTCGCCCAGCACGGCGGGCGCGTGGCGGTTGAAAAGAAGGAGCACAAGATCATCGTTTCCTACGAACAGCGCGAGGAAATCATCATGGATATCCCGAACACCTCCCGCCTGCTCGTCAAGGAAGGCGCGCATGTGGAAGCCGGCATGCCGTTAACCGAAGGTTCGCTCAACCCGCACCGCATCCTCAAGATCCAGGGACGCGACGCCTGCCAGATGTATCTGATGACCGAAGTGCAGAAAGTGTACCGCTCGCAGGGTCAGAACATCCACGACAAGCACTTCGAAGTCATCATCCGCAAGATGCTGAGCAAGGTGCAGGTCACACGCCCCGGCGATACCAAGTACCTGCCCGGTGATGTGGTGGACCGCCTCGAGATCCGTAAAATGAACGAGCAGTTGGTCGCCGACGGAAAATCGCCCGCACGGTTCAGCGAAGTATTGCTCGGCGTGACGAAGGCATCCCTCAGCACCGACTCCTTCCTCTCTGCCTCGTCCTTCCAGCACACCATCAAAGTGCTGGCGGGCGCAGCCATCGGCTCCACCACCGACCCGCTTTACGGGCTCAAGGAGAACGTCATCATCGGCAAGCTCATCCCTGCCGGAACAGGTTTCATCCACGGACGCTTCACCCAGCCGGATGCAGGCTCGGCGCAGGAAGAGTTACCCGACACCACCGTGGGTGACTAACCAAGTCGAACAAAACGCCTCGAACGAAAGTTCGGGGCGTTTTTTGTTTTGTATACCCAGCGCGGTCACAAATTGCGCTTTTTTAAGAAGAGAGGTAGCGCAATTTGTGACCGTGGGCATTATATAATTGATATCGATGTCGAAAACATCCCAGAAACCAGAGGAAAAATCCCACCTGCTTCATTCTCGTTCCAACAAGCGGATGGGACAGCCTACACGCGGAAAGACCGCCTCGAACCGACTGCGGCGCGTGGATAACTTTATCCTGCTCTACGAGCCATCGCTTCTCACCCGGACCGATGGCTTGTTTGCCGAGTCCCTGTTCGTTGACCTCGGCTATGGCTTTGACCCGCGCACCACGCTCGAAAGCGCCACACGCTTTCGAAAGGTGAATCCAAATCTCAAGATCCTCGGCGTGGAGATCGATAAGGAACGTGTCGAAGCGGCGCAGCCCTACGCAGACGGGAAGACGTTCTTCCGTCTCGGCGGGTTCAACCTCCCGCTGCAGAGTCGGGAACGGGTCCGGTTGATGCGCGTTTTTAATGTCCTGCGGCAATATGAAGAGGAAGATTTCATCCCCGCCTACGAACGCCTTGCAGAATATGTCCTGCCGGGCGGGTTGATGATCGAGGGCACATCCACGCCATTCGGTCAGATTTGGGCGGCGAACCTGGCCCGGAGACTGGGAGAAGCCTCATGGAAGATGGAGGCGTTGGTGTTGAGTACCAACTTTCGGCTGGGATTTGATGTGGAGGAGTTTCAGACCATCCTGCCGAAGAATTACATCCACCGCATGGTGCCGGGCGAAGCGATCCACGATTTTTTTGATGCCTGGAGGCGCTCCGCTGCGGAGACGTCGTCGGCGAAAACCTTCGGGTTGAAACAATGGTTCGCCGCATCTGCCGAGGCGCTGGCAAAAAAGGGCTTCAAGATCGACTTGCATAAAAAATGGCTGGGGAAGGGCTGGCTGATCTGGTATTTGTCGTGATTTTCTAAACGTCAAATTGTGGGTATACTTCATTCATCCAAGGAATGATTATGTTGCGTATTGGCAAGTTCAAGTTATCGACGTTCGTGCTTTTGCTCGCAAGCCTGGCGTGTGCCGTGCCGGGGCTGCCTGTTGCCGACCCGAATGCTGTCAGCACGGCTGCGGCGGAGACGGTCATCGCCGGTTTGACGCAGGACGCTGCTGAGGTGTTTTTTACGCCCACCAAAGCGCCCACCCTGACGCCCACTCCCACACCAACGTTGATCCGCTTTACCCAACTTCCCAATACAGAGACACCAACGCTTGATCCGCTCTCCGTTGCCAGCAGTACGCCAACCCTGGAACCGGCTGTCACGGCAACATTGGAGGAAGTCATCATCACGGTTTCGAGACCGACCAACTGCCGTATCGGTCCGGGCAGGGATTATGAGATTGCCGGGACTTTACTCGTCGATGAAGAGGCGAAGGTGCTTGGGCGTGACCCAAGCGGAGATTATTGGTACATTCCCAACCCAGACCCCGGCGTGGATTTCTGCTGGGTGTGGGGCGAATATGCCACCCTGACAGGCTCGTACCTGCTCGTGCCCATGTTCACGCCGCCTCCAACCGCGACCGTTACTGCCACATCCGTGCCGAGACTGAATTTCAAACTCAAGGGCGGGGGGATGGAATCATGCAGCGGAGCATGGTGGGTAAAGATCCAGGTCAGCAATTTCAGTGAATATTCGTTCAAATCGGTGAAGATCGAGATGAACGACGAAACCCAAAACGTATTCCGTGTGACATCCAGCAATGGGTTTGCCAGCCGTAAAGGCTGCGGAGAGTACACCCTTGCCGACGAGATCCCGCCAGAGGGGGTCTTCATCATCGACGGAGCGAAGTTCGATTACAACATCCGCGGACATGTGCTGCGGACGAGCGTCACCATGTGTACAGAAACCGGACTTAAAGGAATCTGTACCACGATAAAGGGAGTCTTTAACCCGTAGGAAGTTTCCTTTTACGAATCAAAAGGAAGGGGAGCAGCATCAGCGGGATGGAGACCAGCACGCCGATCAACCCGCCGATGCCGAACACACCGCCGATCGATGCGATGGCGAATTCGCGATTGTCGATGATATCGGTGGAACCATCGGGGAAGTAACAGGTGATCTCCACGGTATGACCGCGCGTACCGGAGGGACTGGTCGTTGTGGGTGTGGACGCACCTTTCTGCAAGTCAGTGCTTTCCGCGCCAGGGCAATACAATGCGACGGCGATCTGTTCGGTCAGGTTGGGGATGACGAAGAGAGTCGGTCCCACCATGAAGGTGGTGACAAACAGGATTCCGCTTGAGAGAATACAAAGCAGCACCCAGGCAATAACGCGCGCGATCCAAACTTCCTTTGACGTGTTCAGTTTCATGATTCACCTCTAATTGTTTTTCATTCTATGACTTGCATGATATAAAACCAATCACCCAAAGGTGCGAGGGGCACTTGACGCATCCTCTCTTTGCTCGTAAGATAAGCCCCGCGATAGAACAAATTTTCCCTTACCCAACATGGGTTGAAGGTTTGGAGCGAACATGGAACTAGGTATCGTACGAAAAATTGACATTGACCAGGAAATGCAGCAGGCATATCTCGATTACGCCATGTCTGTGATCGTGGCGCGCGCGCTGCCCGACGCCCGCGACGGACTCAAACCCGTTCAGCGGCGCATCCTGTACGCGATGTACGACATGGGTTTGCGCGCAGACTCGGCGTACAAAAAATCCGCGCGTATCGTCGGCGAAGTGCTGGGTAAATATCACCCGCACGGCGACTCGGCTGTGTACGAAGCCATGGCTCGCATGGCGCAGGATTTCTCGCTGCGCACGCTGCTGGTGGATGGTCAGGGGAACTTCGGCTCGGTGGACGGCGACCCGCCTGCCGCCATGCGTTATACCGAGGCACGTCTTACCAATGCCGCGCTCGACATTCTTTTCGATCTTAATAAAAACACGGTTGACTTCACGCCCAACTTCGACGATACGCTTGAAGAACCCGGCGTACTGCCTGCTGCGATCCCCAACCTGCTGGTCAATGGTGCGACCGGTATCGCCGTCGGTATGGCGACTTCCATTCCACCGCACAATCTCAGCGAAGTGGTGGATGCACTGGTCTTCATGCTGGATAAATGGGAAAAACTCGACGACATCGACGTCGAGCAGTTGATGAAGTTCGTGCAAGGACCGGACTTCCCGACCGGGGGTCTCATCATTGAAGAAAAGGGCGATGAAGGCATTGAGTCGGCATATGGCTCGGGGCGTGGAAAGGTCACAGTGCAGGCAAAGGCTCACGTCGAAGAGATGGAACGCGGCAAGAATCGCATCATCATTTCCGAACTGCCCTACATGGTCAACAAATCCAGTTTGATCGAGCGCATCGCCGAACTGGCGCGCGACGGTCATCTGGAAGGTCTCTCCGACCTGCGCGACGAATCAGACCGGCAGGGAATGCGCATCGTGCTTGAACTGACGAAGAACGCCGACCCGAATTTCGTGCTGCGCGATCTATACAAGCGCACGCCAATGCAGACCACTTTCAGCATCAACCTGCTGGCATTGGTGGACGGCGAACCGCGCACTTTAACTCTCAAACAGGCACTCCGCGTCTATTTGGAGCACCGACTCACAGTCATAAAAAGACGCGCGGAATTCGATCTGGAAAAAGCCAGAGCGCGCGCGCACATCCTCGAAGGTTATCTGACCGCGTTGAAGAACCTGGATGAGATCATCGAACTGATCCGCTCCGCTTCAGACGTGGATGCGGCTCGTGCCAAACTGATGAAGCGCTACAAGCTGACGGAGATTCAAGCCAACGCCATTTTGGACATGCAGCTGCGCCGCCTGGCTGCTCTCGAACGCAAGAAGATCGAAACCGAATATAAGGAAGTGACTGCGCTTATCAAGGAATTGACCACACTGTTGAAGTCACCCAAGCTGATGCGCGGCGTGGTCTCGGAGGAATTGCAGAAGGTGAAAGCCGCCTATGGTGATCGGCGCCGCACGCAGATCGTGAGCGTGAAGGAAGGCGCGAAGGGCGTGAAGGCGCTCACCACCAACGACCTGCTGCCGCAACAAACCGTGTGGATCGGCGTGACCGATGACGGATTGGTCTCGCGCACACATGATGACAAGCAGCCGCGTCACTCCGGGAACGATGCGCCGCGATTTTTGGTCAAGGCATCCACCACCGACACGGTCTATTTTGTGAGCAAACTCGGCAAGGCTGCCGCCGTGGCAGCGCATTTGATCCCCGAAGCGAACAAGTTGAGTCAGGGCGTGCCATGGCATCGCGTCTCGCCGTTGAGCGATACAGACGCACTCGCCGCTGTTTTCGCATTACCTGCCAACAAATCGTCATTGGGCGAAGAGACCTGTGTCATCACTGTCACACGCTTCGGCATGCTCAAGAAAAGTCTCGTGACCGAACTGCCCGGTCCTTCGTCGCAGACCTTTGTACTTGCACGCGTCAACGAGGGCGACCGCCTCGGCTGGGTCGGTTTGACCGATGGCAAGAAGGAAGTTTTGCTCGTCACAGCGGGCGGAATGGCGATACGCTTCAAGGAAGACGATGTGCGCCCGATGGGTCTCGTTGCGGCGGGGGTGAATGGCATGAAACTCGATGACAAGGACGAAGTCGTCGGCGCGGAAATTTTGCCTGCCGAAGGCGAGATCTTCCTGTTGACCAATGACGGCAAAGCCAAACGCGTAGACCAGAAAGACTTCCCGGTTCAAGGTCGCTATGGCAAGGGTGTGGTGGCGTGGGACCTGCCCGGCAAGACGACTCTCGCCGCCGTCGCCAGCGGAAAACCGAACTACATGGCAACCATCCATATGAGCAAGGGCGCGCCCAAATCCACACGGCTGGATGCGGCAGCCGTCCGCAAACGCGCGTCGGCAAAAGGCGATCTCATCGCAGAAGTGAAACCCGGTGAGATGATCACCTCCATCAACGTAGGCTGGACGGTGGAGCGGTTCGTCAAGGTGGCGGAAGAGAAGCCGGTGAAGAAGAAAGTGGATAGTGGAAAGAAGGCTGCCAAACCTGCCGCAAAGGCAAAGCCTGCGCCAAAGAAGAAGGCTTCGAAGCCAGTGAAGAAGTCACCTGCGAAGAAGAAAAAGAAATAAAACAAAAGACCTCTAATATTCAAAACTTAGAGGTCTTTTGTTAAAGTGCGTAGTGGAAGTTATCAAAAAATTTTCATGGTCCGCAATAAATGGTTGGCGGACATTCTGTTTTCTCCGGCACAGGTTGTTCTTGTTCTTCCCCATTCTTAGGTTTGAGAGTCTTGGTTGGGATAAAAGGCTTTTTGGTCGGCGTTTCAGTTGGCGTTAAAGTTGGGGTGAAGGTTTCTTCCGGCTTCTGACCAGCGCCAGAAACACAGCGTGGCAGGCTTAAAGTCGCTATATATGTGGCTTGCACAACATTTGAACGGTCATAGGCGCGAAAGAGCACTTGCACTTCCTTGAAATTATCCCCTAATGGATAGTACATTACATCTGCCGGGTCTGAGCCAGGAATCGAAATCCCTTTAAACGCTGTCCAAATATTTGTTGGATATTGCAAATCCAATGGAATTTCACCATCACTGTAATAGTCGCTTGAAAAATCGCCAGTGTAACTGATCTCCGCTGTAACGCCCTCAACCGGTCTAATCAAGTCGGTCCGGTAGGTTTGTGCGTAAAGCCCAAGCAATAAACCACCCCCAAACCCACTACCGATTCGATCAGACTCAAACGGGAAGCAACGATCGCCGTTTAGGGTAATCACACCTTGAACTGCAATGCGGGTATTGTCATCACCCGAATCAGGCAGAATGGTGGGAATGCATAGCGCGCCAGATCCGGAATACCCTTCATAGTTATAGAATTGTGAAGCATTCTCGCGATTTAGATTTGTTATGCAAACCGTCACTGGCGGCGATTCGATCTGGGACCCATCTTGAAAATTGGCGACCGCGACAAAGGTTAAAAGTCCTGCCCATTGATCACCATCCGGCTCCAAGGTGATGTTTGGCGCCGTTACGATTTGATCGGTAGCAGGACTAACCGGAAAAGGACCATAGGTTGCATCACCACCTTCTACTCCATCGGCGTAGGTCTGCTTGATCTCCAATGAAACAACCCTGCCTCTGAGGGAAAAGATGCGGACATTGAAATTGATAGGAGCAAATGGCAAAATGGCGCTGTCTTGAGGCGAAACAATACTCACGAATTGGGTTGGCGCTGTAAAAGCCGGTGAATTGGAAGGCAGATTACAAGAAGTAATAATGAAAAGGTTTAGAACAATGCAAATAAACTTCTTCATGTTTCATCCTGTTTCTGAATATTCCCAACCAGATCCAATTCCGGCGCGATCTTTCTCATCGCCAGGATCACATTGTCAACATGCTCCCAAACATCGATGCCGAATTCCTTGGCGGCATGTTCCATTTCCTCGCGGTTCGTTCCGGCGGCAAACGCCTTGTCCTTCCACTTTTTCTTGACGGATTTGGCTTCGAGGTCGTACAGCGAGTGTGAGGGACGAACCAATGCCACGGCGGTGATGAGTCCGGTCACTTCGTCGCAGGCGCAGATGGCTTTCCGGCGCAAGGTATCGCGCGGCAGACCCAAATGGTCGGCGTGACTCAAAATATCCTGCACGATGTCCTCGGGCACGCCGCGCTCACGCAGAATCGGCGCGCCAGCCTGTGGATGTTGGTCGAGCGTGGGATGAATCTCCCAATCGAAATCGTGCAGCAGACCGATCAAGCCCCAGGCTTCCACGTCCTCGCCAAATTTTTCGGCGTAGAAACGCATCGCAGCTTCGACGGAAAGCATGTGGCGCACAAGGCTTTCGCTTTTCACAAATTCACGCACAAGGGACAGGGCTTCTTCACGGTTCATTTTGTTTTCCTATTGTTTTTTACCACAGAGAGCACAGAGGTCACGGAGAAAACCGTTGACTTCCCTGTGCTCTCCGTGATGGGATCATTCTATCGGCTCCGGTTCGCCCAGCACGGGCAGCGGCTTGGCGTACAGCACATCCCACGCGGCTTGGAAGATGGCAAACGTCTCGCGGAAATTCCACCACGCGCGTGAACGCTTCAAAAAATAACGGTTGTTCGCTTCCACGCCAACCGAGTCGACACCGAACCAATTGCACAGGAACAACGACCGCTCCATGTGAAAATCCTGCGTGACCAAAATGGCAGAGTCCACGCCGAAGATGTGTTTGGCGCGGTAGCAGGTATCGTACGTGCGCCTGCCCGCGTAATCGAGCACAATATCTTCATCCGGCACGCCGCGGTCGAGCGCATACTGCCTGCCGGCTTCGGGTTCGTTGTAGCTGATCTCGCGGTTATCGCCGCTGATCAGAATCTTCTGCGCCTTCCCGCCCAGGTACAAATTCACCGCCGTTTGCACGCGGTCGCTCAAGACCGGTCCCGCCGAGCCGTCGCGCAGCAACCCTGCGCCAAAGACGATCACAACCCGTTCAGATCGCACATCCTGCACGGTGAACGTGCGTGGAGCGGCATACAGTCCCATGACAAACCTTGGAAGGATCAACCCGGCAGCGACCAATGAACCCAAAACAAGCGCAATGCGCCACAAAAAACGAAGTACTTTTTTTAACATCCCGTCTATTCTATCAAACTCAGCACATCCAACCCCGAAGCATTAACATGGGCAATGAACGCATCGTACGCCGAATCTTCCACCGGTTGGAACTCATCAAAACCGTACACCGTCTGCATCGCAGATTTTCCCTCGGGCGTCAGCATCAGGTCGATGAACGCACGCTGGAGGACGCGCCGCATTTCAAACGGCAACGAAGACGCCATCGCGATGGTCTCATATGGGATGATCGCCGGGATGCGCCAGACCACCACCACGCGATCCATCACATCGGGATAATCCGCTTCGAGGATGGGGGAGGTACGCGCGTCGATGAAGGTCGCACCGAAATCGCAGATGTCATCGGCATAGACGGCGCGCACCACGTTGGGCTGTCCATCCAAAAACGCGCCGCTTCTCGGCTGGACCTGAGATTGTCTCAGCAACCCCAGGGGCACCACATACCCCGACGGCGAGACTTCGTCGCTCCAGCAGGCTTTCTTTTCCTGGAATTGCTTCAAGGCAGTGGCGGCATCTACCGTGTTTTCACCCCGGGCGGGGTCGTAGTATGCGGTGAAATCGTTGTTGCGGTTGATGATGATCTGCGCACCGTAAAAGGTCTGTCCTTCACGCACACGAGCCAGCAAAGCAGTGACAGAGTTATCTCCCCGCGCGAGCACAAAACCATACGGTGAGAGCGAGGCAATGTGGGCATTGCCGTTCGCAAACGCTTCGACCAGCAGCGCCTCAGAGCCGGGAATCACCGTCACTACGCGATACCCCGTCCGCGATTCGAGAAAGGCGGCAATGACCTCTCCCGCCGCAATGACTTCCTCGCTGGGTCGCGGGGAGGGATTCAGGGCGAGGATCAAAGGATTCTGGTCGGTTCCCGGCTGCGGCGTGGCAAGAGGCGGTTGCGTGGGAGTCGAGGTAGGCTCCAGTGTTGGGGTCGCTGTGGGAGTCCCCACCGTCAAACTGACAGGGAAGGAGCAACTTAACAAAAAGACAAGAAGGGCGGGCAGCAGGACTTTTTTCATCTTTCAGGATTGTTTGTTCGCAATCATAATGACCTTGCTATAATAAGACAAGTTTTTGGAAAGGATAAAAATGAAGAATACCTTTAGCACAGTCATGTCTGTTCTGATCCTGGTGGTTCTGGCAGCCGGTGTGTACTTTATCGTTGAAACCGTGCGCGAAACGGCGGCGGCGGCTTCGGAGCCGTTCGACCAGGTCAATGAGGCGAATTACTCCCTGCAAACGCAGGTGGCGCAACTGATGAACCCCACGCCGACCATCATCCCCGACCCGGTCACCTACATCAACGAGATCCGGGCGCTGGCGCGGCTGGAAACCATTCAGTATAGCATCTCTCAGGTGGTTACCTCGGAGATCAATCAGGACAGCGCCATCTTTGCCTTTGCATTCGGCACCAAGATCCTCGTGCAGATCCACGGTTCGGTGATCGCAGGCATCGACATGGAGAAACTCCAACCGGGCGACATGCGCTTTCAAGACGGGGTCTTGTATGTGAACCTGCCGCCTGCCGAGATCCTGGCGGTTACGCTGGACGAAGACCAGACGGAAGTCTACACCATTCAGGAAGGTATTTTCGTGGATGTGGACCCCAACCTGGTGCTGGATGTGCTCAGCGTGGGCAAGGATAAGATCGTCAGCGTGGCGATCGAGGATGGCATTCTGCTGCAAGCGGAGAGGAATGCCGAGGCATACCTGTTGAAATTCTTTAACGCGCTGGGGTACAGGTCGGTCATCTTCCCACAAGAGTAAAATTCCCCGCGTCCCGCAGATCTCCCCGACCTGCGGGACGCTTTCGTTTAAGGCGTGCAGCTGACCGGGAATGAGATCTGCTGCGTGAGTTCGTTCGGGGTCAGCACATGGAGTTTCACCCAGTATTCATTCGGCGCGTTGACCTGATAGAACTCGTTGATGGCTTGCGTACCCGCCTGTTCATAGATCAACGTGCCAACGTCCGACACAGCCCCCGTGCTGGCTTCCCATTTCCAGGTGAGCAGGGTGGGTCCATTGGTGGTGACCAACGCTTCGAAGAAGACCGTCTGCGGGAACTGGCTGCAATTGACCACAATGCGGTTGGGCTCCACGCGCAAATCCACATTGGTGACGGTCACGAACGGAGGCGGGAGAACGGGCAGGTCTTCCACGCCGTCATCTTCATCCACCACCTCGGCGGAAACCCAGCAAAGACCGTTCGGGTTGCCGGGGTCTTTCACATACCACCACGAATCCGTTTCGTTGCGACCCACCGCCCGCAGAGACTTTCCCTGCGGAATCTCGCTGACCAGCTGATAGACCGTGCCCGGACCAAAACGGCAATTGACCAATTCCGCAGTCACCCGCATCGACACTTCCACGGGGCGGGGGGTGGGGCTGGCAGCAGGTGCAACACTGGGCACGGGCAGGTTGGTGGGTGGCAGGGTGGGGAATGGGGTGGGCTCAGGCGGAGTTCCCCCGCATGCCAGCAAACCAAACAGGACAAGTCCTGCAAGCAGGACATGGCGTATCATAATTCCTCCTTTTCGACTATCAATAAAAAAACGCTTCAACTCTCCATCGGCGTTGGAGATAAAAGGCGACCCTGTCGGGTCGCCCTGACCTTCTACTTTACTGTAACAATAAAAGTGGCTGTTTGTTCCGGTTCTTCCCGGCTGCTGGAGGGGGAATAGTACCCAAGAGTGATGCGCGTCTCCCCCGGAGCAACAGCACGAAACGTCCAAACATCCACCCCGCCGGAGCCGGGCGCAACCGGTTCGCCCGCATCGTACTCTTTTGAAACGAATTGCACGAGGTTTGTGTCGAGATCCTCGACCAGATCCCATTCATAGCCTGTGGAGGGATTCGCATCCAGGATGATGAAGAACTCGCTTCCCACCCTTGCGTCGATGGGCTGGGTGGTGTTCGAAGCCGGAGGCACAGGGAGACTTTCGTTCTGCGGCTGGGGCGGTTGAGGCTCGCCGCACGCTGCAAGGAACAGGGCGAGAAGTAGAAGCACTGGCAGAAGTTTTTTCATGGGAGTCCTCCTTGAATTTGGAAATTGGTCTTCAACAAGCATACGGAAGTATCGTCCGCTTCGCTCCGGACCCGAAACCCACCGCCGTCTCCTCGGGGCTGTCCTTCACGACGGCAAGGTCAACACGAATCCTTTGCTGTTGAATCAAGTGTATCAAAAAGTCATGAATTTCGTCGCCGCAATTCCGCACAGATTACCTGACAACAATCTCGAAGACAACGGTCTGATCCGGCTCGCCGCCCACCCCGGGGGGATAACTTCCCAATGTGATTTGAGTCTCCCCGGCAGAAACAGCGCTGAACGTCCACACCTCCACGCCGCCGGAGCCGGGCATGACGGGCTGGTCGGCGGTGTAATCACGTGAGTTAAATAGGACAACGTTCTCGTTCAACATACCGACGATCTCCCAGTGATAGCCGGTGCTGGGGTTGGATGGGATGACGATCTCGAAGACTTCACCTCGCTTAACCTCAATGGGGTTGGCAGGGTCAGTAACCGCCACTTCAGATGCGGGCTCCACTTCTGGTTTCAATGAAGAGCAGGCAGACGCTAACAACAGAATCGACAGCATGACAAACAGCTTTTTCATGGCATTCTCCATTTGTTGGTCGGACGTACCCGGCATGAAAATTGTACCGCCAGAGATTGAAAAACAAAAAGTGACAGCCGCCGGCGGCTGTCACTTTTTGTAGTCCTGCATGTTCCACCGATCAGGCAGCGATCAACCCTGCAAGAACGAGCACACACACCGCAACCATCGCCAGACTCAGAGTAATCAAAAGGAATCGGACAAACCCTTCGCGACCTGCCGAGGCTTGGTGTCCCTGTCCGGCAATGACCATCATCGAACCCGCGCCCCAGATCGCAGCGAGCAGCACTGCAAGCCAGTTTGCAAATGTTCCGAAAATGGCGAGCCAGAACGTGATCGTCAGCAAGGTGTCGGATAAATTCAGTCTTTGCCACAAGAGCCCGAGCGCCACAAGGAAAATACCGTTCATGACTCCCTCCAGGTGCCCGGAGAGACCCATGCGCGGACTCTTCAATTTGGGGATGACGAATCCCGTCATCAAACCGAGCAGGAAGAGACCAATTCCAAGTTGAAGCAATAAAGCATCCATTTCATCATCTCCTTAATACAGTATCAGTAAATCTTTGAAGGCGTTTTCCACCAACGCCTTATCTCCAGCGATTCGCGCACGTTTCATGCCTTCTTCGTATGAGAAGCGCCCCGAGACGAAAATATTGAAGTCAAGCGCATCCATTTCCATTTCGGCGGCAGGTTCGCCCTTGCCGATCTTCCATGTGCCGCCCGAAATGCCGGTGAGCAAAAGGATGATCCCGCGACCATCGAGTCGTTTGTTCAATTTCTTCGCCAGATCCCGCACCACCAATTCGACAATGCGCCCGTCGTGTTCGCGCGTTTGCTCGAAGGGCAGGTTCGCGGCGCGGCAGATGTCGAGACGGTGCATCCACGTATCGCGGCTGTGCGTGACCCACATCAAATATCGCAGCGACATGAAACCGCCGATGGGATGCGGAGCATGGATCCATTTGACAGCATGAAAGCGATATGCCCAGTTATGGATGGCTTGAGGACCCGTCCGCTTCAATTCATCGATGAGCTCGGCAGGCGTCATCTTTTTCCGTTCGCCGACCTGCAACGCGTTGATCGCGTCTTCGGGCAGTTGACCTCGTTTGGGAAGTTTTGCATATTGCCGCATCATTTCCGTGTAACCAACTCCGCTAAGGTAGCCGCCTGCCTGATGCGCCACCACATCATGCACGTCCCATTCCGTACAAGCCGTCGGCTTGGACCAGTCGTCTGGGGCGAGTCGCTCGAGCACGCGGATGAGGCGGTCGAACGAGGTTTGCATCAGCGCATGGGCTTCATCCGCATTTGTGTAGGGGATGCGCTCCGCGATGGCGATCGTTGAAGGGGAAATGGCAGCGTTCATTTGTCTTCTCCTTTTCCAAACAGGCTCGCTTCAAGCATGGACCTCGCGGCTGGGATCAACGACCCGAACCTTCCCTGCCCGACAGGGAGATGCGGCTCGTTTGCGAGGTGCATGGCGGTCAGCCCATGTGAGACGGCGATGACGAGGTTGATGACCTGCTCACTCGTCAGGCTGGTATTGAGCTCGTGCATGAATTGCTCCACGCGTCCGCGTGAGTAGCTGAGGATGCCAAAGCTGACCGCAAGGCTTTCCGGCGAAGGGACAAAGCCCGGGACGGGACGCTCAAAGCAGAGTTGGTAGAGTTCGGGGTTGTCGAGCGCGAAGGTCATATAGCCTTCGATGATGCGGTTCATTTCATCTCGAAAACCCGTTGATTCCCGCGCCGCTTTTTCGACGATTTGCCCCCACAGATTGAACCCGAGGCGGAAGAGGGTGTCGTAAATTTCCATCTTGCCGGAAAAGTAGTTGTAGAGCGACGGGGCGCGCATGTCCATGCGGCGGGCAAGTTCCTGCATCGAGAGGGCTGCCACGCCTTCTTCGCGCATGATGGCGCGGGCGGCTTCGAGAATGGCTTGCTTGGCGGCTTCGCGGTTGCGTTGTACGCGGGGGGAAGTGGGTTTGATTTTCTTCATAATACTAATATTGTTAGTTTTAACTAATTATATTAGTTTTTCTAGGTTTGTCAAGGGGAATCAAGAATGGCGGACTGCTGTCCGCCATCTGAAATTATCTGTTCGTTTTTTATCCGATGCTGATGGAGGTCTTTGCCGGTGTTTGCCCAGTCAATGCCACGCAGGTTCGATTACGCCCCTGCTGTTTGGCTTGGTAGAGTGCATGGTCCGCCCGTTCCAGCAGCATATCCACCGAGCCGACCTCATGAGACGCGGGAATTCCGGCTATCCCAATGCTAAGCTTAAGGAACAAGTCCACGCCGATGTTTGGGACGGGGTTTTCAGCCAAATGGGTCCGCAGACGTTCCGCCGTCTGAAGCGCCTGCTCCACATCCGTTTGAGGCAGGAAGATCACGAATTCGTCACCGCCGAACCGCGCAGCAACATCCGAAGCGCGTGTGATGGTGCGAATGCTGTTCGCGAGGTGCTGCAGCGCCAGGTCGCCTTTCATGTGACCGTAGGTATCGTTGGTCGTTTTGAAGTGATCGAGATCCAGAAGCATCAATGAGGCGGGATGCCCGTAACGCACAGCCTCCGCCAGAATCGCGTTCACAATGGCAAAGAAATGACGCCGATTGTAAAGACCGGTGAGCGGATCGGTGGAGATCAACCTTTGTGTGACCTGTTCCGCGATTTTGCGTTCGGAAATATCGCGCAGCAGACCGATGATCTGGTTATTGGAGAGAAGTCTTCCCGTGATCTCAACGGGTATCCGCGAGCCGTCTTTGCGAAGGAATACGCTTTCGACGGTAACGATTTTCTCCTGCGGGAGGCGCGCAAGTTCCTTTTGGATGTTGTCAATCTCATCGGCAGGATGGAGATTCATCACAGGCAATCCGCACAGTTCATCATGTGTGTAGCCCAGGATCTCGCAGCCGCGCGGGTTGGTTTCGAGTATGCATCCCTGCTCATCGATGAGGAAAATCCCATCGCCTGCCTGCATAAAAATGGTCTGGAAAAATTCCTCTGAAAGGATGTTCTCTGTTCGTGATCTGTTCTGGGGTGTGCTCATTCATGTCCCGGAAGGATAGTGTAGTGTTTTATGATACCAGTATTTTTCAGGACGGATATTTTCAAAAACGAAATTTCCCCTACATAACTCCGATATAAACAAAAAAGGGCGGATGTGAGATCCGCCCCAAAAATGCTGTACGCCTTAGGTACCTTGCCGTCGTTTGTTTTAGGCTGCGCTTCTGCGGACGTGCTTACCTGAAAGAAAACCCTGTTTATGCCGCATTCGATGCGAAGCGAAACTCTGCTGTTTTGATCGGCACCCCCCCTGCAGAAAATTGCAGGCATTCGACCTCACTATCTTTGGGCAAAATAAACACCAGCCAGCCTCGCAGGCGCATTCCGGGGTTAAGCATGCGCGTTCTACCAATGTATATCTTCCCAGTGTATAGCTTTGGGTGCAGATAATCCATGGTGGCTTCGAATGTGTAGCCCGCCTTGTCGAAAACGATCCATTGATCGTGACGGATCTTCATGGCGGATTCGGTCCGATTCACGTATTCCACTTCGGCGCATAGAACATGCTCTTTTTCAATGACCTCGTCGGAGAAACTGTGAAGATAGACATCTACATCGGCTACCTTGAGCCATTGACCTGATCGATTGGAATAGGTTACAGAAGGGGAAATCTTCTGACGTTGCGAATCATCCAATTCGGCGATGGGTTTATCAAGCAAGTATTGATTGCCGCAATGAACACAAGCAACCTTCTTGCTTTCGCCCGAAGATTGCAGGCTTGCGCCGCAGGTGGGACAGGTAAGAGAGAATAGGTTGGTCATGGTTAATTATTGCAGGGGCGACGCGTGCGTCGCCCTGCGAAAGATTATCGTTTCAACGTTCTGTATTTGACCCGATGCGGGGTGAGGTCTTTGCCGAACTTCTCCTGCATCATGGTTTCGTAATCGGACCAGTTGCCGATGTACATCTTGGCAACCGAATCGCCTTCATACACAACGATGTGGGTGCAGATGCGGTCGAGGAACCAGCGGTCGTGGCTGACGACGAGGGCGACGCCTGCAAATTCTTCGATGGCTTCTTCGAGGGCGCGCAGGGTGTTGACGTCGAGGTCGTTGGTGGGTTCGTCGAGCAGGATGACGTTGGCGCCTTCGGTCAGGGTCTTGGCGAGATGCACGCGGTTGCGTTCACCGCCTGAGAGGATGCCGACCTTCTTTTGCTGGTCGGAGCCTTGGAAGTTGAACGAGGCGCAGTAGGCGCGTGAGTTGACCTTGCGCTTGCCGAGTTCGAGGAAGTCGGCGCCTTGCGAAATTTCTTCGTAGACGGTCTTCTCGGGGTCGAGGGTGCGGTTCTGGTCCACGTACGAGAGTTTGACGGTCTCGCCGATCTTGACTGTGCCGCTGTCGGGTTTTTCCTGTCCTGTGATCATCTTGAGCAGGGTGGTCTTGCCTGCGCCGTTGGGACCCACTATCCCGATGATAGAGCCTGGGGGAACAGAAGCAGAAAACTCGTCAAGAATGAGGCGGTCGCCGTAGGATTTGGTCACCTTGTCAAATTCAAAAACAACGTCACCGAGGCGAGGACCAGGCGGGATGTAAATTTCCAGTTCTGCGCGGCGCGCTTCGGCTTCTTGATTGAGCAATTTTTCGTAGGCGCTGACGCGGGCTTGTCCTTTGGATTGACGCGCCTTGGGCGACATGCGAATCCATTCGAGTTCGCGCTGGAGGGTCTGCTGACGTTTCGATTCGGCTTTCTCTTCGAGGCGGATGCGCTCCTGCTTTTGTTCGAGCCAGGAGGAGTAGTTGCCTTTGTAGGGGATGCCGTAGCCGCGGTCGAGTTCGAGGATCCAGCCTGCCACGTTGTCGAGGAAGTAGCGGTCGTGGGTGACGGCGATGACGGTGCCTTTGTAGTCGCGCAGGTGATGTTCGAGCCACGCCACGGACTCGGCGTCGAGGTGGTTGGTGGGTTCGTCGAGCAGGAGAATGTCGGGTTCGGTGAGCAGGAGTCGGGTAAGGGCGACGCGGCGCTTTTCTCCACCAGAGCAGACGTTGATGGGCGTATCCGACGGCGGGCAGCGCAGGGCGTCCATGGCGAGTTCAAGGCGGCTTTCGAGGTTCCAGGCGTCGTGCTTGTCGAGCTGTTCCTGCAGTTTGGCTTGCTCGGCGACGAGGGCGTCGAAGTCGGCGTCGGGTTCGGCGAACTTGGCGTTGACCTCATCGAAGCGCGCCAGCATTTCGACGATGGGCTGCACCGCTTCTTTGACGACTTCCATCACGGTCTTGCTTTCGTCGAGTTTGGGTTCCTGCTCGAGCAAGCCGACGGTGTAGCCTTTGGATTGGGAGATCTCGCCGATGTAGTCTTTATCAACGCCTGCCATGATGCGCAGCAGGGTGGATTTGCCCGCGCCGTTGAGACCGAGCACGCCGATCTTTGCGCCGAGGTAGAAGCCGAGCGAGATGTCGCGCAGAATTTGCTTATTGGGCGGGACGATGCGTCCCACTTTGTTCATGGAGTAGATGACTTGTGTGGTTTCGTTTGCCATTGGGGTTCCGATAGTAGATAAATAGAGATTGGATAATTCGATATTCGAGGGTCGAAATCGGGCGTATTGTATCAGATGAAGGGATGGGTGGATGGTTAATGGAGAATGGGGGCTTGTTGGAGCCTGATTGGAGCTACTGTGGAGATACTGTGGAGCTACGTTGGGTGGTTTTGGGGCGAAAAAAGGCGGTTTGGCGGCTCGGAAATGGATTGGTTTGGCTGGCTTGGGGATGAAAAAATCCCCCGCATGTCCGAAGCGGGGGAGGTTGGTTCGGTTTCAATTACTGAATGCAATGCTTAACTAAAGTTTGAGAGAATTTAACTATCCTGCCAGCCGCTTCGAAATACGCTTAATAATTTCGGCAACGCCACTAATAGGATTTTTCAGTGTTTCGATGGTCACTTCAACAATATCTGGATTTATACGCATGAGATTACGAAATCTTCTAAACAGAAAACTCTCATCGGGAGATGACTGTTCTAAGGCTGTTTTTATTTCTTTTAATTCCTCTATGATATCAGCCTTTTCGTTATTATCGAGCACTTTTTGCTCATTGACAAGAGTATATATTGGCTCAAAAAGAGGGCTAAGATTTAGTAGGTGTTCTGTAGATTTGTCACTCCCAATCACTATATTTGAAGAAACATTACCGCCTATATTAATTGACACGTTACCAGCAACTACATTTCCATCGCCTTGTGCAATTTGTCCGCTTCCGTATATAGAGTCTTGTGTGGGGCTTTTTTTCTTAGGTCTCAGAGGCTTAATGCCATCTTTTTTTTCTAATTCCAGTTTTCTTTCAAGAAACATAATGTCAGCGTCTGGGATTCGCAAGACCTCTCTAAATACTCTGTGAACATGGAATAAGTTTGCATAAGGTAAAACCACTTTATTTCCCAAAAACTCGTAAAGAACTTCATCTTTATTAACTACACCCAGAAAACTAATTGAATAGAGGGTTTGAAACAAAACATCCAGAGGCTCAAAGAAGGCGGAACCATATTGCTTAATAATATCTTCCTTTATTGGAGTAAACAATTCGACAATGCGTTCTCTACTTATTTCATGGCTAGTGTTGGCATAGAACATACCTCTTAAAATATTCTCAAGAAATGGATACTGAACTGAATATTCAGAAATCAAATCTTCAGATTTCCAATTTGAATATTTTTTTATTGCACCCACTATATCAGCTTCATCAATTTTATCGGATTTGCCTCTGTCAAGTGCATTATCACGGCACATGTTACATAGTTGAATTAAGTCTCGAGGTCGCATTAAAGTATATTGAATTAGAAAATCAAAAGAGTCTCCATCATCAATAAGATCAGGAAAGACAGATGACCAAAGTGTTTCAACGTCGCCTCTTTTTCCAGTAGATTTATGAATTCGCAGAGAAATTAGCTTTTTTAGATTTTCAGTGCTCCAAACAATCATTTCAGTATGAGAACGATAATGATCAGAATTATGAAATCTAAGATAACTAAAAATATCGGAGCGTAAAAAGACAATAATCTTTATTTGTTGCAATGTGTCGTTTATTCCTTTTGCAGCTCTTAGCAATCCGACAATAAGATCTTGCCCTTCTTTACTTGAATCCCATAGATCATCAACTTGATCTACTAAAAAATAGATAGGGGCTTGCTTAAGTAAGTTTGATGCCTGTTGAAAATCTGACATAAACGTGTCGATGTCATCACTTAATGCACTCCCATCTGATGCTTCTTTTCCTACTTCTAGCGCCCCTTCTACTTTAAGTACACTAACTGCTACTTTATTGATACTACGAACAAACTTAAGCGCTTTATCTAATTGATTAGCTGAATTGTCATCATGTTTTACTAAAAAAGCTCGAACTTTCCGTAAAGCCATATCCCACTGCGTGTAATTATCACCATATTTTTTAGTTGCAATATGAACTAAATATCTTGCTGCTTCTATTAAGAAAACAAATTTCCACTTCTGAGTTGCTGCTTCTTCAATATTAAGACTTGCTTTTTCAATTAATATCGATTTAGCAATAGACATACTGCCTGGGGTTATGAGAGACACATCATATTGATTTTTTATTTGGTCAAAAAACATTAAACATGTGGCTGTTTTTCCTGCCCCTTTTCGCCCAAGAACGAGCCATTTTTTAGTGTCTTTTAACCGTTCATAAAATGGAGTGGGTAGATAGAGATAACGCAAAGTTTCTTTTTCGCTTTCAGCGCTATCTTGACCAAAACTTAGCTTTTTAAGTGTAGACATATTTTTCTCCAATTTATAGCAAAAGGAGTTGATCCAATTTGGGCAGTTGGATTTTCTTCCTATATAAGCTTTTTGCCAAATCCTTTTAGATTCGAGGGTATATCTTGTGTGTCAGTTGCGATAATTATCTGTGGAGGTTCGTTGTTTTCATTGGCTAATTGTCCAAATAGGTTCAATACTTGCAAATATCTTTCTCTGCCCATTTTCTGTTGTTGGGGCTCATCAACGATAAGCAGCTTTGGATGCCCAGACTTCACCTTCGGTTCTCTTATTCCCATCGCCAAGAGAGCGTAATGGAATGCAATAACTGTGATAACCAAATCGTATCCAATCATTATTTTGTATGGCTGTCGATTTATTAGTGGCAAAAATGATTTTTCATCCCAATCTACAATTTCGACGGGTTGATCTAAGCTGACCTGGTTAAGGAATCTTCTAAAATGTGCCAAGAAAGAACTGTAGTAGTCAGTAGTTTTTCCTAATTTTTTACTCAATTCATCCAACTCACGCTTAACTTCTTCCAGTTCTCTTTGAACTTTAGGCAAATCGTATTCTTGATAGTGAAAAGCTAATTCCCGCTGCTGTTTTTCGTAATCTAATCTACTTAATTCTCGCTCGGCAGATACCCTTGCTGAAATGATTAGTCCTAAATGTTCAACGATTGGCGAAACATATTCTTTTGTTTCGCTTTGTAATTTTTTCTCCAACTCCTCTATTTGTGATGCGAGGGGTTTAATTTCCTTCTCAAGAACTCCTATGCGCTTTTCATGATCTATTATCAAAATATCTGTCTCTTTAATAGATTGTTTTACATCTCGCAGTGATTTCTCCCATGCTTCGCCATCATCATGTTCAATTAAACTTCTGCCGCAAAGAGTACATAAACCGTCTGCTTCTCTCTGGCGCATTTCGGGTGTTACATCTTGAGAGCACCTAGGACAAATCGTAAAAGAGAAAGTCGATATTACATAGTGCGATGAAGCATGGCGCTCCAATCTTTTTACTTCTTCTGAAAGAATGTTTTTGATATCTTGCTTTTCTCTTCTTTGATCTCGAAGATTTAGAAGCTCTCTTTGTTTGTCATCTAACTCTTTGCGCTTTTCAAGTAATTCATTTTTAGTAGGTTCATATGTCGTAACTTCCCCTTCAATTTTTGAGCGAACATTTTGCCGTAGTTCCTGTTCTTCGCGGGCTAAGCGAGAAAGACCTTCTAAAATTGCATTTCGTTTGCCTTCGATTTCAACAAGTGTAGGGACATCTAACTTCTTTAGAAAATTTTGAATCGATACTATAGTCTGTCTTAACTCAAGAAGCTCGCCCTCTTTTCCCCGAATTGCGTTTTCGGTATCTGCAATTTCTTGGGTTGTTAATCCAAACATCACCTTTATGGTTTCAATTAGTGTCCGTTCAAAAACTCCAGGCAAAATTCCAGAATAGCTTATGTCTCGGTCAACTACAAATGCCCGTGCTAAATCGTTAAAACTTAATGGATTATCTCTTTTTCCACCTTCTTGTGTAGCTGTCTTGGTGAATACCTGAGGTAGTCCCAATTTTTCTAACAAATAAGGTGACATTTCTTTCAAGGATAGAGAGTTTTTGCCATCCTTGTCTTCAACTTCCATTTTTCCTGATGTGTGTTGACAGCTTCTGGTTAAGGTAATATTTTCTCCATTAGCTTCAATTTCCAAAACAACTTTTACAGAAGCTTCCAATATTTTTGTGTCAATCCTTTCGTGATTACCGCCTAAAGCATATTTTACTAGCCGCAAAAATATTGTTCGATCAGCTTGAGTTTTTCCGTGTAGGATATTTAATCCTGAATTAAATTCTATACTAACTTCGGAATCAAGTTTTTCCCAAACAAATCTTTTAATAACTAATCTTGGATAATTAAGAGTTGCATTCATACACTTATCTCCTCACCTAAACTTCGAGAAGTAACCTCAGGGAAATGCTCATATATGAAATCTTTAATTGCGGAGCCAGTTTTGTTTCGAAAGAGACCACTTACGACTTTACAACGTTCTATTATGTTTTCAAATTCAACAGTGTCCAGCTCGTTTACTGCGTATCTACCTCTATCTGTTAGCTCGAAAACATCCCCGTTTTTACTGGGCAATACGGTAATAAGCCCTTTTGCAATCAAAAGAGCAAATATATTGTAGTACTTTGAATCCCAAGGTCCGTATTTGTAGCGAATCATCGGCGATTCTGGCTTAATATCAATTTCATCTTCTATCTTGATGTTGTGAATGGCTGCGGCTTTTTGGAGGTACACAGGATATCTTACAAAGAAATCCATCTTCGCAATTTTTGTGCGACTGATGATTTTTCCTTTTACGCCAGCGTAATTTAATAACAGCAACAATCTCGCTGCATGTAACTCCATGCTTTCTTCCGCAATTGGCGATTTAGCAGGGCGACGGATATTTATTTTCAGATCGTTAGGTACACTACTTGATCTGGATGACGAAGAATTACTCATTTGAGCCTCTTCTAAAATCAACCGTGCAAATACCTGCCATGTCAAAAAAAACACCTTCAGCAAATCGTACCCCTAAACGAGGATCGCCATGTTCTTTGCTCCAATCAAGTCCTGTTACTTCTAATATTTTCAGTAAATCGTTCCACAGTATTACGCCTGACTTACTAGAATTTTCTTTTTGGTAACCCTGCCATCTTAAATGAATATCAACACCAAACTTTTCCCAAGTATTAGAATCAAACCCTTTCTCGTATTTCAAGCCAATAGCTTCTGTTCTTGCACTTAGGGCATACTGATGTTTGTCGCCAATATCTGCTCCTGATAATTTGTCTTGTAAAGTCAAAGAATGATGCTGATTTGCAGTGGGATAAGGATATTCTAGGTTTTGTAAAACCAATTGAATAATGTCTTGGCGAGAAATGGATTTTTCCAGCCAAGATTTTCTTGCAGATGTATTTGCTTTTTTAGAAACAGAGAAAATGGCAGAGTAAATTTTATCGACTTGGTCGTGCGAAGCGTCAACTTGCCAGACCTTCTTGATGACTTTCGCCAAAAGCTCTTTATTTTTTGTCTCTATGCTTTCTGGATTTGGTAAAGAAAAATTGATTGATAAAAATTTAATCGCTTGCTCAACAGTTTCTTTTGTAACGCTTTGAGAAATCAGGTTTTCAGAAAGATAACTTATGAATGGTAACAACGCTTTGTTCCAATCATCATTCCTTTCTTCTTTTGGAACATTTAATAGCGCCACAAACTCTGCTAATGAGCAACCCGAGTTTTTGCTCGTTCCTACTTTACCGCAACCAAGAATTTTGATGCTGCCTACATTTTTCCCGTCTTGCAATGGCTCAAAGAGCTTCGCAAGAATTCCCATTTTTTGTTTTTTGGCAGGTTTAATTAATTCTGGAAATGTCCAACTTCCAGTTTCTCTTTTTTTGACTTGAATTTTTTCTATAACAGAATTTTTTTTGTGAAGTGTAATGTCTTCACCATATTCACATACTACTCTTATTGATTCGACATTCAATAACATCTCAATACAAAGCCGAGATGTTATTTGCCATTGATAATCAAATCCAATTCCACCCTCACTACCAGGGTCTGTTTCAGGTACGGAAGAAAAAAATTCAATACTCATGTTGCCCTGCCTTTTTCACGATTATACCTGTAATCGTTTTGAAATCGTCAATCCAAACGGGGGAGGGAGTTGTCGGTGATTGGGACCCCTCTGTCCTTCGGACATCTCCCCCAAATTCCAAAGTGAGGAATTTAGGGGAGACTCAGCGATAGGCATTTCCCTGCAACTGGGCTTTATTCATCATTCATAATTCATCCTTGCTCTTCGGCAATGATGAGGTCGTGAAGAATCTGTCCGCGGTGGTGGGGAAGATCAGAGAACTACTTGAGAATGCCCGCAATATCATCCCACAGTGACGGCATTTCCAGAACGTCCGCAAATTGTTTGACCCACTTTTCAATACGGGCAACATCCAGATTTTGATACTTGTCCGCAAGAATACGAATATCTTCCATGTCTTTTGGACGATGTGCAATTGCTTTGAGAATAATCAAGTCTTCGGGTGTGGGAAGGCGGAGTTGTAATGCCGCATCAACTTGATGAACGACACTGCGCTCAATCATCTCTTGCTCAAACGGCAGGACGCCGAGCGACAGGTCAATATTGGTATTTGAAATCACATGCTTTAGGAGAACCACTCGACTTTTCCTGGCGAACTCGGCAGCATTGTCAATTCGAGGCTCAATTCCCTCTTCACTTGCCGCTTTCAGTAACTGTGGAATATCTTTGATCGACAGCAAGAACATCGCATCAATGTCTTCGGTATACCGCGCTTTTCCCAGAATACTGACAGCCGCTCCGCCAATAATGACTCCGCGCTCATTAAAGCGCGAAAGGAGTCTCTGCAACGACTCTAAAGGCTCAAGAAAAGGCTCAATTCCGTCAGGCTGATTCATAGTGGCTTCGTAGTATTGTCCAGCGCTTAAAGATTTCGCTTTCCCCATCATCGTGCCCGCGGCGTAATTCAAGACGAATAGAACGACGCAAGATAGAATTCAATTGCCGCCAGTTTGTCTGGACTGTGGAGGCGCGCAATTCCTGCCGTTCGATCTCTTCGACGGCTTTCCAACGCTCGCGATAAAACTTGATATCGAAATTTGCGTCCATGAGGTCAATTATAGCACCTGCCGATTGTACTAAAGAACTCCGCCGCAAGATGACTCCCGCCGAGAAAACTGCGAAGCGTGTGGGAAGAATTGCCCCCTACGGGGACCTTCGGCGGGCAAATAAACTGGGAGTCCATTTTCACCCCCTCCGCCTTCGGCACCTCCTCAAAATTCCAAAGTGAGGAATTTAGGGGAGACTCAGTGATAGGCATTTCCCTGCAACGGGGCTTTATTCATCCTTCATCATTCATAATTCATCCTTGCTCTTCGGCAATGATGAGGTTGTGAGCGACGTGTCCGCGGTGGTGGGGAAGATCAAAGAGCTGATACCTGTGTTATAATTCCAGAAAATCGGAATTTCTGATTTTCTGGAGAAAACATGGCAACAGTTCAAATGCGCGGCAAAGGCACAATCACCTTTCCAGCTAAATTACGCTCGAAATATAAATTGCAAGATGGGGAGGTATTTACGATTATCGACCTAGGTGAAGGGACTTTTTTACTTAAGCCCATGGTTTCCCAGGTGAATAAACTTTCCAGCCAAATTGCAAAACGTCTGAAAGAAGAGAATGTTTCTCTCGACGATCTGTTGCAGGCGTTGGATGAAGAACGTAAAATATATTATCAAGAAAACTATGTCAAGAAATAATTTACGGGGACTTCGTCATGTCAAAATTCAATATTTTTCTCGATAGCAGTGCTTTGATCGCAGGCGCCATTTCAGAGACTGGCGCGGCGCACGTGCTTCTTCAACTTGGGGAGAGTGAAGATATCCTGTTAACCATCAGTGAAATGGTTCTTGTTGAATCGGAACGGTCAATCGCTAAAAAATCGCCTCGCAACCTAAATGATTTACGAAAATTGATCAAAACTGCTAAACTGAGGATAGTCAATGATCCTTCCAAAAAGGAAGTAGAAGCCAATTTATATCTGATAGAAGACCCAAATGATGTGCCGATCCTGCTTGCCGCCATGAAAGCAAAAGTGGATTATCTCGCAACACATAATCGTAAACATTTTCTGGACGATCCGAAGGTCGCTGAAAAAGCGGGTTTGAAAATTGGAACGCCAGGCGATGTCCTTGCATGGATACGGGAAAATCTTGCGCGCGAATAAGATGGGGTTCGGTTTCAACGACAGCAGGTCACACCTGCACTTGCGTGTGATTTGCTTGGCAAATCATGCAAGTGTTCAGGCTTCATTGTCGATTTCTACTGTCACAGGGGGAGGCTGGGTGGGGGCGGAATGATGAGGTCGTGAGGAACTTGTCCGCGGTGGTGGGGAAGATCAGAAAACTGATCTAGTCCACTTTGCCCCGCCTTACGGTCTCCACCCCCAGATATGGCATAGAGCCCCTCAAGGTCACCGTCTTACCGGGGTCTTACCATCCTCTTACTATCCTTCGACATTCTCCCATCTCCCATTTTCAAACCCACCCCCCAGATATGGGGGTGCTTGTCTTGTCCGCAAAGGAAGAATCCAATACCAGGTCACCCCACATCTTTTGAAGTAAGATAAGCGCAGGAGACATGCCATGAAAACAAAAGAAGAGATCATCAAAAACTGGCTGCCGCGCTACACCGACACCCCGCTCAAAGACTTCGGCAAATACATCCTGCTGGTCAACTTCGAAGACTACCTGCACATGTTTTCCGACTGGTACAACGTGCCCGTCCGCGGAGAAGACAAACCCATGCAGACCGTTACTGCCGGAGGGATCACATTGATCAACTTCGGGATGGGAAGCCCCAACGCCGCCACGGTCATGGACCTGTTAGGGGCGGTGAGACCACGGGCATGCCTGTTCCTCGGAAAATGCGGCGGACTCAAGCGAAAGAACAACCTCGGCGACCTGATCCTGCCGATCGCCGCCATCCGCGGCGAAGGGACATCGAACGATTATTACCCTCCCGAAGTCCCTGCCCTGCCGGCATTCAGCCTGCAAAAAGCCATCTCCACCACCATCCGCAACCACCACCGCGACTATTGGACCGGCACCGTCTACACCACCAACCGCCGCGTCTGGGAACACGACAGCACTTTCAAAGCCTATCTCCGCCGCGTCCGCGCCATGGCGATCGACATGGAAACCGCCACACTCTTCACGACCGGTTTTTATAACGAGGTCCCCACAGGAGCATTGCTGCTGGTCTCAGATCAGCCCATGATCTCCAGCGGAGTCAAAACCGCCCAAAGCGATAAAAAGGTCACCCAGAAATATCTCGATACGCATCTCAAGATCGGGATCGACGCGCTAAAGGAGTTGATCAACAAAGGCGAGACGGTCAAACACCTGCGGTTTTGACCTGTCCCCCCTCCACCTCCATTACAATCGGGGCATGAACACCAACCTGCTACAACTTGCCCGCCAATTTGGAAATCCCGTCATCGAAGGGAATCGTGTCACCTTCGTATGGAAGGGGAAGTCCGCGCCGCGCTTTATCAGCGACATCCACCAATGGGAGGAGAATCCGCAGCGGATGAAGCGCCTCAGCCCCGACCTGTGGGCATTTTCGCTCGAACTCGATCCTTCCGCCTACGTTGAATATGGTTTCTACGACCCGCGCACGAAGAAACGCGTCAAAGACCCGCTCAACAAACAGACCGTCTTCAACGGCATCGAACATTACAACCATTACTTCTACATGCCCCAATCCGCGCCTACGCCTTATGCAATCAAACGCAAAGGCGTGCCAAGCGGAAAGGTCACCCGTCACCTCGTGGATACGTGGATGATCCAGCAGGATGGAAAGCGCGAACTGCATCTCTACCAGCCGCCGGTCAAGAGACCTGTGCCGCTGTTACTAGTCTACGATGGCACCGACTATCTCAAGCGCGCCAGCCTCAACATCATCGTGGATAACCTCATCCACGAGAAGCGCATCCAGCCGCTCGCGATGGCGTTCTTGCAGAACGGCGACGACCGCCGCGGCGTGGAATACGCCTGCTCCGATGCTACATTGATGACCCTTGAGCATTCCGTCCTGCCGTTCGCGGCGAAGAGGCTGAACCTCATCGACGTCAAAAAGAAGCGCGGCGCCTATGGCGTGCTCGGCGCATCCTTTGGCGGGTTGATGTCCATTTACACCGGCTTGCGGATGCCCGAGATCTTCGGCACGGTCATCGCTCAATCGTCGGTGTTCGAAGCGGAAGGGCGAGATTTCGTCACCGTGGACCTGATCCGCGCGAAGATGTCGCGTGAGATCAAGATCTGGATGGACATCGGTCACTTCGACTGGCTGCTGGAGGACAACCGCCGCATCCAACCGCTGCTGCAAAACAACGGCTACAACGTCACATATCATGAGGCGCCCGCCGGTCACAACTACACCTTCTGGCGCGATGAACTTCCAAACGCATTGATCACGATGTTCGGCAAATAGGAGCTCCCATGAAACTCGAAATCATCACCCGCGTTCCAAAAGAGCAAAGACACAAAACGCCTTTACTTTTCGTCCACGGCATGTGGCATGGAGCCTGGTGTTGGGACGAGTTCTTCCTGCCTTTCTTCGCCGAAGCGGGCTGGCACGTCACTGCCCTCAGCCTGCGCGGACATGCCGGCAGCGAAGGGAAGATCCAGGGCAGCAGCATCATGGACTATGTCCGCGATGTGGAACAGGTGGCGAAGACGCTTCCGACTCCGCCGGTGCTGATCGGTCACTCCATGGGCGGATTCACCACCCAGAAGTATCTCGAACGCAACGCCGCCCCGGCGGCGGTTTTGCTTGCATCGGTACCTCCCTCCGGCGTCTGGCACGGCACATGGCTGGTCTTCAAGCATAGTCCGCTCACCTTGCTAAAAGTGCTTACCCGTTTCCGTCTTGCGCCCGTGGTCGAAACGCCTGAAAGCACACGCTGGGCATTCTTCTCAGAGGATATGCCCCGCGAGCAACTGCTTAAGTATCACGCCAACATGAACGACGAGTCGTTCCGCATGTATCTTGATCTTCTCGGTCTGAACCTTGCGCATCCCAAAAAGGTCAAAACACCCCTGCTTGTCCTCGGCGCGGAAAATGATACTGTCATCTCAATGGGTGATGTGGAAAAGACCGCCCGCGCCCATAGTACCAAAGCACAGTTCTTCCCGCACATGGCGCATGATATGATGCTGGAGAAGGGTTGGAGATCTGTTGCAGAACGTATTCTGAAGTGGTTAGGAGAGAGAGGTGTACCATGATGAAAAGATCCCTTATTGCTATTGCTGTACTGTTGCTCGCCATACAGGCATGCGGGCTGGCAGATGTCACCCCCACCGAAGTCCCGCCCAGCGTGGAATCGACCGTTGTCAGCGAAACTGAAGCCCCAATGGACGAGGACCTGGCTTCGCGTCTGGAACGACTCGGCGGGTATCCCTGCCCGGATAGCGATTTCACCTGTGTCGATGTCAGCGTGCCACTGAATCATTTTGATTCCAGCGATACCCGCACCATCGACGTGGTTTTTGCAGTGCTGCCCGCCACCGGCGAACGTAAAGGCATGTTCGTCACATCCATCGGCGGACCGGGCGGCTCGGGCTTGCTGAGCGCGGATTCCTACACCTCCTATTTCGACCAGTCCATTCCAGAAAATTTCGATATTGTCTTCTTCGACCAGCGCGGAATCAATCTGTCTGGCGGTTTGTATTGCGTCGAGGCGGTGACGGACTACTATCGCACCGATACAGATGCGACCACGCCAGAGGGCGAGGATGCGCTGCTTGATGCCGCCCAAACATTTGTGAACGAGTGCGTTGCAGAAATGGGTGACACGGATCTTCTTCCATATCTCGACACCGCTCAGGCAGTTGAGGACCTGGAGGTCTTTCGCGCCTTGATGGGCGATGACAAGCTCTGGCTGTACGGCGAAAGCTATGGCACACAGTTCGCACAGTTCTATGCCGCCTCACACCCAGACCGTTTGGCGGGGCTCATCCTCGACGGCGTGGTAGACCTGACGTTGACGGATACCGAATACCTCAAAGGGCAGGCTGCCGCCTTCAATGATGTGCTGGTAGCCACACTCGAAGCCTGCAACGGGGATGATGACTGTGCCGCAGACATGGGCAGGGACGCAGTCGAAGTCTACGACGAACTCGCTGCGCAATTAAAGCAGGCTCCCATCGCCTTCGATTTTCCGCTTTCCACGGGCGGCGTCGAGCGGCGTGAATTCACCTTCGCCGACCTCGAAGCCACATCCGGTTTTCTCTACTCCGAAACCGCACGCATGATTTTCCTGCGCGCACTCGCGGCGTACTCGCGCGATAACACGCTCGTGCCGATGGCGCGGGTCGTCTACAATTCGCTGTATTTGCACCCCGATACATTGGACGTGATCCTCGACCCCTCGTGGTCGGATGCGATCTATTACGGCGTCACCTGCCGCGATTACGCCCAACCCGGCACGACCTTCGAAGAACAAGCCGAATACTTCCTGCGCGAGGGCGATGAGGTCGATGCCAGCCTGCCGCGTCTCTCTTCGGTCTTCTATGGCGACCTGCCCTGCGTGTTCTGGTCGCCCCAAAAAGATGATTCCCAGCCTGCTCCCTTTGCCGAACCGTTCACCGGCGGCGAGTACCCCACACTCGTGCTCAGCGCCACCACCGACCCAGCCACGCCGTATTCCGGCGCGCAATCTGTGTTCAAGAACCTGAACAATGGCTACCTTGTCACGCAGGATGGCGGACCGCACGTCATCTTCGGCTGGGGCAACGAATGTGTGGATGGTCTCGTGACGGAGTTCCTCGTCAACGATACGCTGCCTAAACAGAATCACATCGTCTGTCAGGGCTATGTAGTGGAAGATTACTATCCCGTTGCTCTGGCAAATGCCGCAGAGTACGAAACCCTGCTCGATACCCTGTTTGCAGTGGATACCGAGATCTATTTTCTGCCCGAATACTATTATGCAGGTTCCACAACCGCCCGCGCGATTGCCTGTCCATACGGCGGCTCTTTTGCATTTGATTTCGTAGACACGGGCGAGTCCTACACCTTCAACGAGTGTGCCTTCTCGGGGGGCTTCGTGATGACAGGCAGCGGCTCCTACGACTACGACAGCGGGTTGCTGACCATCGAAGTGGATGTCACCGGGATAAAGGATGGCTCTCTCACCTACACCCGCGACATCGATTACGCAGTCCGCGTCACCGGCGAATACGGCGGCGAGACCGTTGACCTGAGCGAATAAAGAAAACGAGGTTCGGAACATTCCGAACCTCGTTTTCTTATCAGCCCCAGCGGACTGCTTCGCAGCGTTCGCAGTCGGCACGTCCGCACAAAAGTGCATACGGGTCTTCGTGAATTATCTTCACCACCACTTGCAGCAGGTCGTTCAACGGGATCGCCTGAAGATAGACACCCATCACATCCACACGGTGGACGAATTTTTCCAGGAACGGCGCAAGGATGTTGAAACCCTCGGCATCGCCGGGGCAATGCGGGCATTCGACGATTCCACTCTGCATTTTTGCCCAACGGATGAACTGCATCCGTCCGGCAAGTTTCTCGCCGTAGTGAATGCTGAAATTCACGCGCTGGTCGCTGCCAGCCAGTAAAACGACTCCGTCCTGTTCCGCCAGCAGGCTGATGGGGGCAAATGGGTCATGGGTGGTCTGGGTGTGCAGAACCGCATCCGCGTTGATGCCTGCAAACGAAAGGAGCGGGTGTGCCGAACGCTTTGCCTTGGGATGCCTGCGCAGCAATTCGGAGAATTTCCCCAAAGACCCATCTGCGGGCAGGTCGGGGTGAAAGGCTTCAGCCTGGGCAATATCTTTCGGTGAGTTCGTCTCCAAAGCGGATCTATACGTGAACGTCGGTGTGATAATTCCACGCGTGGTTTCGAGCAGGGCAGCGAGCAGCGTCTGTGCATCCAGCGCGTCGGAAGCGTGGACCAACACCAGGCGTTTCCTCAAGCCCAGATCGGTCAACGCAGATTTGGCGTCAGAGAATGAAGCGGGCATTTCGTCGGCTTACTTTCCTTTCCAATTCGGTTTCCGTTTCTCGATGAAGGCTTGCATGCCTTCTTTTTGGTCTTCGGTCGCGAACAGCGGATAGAAATTCCGCTTCTCGACCGCGAGCCCTTCGGTGAGCGTGGTTTCGAACGCGGCGTTAATGGCATCTTTCGCCATGCGGACGGCGATGGGTGCGCGCGAGGCGACCTCTTCCGCGAAGGCAACAGCGGCATCGAGATAACCATCGACGGGTACGATGCGATTGACTAAACCAAAATGCTGTGCTTCCTGTGCGGTGAGTGTGCGGTTGTTGAGCACCATTTCCATCGCAAGGTGTTTCCCCACCAGGCGCGTCAGCCGCTGTGTGCCGCCCGCGCCAGGGATGATGCCAATGGTGATCTCCGGTTGACCGAACCTGGCAGACTCGCTCGCCACGATCATGTCACACGAGAGCACGAACTCGCAGCCTCCGCCCAACGCCCAGCCCGAAACCGCAGCGATGACCGGCTTGCGGATGCCGCGAATACGATCCCAAACTTTCACGCGTTCCTCGACCACCATCTGCACATACGACGCATCCGCCATTTCTTTAATATCGGCGCCGGCGGCGAAGGCTTTCTCGTTGCCCGTGACGACGATCGCGCCGATGGCTTCGTCCTTGTCAAAGGCTTCCATCGCATCGAAGACTTCGCCGAGCAGGGTCAGGTTGAAGGCGTTCATCGCCTGCGGACGGTTCAATTGCACAATGCCCACGCGCCCGCGGGTTTCGGTCAGAATGCTGGTGTAGGTCATGAGTTCCTCCAAAATTAATGTCGAACAGGGTGATTATAAACTCACTGCTGTATAATCGCGGACAAGGACCCGATGATCTTCCCCAACTGGACGACCAACTCCATTGTTCTTTATGCCATCCTGCTCATCGCCGCACTGAGCGCAGGACCTGTGATCTATTTCGGTCAGGCGCTGGGAGAAAACAAGCTGCGTTCGCGCGGGCAGATCCCCGCCCGGGCAGGCATGGCTTTTCTATATTCGGTACCCATTCTCGCCTTGTATCTTTCTGCACGAGATTATGTACCCAACGCCAATCCCATTCAGTGGACGGTGCTTGCGGTTGTTGCACTGCACTTCGTCAAACGGGTCTCTGAATCGCTTTTCGTGCATCGCTATTCCAAACCGTCTGGCTTGCTGCCCACGCTGCTTGTTGCTTCGCTCTATTCCACGGCGGCTTACGTCATCGGCTGGATGAATCGCGATCCCATTCCCGGCATGGATATTGGGTTCGCGTTCGGCATCGTGTCCTTTTTGGTCGGCATCGCCGGAAATTTTTATCATCACAAACTGCTGGCAGACCTGCGTAAGAACTCGCTCGATTACTTCATCCCAAAAGGCGGATGGTTCGGGTATATCGTCTGTCCGCATTACCTGTTCGAGATCATCACCTGGCTGGGCTTCGCCATGCTCTCGCGTCACCTTGCTGTGTGGCTGATCCTGCTCTTTGTCATCGGCTACCTGACGGCGCGTGCCCTTCGCACGCTCGAATGGTATCGCCGGGAATTTCCAACCCTTCCCAAAGACCGGAAAGCGATCCTTCCGTTCATTTTATAAACCACAGATTGGAGACTTAACATGTACGCTTTGCTTCCCCTTCATTCCTACCTGCGCTGGTTGATCGTGCTTGTCGCCGTGATCGCCATCATCAAATTCACCATCGGCTGGCTGCGCGGCGGCGCATTCAAAGGCATGGACCGCGGTCTCGCCTCCGGCTTTGCCGGATTGATGGACCTGCAAGTATTGCTCGGGCTGATCCTCCTCATTGGGCTGGGCGCCAACGAAGGCTACCCGATGGTGCGCATCGAACATGCCACCACCATGATCGTCGCCGCCGTTGTCGGTCACCTGCCCGCGCGCTGGAAGAAGGCTGCCGATGGCATCCGCTTCCGCAATACGCTCTTCTGCATCCTCGGCGCTTTGCTGCTGGTTTATGTCGGCGTAATGCGCCTGCCCGGCGGGTGGAGTCGCTAACAGGTCCCGCTGAAGCGCAACAGCCTCGCATGTGCGAGGCTGTTCTTAATCCCATGAAACGAATCATCTTACTCGGTCCCATTTTGTTCGCGGTCGTCCTCGCCACATTGACCTTCGTCGAATACGACTTTTTATTAAGCCTCGGCTGGCATCCGATCAACGACCCAACCTTCGACTGGCCCAGCGGACTCGCGCTTGGCAGATATGGATGGATCATGACCGCGACCTTCATCATCAGCGGGTCGATCATGACCCTGTTTGCCGTCCGCCTCTTTCTGGACCTGAAGCGGAGTCGCGCCTCGCAGGTTGGTTCCACGCTGATGGCATTTGCCGGTCTATTCCTGGCTGCCTTAGCCTTCACCACCGACCCAACCATCCGTGACTACCCATCCACCTGGCATGGGCGGTTGCATGATCTTTCTTTCGTATTTCTCGGGCTGACTCTTTTCCCCGCAATGATCGTGCTCGGTTTTGCCTTTCGCGCCGATGAACGTTGGAAGAACCTTGCCGTCTACACGTGGGCGACTCTCGCGCTGGCAGGTCCTGCCTTCTTCATCAAAGGCGCGGCGTTTTACGTCTTTTTATTTGCGATCCTGCTTTGGAATGCAATTGCGGCGTTCCGCTTGAACAAGCTCGACACCTAGATCTATTTTTCCCCAGCCAAGCCCTGATACTCCAAAAACACCGTCAACCCATTGACCCAATGCTGCACCCCATCGACACGGATGGATGGATCGTCGCAACTGCTGAAGATGCCGCCTTCATAGCGTTGTTTCACATCTTTCGTAACATCGAAATTGCAGTCGCTATCCGGCAGTTGACGAGCCTGCACGAACGTGATGAACGTGCGGATCTCCCGCTCCAACCATGCATGGTCGGCATCGGCTAGAACAAAAGCCTGCGCCAGCGCGGACAATGCCTCCATCTTGGTTGCCGTGGAAATGCTGGAGTTGATCGGGTTCAGCGAGCGGACTTGCCCCACAATGATGAGGTCTGCGATCTGTCTGGCGTATGCCTGGTCTGCCAGGGTCCAATCATCGAGGCGAGTGAACATCGCAAACGCATAACTGTGACCGTAATCCTCCGTCACTGGCTGCTTCAACATTTCCGCATTGACTTCGCGCGCCTGCTCCAACCAGAATTGATTATCGGTCATTTCATACAGTTGCAGCAACGCATACAAACTCTCCCCATTGAACGTGGGCGAGACGTAATTCGGGTCAACGGCTCCGGCAAAGTGCGGGTCGAAGGAATGATAAAAACCGCCGTTTGCCCGCCGCATCGAAACGATGAAATAGCCCATGTCCACGGCGGTGGTGAGCAGATTGCGATCTTCGAGCATCACATCCCCCGTCGCCTGCCAGCGCTTGTAGACGGCATCGATGGTTGCAGATGCCCCGCCCAACGGACAAGACCCGTTCGTGTACAGGCAAGTCCCTTTGAAACGCTGCGGGTCATTCAACGCGGATTGAAGGTAATACGCCAACGCCATATCGCCCGCATCACAATAAGACATACTGCCAGAGACACGGCAGACCGTGTACAGCGCACCCGTCCCCCCCATGAGTCGGATGTGCGAAGGCGTGGACGAACGGTCATCGTTCAAAACATGGACCTGATACGGCAGCTCCCCATTTGCCAATTGCTGGCGCACCAAATAATCCCCCGCCGCAAGAATTGCCTGTTTTATGGATTTGTCGTTATGAATGGGAATCCATTCCGGCGCACGCGCCGAAACGAGAGTCGGCGCCACAGTAGGCGTGGATTCGATTTCCACCGGCTCGGCAGGCGAATCTCCGCTCGAAAAAAAATAGGTCGTCCCTGCCAGGGCAAGCACGCTCACAATGACAAGTACGACCCGTTTCCGCATAATTTTGTTATCCAATCTTCAGGTTCATGCGTTCCATCAGATCCCGCAGGGTCAGCTCTGCCAGCGAAGAAACTTTCATATCGCCCGATGCGCTCATCTTCGCCGTCAGCGGATTGGGAACCCAGACGACAAAGATGCCCGCGCGTTTCGCCGCCAGCACCCCGTTGGGAGAATCCTCGAAGACCGCCGCCTCGGTATTTCGGATCTGAAGTTTCTCCAACGCTTTGAGGAAGATGTCCGGGTGAGGTTTGGTCCTGCCGGGTGCTACATCATCCTGACAGATGATATGGTCGAACAAATTATAGATGCCAAGCCGCTGCGTATGTGCATCCACCCAGGAATGCGGTGAGCTGGAACCGATGACAACCTTCATCCCCTGTGCCTTCGCCGCGTGGATCATTTCCTTCACACCGGGCAGCACCGGGCTGGCATGGATGACCGCATCCGCCTCCTTCCGATAACGAAGCCTCGAGGAAACAGCATCCAGCCGCCCCTGAGTCAGACGCGCGAGATAATCAGCGGCATCGAACGTCGAAATGCCATATCCGCCAATGGTCTTCTCCCATTCATGCACAGGCAGTTCAACCCCATGCTCGCGATAGATGGATTGCCAAACCAAAACCTCGGGCGTCTCGGTATCGAGGATCAGCCCGTCAAAATCGAAGATCAATGCTTTAAGCATTTTAAGGAAACCGCCTTACGAATTCTGAAATTGCTTCCCATATTTTCAGGTCACTAATGTCTTCGCGGCTGATGATCGCCATCATGTCGTTGACAGCAGCACGCATCGTTCTATATTCGCGCTGCGACTCTGAGTCTAAACTAAAGAAGCGGGTGTGATCGAACCAGCCATACACATTCAGGGAGATCGAAATATACCCATTGCCACGTTTGAGCGTGAGGCGCGCGCCATCTTTGTGCTCCTCATCGAACAAGATCCTGCCGCCCTCCGGGCTCACCGTGCCGATGCTTCGTCCCTGATTGAAGGCAGACCAGCTACTCATCCACATCGATTCTACTCATTTGGGTCGGCTGAACGCCCGCATTGGCAGGCACCACGCGCGCAGGTTGACCGTCCTTCACCAGCCGCGCCAGATGTTTCACCATCACCGCCTGGCGTTGCGAAGCCTTTGCACCCAGATCTTCCAGCACCGGCTCCAGCCAGGCTTGATACGAACGGACATTCAAATAAACAGGGCGCCCGTTTCGGTCGGACAAACTCGAAACCAGTGAAACGATCTTCCCGCTCACATCACCTTCATCCGGCAGGATCAACGGCGTCAGTACAATGCCGTACACGCCATAAGAAACGCTTGCAAAACAACGCACCTCAGCATGGATGAATCCATCCGGTCGTTTGGGAGCAGGTTCAATGGGATGCAGCAACTGCGGCACGATCTGATAATGTAGATTCTGCGCCGCAGGCAGGTCCACCGACCTCATGCGCTTCCAATCGGACCCGGAGCCTGATTCTGTTTTCTCAAGCAGACTCACATCCCAAACCCTTTGCCACGCATAGACGGAAAACCCCGCCGTGCGCAAAGCTGGGAAGACATCGCTGCTCTCGTCCACTTCCGCAATGACATGCACCGCCTGCCATTCCCCCGCCTGCGCGGAAAGATGCTCGATCAACGCAGGCAGATGCGGGTTGCCCATATTGGTCGACGGCGCAAGATACAACAGTTTGGCATATGTATCGCCGCGTGAATGAATCACCCCGCCAAGGATGGGCGTCCCATCGGTATTGCGGATCGCAGCATACAAATGCCGTGCCGGGTTGATGTATGCCAGCAATCCCATCGCCCCCAGCGGATGCCCGCGCGTCAACGCACGCGCACTATCGAGGGTCAACACGTCGTTTCGATAGCGGGCAATCGTGGGGAGGTCGAGCAGGTCAAGCGGTCGAATGGACATATCAAATCATAAGGGCGCGATATCCGCGCCCCACTTTACGATGCCAGCGAAATAAAGTATTCGTGAAAGCGCGTATCGCTCGTCAATTCAGGATGGAACGAGGTCGCAAGCAGATGACCTTCCTGCGCCGCAACGATGCGCCCATCTTCCAACGCGCTCAACACCTTTACCGTTCCGCCCACCGATTCAATGATCGGCGCACGGATAAAAACAGCATGATACGGATGTTCCGAACCCGTGGCTTTGAACAACTCATCGATCTCAAGATCGGTCTCGAACGAATCGACCTGCCGACCAAACGCATTACGCTGGACTCTAATATCCATCAAACCCAACAAAGGCTGGTCACGTCCGACATCGTTCGAAAGAAAGATCGCGCCTGCACACGTCCCCCAAATGGCGTGATTCCTGCCAAACTCACGCAGCGGTTCCATCAAACCATACGCCGTCGCCAGTTTGCCAATGGTCGTAGACTCACCGCCAGGGATGATGAGACCGTCCAAACCGTTCAACTGTTCAGGCAAACGCACCTCGGCCGTTTCAACGCCGATGCGCTTCAGCATGGAAATATGTTCAGAAAAATCGCCCTGCAGGGCGAGCACACCAATTTTCATAAGAGCAGAGAGTAGATATTCGAGAGAAGTCCATTAACCGCTCTCGAATATCCAATGATCCAATATAGAAACTACCAACCACGTCCGGCGATCTTCTCGCCATCAGGCATCTGCGACACGTTGCGTCCCACCATCGCTTCACCAAGGTTCTTGCTCACTTCCGCAAGGATGGATGCATCTTGATAGTGAGTCACCGCCTTGACGATGGCTTGCGCGCGCCGGGCAGGGTCGCCGGATTTGAAGATACCCGAGCCGACGAACACACCATCCACACCGAGCTGCATCATCAATGCCGCATCCGCAGGAGTCGCCACACCGCCTGCCGCAAAATTGACCACCGGCATGCGTCCGAGTTCCTTCGTTTCCTTCACCAGTTCATACGGCGCGCCGTTGTTCTTGGCAAACGTCATCAATTCCTCATCGCCCATCGTTTGCAATTGACGGATCGCACCCATCACAGTGCGGGCATGGCGCACGGCTTCCACCACATCGCCCGTGCCAGCCTCACCCTTCGTGCGGATCATCGCCGCACCCTCACCAATGCGGCGCAATGCCTCACCGATATTGCGGCATCCGCAAACGAATGGCACTTTGAAGTTGTGCTTCAAGATATGATGTTCTTCATCTGCAGGGGTCAGCACTTCGGACTCATCGATGTAATCCACGCCAATGGCTTCCAAAATCTGCGCCTCCACAAAATGACCGATGCGGCACTTCGCCATCACCGGGATCGACACCGCATCCATGATCTTCAAGATCATGTCCGGGTCCGACATGCGCGCCACGCCGCCATCCGCGCGGATATCAGCAGGCACACGTTCGAGCGCCATCACTGCACACGCGCCCGCATCTTCCGCAATCTTGGCTTGCTCGGCGTTCACCACATCCATGATGACGCCGCCTTTGAGCATTTGGGCTAAACCTTTTTTCTCAGTCCAGGTACCGGTCTTTGCTTCCATTGTTATATGTACTCCTTTAATTGATCGCGCTTACATTCTACCATGTGGACTATTTACAAATCATAAGAGGACTGTAAATCCGTTTCCTTCAAGACGGGGAGATGCATCAGCGCTTCTGGTCGAATCCAAGCCGAAAGGGGATGCCACCCAGCTTGACAAAACCCCTTTAATTTTATACAATATATACAATGATACAATTAGTACATTATAGGGATTTCCATGTCTGAAAAGAAACTCACCCTTCAACTCGATTTCCACTCCGGTTTGCCCATTTACACCCAGATCGTCAACCAGGTACAAAGCCAGCTGGCAAATGGGATTTTGAAACCCGGAGACCAACTCCCAACTGTTCGCGCACTGGCATTGGAATTACGGGTCAACTTCAACACCGTGGCGCGTGCCTATCGTATATTGGATGAAGCGCGCATCATTTCCACACAGCAAGGACGCGGCACATTCATCACGGAAATTCCGCCGCCCGAAGTCAGTGAGAGATTGCGGCAGGAGTCACTGTCGGCGCTGACACAGAGATTCATCGGCGAGGCATACCGGTTGGGCTTTTCGGAGCGTGAAGTCAGCCAGATGGTGAGAGACAGTTTGAAGTCGTGGAAAGAAGCGAATGTCAGTGAGCAGGATTAGACACATTTAGGAGATGCAACCATGAATACAAGACTATTCAAATCGTTCGTTCAAAATAAAAAGGAAGACCAGCATATCCCGGCAATTGCAGGCACACTGTTTGGCGTGTTCCTTGTTATCGCCATTACAGGCGCGATCCTCGGCGATGGCAGATTTCGCGACGCCGTGCTCGGCATATGGGTCATCGCTTGGCTGTCCATCGGTTCCTACTTTCTATTTGCCATCAAAGTTGCGTCACAATGGGAAAAAGTGGTAGTGCTGCGCCTTGGTAAATTCCTTGGTCTGAAGGGACCCGGTCTGTTCTGGATCGTTCCGATCATCGAGACTGCGCCAACATGGATCGACCACCGTGTGATGGTCTCTCCGTTCGCCGCGCAAAAGACATTGACCAAGGACACCGTGCCCGTGGATGTGGATGCCGTGCTGTTCTGGGTGGTGTGGGACGCCGAGAAAGCCGCGCTGGAAGTGGAAGATTATCGCGCCGCTGTGGACTGGGCTGCCCAAACCGCACTGCGCGACATTATCGGCAAGAAGATGCTGGCGGATATTCTGGTCGGGCGCAGCGCCATCGACAAGGAACTACAGGCGGTCATCGACGAACGCACCACACCCTGGGGCGTGACGGTGCAGTCGGTGGAGATCCGCGACATCGTCATCCCGCAGGATCTGGAAGATGCCATGTCGCGCCAGGCACAGGCGGAACGCGAACGCCAGGCGCGTGTGATCCTCGGCGAATCGGAAAAGCAGATCGCAGACTCATTTGCAGAGGCTTCAAAGGCGTACCAAAACAACCCGACCGCCCTGCACCTGCGCGCGATGAATATGCTCTTCGAAGGCTTGAAGGAAAAGGGCGCGCTGGTCATTGTTCCGTCCTCGGCGGTGGATACAATGAACCTTGGCGGCATCAGCGGCATGGTCTCCATGGCGCAAAATAACCTGCCGAAGGAAAATAAAAGTTAACCGTTTCACGTGAAACATAACGAAAGGCTATTAACATGACAACCAAACTTACCTCCATGTTTGTTCTGGCGATGATCGCCATCGCTATAATCGCGGGGCTGCTTTTATGGGATCAACTCCCTGCGCAAATGGCTTCGCACTGGAATATGAACGACCAGGTGGATGGCTACATGCCCAAATTTTGGGGTGTTTTCCTGATGCCGCTCGTGATTCTGGGGATGCTCGGGCTGTTCCACGTCATCCCAAACATCGACCCGCTCAAGGCGAACATTGCCCAATTCCGCGGCGCGTTCAACCTGTTCATCGTGCTCATCTCGGCTTTCATGCTGTACATGCATGGGCTGACCATCGCCTGGAGCCTGGGCTACCAGAACTTCAAAATGAGTGCCGCAATGCTGCCGTTCATGGGCGTGTTGTTCTTCTTCATCGGCTATATGCTGAAGCAGGCAAAGCGCAATTTCTTTATCGGCATTCGGACTCCCTGGACACTCTCCAGTGACACGGTCTGGGACAAAACGCATCAACTCGGCTCGGTCCTGTTCATGCTTTCAGGAGCCTTAGCCATCGTTGGAAGTTTTCTCGGCGGAGAGTTTGCCTTCTGGCTATTATTCGTCCCACTGATAGGGTCCACGCTGGCGCTGGTAATCTATTCGTACGTGTTGTATCGTAACGAGACCAAGGCGTAACATCACATGCGTGACCCGACGAACGGGTTACGCATGTTCGTTTCACGTGAAACAAAGGAACTTGATATGAACAACAACGAACTACCGAAATGGGAATACCGCGTTCAGACCGTGGGCGCTTTTTGGTCTGGTGTAAAGGCGGAGGAACTGGAGCAGCTGCTCAATGAATGGGGCGAGGAAGGCTGGGAGATCGTATCCACGCATATCCTCGAGAACCAGAATAAGATCAATGTCATTGCCAAACGTCCGCTGACCCGCGAGACGATCCGTCAGCGCTCAATGCCGCAATATAAATACTCATGAGGATAAAATGATCGAAAGAAAAAACACCACCTGGTTTTTGATTATCGCTTTTCTCTTCTCGTGGATCCTGTTCCTGGTGCCGCTGGCATTCGGTGACATGGAGCCCATCACCAAACAATTGGTGTATCAGGGGTTTTGGGCAATCGCCATGTGGGGACCAGGCATTGCCGCCATTATCGTCACCTTGTTCGTGGCGAAAAAACCATTCAGCAGCCTGCGCTTGAACACGCTGGGAAACAAACGTTATTATCTTTGGGCATGGTTATTGCCCATCGTATTGACGGTGATCGGCGGTTTATTCACGCTGGCATTTGGGGTTGCAAAATTGGACTTGAACTTTACGATGCTCAACACTGCCATGGAGTCTGCCGCGGGCGGCGGCGAAATTCCAGTCAGATTGATCGTGCTCATTCAGATCGTTTCCGCCTTTACGCTGGCGCCGTTGATCAACGTCATTTTTGCACTGGGCGAGGAATTGGGCTGGCGCGGATATTTGCTCCCGCAGTTGCTGCCGATGGGTCAATGGAAGGCGGTGTTGCTCAGCGGATTGATTTGGGGCGTGTGGCATGCACCCGTCATCGTGCAGGGACACAACTATCCGGGCTATCCGATCCTTGGTGTGTTCATGATGATCGTTTTCTGCATGTTGCTTGGCGCGATCATTTCGTGGATGTATCTCAACACGAGGAGTCCGTGGGTGGCGGCATTAGCACATGGATCGGTCAACGCGGTGGCGGGACTGCCGGTGCTGTTCCTTGCGCCGGGATTCGATATGGCAATGGGCGGAACTCTTGCAGCGCCGACGGCATGGATCGCCATGATACTGTTCATTGCATGGCTTGTTTGGACCAGGCGCTTCCCAGTGAACGATCAGATCGAGGAAACAGGGAAAGGCACAGGGGAGCCAGAAGCGAAAACTATATAGAACAAATGTTCTGTATAAAAAGATAAAAATTGGGCGACTCGTCATCGCCCAATTTTTTTATTCCAAACCGGATGGCGCTGTGCCCAGCGGTTCATCTTTCTCTTCGATGGGTGTCACCTGCCCAACCAGAAAAGCGACCGCGCGCCCCTTGTTTGCATCCATGAACAAATCCATATGAGCGCCGGGACGATAATCGCTTACAGCGATCAGCCTCAGCGCGGCGATCACACGCGGGTTTTCGATAGAGATGTAATCCATCAGATGATTCGGGGTTTCGTAAAAGAACTCGCGCTTGAAGATGGTATTCGCATCGTCAAGAAAAACTGCCAGCGGATAAATGTTGGCTTCCATCAGATCCTGAAAAAAGTGTGTGCCGAACGAAGGCTCGGGCGAAGCGCCGACCTTTTCACCGGCAAGTTCGACCAGCGCACGCGAATTGTAGATGTCGCTGTATGCAACATGCACGCCCAGGTCCGGTGTGGATGTGCCCCAGCGCCCGGGACCGACCGCAATAAAGACTTCATCCTTTAGCGCAGAGTTAAGTTGACCGATGGCACGTTCCAATTGCGTGCGTTCCTCCTGCGATTCAAGTTTGAAATATCCTTCGGATGGAACATAGAGAACATAGCGAATAGATTCCACTGCGCCATGTGGCACCATCGTCTGCGACGAAAAGATGATATTTTCATCCTGCAAGTCCGATGGGATCTGGACATCTGCCACACCCTGAATATGACTTTGGGGACGACACTGCAAAAGCGTGATCTGAACCTCCGGCTGGTCGTCGGGGTTGATGATCTTCACCGTGAATTCGGTATCGACAGGGGAACCGTAGTTTGCTTCGAGCAGTGTCAACGCGGCGCGCATCGAAGCCGCGAACGGCGTACGGGCGAGCAAACCGTCGAAGGTGATCAGCATCTTTTCGGGAGGAGCGAGGCGGGAGCGGATCGGGATCAGGCTGCCTTCCTCCTCTACCTGAGCGATATAACGCAGCGGTTCGTAATCCGGATTTAAAATCTGCCGCGCAGAAATGGTTGCAAAGGTGTTGCCCTCAAGGTCGATCACATCCACGTTCTGCTGGGAGTAGCGCTTGATGTTGCGGACATCCGACGACGAATGCAAACGCGGATGACTGAGCGCCACGAGGCGCGGATAATCATCCGCAAGCATGTCCACTGCGCGGGTGCCAAGTCCCCAGACGAGTCGCAGGAAGCCTTCATTCTGTTTGATCTGAGGCGACCAGCGATACAGGTTGCGGCTGAACGCCACGCCCGCCGCGTGCGGGAAGTAATAACGTCCTGTTTTTTCCCCTTCCACGATCTGGATGAGGATGCCAATGCGTTCGTCATAATCTGCCAGTTCCTTGTGATGACGATACATCAACGCATCGGGATTCAGGACGCTGGCGTAGATCTTCGAAATGGCCTTGGTCAACGCGGATAGTTTCTGGTCGTGCCCGCCCTGATTGGGCAGGAAGATGCTTTCATACTTCCCGGCAAACGAGGTGCCGAAGTTATCTTCCAGCAAACTCGATGAGCGGACGATCAAGGGGCGGTCGCCCGCTCCGAAGAGGACCTGGTCGAGGCTTTCGATGATCTCAGCGGGGAATTGACCGTTGGCGAAATCGTCGCACAAGGTTGGGTAGTCCGCATGCATTTGGTCTTCGGTCTTGTACTTTTGGTCGTTCCAATGGATGAGGTTGTTGAAGGTCAGGAAGTTGTAAAAGACATCGGAACCAAGGTAATAGGATTCGGGGAGTCTGAAGCGGTTACGGATCTCAGGCGGCGCCGTCTCTTTGAGCACACGCATGGCGAGCAGCATCCCCGCCGCCTTTCCGCCGATCTTCCCGCCGCCGATCTTACGCATGCGAATATCGCGCAGATCTTCCACCTTGAACCATTGACGTGCGATCCGGATGTATTTCAACTGGTCGCTGATCATAGTGCGGATCAGGACGGCTTTCAGTTCCTGAAGCCGCGCTTCATATCTTCGGCGTTCCTCCTGCGGCATGGTTTCGATCATTTCCGCCTGTTCAAAGAGCATATCCTGCGGGGCAAGCTCAGGGTTGAACCAGATGAACTCCACATTGGTATTGCCGCGCTCCGCCAGCATCCGGCGGACGATATCTTCGAATTCCTCATACGGCAGGTTGTAGGCAAAATAAAAATCTGTCAGCGAATCGCGGACACGCAGCAGGCGCTCCTCCCACACATCTGCCCGCTCCTCTTCAAAAGGATTATGCAATCCTTCGCGCGCCTGCGACTCGATGGCTTTCTGCCGCGCTTCCGCATCGAACGCAGACCTTGTGATGATGCCGCGCGCGAACAGGGATTTGCGCATATAGTGCCGAATACGCCGGCTCAAAATTGGATATTGACTCAGGGAAAGCAAAATCTTGATGACGTTGTCGGCGGAAATGCTGGGAAAGGTCATGGTCTGCTCGCTTCTTTATAATAATGAATCCTGGGCATATGATAACAAAAATCCGCCAGAGGCAATCTCTGGCGGATTCATTTCATCGGAGTTTATCCCAAATGCATCGGCATGATGACATGCAGGAAGTTATCATCGCCCACCGGTTTGACCACGCCCGGCGCGTTGGGAGCGGTCGTTTCGAGCGCCACATTCGGGGTTTTGATGACTTCCAGCGCTTCACGCAGGAACTTGACGTTGAACGCGATCAACACGCCACTGCCATCCACCGTCGCTTCGACGATGGTCTCGTTCTTGCCAGTCTCCTCGGAAGTCGCCGAAATTTCCACTTCGCTGGGCTGCATCTCGCCGTTGGACTGTTTGATATCCAATCGCGCCACATTCGAGCCCTCGCGCGCAAAGATCTCCGCCTGTTTGCAGGCTTTGAGCAGCGCTGCCGTGGAGACCAGCGTACGCGACTTGTAATTTCGCGGGATGATCTGGTGATAATCCGGGAAGGTTCCCTCGATCAACTGCGAGACGACTTCCACATCCTTCACGCGGAACAAAACCTGTCCGCGATTCTTGGGCACAACCATGTAAATGGGTTCTTCGGGATCATGCGCCACACGCGCCAATTCGTTCAGTGCCCGCGCCGGAATGATCACATTGAGCGGCTGGGGAATTGCCTGCGACAACTGTGCCTTGCGTACCGAAAGCCGAAAGCCGTCTGCCGCCGCCATCGTGACCTTGTCCTTCTCCACGTTCATCAACACACCCATCAACACCGGGCGGGCTTCATCGGTCGAGGCGGCAAAAGCCACTTGCTGGATCATTTCCTTAAAGTCCGCCACATTCAACTGCACCGCACCTTGCATCTCCGGCGTGGGCAGCGGCGGGAATTCCTGCGCGTCGATGCACTTGATATCGTTGTTCGATGAACCGCTTTTCACATGCAGGTTTTGCGTCTTCACATCCAGACTCAACTGCACCTGATCACCGGGCAATGTATTCACCAGGTCCGACAACGTCCGCGAAGGAACCGTGGTCGAGCCGTTCTCGTCGATGCGCGCCGGAATCCAGCAGGTGATCCCCAATTCAAGATTCGTGGCGGAAAGGCGCAAACGCCCTTCATCGGTTGCGACCAGGATGTTCGATAAAACAGGCAAAGTACTGCGCGGCGACACGGCACGCGAAACAATACTCAAACCGCGGGCAAGGTTCTCTTGAAGGACTGTTACTTTCATGGTTCATCGCCTCGGATCAAAATTTTTCAAAAGTATATCATTAAGACGAACGCAGGTCACGCACAGAACCCAAGTTAGAAACCGGCTACCATTGAAACGCCAAACAACAACAGCATCAACAGCAGTTGCAGCGCAAACAGCGCAGCGAATACATATGCCACATACATCCAAACCGGCGTGTTACGTTTGGCAGATTGCGGGCGGATCTCCTGCCCCTCTGCCATTGCCTTCGCCGAATCCGCCGCCTGCCCGAGGTCGCTCATCCAGAACACGCCCGCCGCTTCATCACTGATGATGAGTTTGTTGCCGCCAAAAGAGCGGATCCACGCCTCGACCGTTTCCGGCGTATTCACCGCCAGTGAAGCGGGCAACACCACTGCATCCGCTTTGACGTCGCCGGGGATCCCCTCGCCGACGTTGACCACTGTCACCGGGACGTTCGAAGCGCGTCTTGCAAACATAGACTTGACCGCCGCGCCAAACTTTCCATCCCGGTCCAGTACCAATACATGGAATTGCGCCTGTTTCTCCGCCAGCACATCAGCGCGGGCAGAGCCATCCTTCCGCAATGCCGAAAGGTGATACAGCATCAGAACGACAAATACCACCAGCACCAATAACTCATTCAGCAGATCCTTCAACAAGCCGGATGAATCCCCGCCCAAAGCAGCGTTGATCAAATCAAAGACCAGCGTTCCCGCCGAGATCATCCCGCCGATGACCGAAACGAACAACACAAGGTACAAATAGGTTTTACGAATCACCGAGCGACGGACATGGTCGCCAATGTCGCTGGTTTCCAACGCCTGTGCTTGAGCCGGGCGCCATGTCATCAGCCAGAGCGGCAGACCCACCGCCAGCGTAGCCAGCGCGCCTGAAAGCGGCTCGCGGAATCCGCTTTCGCTGAGATAAAGCTCTCCCAGAATCAGGTCGATCACCACCGAAAACAGGGAAAGCAAACCGGAGACCGTCGCGCCAAGCCCCAGCATGGACAGAATGTATGCGAATAATCTCTGTTTACCCGCGCGGCGCGGAAGGTTTTCATCGAATGTGAATTGCTGCCCAAGCCACTTGCCATAATACGCCCAGACCACCCCAAACGGCACGCCGACGGAGATTGGTCCGCCGATCTCCTGAATGAAATCAGCCCAAGGGGTACCCTCACCAAGCAATTGCATCAGGAACATGTAGATCAAATTTCCGCCCGCCACCAGCGAGACGATGACGCCGCCCAGTGCAAGCAGGTAGAGAATGCCGAGGCGTAGATACGACTCACGTTCGGCAGAATCAGCCAAAGCATCCTGAAGGATGCGCCACGAGAAGAACCAAATGGGAGCACCGACCACCAGCAAGGCAATCGCATTGACGGCAACCTCCCTCCCGATCTGCCCAAGGACATCCGAAGGCAATGTGAAGGCGTAGGTCAATGCCTGCTGCACGCCATAGATGGTCATGAACAGACCATACATCACCCAGACAAAGCGATACAGGCGGCGGATTTCGGCAAAGTTTTCGGCTTCGGTCTGCGACACCCAGTTCGCCTTGAGCACATTCCAGAAGTACGCGGCGATGAGCAGGTTGATGACAATGGCGATGAGATTATCCAGCCAGGACTGCGCCCCGCCGACGACGGCGCGATAGGCATACAGGTTTGCCGTCGAAAGGAATATGCGGTTGATGAGCGCCAGCAAATTTTGCACAACGGGGATCAGCGTGCCAAGCAAAATGCCATACAGGAACACGGCACGCACACTGGCAGAATGCTCCTCCGCATCGCTGGCAGAGGCTTTCTGCGCCCAACCCCAGTGAATGAGAAAGATCGGCACACCTACCAGGATGAGCGCCAACGCCTGCGCCAGTGCCGATGCGCTGCTAATGATCTCCTCGGCACTTAAGATGGAACGCAGCAGACCGATCATGCCCCACAGCACCACTTCAACGCTGATGAAGGCAACGACATAAAAGTAGAGACGACGTATTGTTTTCATGGGTTTCCCTTCGTCATTGCATGAGGCGGACAAATCACGCCTTCGTAATGACGCAAAAGTTACGGCTTGTATGGCTCCTGATACCAGTTGAAGTCCCAAAAGTTGTATGGCATGAAACTCAACTTCCATTCACCATTTTGCTCCACCAACAAGGCGCGGTCAGGGTTTCCATAACGGGTGGTGAATGGATCATTGTACGAATAATACAACGTCAGATCCACAGATGCTTCATCGCCGGCGATCTGGGAATCTCCAATATCCATGCCGACGTTATCCGGGCTGACCATGCCGCTGAGGAAGGATTGGCGGAAATCCTCATACTCGGGTTTGTATTTCATATCCGCAAGATAGCCGTACGCCTTTTCATAATCCTTGTTCAAAACCGCCAACACATAATTGTTGACCACCCCTTCGGGGGTGTCTTCTGCCACGTAGCCGCGTTGATCCTGGCGGACGAAGAACAATCCCAGCGCCAGTAAGATGAGCGCGCCGATGCCGATTAAAATACCTGTGAGAAAACGATCCTGTTTCATGAACAAACCTCCGGTTTCCAGTTTAACTTTACTCCAAAACTGAACGAAAAACGCACCAAAAAGTTCCATTTTCAAGATTGAAGCCATGCTTTGGCAGGGTTTTCCCGCCAGACAATCACGGTATACTTAACCTATCTTTTCACAAGGAGATAACCAAATGACCGTTTCTGCACCTCGCTGGGATATGACCAATGTCTATCCTGCTCTTGATTCGAAACAATTCAAGAACGCCGTCAAAAAATACAAAACCCTGTTGGACGAACTGGAAGCCTTCTTTAAGAAATCTGCCAAAGCGGATGGCAAAACCGACCCGAAGAAACTTGGCAAGATCCTGGGCGAAGCGGTGGACCGCCTCAACACGATCTTCGAGTTGGGCGGCACCATCGGACCGTACATCTACGCCTTCATTTCCACCGACTCGCGCGACAAGAACGCCATGCGCGTGCTTTCGGAATTCGAACAGATGAACGTGCAGGCGAACGTGCTGCAAACCAAATTCGTCGCTTGGGCAGGCAAACTCGGCAAACCCGCCATCAAAAAAGCCGCCAAAACCAACGCTGCTGTAAAAGCGCATGAATTCACCCTGCTTGAAGCGGCGGAGCAATCCAAATATCTGATGAGCGAGACTGAAGAAATACTCGCGGCAGAGCTGACTCTGAGCGGTGGCAACGCCTTCGGCAAACTGCAAGGGACACTAACCTCACAAATGACCGTGGACTTCGAACTCGATGGCAAAGTCCAGAAACTTCCAATGCCGGCGCTCATCAACCTGCGCTCGCACCCCGACGAATCTGTGCGACGCCGCGGCTACGAAGCCGAGAACCAGGCTTGGGAAGGCGTGAAGGAAACGCTCGCCGCCTGTCTCAACGGCGTCAAAGGCGAGACGCTCACCCTCGACAAAAAACGCGGACGCGAAGATGCCGTCCACGCCTCCATCGATGCCGCACGCATGGACCGTGAAACGCTGAACGCCATGCTCGGCGCAATGAAGGATTCCTTCCCGATGTTCGAGCGATACTTCCTGCACAAAGCCAAACTGCTCGGCAAGGAAAAACTCGCCTGGTGGGACCTCTTCGCCCCGATGGGCAAGACCGACAAAGTCTATTCATGGGATGAAGCCCGCGACTTCATCGTGGAAAATTTCAACAAGTTCTCACCCGATCTGGGCGCGTTCGCAAGACGCACCTTTGATAAAAACTGGATCGACGGCGAACAGCGTGAAGGCAAGCGCGGCGGCGCGTTCTGCATGGGAGTTGCCGCAGTAAAGGAGAGCCGCATCCTTGCCAACTTCGACGGCTCATTCGACCAGGTCAGCACGCTGGCGCATGAGATCGGTCACGCTTTTCACAACGAATGTGCCTACGAAGCAGACAAGACCCAGCTCCAGCAAAACACGCCGATGACCCTCGCGGAGACCGCTTCCATCATGTGCGAGACCATCGCCACCGAAGCCGCGCTCGAACAGACCACCGACCCGCAGGAAGTGCTCGCCATCCTCGAAGCGCAGTTGAACAACGCCTCGCAGGTGGTGGTGGATATCTACTCGCGCTACCTGTTCGAGAAGGAAGTATTCGAACGCCGCGCCAAAGCCGAACTCTCCTCTGACGAGATCAACGACATCATGGAACGCGCGCAGAAAGCCACCTACGGCGCAGGACTGGATGAGAAGTATCTGCAAAAATTCATGTGGACGTGGAAACCACATTACTACACCAGCGGTTTTTCGTTCTACAACTACCCGTATGCCTTTGGTCTGCTCTTCGCCACCGGCTTGTACGCCATCTACCAGAAGCGCGGCGCAGACTTCGTGCCCGATTACAAGAACCTGCTCGCCTCCACCGGCGAAGCGCCCGCAGCGGAACTTGCTGAACGCTTTGGCATCAACATCCGCAGCAAAAAGTTCTGGGCAGACAGCCTCGCCATCATCGGCAGGCGCGTGGACCGCTACTGCCAACTGTAAGATAACCATTCAAAAAGACATCGGAAGTCTTAAGACTTCCGATGTCTTTTCATAAGGAGAGAGATGAACCGCAGACTATTCCCATTTGCAATTGCAGTTCTATTATTCGCCGCGCTCGCATGCTCGACGCTCGCGCCTCAAGCCGAGCCGACGACGATCCCCAATCAATCCAGCGGTGGCGGCATCCCACAGACTGAAGACCAAGTGCCGCGCATCTCCGTCAGCGACGCAAAAGCCGCGCTGGATTCAGGTCAAGCCATTCTCGTCGACGTGAGAAGCGCGGATGCGTATGCCAGCGGTCACGCGGCTGGCGCTGTTTCCATTCCGCTGGAAAATTTCGAGAACAACATCGGCAGCCTTTCGCTCGAAAAGAGTCAGTGGATCATCACCTATTGCACCTGACCGGACGAACATACGAGCGCCCGTGCGGCGTTCCTCCTGTTACAGAACGGTTTTGAAAAAGCGGAAGCATTGAGTGGCGGACTCTCTGCATGGCTCGTTGCGGGATACCCAACACAGCCTTAGGATGAAGAACCCGCCTCTCATCACCCCGTGGGCGGATTCTGCTCCCCCGACCCGCACTACCCTCTGGCAGTTGATGATCGACGAGGGACTCGATCCATATTCATGGTCGAATGGACCCTTCGATATCTACTCTGCGCATTCGCACAGCTATGACAAAGTCATTTTCGTGGTGCAGGGAAGCATCACGTTCGGTTTGCCGGAGTTGGGAAAGTCGTTGCTATTGAAGGCGGGCGATCGATTGGACCTGCCTGCCGGAACCGTCCACGATGCGCACGTTGGCGGTGAGGGCGTGGTCTGTTTGGAAGGGCATAAGTAAAGCATGATAAAAAAAGCGACCTGCTTTGACAAGCAGGTCGCTTTTTTTATCATGCATTTTTCACGGTCTACGGTCCAAACGCTTGAATTCCCGTTTGCGCCCGCCCAAGGATCAGCGCATGGATGTCATGCGTACCTTCGTAGGTGTTGACCGATTCCAGGTTCATCACATGGCGGATGACATGGTACTCGTCTGAGACGCCGTTGCCACCGTGCATATCGCGGGCATGACGGGCGATCTCCAGCGCTTTCCCGCAGGAGTTCCGCTTGACCAGTGAGATCATTTCGGGAGTGCCTTTGTCTTCGTCGATCAAGCGTCCCACGCGCAAAACAGACTGCAAGCCAAGCGTGATCTCCGTCATCATGTTCGCCAGCTTCAATTGAATCAGTTGATTCGCCGCCAGCGGACGTCCGAACTGCGGACGGTCGAGGGTGTATTGTCGCGCCGCGTGCCAGCAAAATTCTGCCGCGCCCAATGCGCCCCAGGCAATGCCATAGCGCGCCTTGTTCAAACAGCCGAACGGACCTTTCAAGCCTTTGATCTCGGGGAAGATGTTCTCGTCCGGCACGAAGACTTCGTCCATGACGATCTCGCCGGTGGAGCTGGCGCGCAAGCTGAACTTGCCTTCGATCTTCGGCGCGGATAAGCCCTTCATGCCTTTATCCAAAATGAATCCGCGGATCTCGCCCTCGAGTTTTGCCCACACCACGAACACGTCTGCGATGGGCGAGTTGGTGATCCACATCTTATTGCCGTGGACAATGTAGCCGCCGTCCACCTTCTTTGCCTTGGTCTCCATGCTGGCGGGATCACTGCCATGATTCGGCTCGGTCAGACCAAAGCAGCCGATGAGTTCTCCGCTGGCAAGTCTGGGCAGGTATTTCTGCCTTTGTTCCTCGGTGCCATAGGTGAGGATGGGATACATGACCAGTGAACTTTGCACGCTCATCGCGGAACGATAGCCGCTGTCCACGCGCTCGACTTCGCGGGCGATCAAGCCATAAGCAACATGGTTCAAGCCGGCGCCGCCGTATTCTTCGGGAACGGTGGAACCGAGCAAGCCCATCGCGCCCATTTCGGTCATGATCTCGCGGTGGAAAACCTCCTCGCGGTTCGCTTCGAGAATGCGCGGCATGAGTTTGTCCTGGCAGTAACGCCGGGCTGTATCGCGGATCATGCGTTCTTCGTCGGTCAGTTGATCGTTGAAAAGCAGGGGATCATCCCATTTGAAAGTTTGTTTTGCCATGAGTACCTCAGGGAATAGTGAATGGGGAATAGTATAGTGGTGATTGTATCAAATGCCGAGGCGCAGAATCGATTCAGAAAACAGAATCAAGATTCGGCGGAGAAAGAAGCGAAAAAGAAAAAGAAAAAGAGGACACGCCTCGCAGCGTATCCTCTTCCACTTTCTACTTTCCACTCATGATCTTACGCTGCGCCTGTCAACCAGCCGCGGAGTTCCATCGCTTTGACCACGCGGTCGATGGCGACCATGTAGGCGGCATCGCGCATGTAGACCTTTTCCTTTTCGCTGCGTTCGAGCACGCCATGGAAGGCGGAGGTCATTTTCTGGTCGAGGCGTTCGAGCACTTCTTCCTTGCTCCAATAGAAGTTCATGTCGTTCTGAACCTGTTCGAAGTAGGAGGTGGTGACGCCGCCGGCATTGCACAGGAAGTCGGGGATGTTGAAGACCTTGTTCTTCTTGAAGACTTCGTCGGCTTCGGGGGTGGTGGGACCGTTCGCGCCTTCGGCAACGATGCGGACGCCCTTGGAGACCTTCTGCACTGTTTCGGCATTGACCTGACCTTCGAGCGCGGAGGGGATCAACACGTCGGCTTCGAATTCGATCCACTTGTCGCCATCGCTGACTTCGTAGCCGGAGTCCATTGCCTTTTTCTTGTCGATGGTTCCGTATTCGTCCACGATGGAGAGCAGGAAGCGCGGGTCGATACCACCCTTCTTGCTGTAGGTGTAGGCTTTCTTGTCGTGACGGTCATAGCAGGACACGCACGCCACAGTGCCGCCGAGCATTTCGACAAAACCGACCGCAGCGTACTGCGAGACATTGCCAAAGCCCTGAAGCGCCGCAACGGATTTCTTCGAATCCATGCCGAGGTGTTTCATCGCTTCGCGCACAGTGTAGATGACGCCGTAGCCAGTGGCTTCGGTGCGACCGAGAGAGCCGCCACCGCCGAGGGGTTTACCGGTGAACACACCCGGCGTGTACTGACCGACGAGGCGGGAATATTCATCCATCATCCAGCCCATCATCTGCGGGGTGGTGCCGACATCGGGAGCGGGCACGTCATTGCGCGGACCGATGTTCTTCCACATGGCGCGCACCCAACCACGGCACAGTTCTTCCTTTTCACGAACAGACAGCGTGGATGGATCGACCACGATGCCGCCCTTGCCGCCTCCCAGCGGAATATCTGCCACGGCGCATTTCCAGGTCATCCATGTAGCCAGCGCGCGGACGGTGTCCACGGTCTCAGCCGGGTGGAAGCGAATGCCGCCCTTGTTGGGACCACGCGCATCGTTATGCTGAACGCGGAAGCCCTGGAAGACCTTCAACGAGCCGTCGTCCATCCGCACAGGAATGCGGAAGGAATACTCGCGCATGGGCCAGCGCAGCACTTCCGAAACGCCGGAGTCGAGTTTGAGTTGTTTGGCTACACCATCGAACTGTTTCTGTGCCATTTCAAAAGCATTGATTTGTCCTGACATGTTTTTTTACTCTCCTTGGTAAGAGTTTAGAAAAAAATAAGCGGGCACCCCGGACGGGGTCCCGCTTCTATACTCGGTGTATGTACAATTGCTGGGTCATAAGTTTATCCAGTAATAACAATTGCCCTGAAACTTTACACGAGAATCAAATTGGAGTCAATATGACAAAAATCCGATTATTGGTAGTAAAAAATGATGAGTTTGAAGATATAAAGCACTAAGGTGGGTGGAACCGGAAATCACCCAAGCCCAAACCCGGATAGGTTTCCTCCCAAACACGTTGGACCGACATAAGAATGTCATCATACGCCGCAGCATCTTTGCGGATGGCAATACCATAATCGAACGCGCCGGGGTAATACTCATAGTTCGTCTGGAAACGAAGATCATCCTGTATAGACGAGACGATGTCAGCGTAATCGGGGTGAGGAAACCAGATCAGGTCCGGTTCGCGGTTGAAAAACTCGGTGGATGAGAATCCATTGTGTGCAAAGAAAGGATCATGCAACCCGAGCGGGTCAATGATGTGTATGTGAACGCATCTCGCCCCGACCAGACCATATTCCGACAACCCGACCTTTGTCCCTGCTGGGAGCTTTTCGCAGATCGCCGACACGGCATCGATGCTCTGCCACCAGCCCAATTCTGGGAGTTCCGTCTCGAAATCTTGTGCAAATCCACTTTCGTATACTCGCGGAGTTGCGATGAAAGTCCGCTCATAAGCCGCCTCCAACAACGCGCCCACTGGCGGCAGAAATAAAATCGAAGCGGCAACCACCGTCGCCGCAATCCGCAGCGGATTGCGAAATACAACAGCAAGCCGCACCTGCTCCAACCGCCGGTCAAACAGCATCCACGCACCGATCACAAAAAATGGAATGGACGGAAAATAATACCGCGCACCAAACCCCATGATCTGCGTCACGGAGAAAAAGTAAGTGAACGTGACCAGCACCGGGATAAAAAAAGCCGCAGCCAACCGGCGGGTATGTCTCGAAACCGAGATCATGGCAATGAAGATAAAAGGAAACATCAAGCCGAGAAAGTCGAAAAGATATGCAACCGGATTCCAGCGCCCCGCCCCCGCGTAGCCGTCATCATACCCCGCCGTCTTGGCGTAGAAAGGTAGCGGCAGAGGGTCGCCAAAGACAACATATTTGACCGCCGTATCAATTGCCAGCACAGCAGCCAACCCCATCACAAACTGAAATACCTTTTTGACGCGATTTGCACGCAGGAAGAACAGACCATAAAGCGCCGGAAACACAGCCGCATAAATGAGATCATCTGGTCGGGCAAGGAAGGAAGCGTACGCAGCCGCGATCAACATCAACAGAGACGCGGTATTTTCTCTTCCCACCCAGTTCAACGCCGCAAAGATCACCAGCGTATTGCAAAACATCGCCAGCGTCGTATCCATGCCGCTGGTGGCATGGAACAGATAATCAGGCGAAAGGAAAAAGATGACCGCCATAAAAACCGGAAGGATGAAAAAATTCCTCCTGAAAAAGTCGGAAACCGCCACCCTGCCCAAGACCAAGACCATCAACGTCAATGCCGCCAGTCCCAGCACACACGAAGTGACCACCAATATCGCACTCGCATCTGCAAAGGGAAAGAATCCGCGCCCGACGATAACCAAACCCAAATACAACAGACTCGTCGCCCCATAGGTCTGAACGCCGTCCGGGTTCCAGGCAATACCATGCCCAGCCAGCGCATTCTCGGCATAGCGCAGGAACATGTAGGCATCGTCGAATGTGGTCGTCAGGTTTTGATGGACAAAAAAAAGGTGGAAGGCAAACAACGAGAATAACAGCATCCCCCCAATGATGAACCGGACACGCGGACTGCGCAACACATCCCAAACCTTGTTTTGCATGGTGGCTAGGATCTTTTACGGCGCTCGAAAAACTGGTTCACGCGGCGGCGGTGTTCACCGGCTTTGCTTGCCTCTTCTTGAAGGATGCCTTCGTAGGTTAGGACTTCTTCCAGATTGGGGTAGTACGCCTTGTTGAACGCCTTTTTGCCCAATGCAAATGCTTCACGCGGACCTTGAGCCAGCTCGCCCGCCATTTGATTCACCAAACGCTGATAGTTGAATCCGCCCACGCGGTTGACGATACCCCAGTCAACTGCCAGCTGTGCGGGTATCGGCTTGTTGGTGTAGAAATATTCCTGCGCGCGCGCCAAGCCAATGGCTTTGGACAGGAACAACGAAACGCCCGAATCCGGCGCGAGGGCAATGCCGCTGAAGCCCACTACAAAATACGCGGTCGATCTGGCGATGCGCAGATCACAGGCGAGCGCGATGCCAAACGCCGCTCCCGCACATGCCCCGTTGACGGCAGCGATGACAGGTTTGCCCATATTCCGAATTTGCAGGATCAGCGGGTTGTAGGTCTTGTTCAAATGCTCGTTGTAGGAGATTTCCTCGCCCTGTTTCATTTCGGTCAGATCCTGCCCGGCGCTGAAGGTCTTCCCTGCGCCGGTGATGACCACACACCCCACCTGCGGGTCGTTTTCCGCATCGGCGAGGGCTTGCTGCAATGCCTGGGTCATCTCGAAGTTGAAGGCGTTGGCGCGCTCGGGACGATTCAGCGTCAGAATAACAGAACCATTTTCAGTCGAAGAAAGAAGCGTGGACATGTTTGGCGGGTCTCTTTCTGGTGGAATGATTTCCCCGCTATTGTACTCAATCCGAAATAAAAAAACAGCCACCTACAGGTGGCTGTCGTTTTCGTCGTCGATCTGGTCGTCGTCGCCGGAGTCGGCTTCGTATTCGACGGCTTCTCCATCAAGATACACCCACAGGAGCAGGACTTGTCCTTCCTGGGTGTCGATATTGCGGGCGGCGAGGATGGGGGCGGTCTGCTCAAGACCCATCTCGTTGCGATAATGGAGGTGGATGGAGCTCTTGTTATGCCAGGCAGCGTAACAGCGCTGCACGAGGGCTGGTCCGTTGAAAGTGCGCAGGCGAGTGAGGGCTGGCACAGAGAGCGAGGGGCTCTCGTTCAAGCCCATTGCCCAGCCATCGTTGACCTGCTCGAAGATGGGGGGCGGTCCTTCAATGATCGTAATTTTATCGTCCATAAGTTTACCTTTACGGTGGGAATATACCACAAGTAGGTTGCTGGAACATTTCAGAATATTGTTAGATTTTTCAGGCGTTTGCAAGGTTTTTGTGTTGTCCATACGAATATAATCAGCCTATGCCCAAACTTACCCCTAAAATCATCCTCGAAGGCACCCGCCTAACGTTCAAAACCGACATCGCTTTTGCGCTCAATGAACATGCTCGTATTGTGGGTCCGCGCAAGTATCGCTACCATTCGCCGCTGGTTTCCGGGGAGTGGTGTGCATTCACCAATTTTCCCTGGGGACGCGGACTGATCAACTTTGAGCCGCAGGAGGAGGCGCTGGCGATGGAGACCTACCAAACCTGGGTGCGTCTTTTTGAGTTGCAGCGTTACTACTCATGGATCGTGGATCGTTTTCATCTTTCCACGCGAATGTACCAGCTGATGACCCACAAGAAGGATTACGACTTCCGCTGGTTGGAGGAGCGGCTGCTGCCGTTGAATTTCCGCCTTGTGCTGATGACCCGTTCAGCCGAGTCATTTGCGGCGGCGCGCGCGGAGCGGCTCAAGGTTTCCGGCAACCCAGCCCAATACGATGACCTGGGTCTGTTCGTCGAGGAGCAAAAATTGATCCGACGACTGTTCGACGAATCGATGCTGCCGAAGATCGAGATCGACATTTCGGATAACGACATCAACGGCGCGGTGGAGCGCATCGCAGATTGGATGGAGTCCACAGGCGGGTTGTCGATGGAATCCTAGGTGCGAACCCCAAACAATATTGCAACGCTATTTTCTTGCGCGCCCTGTTTGAAATCGGTATACTTGCCCCTATGACGATTCCTGAAAAGATCGGGCGCTACGAAATCAAATCCGAATTGGGGCGCGGCGGCTTTGCCACCGTCTATCGTGCCTACGACCCGCGCTTCGAGCGCGAGGTCGCCATTAAGTTTTTGCCGCCGGAACTCATCCACGCCGACCCGCAGTTCCGCCTGCGCTTCGAGCGCGAGGCAAAGATCATCGCGCAGCTGGAACACCCCTCCATTGTGCCTGTCTATGATGTGGGCGAGGAGAACAACCAGCCCTATTTCGTCATGCGCTACATGAGCGGCGGCTCGCTCTCAGAACGCATCAAAGACAAAATCTTTTCCATCGAAGAAGCCGTCAAAGTACTTGAACACATCGCGCCGGGCATGGATGAAGCGCACTCCAAAGGCATCGTCCACCGCGACTTGAAACCGGCAAACATCCTTTTCACCAACAAGAACACGCCGCTCATCTCCGATTTTGGAATCGCAAAATTCAGCCAGGGCGAAGCCGGGAATGTAACCGGCAGTGCCATCATCGGCACGCCTGCCTATATGGCACCCGAACAGGCGTCCGGCGAAGTCATCGACGGGCGCACCGACATTTACGCGCTGGGCGTCATCCTGTACGAAATGCTGATCGGCAAGCAGCCCTACAAAGCGGATACCCCGCTTGGGCTGGCGCTGAAACATATCACCGAGCCGGTTCCACGGATCTTGGAAGCCAACCCCAACCTGCCGAGCTGGATGGAAAAGGTCATCTCCACCGCCATGGCAAAGGACCCCGATGACCGCTTCTCGACCGCAATGGAAATGGTCGAAACCATCAAGGCTTTCCTGCGCGGAGAGAATCCCACCATCCACAAATCCGGCGCCACGCTCAAAGCCTCGCCGTTCAACCGCACGACCATCGCGAGACGAACAACGTCAAAGAAACGCAATCCTCTGCCCGCCATTCTGGCAGGGCTTTTCCTGCTCGTACTCGTCGTGGGCGGCGGTGGCGCATTCTTCTACCTGCAGCAGAATCAACCCACGCCCACGAATGAAGCGATTCCCACCTTCACCAGCGAACCTGCAACGGCGGAGCCTGTCAACCCTGCCACCGAAGAAGCCGCGACCGAATCCCCAACCGAAGCGCCCGCGCCGACTGAAACCGCCGCAGCGGTTCCGGCACTGCCCGTCATCGGCGGCGCAGACAAGATCGCCTTTCTGCGCAACAACGACATCTACATCGTGAACGTGGATGGCTCCGACCTGCAACAAGTGACCACCGATGGCGTGGCGAAGTTCAACCTGCAATGGCTGCCAGACGGCAATACGATTTTGTTCCTGACCGGCAAGACCGCCAAGGTTGTGGATATTGAAACCCTGCGCGAAGATATCATCATCAACTTCATCTCCGCCGAATATTTTGAAGCGTTCAGCGTTTCACCCGATGGAAAACAGGCAGCCATCGCCTTGAACCGTGAACTGTATGTTGTGCCGTTCGATATAGAAACACTGAAAACGGTCAATAAAAAGAGCGCACTGCTCGAAATGAAAGGCTGTCTTTTCTTTGATGAACTTGCCGTCAAGGATGTACTCTGGGCAGATGACAACCAACGGCTTGCCATCAAACATCTTGCGAACGCCAATGGGACATTCGCCGATACCATCCGCCTGATCGATATTTCCAAGTGTGGGGATGCCGAACCTGTACGCCTCGATAACTTCCCCGACCCGTGGTTCAAATTCAGCAATGAGATCATCAACTTCGATTACGATGGCGACGCAGTCTTCTTCATCAACAGCGGCGTACGCAATGCCGGTTTTGGCGACCTGGTCTTCTACAACGCCTTCACGCACAAATTCGAGAAAGCCGCCCCATACGAAGGCAATTGTTGTTACCGCGACGCCGCCTTCAGCCCGGACGGCACCCATGTGATCTTTGCCTTTCAGGATATTCGGCTCGGCACGGAAAGCCCCATCAACCTGTACTACATTCCCACCGATTCGATCACGACCAAACGCATCCTCGAACCCCTGCCGCTGCCCGAAGGCTTCTTCACCAGACGCAACGATGCCCCCATGCCGGTCTTGCGTCCCGCAAAATAATCTACAACGACTTCATGATCTGCTTCACCAACGCAGGTCCGCGATAGATCAACCCGGTATACACCTGCACCAGCGCCGCCCCGTCATCGAGGCGGCGTTTTGCATCATCGGGATTCATCACCCCGCCCGCACTCACCACAGGGATTTGCCCATTCACAAGTCTAACTGTTTGACGAAGAACCGCCTCACTGCGCACCCGCAACGGGGTACCGCTTAATCCGCCTGATTCTCCCCTTGAGTCTGATCGTAATCCCTCGCGCTCAAGGGTCGTGTTGGTGACAATAACGCCATCCATCTTCGAGTTGACGATCACCTCGATGGCGTCGCCCAACTCTGCATCCGAAAGATCCGGCGCGAGTTTTACAAGTACCGGCAGCCGCTTTTGCAAATCCACTTCTTCCAGTTTGCGCTGCTCATGGATCTGAACCAGCAAGCCCTCCAACGCCTGTTTGCCCTGCAATTGACGCAATCCCACTGTGTTGGGCGAACTGATATTGATGGTCAGGTAATCGGCATAGGGCGAAAAGTTTTGCACCAACGCGAGATAATCCAGCACGGCTTCTTCATTGGGCGTAGACTTGTTCTTGCCAAGATTGACCCCGACGATCATGTTCTTTCGTTTCGGCTTGACAGCCCGCTGAAACCATCTTTCCACCATGGATGCGCCCGTCTCCCACAACCGATACGAACGCAGTTGTTTTTCGACATACGCCGCGCCTTCGCCGGGAAACCCCATGCGGTTGATGACGGCTTCATCCTCCACCAGTCGGAAGATGCGTGGTTTGGGGTTGCCTGCCTGCGCCAGCGGCGTGACCGTGCCCACTTCCACGTGACCAAAGCCAAGTGCAGAGAGTCCGCGCACCGCGACACCGTCCTTGTCGTATCCCGCCGCAAGCCCCACCGGATTCCTGAACGTCAGCCCGAAGGCTTCCACCGGCTTGGGCTTTGCATAAAACATCAGCGACAACAGCCAGCGCGCAGGCGGAACGTACCCCGCAATGCGTAAAGCGTTCAATGTGAGCGCGTGCGCTTGTTCAGGTTCGAGGCGGAAGAGAAGAGGGCGGAGAAGTTTATACATTCACAGTCTTTCGGAAACCAATGGTGATACGTTCGCAAACAAACCCAAACTTTTTGTAGAGATTCTGCGCGGAGTCGTTGTCGGCATTAACCGTCAGGTTGACCCGCGCAGTCGTGGGTGAAGCAAACATCCAGTCCAGACCTGAGGCGAGCAAGCTGGCGCCAATGCCACGCCCGCGGGCAGATGAATCCATGCCGATGAAATCTACATAACCAGATTCAGATTCTATCTTGCAAAAGTGATACCCGAGCAGGCGTTCCCCTTCCACGGCAAGCAACAGACGGTGTTGATCGTCTATTTTTTCAACGATCTGCCTTGCTGTGTAATAGGTGTTTGGAAAGAGTTCGTTATGCAGAGTTTCAAATGGAGCGAAGTATGATTCTTGAAAATCAATAATATTGCTGGAAGCGGATTGCTTGATATAAGTTTTTCGATCAAGTGAGAAGATTGCCGTTTCTGCACGCGGCGGAAAGTGATGCTTCTCAGCAAACGAACGCACGTGGGTATTGTTCACATCGCAGAAAATTTCCTGCTCGCGAATTCCTTCGGGAATCATTGGCAGGATGGTGCTGAATAATTCATCAGCGATCTTTTGCCATTGCGCATGTTCGATGATCGGACCAAGCAGCCAGGCACGGCTGATCTCCGGGTCGGCATCCACACCAAAGATGCCGATTAGTTTTTCATTCTCGTTCGCAAGTCGAAATCCCTCGGATATTGGAATGACACATTCATCGAGTGCAGAACGAACATCCGCTTCGCCCACACCAAAAAACGCGATATGGTTGGAAGGCTCGTCGTTCAGCCGCACAATGAATGCAACGAGTTCTTCGATATGCTCGTCTCCGCAAGGGATGATCTTCATACACCGCGTTTGCCTTGTTTCAACATCTCGATGGCTTTGAGGATGCGCCGTGCGCGGGTCTCTTCCTTTTTGGCTTCTTCGATCCACATCACATATTCCCGCCGATGAGTGTAGGAGAGTTTATCGAAAAAGGCTTTTACGTCTTTATCCTTTTTCAATTCTTTCAACAGGTCTTTCGGCACCTCAAGCACACGCGGCTCGGTATCGAGTTCCACCGTGACCTTGACCTCATCGCCGAATGTTTTGCCGATCTGTTCCCGGATACTTTTCAGGATGATGAGCATGTGGAAATCCGTGCCCATGCGGGTCAAAATTCCGCGATAGGGAACATCTTCGATCATCGTTTTGACCTTCGGCTTCTTCGCACCAAAGGATTTTTCCACGTCGAAGGGGACTTCCACGAACGCCCCGCCACCGCCTGCGTCTTGGATTACGGCTTTGAATGTTTGTTTTTTGCTCATCGTCATTTATCTGCCTTCCAGTGCCTGCGGACGGCTCCGCTTTCGGGATATTCTGTCACAGTGGCGCTTTCGATCTCCAACTCAAAGAGAATGTATCGCTCGGCAGGTTGATAGGGCGAGACCTTCACAGCGATTGCACGCAAATCCGCATCTTCGATGAACCTTGCTTTCCCGCTGATAAATACTTCTCCGCTTTCGCCGCTCGTATCGCTGACAGAACAATGCAGCGCGAAACGCGGATCGCGTCGCAGGTCATGTCCCTTGGGTGAGGTGGGTTCCATGAAGACGAAAAGATGTCCCTCACCAATGATCGGCGTGAACGGATGCACGCGCGGTGAGCCGCCCTTGCGAATAGTGGCAAGATAGGCAACCTTGCCGTGCAAACGTACTTTTGCAAAGTCAGCCAGTTCAGGAGATTGGGAAGCGAAAGTTTTCCAAGTCATTGAACCTCAAATCAATAAGAAATTTTTATACACCAGAAACTTCAATCGTCTCTTTTATCTCAGCATCTTCCATCATTTTCAGATAAAAGGCCTGACGAGATAAACCAGAACTGTCACGATATTCATACAAATCTTGCCTTGTCAAATTCTCAGGCATTGATGGAATCTTGAATTCTTGCATGATAGTCACACCGCTCACACCTGAAATCGCATCATCAATACGTCTTTTATGTCCTGCGGAGAGTGGGGCGGGAAGTTCATCAAATTCAAACCATCCAACCGAAATGGTTTCTCCTGGCTGACATTTGATTTCTCCTCCAATAAGTTTTGCAGAAAACAAAACAGCATGGAATTGAGCCATATTGCTCAACCGTGAATAGATTCCTACCAACCGGGTTAGCTCCACATCCAACCCTGTTTCTTCTTTCGTCTCGCGGATTGCCGCCTGTGCAATGCTTTCACCGTCTTCCACTCCTCCGCTTGGTAAAATCCATGTTTCAAAATCTTCGCGTTGGGTTAATAGAATTTTACCTTCATGAATTACTGCTACATTTACAGCCAATCCTGCCATAAAACCTCTAGCTGCTCTGCTTCAAAAACTCGCGCGTCGCTTCGATCCTGGATTTTTCCACCTTGCCTGTGGACTCCCAATGATCGAGCAATTGCGTAATGGTCAACACAGCATGGAGGTTGTACCCTGCCTGCTCCAACGACTCCTTCGCACCAGATTGACGGTCCACCAACACGACGATATCCTTCACAACCAACCCGACGCCGGTCAGTTTTTCGATGGCTTCAAATTTACTCCCGCCCGTAGTGGCGAGATCGTCGATGACCACCACCGTCTCCCCGGCATGATATTCCCCTTCGATCTCGGCTTTCGTGCCGTAGGTCTTCACTTCCTTGCGTGGGTAGATCATGGGGTAATTACCAGCCAGCGAAATGGCAGTCGCAATGGGAATCGCGGCATAGGGCAAGCCGGCAATCCGGGAAAACTGGAACGTGGAAAGTAAGGGCAAATACGCCGCACCGATCTGCTCCAACAGTTTTGGAAATGAAATGATATAGCGCAAGTCAATATAAATGGGTGATTTAAGACCAGACTTGAGCGTGAACTCGCCAAATTTGATACAACCCGCATCGAGCAGACCATCGGCAAGGGGGGCAAGGTGTGCGTCTAGTTTTGTCATGAAAGATTCCTTTTTGTGAATGTCAGATACTTTTCAACTCACGCTTGATGCGCAAAATATCATCGCGGATCTCCGCCGCGGCTTTGCCGGGATTCTCAGCGCGTGAGATGGCGCGCGAGATGGGCAGCAGCAGACCTTTGCCATCGGCACGCAACCCAGCCTTGAGGGTAATTTCCAACTCGCCGCCCTGTGCGCCAACGCCCGGCGCGAGGAACCACAACTCCGGCGCGGCGGCACGGATCATTTCCATGATCTGCGGATGCGTTGCACCGACCACCACTCCGACATTGTTCTTCTCATTCCATTGCTGCGCCAGTTTTGCCACGTACACATACAACGGCATGGGCATATCTGACCCCATCGGCATGACCAGCAGGTTCTGCAAATCCATAGACCCGGCATTGGATGTTTTGCACAGCAGAAATACGCCGCGTTCCTTGTACCCCAAAAACGGTTCGATGGAGTCTTTGCCAAGGTATGGATTCAATGTGATGCAATCCACGTCGAGCGATTCAAATGCGGATTTGGCGTACGCCTCGGCGGTGGATGAAATATCTCCGCGCTTCGCATCCAGGATGATGGGGATGCGTGACCCCATTCGGTCTGATTCTTCGCGGATGGCTTCGATGACCCGTTTCAATGCCGTCCAGCCTTCGGCGCCGAAGACTTCGAAGAATGCCGCATTGGGTTTGAAGGCTGCAGCGTAGCGAGCGGTCTGTTTGACGAGGTTAAGGCTGAAGGTCAGGGCGGCGGCGGCGGTGGGGCTTGGGAGGTCGGAGACGTGCGGGTCGAGTCCCACGCACAGGAGGGAGGACGAGTCATCCACCCGTTTTTCCAAAAAAGAGAAGAAGGTTTCCATGATGTTCCTTGTCGAAAATAAAGACCCTAAAGGTTTTCCTTTAGGGTCTATTTTACTCAATGAATGATCTCCATTTGCTATTGGCGGAGGGGAGGAATTGTTTGTCCATCCAACCGGTGGCATCCCAGAAGATCGGGTTCCAAATGCCTGCGCCATAGCCGCGACATTCGGCGAAGAAGAAATCGGCGGGAATCGTATCGGGCAGGTCGCAGACCGGGGATTCGGCATTTCCACCCGGCACGGATGGTACGTTCCCTTCCCGTGAGTTGGTCAGGTTCGGTGTGGGGATGCAATCCTCAAACCAGGAATTGCTGCCGGGGTTGCCATCGGGCAGTCGGCAAATGGAGCGATCTTCTTCACGGGCAATGGCGTAGGTGTAGGCGTCGTAGATCTTGCCGTTCGGGTTGGAGAGACGCACGGTTTCGCCGCCATCGCTGAGCAGGATGTTGGTCGCGCTGCCGTAAAATACGATACGCTCGCTGGGGGCAAGGTTGACGTTGGGCAGGGTGAAGGAGTCTCCATCCACTGTGCTGAGTTTCCAACCGTTGAGGGAGATCTCTATGGCGGTGAGATTCTTGATCTCGACGAATTCGTCGAAGACATCCACTTTGCCATCCTGATTCCAGTCATAGCCGGGGCGCGGAAGGATCTCGTTGATGATCGGGCGCGGGTCGATGACGGCGGTGGGCGGCGGCAGGGTACGTGTGGGGGTGGGGGTGCGGCCCGGAGTCGGGGTCGGACCAATGGTATTCGCCCTCTTGGGTGTCCCCAAAATATCGCCGCCGTTGGCGTTCTTTCCATTTCTGGGTGAGCCGGTATTGGTAACCCAGGCGGTATCGCTATCGGCGGTGTTGGCGATGCGTTCCATCGTGCCAAACGTGGAGGAACTTCCACGGGGCCACGCGCCGCCGTTCCCATTGGCGGTATCGATGACCTTGTTGGAGGTATCGACCAATTGCAGTGCTTCCCCGTTATTGGAGAGCGCGCTTCCGGTATAGATCTGGTCTGCAGCAATATCTGAGACAGTACTGTCATCTGTTGTTGTTGCGCCGCGTTCGAGCAGGAAGTATCCTCCGGCTGGAATTATTCCATCAAGAGTGATGGCGGGGGATCCGTCAGTGGCTTTCAAGACCCAGTCTGTAATGTCAATGGCAATACTGCCGGGATTGTAGAGTTCGATCCACTCATCATCCGCCAGCCCGGAAGCCGTCCCAGCCCAGGCGATCTCGTTGATGATGACGGAGCGCACTCCCGATGGGGTAGCCGTGATGGTGGGGGTTGGAGACAGGGTTGAGGTGAAGGTCGGCGTGACTGTAACGATGAACGAATAATTGCCGCTGCCGGGCGTTCCGTAGATCGGATTCCCTGCGGCATCCAACCCATTTCTGAGGATGCCGGAATTGGTCAACCAGCCAAAGTCATTATCCGGCGCGGCGACAGAACCGTTAAGATAGCGTTCCATCGAGGCATTGTTCGCGCCGCCGCCAGCGGACCATGCCCCACCGTTGGCATTGGCGGTATCGACGATGGTACCATCCGGTTTTCTCAGGCGCAGAAAATCGTTGACATCGGCAAGCGCGCCAAAGTAGGTCGCATCTGCCGGGATGTCGCTAACGGTCTGGTCGGAACCTCGTTCGAGGAGAAGAAACCCATTGGCAGAGATCGTATCATTCAACAAGATATCCACACTGCCGGTACTATTTGTCAGCCGCCAACCCGTAAGGTTTACATCCCAGGGACGCGTGTTGTAGAGTTCGATCCATTCATCGTCTGGAGATGCATTTGTCCCGGACCATGCCACTTCACTGATGATAATTTCACCCGGGGCTGGGGTCAGGGATGGGGTTAAGGAAAAAATTGAAGTATTTGTCGGAGTGTTTGTGTTAGTAGGAGTAGATGTGTTAGTAGGTGTATTTGTAGATGATGGAGTAGCTGTTGGCGCGCCGCAAGATAAAAATGGACTGCCCAAACCTTGGGGATTATTGGAACTTACAAGAAAAAAATCTGTTTGATTATTGTCATTATCTTGACAATTGCCGTTTGCTCCACCAATTCGCCTTTCGTACCCGCGATCTACATTCGTAGTCAAAGGAGTCAATGGTGAGCCTTCCAGATAAAATGAGCCGCCACTTAATCCAACCTGGTCAATAACTGTAGTAGTATCCGCCAAGGTTAATGCAACCCCACCATCATCTGTAATTCCCGTCCCGTATGACAAATCAACAGTTCCGCTACCTGTGTATCCAGAGTGAGCAACCAAATAGTATTGACCTGGCTGCAGAATTGTTGACATTGGTATGGTTGCTCGTGTACTATTCGTACCAATGTTATTGGAACCTCGAATCAACCATCCGCTGATATCAATGGATACCCCAGTCGGGTTGTACAATTCGATGAATTCATCATTCCCTCCCCCGTCTCCTCTAAATCTAAACTCACTAATCACTACAGAGGTAGCAGGATAAACCATCACCGGCTTCGCGGACGCGGTCTCCACATCACCCACACGCGGCGCGAACATCCCTGCACACAGGACAACGAGCAGGGATGTTACAACAGCAACGCGCGGAAAAGCATTCCAGGTTCGCATGGAAAAAGCCAGGGGAAGAATCCGCTGACAGGCGCAGAGTCAACACCCGGCGCGGTGCGAAGCGGAACATCCGATTACGAAGATTATACCCTTGGCAGGCATACGTTTACCACCCTGTCTTCGATTTATCGATTTGAGTAAAAACGATTAAATTTATGTGGCAGGCGGAGTGCGCGGCTCGATCACCAGTTTGATAGCAGTCCGAACCTTGTCTTCGATCTCCACATCCACAAACTCGGGGACGCAGACCACATCGATCCCATCATTTTTAAGATAACTGGAGGCAAGCACCAGCGCCTTCACGGCTTGGTTGACCGCACCGGCTCCAATGGCTTGCACTTCTGCCCGTTTGTGTTCACGAATGACCCCCGCGATCGCCCCGGCGACGGCAGAGGTACGGGAGTTGGCTGAAACTTTGATCATATCCATGGCAACCTCCCAAGGTTGGCAAAGTGGGGACAAACTCTCTTTCTTGTGGATTGTACAGGAATTAAAGAATAGATTCAAGCAGTATATTAGTATGATTATGGATTCGTAATAATAGTAGGGGCTGTGGATAATGTGGATAACCCGACTCAATGCCCATATGTGGGGGACGATACCCCGCTTCATCCCAGACCTTAGGTTGGCAGCTGATTCCAAATATTCTCTTCGCTGTGGATTGATCTTGGATAACTTATCCACACAGCAAAGCAGGACTCCAAAGTACTTTTCAAGATTCTTCCATATCTCGGTTTTTCAAAAAACCGCCCCCCATATCTGGGGGGCAGGCTTTCTTAAATTGTCTGACGTCTTTTCTCAGAAATGTGACCGTTGTCCACAGAGGAGGGGAGTTTTCCACAGTTTATAGGCACTTATCCACAGTTTGGTGGCTTGTGGATAGGGTTTTTGTCTAAACAAATACCCCAAAATATGGGCTGTGGATATGAGATTTCGGATAGCAATAAGGGTATTACCCGCGCACATCCCTGCCGTATCCAGCTTCTGCAAGGATTTTGCCATCTTCAAATACAACTTTACCGCGCAAGACCACCTTGCGCACTTTTCCTTTCACTTTCCAACCTTCAAAGGGAGTCCAGCCGCAGCGTGTAAATTGATCACTGGCTTTGATCTCATATGTCGCGGATTCGTCCACTTCCACCCACGTCTCTGGTTGTTCGGGCAAGTTGAAAATGCGTTTGGGGTTGGTGTGAAGTTTTTCGAGCAGCTGGTTAATGGTTAATCGTCCATTGGTTACGGCAGTAAGCAGTAAAGGAAGCATCGTCTCCAAACCGGGGAAGCCGGGAGGTGGATTTTCACCGTCTTTTTCGGCTGCCGTGTGCGGGGCGTGATCGGTGGCGAAGCAATCTACCACATCCAAGTTTGTCCACAGGCTATCCACATCCTCCTGCGTGGCAAGCCTCGGTCTCACTTCACCTCTGCCGGGTAGACCTGACAGGTTTTGAAAACCTGTCAGGTCCTTCGTTAAGAAGAGGTGATGTGGACAAACCTCGCATGTAACTTTGAGACCCTTCTCTTTTGCGGCTTTAATGAGCAGGATTTCCTCTTTTAGAGAAACATGCGCAATATGAATGGGATGGTCGTAAATGGCAGAGAACAAAATTGCCGCTGCCATCGTGCGGCTTTCGGAATGCATGACCATTGGCGCGGATTTGGGGAATTTTTGAAAATGCGGCAACCACAGGGTCATATCGTCGAGGCGCAATTCGCCAAAAGTGGAGTCGAGGTACATCTTTAACCCGGCGGCTTTCGGCGCGAGCGAAGCGGCGATGTCTGCGTTATCGGGTCCCGCGCCGACGTATTGCCCGTAGTCGCAGCGGGCTTTCGCTTTGGCGGCGGTCAATGCCAGCTCAAGCGTTGCTTCGTCGAATATCGGCGGTTTTGTGTTGGGCATGGCAAGGAGGGTGGTCACGCCGCCGGCGAGGGCGGCTTGGGTTACGGTGTCCCAATCCTCTTTGTGGGTGGCGCCGGGTTCGCGCACATGGACATGGGGGTCGATCAAGCCGGGGAGTTTGAGCATGGTGCGAGTATACCCGCATGAGTATAATAAGTGAAATATAAGAAGGAGGGTTTCGAATAGTGGAGTGAAGTAAGATGTCTGTGAAACCGGTTCAGATGATATCGTAACTGCATGCCGGTCCGATTGTTTAACACCATAATCATTCCCGGAGGAAGCGCTATGAACAGTGGACAAATCAAATGGCAAGCCATCGTTGCCAAATATGCATATCCTGAAACCTGGCGCAGTTTGTGGCAGGTGGCGAATTCGGTCATCCCGTTCTTTGTGTTGTGGTATCTGGCATATCGCAGTTTGGAGGTCGGCTACTGGCTGACGCTGCTGCTCACCGTCCCTGCGGCGGGATTCATGGTGCGCATGTTCATCATCTTCCATGATTGCTGTCACGGGTCGTTCTTCAAGACCAAACTCGCCAATGACCGTCTCGGTTTGCTGTTGGGTGCGGCGGTCTTTACGCCTTATTACAACTGGAAACATTCGCATGCCATCCATCACGCCACGGCAGGTGATTTGGACCGGCGTGGGGTTGGCGATGTGTACACCATGACCGTGGAGGAGTATCTCGCCGCGCCGTGGTACAAAAAGATCGGGTATCGCATCATGCGCAACCCGTTCATTCTCTTCACCATTGGGGCGACGCTCGTCTTTACGGTTGCTCATCGCTTCTGGGATCGTGGTGCGGGTGTCCGCGAAAAGAACAGCGTGATCTGGACGAACATCGCGCTATTCGGGTTCATCGGCTGGACGATCTATCATATCGGCTGGCAGGCGTACCTGCTGGTGGAACTTCCCATCCTGTTGATGGCGTGCGGCGCGGGCGTGTGGCTGTTCTACGTCCAACATAACTTCGAGCCGACCTATTGGGAGCGTCATCAGAACTGGGAGTTCTTCAAGGCGGGTATGGACGGCAGTTCTTTCTATAAACTGCCGAAGGTGCTGCAATGGTTCACGGGCAATATCGGCTTCCATCACATTCACCACCTCAGTCCGAAGATTCCCAACTACAAGCTGGAGCAATGCCACAAGGAAAATCCCATGTTCCAGATCGAGCCGCTTACTCTGCGGGACAGTTTGAAGTCGCTGTACTTCCGGCTGTGGGATGAGAAGGAGAAGATGCTCGTCGGTTGGAATGCGCTGAAGAAGTACAAGGTGCAGTCGCAGAAGATGTAGTCTATTCGTCCGCCCTGGGGATTCCCGGGGCGGATTTTTTTCGGGGAAGGGAACTCTCTGGCAACAGGATTGGGTATCGGCGGGGAGCGAAGCGGGTTTTAAGATCATCGTCACTTTTTGCACCCATTTTGCGGGTGTATAATCCAGCGGTATTTTCAAAAAAGTCAAAAGAGGTAGAGATGGCATATATCAATGTTAAAGTCCCCGCAGGCGGGGCAAAGATTTCCATTCAGAATGGAAAGTTGACTGTCCCCGACAATCCGGTCATCCCGTTCGTGGAGGGCGATGGAACCGGGCGCGACATCTGGCGGGCTTCGGTGCGTGTGTTCGATGCGGCGGTGGAGAAGGCATACGGCGGCAAACGCAAGATCCATTGGATGGAAGTGTATGCGGGTGAGAAGTCTTTCAAACTTTTCCAAAACTGGCTGCCCGATGAAACCACCGAGGCGTTCAAGGAATTTTTGGTCGGCATCAAAGGTCCGCTGACCACGCCCATCGGCGGGGGCATTCGTTCGTTGAATGTGGCGCTGCGCAAGATTCTGGATCTGTATGTCTGTCAGCGTCCGGTGCGCTGGTACAAGGGTGTGCCTTCGCCTGTGCTTCATCCCGAATATGTGGACATGGTCATCTTCCGCGAGAACACCGAAGATATTTATACCGGTATCGAGTTTGCGCACGGTACCGAAGAGAACAAGAAATTCATGCAGATCTTCAAGGAAGCCTTCCCGAAGGAATACGCCAAGATGCGCTTCCCGGAGACTGCCGGGATCGGTCTCAAACCTGTATCGGTGGAAGGCACCGAACGCCTGGTGCGCGCCACGATCCAATGGGCGTTGGAGAACAAACGCCGCAGCGTGAATTTCGTCCACAAAGGCAATATCATGAAGTTCACCGAAGGCGCGTTCAAAGACTGGGGCTATGCCCTCGCCAAGCGCGAATTCCGTGATCGCATCGTGACCGAACGCGAGACCTGGATCCTCGGCAACAAGGAATCCAACCCGAATCTTTCAGTGGAAGACAATGCCAAGATGATCGACCCCGGCTTTGATATGATGTCTCCTGCCCAGCAGAACGACATCAAGCAGGAAGTGGAGGAAGCGCTCAAGTTGTGGGATACGCACGGCGACGGCAAATGGAAGAAGATGCTGCTCATCAAGGATTCCATCGCTGATGTTTCGCTTCAGTTCACCCTTATCCGTGCCCGCGACTATGATGTGATCGCCACGATGAACTTGAACGGCGATTACCTCTCCGACGCGCTGGCGGCACAAGTGGGCGGTATCGGCATCGCTCCGGGTGCGAACATCAACTACGAGACCGGTCATGCCATCTTCGAGGCGACTCACGGCACCGCGCCCAAGTACGCCGACCTGGATAAGGTCAACCCTGGCTCGGTCATTCTCTCGGGTGAGATGATGCTGCGTTACATGGGCTGGACCGAAGCCGCAGACCTGATCGTGAAAGGCATGGAAGGCGCGATCGCCGCCAAGACCGTCACCTACGATTTTGCCCGCCTGATGGACAAACCGACTGAGGTCAAATGCTCCGAATTCGGCGATGCCATTATCAAGCACATGGGGTGAGAAATCGTTTGTGGAGAAGGTTGAGACTCTGAAATAAGATAAAGAAGGTCGAGAACAAAAGACTCGACCTTCTTTATAATTACCGGTAATCGGTTGGCGGGGAAATGAAATGTGAGATATAGTCGGCAGGTTTGGGAGATAACTTTCATGTCATTGCTTGCAACGCACCCGCTTGTTCGATCCCTGCTCGAATTGAAAGGCAATCCGCGCGTCACGGTGCTAACCGAAGTGATGTTCGGGATTCCGTATAACTTGTTCGCGCCGTTCTTCTCTGTCTACATGATCGCCCTCGGTATGAACGACCAGCAGATAGGGAGCATCGCCAGCCTGGGGCTGGTCTTGCAGGTCTTTTCGGCTCTGTTGAGCGGAGTGATTGTGGATAAATTTGGGCGGCGGCTTTCGCTCTTCATCGGCGATTTGCTGTGCTGGAGCATTCCCTGCCTGATCTGGGCAATCGCGCAGGATATCCGTTATTTTGCGGCAGCGGCTGTAATGAACGGTTTATGGCGCATTTCTCATACCGCATGGACCTGCCTGATGGTGGAGGACGCGGAAGAACGCCATCTTGTTCATATTTGGACGTGGATCATGATCTTTGCGGTCAGCTCCGCTTTTTTTGCACCCATCGGCGGCTGGTTCGTGAACCGTTATGGGTTGATCCCTGCCGTGCGCGGATTGTTCATTTTTGGCTTTGTGGTATTGACCCTCAAAGCAATCATCCTGTATCTCTTTTCGCATGAAACGGCGCGTGGTGTGCAACGCATGGATGAGACGAAGCATCGTTCGGTACCGGAACTATTGGGCGAATATCGTACCGTCTTCTTTGAGATTTTGCGTTCCAAGCCCATTCTCGCCGCCTTGTCGTTGATGATCATCACGAACATCTACACCACGGTCAGCGGTAGTTTTTGGGGGGTGTTGTTCACTACCAAGTTGGGGTTTTCTGAGTCAGATATTTCGATCTATGTCGCCTTGCGTTCCATTGTGATGACCGCTTGTTTTTTCCTGCTGGGTCCGAGTCTTACGAATATCCGTCACTATCGCATGCCGCTTTGGGCGGGGTTTGGCGCGTTCTTTGCCAGCCAGGCATTACTGGTCTTTATGCCGCCTCAATCCGTTTTGTGGTTGTCGTTCAGTGTGATCTTGGAGGGTGTCGCCGCGGCATTCGTCAACCCAATGGCAGAATCTCTGCTGGCGGTTTCGATGGACTCCCATGAGCGTGCACGGGTCACGGCGATGGTGTATGTGGCATTGATTCTGGTCATCTCACCTTTTGGCTGGATCGCCGGTCAACTCTCTGCCATTGACCGGGCGTACCCTTTTGCGTTGAACATGGTCTTGTTTGCGATTGGGGCTGGCATGGTCTGGTGGATCGGTCGGACGATCACGTTTACACATTCCCCACAAGAAGAAGCGCCGTAAAAAATCAGGGATTGAGCAGTAATCCGAAACTTTGACGGCAGAATACCCTCAATGTCCCATGCGCGTTAAAAAAGACTCACCCACGAAACCTAAATTTCGGGGTGAGTCTGGTCTTATTATTTCACATCCACCAATTCAACATCGAACATCAGGGTTGCATTCGGCGGGATGACGCCGCCTGCGCCGCGTTCACCGTAGGCGAGGTTTGCGGGGATGACGAGCTGTGCCTTGCCGCCGACCTTCATCAGCGCAATGCCTTCATCCCAGCCTTTGATGACCTGCCCAACGCCGAGTTTGAAGGTGATCGGTTCGCCGCGCGGGATGGAACTGTCGAAGACCTTGCCATTGGTAAACTTGCCGGTGTAATGCACGCTGACGGTTTTGCCGGCTTCGGCTTGTGTACCGGTTCCCGCTTCCACTTCGATGTATTCAAGTCCGCTTGCTGTTTTCATGGGCTCTCCATTTTTTGAATTTTTGATATTGTACCTGTTTCCTGAAGTAGAACTTCTGGATTTCCGTTTATTCAATAAAGAAGCCGAGACGAAATGTCCCGGCTTCTTACGAATTGCGTTTTACATATTATGGTGTGGATAGTGCGGCTGCATCTGCGGCGGTTTGCGGCATTCCGTTCATGATCCAGCGCATGAAGACATCCACTACATTTTCATTCAGCAGGCGGCTGGGCGGCATGATGCTAATGATCTCCTCTCCGTTCTCGTCAAGGATGGGCTGCCCCTGAATGGTTTGCAGAAGGTAGCTGGTTTCGTTCCCGGCGATGACGTTGAATTCTGCGTGGTCGCCAGTGGTGAGGATCTCTTCGTAGGTGGTCATCAGGTAGTTGTTGTTATCCTTGCCGGGGCGGTGGCAGGAGATGCAATAACGCTTCACGATCGGTTGGATGTGAACGTCGTAGGAGGGGACTTCACCATCTGCGAGAGGTGGGAAGAGTTCGGGGAGTACGGGCGCTTCAAAGCGGTCATCCCATGAATAGCGCATGAAGATGGTGATGTAGTCGATCTCGCTTTTGGAGAGTTCGCCTCCGTAGGTTTTGCCATAGGGTGGCATGCCTGCGTTGGGGCGTCCGTAGGAGATGAGTTCGACCATCGAGGCGTCGGTGATGGTGTAGAGCACGTCGCGGCTGTTGATAGGCGTGATCTTTTCGCCTTCGAGTCCCTCCACGCCTTCAATGATCGCCACCGAGCCGTCATCGCCGTGACATTCGGTGCAGTGGATGGAGTACAAATCCTGACCGGCGGTGATCTGTTCGGTTAATGTGGTTGCGACTTCGACTTCTTCCGCTTCTTTTTCGGGGGTAAGAGCGAGAACCGTCCCTGAGAGAAAGATCATGGAAACAGCTGCCAATCCCGTCGTCCAGAGCATGAAGCGGGTGTTGTTCTTGAAGGCAAAGAGCAGGAGGTAGGCAATGGTCGGGATCACAATCCCTGAAATGGTTTGGAGAGTCCCGAGCAGGGTGGAACCGTCTTCAGCGACGGTGGGGACTTCGGAGGTGAGGGTGAGCAGGACGATCCCCACGACCATGACGATCATTATGGAAATGGGGAGGATACGTTTGCCGTAATGACGGTGCGGGGATTTTTCGATGAATGGGATCAAGGTCAGCACGCCAAGGGCAATGGTCGGGACAAGGACGGTGGCGAGCCATTCGATCTTGCCGATGAGCGGCAGTTGCCCGTAGAGCGCGAGGAATTTAAAGAGGAAGAGGAAGTACCATTCCGGGCGCGGGATGTAGGATGTATCGCTTGGATCGGCTTTGGCTTCGGCGGGAATGCCGACGAATGTGGCAAGCAGAAGCAGCAGGACGAAAATGCCGAGCGACATGACCACGTCTTTGAAGATGGTGTCGGGCCAGAAGCGTTCGCCCTTTTCGAGTTTTCGTTCGTACCGTTCGTTGATCTGTTTTTTGGTTTCGTCGTTCATCGCTAGTCTTCCTTCTCAGGGAAATGCGATTCGCCATGTTTGATGATGAGGTAGAGGTGGATGCCGATCAGTGCGGCGAGGATGGCGGGGATGATCCAGATATGGGCGGCGAAGAAACGCTGGAGGGTGAGGGCGCTGAGTTCCGGTCCACCGCGCAGGACTTTGAGGATGAATTCGCCGATGAAGGGCACGGTCCCGGCGATCTGTGTGCCGACGGTGGTCGCCCAGTAGGCTTTTTGATTCCACGGGAGCAGGTAGCCGGTGAAGCCCATGCCAAGGGTGGTGAGGAACAGACCGATGCCGATCAGCCAGGTCAACTCGCGCGGGTATTTGAACGAAGCGGTGAAGAACACGCGCAGCATATGGATGAAGACCACCAGCACCATCAGTGTGGCACCCCAATGGTGAATGCCGCGAATCAGCCAGCCAAATGCCACACCTTCCATGATGTAGGTAATGGAGTCGTAGGCGTGGTCGGGCGAGGGGGTGTAGTAGACGGTGAGGAAGATTCCCGTGAGTCCCTGCAAAATGAACAGGAACAAACTCGCGGAGCCGAGTGTATTCCACCAGGAGGTTTTGGGTTCGGGGCGGTCGAGCAGGTTCGTGTACAGGTCGTTGAAGCCGAGGCGTTCATCGAGCCAGGCGTAGATGTTGTTCCACATGGGTTAGCCTTCCTTGAAGAAGATCTCGACAATGCCTTCTTCGTTGACGCGATGTTCTTCGTAGATGTCGAGCGCGCGCGGAGGAGGACCGTTGAGCACTTCGCCTTCCATGCTGAAGGCGGCGTCGTGACAGGGGCAGAGGAAGACCCGACCTTCCTCCGACCAGTTGACGGTGCAGGCGAGATGCGTGCAGCGGCTGTTGAGGACGAGCAGGTCATCCGGTGAATCCGATCTGCGGACGGCATATCCACCAAAGCTGCTGGCGGTGCGTTCCCAGCCGTTGACCTGTACCCGCGTGAACGAGAACGGGTAAGGTGTGCCAACCTGCATATCTTCGAATTTTCCGATGGGGATCCACGCGTCCTTGCCGCCCTCGCGTAGAGCAGGATCGATCAAATAAAAAACGGAAGGAAGACCGACCACTGCGCCGATCAAACCTCCAACGATTCCCGTCGTCACTTTGATGAAATCTCGGCGGGATAATTCGTGCGAATCAGACATATGCGCCTCCTGAGGGTAGTATTGCGCTTGCCAATCGACTATGAATAAAGGGAAGATGCTCCGGCTTAAAGCGGTATGGAATTGGATTATAAGGGTCTTTGTACGCTTATTGTAGGACGGCAGGAATGAAATTGACAGGATTTTTGTCACTTTCCCATTCCTATTTATTCTCACTTTGGTTTTTTGACATTCAAGAGTAAAATTGGCGCTTGTAACAAATTTCACCACGGAGGCAATCATGGGCTTGAAACGGGATGTCAGCCTTTCCACTGGTTTGCGCTATCGGGGACCGGCTGGTTATCTGACCTTTATCCTGCACCGTATTGGCGGGTTGGGCATGGGTATCTTCATCACCCTGCACATCCTGGCTTCGTTCGTCGGTGGCAGGTTCGGAGGGGCGATCAACGGCATTTATGAGAACTGGGCTTTCCAGATCTTCATTTTTTTCTGTGTGATGTTCCACGCCATCAACGGGTTGCGCATCACCATTCTGGACCTGTTCCCCAAATTGCTCGACTACCAAACGGAAGCCATCTGGATCGAGTGGGCGGTGTTCATTCCGCTCTTTGGGATTTCGGTCTTCGTGATCATGCAAACGGCATTGGGAGGGTAGGATGACGAAGAAATCGAGAACACTTTCCATCAAAGGACGCGGGCTGACAAGTTTTGAGTCCATTATGTGGCTGTTCACGCGTCTTTCTGCGCTGGCAATGTATGCCTTGATCCTCTTTGGGCTGATCGGTGCCCTGGTGATGGGCGCGCGCAACAATATGAACTTTGCCGATGTGATGCGCTGGGCGTTCATGCCGAACGTGACCCATGTGCAAAGCACCGACCTCGAAAGTACCGACGCCTGGGTCACACCTTTCTGGAAGTTGACCGCCAGCGCACTTTTGTTGGTCGCCACCGCACACGGCGTGCATGGGCTGGTCGTCATTGCGGATGATTACATTGCAGGCGAAGGCGGGCGCAAGTTCGTGCGTCTGTTGAGCATCATCATGATGGCTTCGATGAGCTTCATGGGGTTGTGGATCATCTGGACTTCGTAAGTAGATCGTCGATACACGTCAAAGCAGGAAACATTCAGGAGTAATTCATGGCGAACGTTCATCAATTTGATGTGGTGGTGGTGGGAGCAGGTGGCGCAGGACTCATGGCTGGCTTGTATGCCTCGCGCACGGCAAAGACCGCTGTCATCAGCAAGTTATACCCCACACGCTCCCACACGGGCGCGGCACAGGGCGGCATCTCGGCGGCGCTGGGTAACTACGAAGAAGACAAGCCCGAGTGGCACATGTACGACACCGTCAAAGGGTCCGATTATCTTGGCGATCAGGATGCCATCGAGTTCATGACCAACGAAGCGATCAACGCCGTGTTGGAATTGGAGCACATGGGTCTGCCTTTCGACCGCACACCAGAAGGACGCATCTCACAGCGACCGTTTGGCGGGCACACCAATAATGAAACGGGCAAACCCGTGAGACGAGCGGCGCACGCTGCCGACCGCACCGGTCACATGATCCTTCAAACCTTGTACCAGCAGTGCTTGAAGAACAAGGTCAACTTCTTCGATGAATACCAGGTGCTAGACTTCATTATGGTCAACGGCAAAGCCGCGGGCGTGGTGGCAGTGGAACTCGCCACGGGCGAACTGCACACCATTCATGCCAAGGCGGTCATCTTCGCCACAGGCGGACATGGTCGTATCTTCGAAGTGACATCCAATGCATACGCCTACACCGGTGATGGCGCGGCGATCTTGTTGCGTCATGGCATTCCGCTGGAAGATATGGAATTCTTCCAATTCCACCCGACCGGTATTTACAAACTCGGCATCCTCATCACCGAAGGCGTGCGCGGCGAAGGCGGTATCCTTATTAATGGCAATGGTGAGCGCTTCATGCCGAAGTACGCGCCGACCGTGAAAGATCTCGCGTCCCGCGATGTGGTTTCACGCGCCATCTACACCGAGATCAAGGAAGGACGCGGGGTGAACGGCAAGAATTATGTCTACCTCGATGTCCGCCCTGAGAGTGTGAACAAGTTCGCAGCGATGGACGGGCGCACAAACCCCGACGGCTCACCGTACAAAATCACTGGTGAACAAGTGCTGGCGAAACTGCCCGATATCATTGACTTCTGCCGTGTGTATCTCGGCGTGGACCCCATCACGCAGATGATGCCCATCCAGCCGACGGCACATTACACCATGGGCGGTATCCCCACCAACAAATACGGCGAAGTGGTTGTGGACGATAATGGCACGATCTTTCCCGGTTTGTATGCGGCGGGTGAATGCGCCTGCGTGTCTGTTCATGGGGCGAACCGCCTTGGGACGAATTCGCTGCTCGATCTGGTGGTATTTGGTAAATATGCCGGTCTGCGCGCAGCGGAATACGCAAAACAAGCCGACTTTGAGAAACTGCCCGAAGAAGCGGAATCAGGCGCGAGGTCCGCGTTTGATGCGCTGCGAAACGGCTCCGGCAAGGAAAACGCGTTCGACCTATCCAACGAGTTGAAGAAGGTCATGTTCGAGGATGTCGGCATTTATCGCAACGAAAAGGACATGGCTGCCGCGCTCGAAAAGGTGCGCGAGTTGCAGAAGCGCTTCAAGGATGTGGGTGTGAACGATACAGGCAAGATCTTCAATACCGAATTGTTGAACGCCTGGGAACTTGGCAACCTGCTCGATATTGCGGAAGTGGTGGCGATGAGCGCCTTGAACCGCAAGGAATCACGCGGCGGACATTCGCGCGAGGATTACCCCGAACGCGATGACAAAAACTGGTTGAAGCACACGTTGATCGCGAAGAAGAACGGAAAACTTGAGATCAGTTACAAGCCGGTCGTCATTACCAAACACCAGCCCAAGGCGAGAGTCTATTAGAGGTAAACATGGAAATCACAGTCAAAATTTTCCGTTACAACCCCGAGAAGGACAAGCGCGGCAACTATGTGACCTATAAAGTGGAAGCCGATGAGAACGACCGCGTGCTGGATGTGCTCGAATACATCAAGGGCAAGGTCGATGGCGCGTTATCGTTCCGCCGTTCGTGTGCGCATGGCGTGTGCGGCTCGGATGCGATGCGTATCAACGGGCGCAACATGCTGGCGTGCAAAACGCTTGTCCGCGATACTGGCTCGAACATCACGGTCGAGCCGATCCTCGGTCTGCCGATCCAAAAGGACCTGATCGTGGATATGGAGCCGTTCTTCGATAACTACAAGAAGGTGCTGCCGTATTTCATCAACGACAGTCCTCTGCCGGAGAATGGACGCGAACGCCTGCAATCGCCGGAAGAACGCGCCCGCTTCGACGAAACGACCAAGTGCATTCTGTGCGCGTGCTGCACCACGTCCTGCCCGTCGTATTGGGCGAATGGCGAGTATTACGGTCCGGCTGCCATCGTCAGCGCGCACCGCTTCATCTTTGACAGCCGCGACGAAGCCGCCGAGCAGCGTTTGCATGTCCTTGCTGAAACGGATGGCATTGCCCGCTGTCACACCGCATACAACTGCACCGTGGCTTGTCCGCGCGAGATCAAAGTGACCAAAGCCATCGGCGAAGTGAAGATGGCGATGATGACGGGTAAGTTAGATTAGTGTAAAGAGTAGTTTACAGAGAATAGACAGACCGCGTGATAAGCGCGGTCTGTGGTTTTAAACTATAATATGGAGATTCTCCGAAAGGGCAGGCTTGCTTATGTTGAAAACGTGGTCATTTTGGAAAACATTTTTCACTACCTATTTGGCTTCTGTTGCAACAATATGGGGGCTGTGGAAGCGTACACTTATTTTGAGAGCGATGCGTTAAAGCAATTCCTCGGTTCCACTTGGTGGGTTTATTACTACATTATTCCTTTATTTATCGCTATTTTGTTCGCGATATGGACTCAATCACCACAAGAAGGGGCTGGTGAAACTTTCGACCCGCGCAGTCGCCGCGTGATGCTCAACCATGTGGAAAATTTTTGGGTCAAAAGTGTTCTTGAAAAATCTTTGCATGGTGTAGCATTGCTTGAATTGGGGATTAAAGAAGACCCAAGCGCAGTTAAGTATCCCTGGACGATCAAAAAAGAATCAACGAACGAAACCCTGACAACAGGGAAATCCATGCTGGAAATTTTCAAAGAAATTGGTTTGGGTCGTTCTTTGCTAATTTTGGGCGCACCAGGCTCTGGTAAGACGACCATGCTGCTTGAGTTGACCCGCCAATTGATCGAACGTGCTCGCAACGATGAAACTGAACCCATACCGGTTGTGTTCAACCTTGCCTCTTGGACGGAAAAAACAACGCTGGCTGACTGGCTGGCGGAACAATTGAATACCGTGTATTACGTCAACAAGAAAACTGGGGTGAAGTGGGTGAGTGAAAACAAAATGCTTTTATTGCTGGATGGGCTGGACGAAGTAAAACAAGAAAATCGCGCAAGGTGCGTGGAAGCCGTCAACCATTTCAGAAACGAACATGGGCTGACGTCCCTTGTGGTTTGTAGTCGCATCGGGGAATATTCAGCGATTCAAACAAAATTATCCTTTGAAGGCGCGATCGCCCTGCAACCGCTTACGTTGGCACAGGTCAATACATTTTTTGATAGGTTTGGGAAGAGTCTTGCTGCGGCAAAGGGACTGTTGAAAAAGGATGAAGCTCTGAGGGAATTGGCGGAAACCCCGCTGATGCTCAGCATCATGGCATTGGCGTACAAGGATAAAAAGCCTGAAGAATTGCCCCCCTTAAAAAATATTGCTGACCAGCGCAAACATCTTTTCGACACGTATATCGACCGCATGTTCGAACGACCGACGCGTATTAAGAATGAAACGTTTGCAAAAACACAAACCTTGCGTTACTTGGGTTGGCTGGCGCATAAATTGATTCAACATAATCTCATTACCTATCAGATCGAAGCCATGCAACCCTCCTGGCTGGGGGATGAAAAACAAAAACACGTATATAAATGGATTGTCAGTCTGATTTTCGGGCTGAGTGGCGGGCTGTCTTTCGGGCTGATTAGTGGGCTGATTTTCGGGCTGAGTGGTGGGCTGATTTTCGGGCTGAGTGGCGGGCTGTCTTTCTGGTGGATTGCCGAGTCTAACAATCATATTCAAATACTAGATAAACTGAAATGGTCTTGGAGTAGTATTCGCGAAAATCTGATCGGCGGGCTGATCTTCGGGCTGATTAGCGGGCTGCTTGGTGGGCTGCTTGGTGGGCTGATTGCCGGGCTGAATGGCGGGCTGATTGGCAGGCTGAATGGCGGGCTGATTGTCGGGCTGATTGTTGGGCTGATTAGCGGGTTGATGGGCGGGCTGATTGATGGGTCGATGGGGGAACAACTTGAAGAATCAACTGAACCTGGTAAACGTCTAAAACAATCAATCTTTTATGGTTTTTTACTTTCAATACTTTTTGGGTTGTTTACTGGGCTGTTTTCCATTACGGTTTTCAGATTGACTGGTGGATGGCTTGGTGGATTAATCTCCGGTTTAAGCGCAACTCATAGACTGGTATTGGGATTGATGTTAGGGTTTGTAGCGGGAATATATTCTGGGTTTGATTCTTTGATTCGGCATTTTGTCTTGAGGTATATGCTTATAAAAAATAATTTTCTACCTCGGCAGTTAATACCCTTCCTTGACTATGCGGTTGACCTGATTTTTCTGCGACGTGTGGGCGGCAGTTATATCTTCGTCCATCGGTTGTTGATGGAGCATTTCGCAGAAATGGAGGCGTAACTTTACAGACCGCGCTTATCGCGCGGTCTGTTGTCTTTTAAACGACGGATTTGTATAATCAAAGAACAAAGGAGATGCCATGTTCAACCTGAAAATGCAGATCAACATCACCATGTTTTTCGGCGCACTTGCACTGCTGGCAGGAATCTTTGCCCACCTCGCCCTCACCGATATTTATCACGCCGAAGGCGATCTGTCACTGGAATGGAACGTGCTGCGGCTGTGCGCGGTCATCTTCGCCGCATTTGTCATTTCCGCGATGCTGGTGATGAGAAAACTGCGCCGAACCCTGTAGCCTCAACCCGTATTCCTCAATCCGGCTGCAATGCCGTTGATGGTGAGCGCCATCACTTCGCGCAGCGATTTCGATTCTTCGCTTTCAATATCCGGCAGTTGACGCAGTCGCCGCAACGTTTCCACCTGAATGTAGTTTAACGGGTCTACATACGGGTTGCGGAGTTGCACCGCCTGTTGGGTGATCGGCTCCAGTTCCAGCAGCGAAGCGTGACGGCTGATCTTCAACACCGCGCCGCGCGTGCGTTCATATTCCGCGCAGATCGTGCCAAAAATCCCATCTGCCAGTGTTTGATCTGGCACCAGCCCAACATACAGGGCAGAAATATCCATATCCGCTTTGAGGAGGGAAATTTCAGAATTGTTCAACAGCGTGCGGAAGAAGAGCCAGCCGTCGTACATTTCCTGAAGCAGATGAAGATTATCCACCGCTTCCAACCCCGACCCGAGACTGTACCAGCTTGGCAGGTTGAATCTACTCTGCATCCATGAGAAGACCCACGGGATCGCGCGGATCTGATTCACTGCTCCTGCTTTGGCGCGTGAAGCGGGGCGCGAGCCGATCTGCAACCGTTTGATCTCATCCAGCGGCGTGGCAGATTCCCAAAACTCGATGAAGCCGGGTGTCTCATACACGAGCGAACGATAAGCGCGAAAACCCGCCTGGGCGATGGTCTCCATCGCTTCCCGCCATGCATCGGGAATGGGTTCCTCCTCTTGCGGCGCAGAAGCAAGGATGACCGCACTGGCGATCTGCTCCAGGTGGCGATGCGCCAGCCACGGGTTGGCGTAGCGAGAGGCGATGATCTCACCCTGTTCGGTCACGCGGAAGCGTCCGTTGATGCTGCCCGCAGGCTGGGCGCGAATGGCATTGTTGGCAGGTCCGCCGCCGCGCGCGATGGTCCCGCCGCGCCCGTGGAAGATGGTCAACCGGACGTTGTGTTTCGCCGCCATGCGCGTGATCTCCGCTTGTGCGCGATACAACGACCAATTCGCCATCACATAGCCGCCGTCTTTGTTGCTGTCGGAGTAGCCGATCATCACCATCTGTTCGTTGTGATGCGACTGCAAATGTTCGCGGTAGTAATCTGAGGTGAAGAGTTGTTCGAGAATGGCAGGCGCATCTTTCAGGTCCTGGATCGATTCGAACAGCGGTGTGATGGGCGGCAGGTTGACACAGCCCGCCCACTTGGCAAGCAGCAACACGGTCAGCACATCGGCGGCGGCATGGGTCATCGAAATGACGATGGGACCGAGCATCTCGCTGCCGTAGATTTCCTTGGTGCGTCCAATGAGTTGGAACAGCGCCCACGTCTCCGCTGAATCGGCGGTCACGCCGGGGTGTTTGGAAAGGCTGGGAGGCGGCTCGCGCAGCAGGCGGATCAGCAGCCCGGTGCGTTCCTGATCGGGCATCGATTCAAAATTAGACTCGATGTGCAACGCCCGCAGGATCTCACTCAAGGCGGCGTTGAATCGGCTCGAGTCTTCGCGGATGTCCAACCGCGCGGCATGCAACCCGAAGATCTCCACTTTGTGAATGACGGTTTGCAGTTCATCGCGCACAAGGTTATCCGGCAATGCCGAAGCGATCAGATGCAAGGGTTCGAGCAGATCGTTCGCGAACAAATGGGCACGGTGTGGATGCGTCCCCAACAGATGTCCCGTCATATCGTCCCGCGAGGCTTCGGCAAGGTCGTTGGCAAGCAGTGATAACACCAGACGATACGGTTCGTTGGTATAGCGTTTTTCGATGTAATCGACGTGCTTGGGGAACGGACGCCGCTTCTCGATCCACGCCAGCAGCGAAGGCGGCGGCGGGATGCGGCTGGAACTTACGCTCAGGTGTCGTCCCAATTCGTGGAACTCGCGGCGCAGGTTTTCCACAGCGAGCCCGCGATGCAGGCGCAGGGTTTCAGCGGTGATATCCGATTTGACGAAAGGATTCCCGTCGCGGTCGCCGCCGATCCACGAGGCGAGTTTGAGCCAGCTGGTCTGTGGTTTCACATCGGGGTAATGGATCGCGAGCGCGCGCTCGAGGTCGCGGTAGATCACAGGCAGGGTGTTCCAAAAGAACGCGTCCACAAAATACATGCCGGTGCGCACTTCGTCGGTCACGGTCAATTTTTCGGCGCGGGTGCGGTCGGTGAGCCAGAGCGCCGAGATCACCGCATGCAGCGCGCTGACCGCATCCTGCTTCTCGTATTGATACAGCCCGTTTTGTCCGAGCAGGCTGAGGAGCGAGGCGATGCGTTCCGTCTTCGAGAGGATGGTACGCCGGCGGGCTTCGGTGGGGTGTGCGGTCAACACCAGTTCGATGGATAATTTTTCCATCAGCGCCCGAACTTCATCCGACGAGACCCCACGCCGTTTGAGGATCGCAATCGCATCGCCAATCGACTCTTCGACGGGTGCCGGGAAGGTATCGTTCTCACGCTGACGGAGGATCTGTACGCGATGCTCCTCTTCCACCAGATTCACGAGGTCGAAATACGCAGCAAAGGCGGCAGCGACCACACGTGCATCCTCATTCCTGAGTGAGGAGACATACTGTTGCAATTCCTCGGCGGCAGCCTTGTCCCCGTTGCGGCGAGCCTTTGCCAGCGCGCGGATGCGTTCCTCGATGTCGAACAACTCCGGCGACTCGAGTTCCGAGATGACCTTGCCAAGCAGGTTTCCCAAAAGGTGTATATTTTGTGAGATTTCCATTTGAAAAGAGTATAACAAACGGGTTTCCATTTACAAATACCCCGGACGGGTAATGTAGTAAGATTGTTGCTTGATGAACGGTTTCGATTTTTAGCGAGTAGATTATGACCCAGAATACCGCTCTCCCCGACCAGCCCCTCGCGCGCGGACGAACAGCCGATGTGTTCGCCTGGGACGACGGGCATGTTCTCAAGTTGTTTCACAACTGGTTTTCGCTTGAAGACATCGAATATGAGATGAAGATCGCCCGCGCTGTGCATGCGAGCGGGGTCAAATCTCCTGCGGTGAAGGAACTGGTCAACGTGCAGGGACGCAACGGGCTGGTCTATGAGCGTGTCCGCGGCGAATCGATGTTGAGCATGTTCCAGCGCAGCCCGTGGAAGGTCATCTCGTATGCGCGCACGCTGGCACATCTTCACACGCAGATGCACGCGTGCGCTTTCGAAGCAGACGTCCCCAAACAGCGCAGACGACTTCAACACAGCATCCGCGATGCTGAGGCGCTCCCTGTCACGCTAAAGACATCCTTGCTGCGGTCACTCGATGCGTTGCCTGAGGATGATAAAGTCTGTCACGGAGATTTTCACCCGGCGAATGTCCTGCTCACAGAAACTGACTCCACTGTCATCGACTGGATCGATGCGTCGAGTGGCAACCCGCTTGCCGATGTGGCGCGGACGAGCATCATCCTGCTTGGCGCGGCGGCGAGTTCACAAGTCCCCAATCCGCTGCTGAAAATTTTTGTACGCACATTCCATGCCGCGTATGTGCGTGAATACTTCCGCCTGCGCCCCGGCGGCTTCGACGAGTATCTTCGCTGGCTGCCCATCATGGCGGGCGCGCGTCTGCGCGAAAACATCACTGAATTGCAAAGCTGGCTTGTTCAGCAAGCCGGCAGATAAGGAACTCAAATGGAATCAGACGACATCCTCAGCAGCATCTCCGGCGGACGCGTGTTAGATGTGGCAACCGGCGGCGGTAATTTCATTCACACATTGATGGACGAACTGAAAGATTACACCGAGATCATCGGCGTGGATAACAGCAAGAATGCCGCGGCGGCTTTCTCTGAAACCTTCCGTAAACAGAAGAACATTCATTTTCAATTGATGGATGCGCACCATCTGGATTTTGGTGATGAAACCTTCGACACGGTCTGTATCTCGAACTCGCTTCACCATCTGGACCCGGAACCTGTCCTGCGTGAAATGAAGCGCGTCCTACGCCCGGGCGGACTCCTGGTCGTCTCCGAGATGTACCGCGACAACCAGACCGATACGCAGATGACGCATGTGCTGCTGCATCACTGGTGGGCAGCCGTGGATACGGTCAACGACATCGTCCACCGCGAAACCTACACCCGCGAAGAGTTGATGCAGATGATCGCCAAACTCGAATTGAGCGATGTCACATCCGTTGATCTCTTCGACCTGAGCGACGACCCGAAGAGTCCTGATTTTCTTGAACAACTTGATTCCGTTTTCGAAAGTTACATCCAACGTGCCGAAGGTCACCCCGAGTTGCAGGCGCGTGGTGAGGAATTGAAAACCCGCGTGAAAGAGATCGGATTCCACAGCGCTACTACGTTAGTGGCGATGGGAAGGAAATAATCATGTAATTACAGGCGTGTATTTTTAGTATGCTATAATTCAGCTAATCCATACTTTATCTTCAGGAGGGTTGTTAATCTGATATGGACGCACCTTTAGAGAAAAAACGAAGTTATGTGTGGGAGATCCTGCTTGCGGGAGGTTATTTCCTGTTTTTTTGCATGGCTTGTACTGCCGGTGTTACCTTTTACACTTTCAGTACCTTCCCGTCAAAAAATGAACCGGTTAATTTTATAGCAACGGATCTTCCTCCACAATCCCCAGTCCCTCATATTAATCAGGCTGACATATCCGATGCCGATATCATTTTTGAGGAACGTTTTCATGACGATGGCAATGAATGGCGGGTGCAGAATCCCGATGAGGCGGTTTTGGAGGTTAGAGATGGAGGACTGTATATTCAATCCAATTATGCGGGTGCATATTCAATTGCCGAATGCCGGGCTTGCCCGTATATTACCGAACCCTATTTTCTTGAAGTGGATATCGAGACTACTCAGGCGACCAACGCCGGATTTGGGATTGTCTTCAATATGGGAAGGATACGAAATGTTTTCTACTTATTTTTAGTCAACCCCGAAGCAAAAGAATATCATATATTTCATCATAATATTTCTGGCTGGTCGAGGCGGGTATCTGGTAACAGCGCCGTCATTAAACCGTTTCCGCGTGTGAACACGCTCGGAATCTATGCCAATGGATCGCTTGTCGAGCTTTACATAAATGGCGAAATGGTGGACACCTATTCGTATTCGGAAGATGATGTATCCCTTCACAATGGTTACATTGGGCTTTACACCAATGACGCGGGTTTTATAATGGTTGCGGATAATTTGATCATCCGCAAAATTGGGGAGTAATCTGATGGAAGATCGTTTGATCCCTGAAAAGCAAAAAAAACGGCCGGAAATCCTTTTTGCCGGAGGGTGTCTGGCTGTTCTGTTCCTTGCCTTGCTGATTTTTTCAGCTGTCTTTGTCGGTAACCGGATTTTGGCTGAATCTCCCTCAACGCCCACTCTGACCGCGACAGTAGCGGTTACTCCCCAGGTTCTTATCCAAAAACCAGGGGATGAATGGATGATCCGGCATGAAGATTTCTCCTCAGACGATCTTGGGTGGACCTTGTATTTTCCGCCGGGAAAACTGCAGATCGTGAACGGACAATTGGTTCTTGAGACGTATTCACCAGATAGAAGTGTCATTGCCTCAAGCCAGGTGTTTTTTGCCCCCTCCGATGATATTGAAAGATATTATGTTCAAGCAGATTTCACAACCGATGTTGAAACATCTTTGTCGTATGGTCTGGTTTTCGGACTAAGCGATTCTTTTGGTAGTTTCTATTTGTTCGAAATCTGGCGAGATAACGGGTTGAGTAGACTTCTTAAATACAGTTCGGGAGGTTGGGAGGAACTTGTAGCGTTTACAGAGGTTGAATTAAGACCGTATCCTGAATTCAATACGCTGAGCGTATATTTCGATGAGGGGAATATCGAACTTTACACAAATGGAGTTCTGGCGGCGACCTATAAAGATGAAAACCTCTTTCGATCCAAGAACATCGGCGCCTTTATTGGCGAGGCTGGTATACGCTTAATCGTGGATGATTTCTTTGTGTACGATGAAAGATAGATTGGGGTTACACTCTTTCCTTATTAAACTGCGTCTCGTACAACTGACTGTATAACCCGCCGAGCGCGAGGAGTTCTTCGTGCGTGCCGCGTTCGACGATCCTGCCGCGATCCATGACGAGGATTAGATCTGCCGCCAAAATCGTGGACAGGCGATGGGCGATGACGATGCTCGTGCGTCCTGCCATGACACGCTTCAACGCGTCTTGAATCAACGCTTCGGATTCACTGTCGAGGGAACTGGTGGCTTCGTCCAGGACGAGGATGCGCGGATTTTTGAGGATGACGCGTGCGAGGGCAATACGCTGTTTTTCGCCGCCGCTCAATCTATATCCACGCTCGCCGACGATGGTGTCGTAGCCGTCTGCCAGGTCCATGATGAAGTTGTGGATGTTGGCAGCCTTGGCGGCGGTTTCGATCTCTTCTTGGGTCGCATCGGGTTTGGCGTAAGTCAAATTCGTGCGGATGGTATCGTGGAAGAGATACGTTTCCTGCGTGACCATGCCGATGGATTGCGAAAGCGACTCGAGTGTGACATCTTTCAGGTCGTGACCATCGATGCGGATCACGCCGTCGGTGGGGTCGTAGAGGCGGGGGATGAGATAGGTGATGGTGGTCTTGCCAGCGCCGGAAGGACCGACGAGCGCAACCAACCCTCCGGGGCGGGCGGTAAAGGAGATTCCCTCCAGGGCGATGGCTCGGGCTTGAGAGGTGGTGTCGCTTTCGGCGGAGTCAGACCGTGAGTGACCGTCTGCGGTCTTCTGTCCACGGTCATTCCCATTCCCGCCAGAGAAGACGGCTTTCACATCCTCCATCTTTCCGTAGCGTTTGACATCTTTCAACAAAATCGATTCGTCCACTTTGTAATTGAAGGTGACGTTGTTGAATTCGAGTTTGCCTTTTACATCGTGCAATACAACGGCGTTCTCTTTTTCGGCGATGTCTTGCGGCAGGTCGATGACTTCAAAAACGCGTTCGAAGGAAACCATGCTGGTGGAAAATTCCACCGGCGCACCCGCCAACCCTTGCAGCGTGCCGTAGAGTTGACCGAGGTACGAACCGAACGCAACAATGGTGCCGATGGTGAAGACATCGGTGATGACGAAGTAGCCGCCCAAGCCGTAGACGAGTGCCGTACCCACGGCTGTGACCAGACCGAAGATGACGAAGAACGACGAGCCGATGACCGCGCGCCGAATGCCGATGTCGCGCACATTTGCCGCACGTTCACGGAAGCGTTTTTCTTCTTCGCGCGTGCGCCCGAAGAGTTTGACCAACAATGCGCCGCCGATGTTGAGCGTTTCGTTCATGTGGGCGTTCATCTTTGCGTTCGTGTCCATTGCTTCGCGGGCAATGTCACGCAAGACGGTTCCAAGCCGTTGGGCAGTGATGATGAACAAAGGCAGAATCAAAATGCTGACGAGGGTGAGGCGCCATTCGAGCGTGAGCATGACGGCTAGCAATGCAACCGCTTCGACAAGATTTGTGACGATGTTGACGATGGTGTTGCTGATGGCGTTCTGCGCCCCGACCACGTCACCGTTGAGGCGCGACATGAGTTCGCCCGTTTTTGTATTCGTGAAGAATCGCAGCGACATGCGCTGAAGCCGCGAGAAGAGCGCGGAGCGCAGGTCGAAGATCACGCCTTCACCGACCGTGGAATTAAGTCGGCGTTGGATGACGTTGATCCCACCATTGAGCGCAGGGATGAAAAGCAGAGCCAGTCCCAGCCAGATGAGTCTCTGCGTATCTTTGGCGGGCAGCACTACATCGATCATATTGCGGAAGATAAGCGGGGTTAACAGGGAGATTCCCGTGCTAAGCAGAATGGTCACCAACATGCCTGTGATGTGCCACCAATAAGGTCTTGCGTGATCGAGGACGCGCAGTAGAAGTTCGCGTGTTACTTTGGGCTTTTCGTCGCCCTGACGCATTGCCATGAACCAGCCGTATCCGTGCATGAGTAGTCTCCGGGTTGGGTACTATAAAACTATGAAACCACCCAACTATAAAACCACCCAACTAATTCGACAACTGGACGAAGAGGGAGGTTAATGAAAGTCTGATGCGGATGAGAAGAAGGTCAGTTTTTATAGGTCTTCGTCTCATGTAAATGCTATAATCGCGCCCAATACGGCGTTCACTTCCACGCCCCGTGGATTGGATGATATGACCTATACGCCTTTTATTTGGTTATTATTGATCTCGGCGTTAATAAATGGGGGGCTGGCATACTACATGCGCCATTATGAGGATGTCCCTTCGGTCAAGCCCTTCCGTTTTATGATGTGGAGCGCCGCCGCTTGGGCATCCTTGTATGGGTTGAGCACCGTTATCACACATTTTTCCCTCAAACTGTTCGTCATCAATCTTGTTTATGTACCAGCGCTTTTAACCACCATTGCCGCCCTTGTGCTGGCTCTCGAATACACCGGGTATGGTGGGCGGCTGTCGCGGCGGCGGCTTGCCGTGCTTCTGATTCTGCCGGTCATTTTCATGGGGCTGGCGTTCACAAGCCACCTGCACACGCTTTGGCGATACGATTATCAATTTACCTGGTCGGGTTCTATGCCGGTTATTCTTGCCGCGCGCGGAGCAGGATACTGGCTTTACATTGCCTATATGATGGGAGTTTCGCTTGCCGCCATCATGATCCTGGTCGCATCATTGGGCGATCGTAATTTATATTTTCGCAGCACAGTCCTGCTTGCGGTTGGTATTCTCACTCCAATCGTTGCGGGGACATCCTACATCTTCGATGTTACTCCCATCCGCGGATTTGATTGGACTTCCACCTCCTTCATCTGGACCGGTCTGCTGTTCGTTTGGGCGGTCCGTCATGGAAGGTTGTTCGATGTCACCCCGTTGGCTCGCAACATCCTCATCGAACAGATCGAAGATTTGATGATCGTCCTGAACCGCGAGGGTTTGATCTGCGACTTCAACCGCGCTGCGCGGGATGCCCTCGCTCTTTCCCCGGCGACGATTGGCAGATCGCCCCTGAACCTGACCGAACCCTGGAGCAGCGTCTTCCGGGGGCATTCCGAAACCATCATTGGCTGGTCAGAGGTGATCGCCTCCGGGCGGACCTATGAATTGAGCATCACCCCCTTGCAGGATGAGACATCTCGCCTGCGCGGCAGGATCTTTCTATTCCGTGATGTCTCCCAGCGTAAGAAGGTGGAGATTAACGAAACCAACCAGCGTGCCCTGGCAGAAGCATTGCGCGAAACTTCGCAGGCATTAAGCAGCACATTGGACTATAACGAAGTGCTGGTGGCGATCCTGCGCAATGTGGGTCGTGTCGTCCCAACCGACTCGGCAAACATTGCCCTGTTGGATAACACGGGCATGCTGCATTACGACCATTTTTATGGTTACGAAAATTACAAGATCTCCGTAGAAGAACTTTCCGAGGTGAAATTCAGCCTCTCCTCCTCACCGATCTTCAAACAGGTGTATGAAACCGGAGACCCCCTCATCATTCCCGATACGAATACCCACCCCGATTGGATCGTCACAAAAAGCGGCGCATGGATTCGGTCTTATGCCGTTATGCCCATCCGGATCAAGGAAAAAGTGCTTGGTTTTTTGAACCTGGACAGCGCCATCCAAGGGATGTACACCGCCGAGCACCTGGAGAACCTGCGCGCCTTTGCTGGTCAGGCGGCGATTGCCGTGGAAAATGCGCGCCTCTTTGCCGCCCTGCAAACTGAAGTGACCGAACGTAAACAGGTCGAGGAACGTCTGCGTCAGCTATTGCGCGCCGTGGAACAAAGCCCCGCCTCCATTGTCATTACAGATATGGCAGGCAAGATCGAATATGTCAACCCGCGTTTCACCGAGGTGACCGGTTTCGGATCGGATGAGATCATCGGGCAGAATCCACGCATCCTTCAATCCGGGCTGACACGCCCGGAGACCTACACCCAGCTATGGGAGGTGATCCTCTCTGGCGGCGAATGGCGCGGCGAATTCATCAACCGCAGAAAGAATGGCGAGGTGTATTATGAATCAGCCACGGTCTCTCCCATCATCGATCCGGAAGGCAATGTCACTCACTATCTGGCGGTCAAGGAGGATGTTACCGAACAAAAGCGCGCCCAGCAGATCCTTCGCTTTCAGAACGAACGCCTGAACGCCTTGCACAACATCACGCTCGATTTGATGAAGCGTTACAGGGTCGAGGATGTGCTGGACGTCATTCTGCTGCGGGCCGCCGACCTGCTCGAATCTCCCTTTGGCTTGTTGGATGCCATTGAAGACGACATGCTGGTCGTAAAAGCCACCACCGAGATGACTTCTTCCTTGAAGGATGTGCGTCTCTCATTGGCAGAGGCGCGTCTTTCCGCGATGGCGGTCGAAACCCGCCAACCGCAGGTGGTGCAGGATTATTCAAGCTGGGCAGACCGGTTGCAGCGCCACGACGCTTTTCGATTGAAAGCGGTGCTTAACATCCCGATCATGATTGGCAGGAACGTGGTGGGTGTGGTGGCGCTTGGGCGCACCCTGCCCGACAAACCCTACACCGATGAAGAGATCGAAGTCATGAAATCTTTTGCGCAGCTGGCGGCTCTCGCCATTGACAATGCCCAGCTGTTCGATACCGCCCAAAAGGAACTGGCTGAAAAAGTCCGCGCGGAAGGTGAATTGCGCAATGCGAACCAGCGGCTGCAATTTCAATTGGAAGCCATCGAACAGCTGCAGGCGGAATTGCGCGAGCAAGCCATCCGCGACCCGTTAACAGGATTGTACAACCGCCGTTACCTGGCGGAAACGCTCGAACGGGAGCTCGCACGCGCAGCACGGGATGAATACCCGGTCAGCTTTGTGATGATCGATATTGACCTTTTCAAGCGCATCAATGATACCTTTGGTCATCGCGCCGGGGATTCCGTGCTCCAGAAACTGGCAACGCTTCTCCTGAGTCAGACGCGTATCGGTGATATCGTCTGCCGCTATGGCGGCGAGGAGATCCTGGTGGTCCTGCCGAACGTCTCACACGAGATCGCCTATCAGATCACCGAGCGGTGGCGATTATCTTTTATGGGTTCGACCCTGCCGTTGAAATACGGGAATACGCGTGCCACCATTTCATGCGGCATATCTGTATATCCCCTGCATGGGGGTATTGGCAACGATCTGATCGCCCTGGCCGATGAAGCCATGTATCGCGCCAAGGCTTCGGGTCGGAATCGGGTGGTCATATGGGACGGGTTTGGGTCGGGTGGTAGTAATGTAGGGTGAGATTCTTTTTACAGGCCGGTATGGAACGTGTACAATCCGCCGCTGGAGAAAACCTTATGTCAACCAAAATTCCCTCCGTTGTTTCGACCATGATCACCACCCTCCTGTTATTGATGTTCGGATCTGCCGCAATGTTCTTTTTGCTGGTGGCGCTGAACGGGTTTTCCGAACGGGAAGCCGGTCCGGCGTTGATCGCATCCCTTGCCTGCCAGGGGGTGGGCATCATCCTGTCTGCAGTGCTGGCGTGGCGGCTGCCGCGGCTGTTCATCGAAAAGTTCGATTGGAACAGTGTCCTGGCGGTGGTCGTGTCCATCCCTGCGAGTGTATTGATGGGCGGGGTCATATCCTCCGCGGCCTTTTTTCTCGGCGTCCTTGTGGCGGAGATGCTTTGGAATTGATTTTTATGTTATAGTGAATTGGGCTGCGAGGAGTTTTTTTCAGTTCAGGATTCAATATGATAATGTCATCGGCAAGAGACGAGATAAACAGTAAGATGTAGGCAGGAACAGTCAACGCTGTGTCGCCTCCTAATATTTTTTACAGTGCTTTGTTAATGATCGCCGGGGGAGTCTGTTTGTTTGTGGCTGCGATCGTTTTTCAAACGCGACGAACGGTGAGAGGTGCTCCGGCGCTGATTCTCCTTTTGTCCGCGCTGGCATGGTGGGATATTACATACGCGATTTTCTGGGCGGATACCCCCGCCCCCACCCCGTATTTTTGGCTGGATGTCACCTACCTTGGCGTTGTCATCGTGCCGCCCGCTTTGTTTGTTTTTTCGGTGCAGATTGCGCGTCTGAGCGATTGGCTGAAACGTCCGCTGGCGGTTTTGCTTTACATCGTGCCGCTTGTCATCCTGGTGCTCATGTTCACGGATTCTCACCACGGGCTTTTCTTTGCAGGCAAGCGGACGGAGAACAGCGCCTTCATCCTCGACGCCGGACCTGTGTTCTGGTTCAACGTCATTTTTTCCTACACCCTGGTTTTGTTCGCCACCCTCCTTCTCGTAGGCACGTTTCTACGCTCTTCCGGGTTATACCGAAAACAGATCGGACTGGTGCTGGTCGGAATGGGGGTGACATGGTTGAACAGCATTGTTTTCATTCTCGGCATCCATCCGCTGCCCGGCGCCGACAATACCCCCTTTTCGTTCACGGTCGCAGCGATTGCATTTGCCTACAGTCTGCTGCGACACCATTTATTGGATGTGGTTCCGGTCGCAAGGGATGTGTTGATCGAAAAGATGGAGGACGGTGTGCTGGTCATCGACGACCAGAACCGCATCGTGGATATCAACCTGGCGGCGAAGAACCTGCTGAATATTTCGGACGATGTCTTTGGGAAGACCGTTGAACAGGGATTTTCCCACCTGGGATCCAGTGAGCGGGATGCGATCAACTCATCCAAGACGAGTTTCGACATTGAGCTGGAGGACGAATCAAAGACCTACTTGCAGGCAAAGGTCACACCGATCCTCGACCGCAGGGAAAAACCACTTGGACGGCTGGTGATTCTGCACGACATCACCCGTTTGAAAAGCATCCAAACGGAACTTCACAAACTTGCCAGCCGGGATTCGCTCACAGGTGCCATCAACCGGCGGCATTTCATGGAATTGGCGAAGCGCGATTTGAACCGCGCCAAGCGGTACCGGCGCAGCCTGTCATTGGTGCTGATGGATTTGGATAGCTTCAAAAAGGTCAACGATACCTTTGGACATCAAGCCGGGGATCAGGCGCTGCTGGCGCTGAAAAGGGTTTGCGTCAAAGGGACGCGGGCGGTGGATGTTTTTGCGCGATTGGGCGGCGAGGAGTTTGCTCTGTTACTGCCGGAAACCGATCAGGAGTCTGCTGCCATCATCGCGAACCGGCTCAGGGCGGCGCTCGAGAACACGGTCATCAAATCCGGTGTTCATAAATTCAAGGTGACGGTCAGCATGGGGGTGACACAATGTGGTGTCCAGAAGGATGATACACTGGACGCCATGCTAACCCGGGCAGACAAGGCGCTGTATCAGGCAAAGGGGAATGGGCGTAATCAGGTATTGATCTATCGGCTCGAAAAGAACTGATGCAAGGAACATGTATCACTTAAATTCCGAAAACGAGGAAATAAACCAAAACAAGTGGGAGGTTGTAGATGAAAACTGGACCTGCCCAAAATGCAATTCGAACACGTTTTTTCAAGCAGTATGCGTTACAAAAAGTGACATTGGATGGCAAAGAGCATGAAACTACTCAGCATTAATATCGGTGATCGACAGATTCAGCAAAATGCAGGCAAGGATGAAATCACGGGCATTTATAAACGTCCGGTTCAGGTTCCGATGCCTGTTTTGCATTACGGTTTTTCAGATGATTTCATCGGCAGTCCCAAGCATCACGGCGGACCCGATCAAGCCGTCTATGTGTATGGCGAAACAGACTATCGATGGTGGGAGAAAGAACTCGGCATGAGTCTCGAAGCGGGCACGTTCGGCGAGAACCTCACCATCAGCGACCTCGAAAGCGGCAGGTTCAACATCGGAGATACCCTTCACATCGGTGATGTGGTTTTGCAGGTGACCGCGCCGCGCATCCCATGTGGGACGTTTGCACGGCGGATGGGTGATCCACAATGGGTGAAGAAGTTCCGCGCCGCCGAACGCCCCGGGTTTTACTGCCGCGTGCTGCACGAAGGGATGCTTCAAGCCGGGAATGACGTTACGGTGAAAGCGTACGAAGGCGAAACGCTTTCGCTCATCCAAATGTATCGTGATTTTTACGATAAAAACAAAAGCGAAGAGACCCTCCGGAAGCATCTCAACGCGCCCATTGCCATTCGCGCGCGTGAGGCGTTGGAAAAGGAACGAAACGGATAGGTGGTTGGAGGGTGTCATGTCCACTGAGTTCATGATCGGCAGCATATTCGCTTTTGTCGGGCTGATGTTCGTGGCGCTTTCTATTTTTGTCTGGCTGCACACGTACACCTTCATGCAGACCGCACAGGTGACCACGGCAACGGTCATCCGACTTTCTTATCGTGCCGGTTATAAAAGCGGCGGATATGCAGCTGTTTTCCGCTTCAAGACCTTCGATGGTCGCAGCGTGGAGGTGGAGGAGAACCTGCGCACCAACCCGCCTCAATTCCAGGTGGGCGAATTGGTGGATGTGCTGTACAATCCGGAAGATCCCAGGCAGGCGCGCATCAATCGTTGGATGAATTTGTATCTTGTCCCGTTGCTCTTTGGCGGCATGGGACTCATTTTCTGCGGCATCGGGTTTCTGATGCTGCTCTTTCAGTTTCTCGACATCTTTGGGTAGATGAAAAAAACAGGGGTTGAAAAACAGAAAAAATGTTCTATAATAAAAAGACGATGGTTTGCATGCTTTATGGGATGTGCAGCCATCCCCCATTTAATTTAGGAGATGAGAAAATGAGCAGCCTTGATAAAGCCGTCCAGACCCAGATCGATAACATCCAAAAGAAGACGGGGATGTCGCTTGCGGAACTTTCCGCTTTCATAAAGAAAAGTGGACTTTCCAAACATGGCGAGATCCGCGACATGCTCAAGCAGAAACTTGGGCTTGGGCACGGAGACGCCAATACGCTGGTACATGTCATCTTGAAATCAGACGGTGCCAGCGCCGCCGAGGGGAAATCGGTGGGTTCCGTGCTGGACGAGATCTATACCGGCGCAAAAGCCGCCCAGCGTCCGATCCACGAAGCATTGATGAAGCATATCGATACGTTTGGCGAATTCGAGATCGCACCGAAGAAGGGTTATGTCAGCTTGCGGCGCAAAAAGCAATTTGCGATGATCGGCCCCAAGACCAACACGCGCTTTGAAGTGGGCATCAACGCCAAAGATTTGAAAAAAGGCCCGCGGCTGGTGGAACAACCCAAAGGCAGCATGTGCAACTATATCGTCGCATTGACCGATGCGAATGAAGTGGATGCCGAGCTCATCGCATGGATCAGGTCCGCTTACGAAGGAGCAGAATAAATGTCTGAAGATTTTCGAAAAAACCTCTTGCAGTTGATGGGTGAGACATTCGAGAAACCCATCGGGATCTATCTCGACCCGAACACATCTCTTTTTCAGACGCTTGATACAATTTCAGCAAAAGAGGCGTCCATCCCGGTTGGGAATCAATGCGCCTCACTCGCGGCACAAGTCGCGCATGTGACCTTCTTCATCGAGTCGTTCGAACGTTTTGCGCTACAAGGCGATAACAGCCCGCGTGATTGGGGTGAAATTTGGCGCACGGTGGAAAAGGTCACACCGCAGGAATGGGATGCGTATAAATCCAAACTGCGCGCAGCCTACGACCGCATGATCAAACTGTTCACCGAAAACCCCATGTGGAACGAAGATAATATCGGCGGCGCGTTGTCCATCGTCGTTCACTCCGCGTATCATCTCGGCGAGATGCGCCAGGCGTTGTGTACGTTGAAAAAATAATAAGAAAGCAGGTCGGGCTAATAGCCCGACTTTTTTTGTGGGAAAATACAGGCATGGATCAAACCGACATCATTCAAAAGACAGCCGACTATATCCGCGCTGAATTTTCCGACGATTCCTCAGGACATGATTGGTGGCACATTTATCGCGTTTGGAAGAATGCCATTGCCATCTGCAAGATTGAAAAAGCGGATCCAATCATCGTGCAACTTGCAGCGTTGCTGCACGACCTTGACGATTGGAAATTCAACGAGACTGGTGACGAAACCCCGCTTCGCGCCCGTGCCTGGCTGGATTCGCACCATGTGAGTCCCGCTGTCGCCGACAGCGTGTGCGAGATCATCGAACACATCTCCTACAAAGGCGCAGGTGTGAAAAATAAAATGGACTCGCTGGAAGGCTTCATCGTGCAGGATGCCGACCGGCTGGACGCCATCGGCGCCATTGGAATTGGGCGTGCCTTTGCGTATGGCGGCTACAAAAACCGCATGATGTATGACCCTGATTCGCCGCCGCATATGCATGCCAGCTTTGAAGAATACAAGAACAGCAAAAGTGCCACCATCAATCACTTTTACGAAAAACTACTCCTGCTCAAAGACCGCATGAATACCCAAACCGCAAAACGCATTGCAGAAGAACGCCACAATGTCATGCTGAAATTTCTCGACCAATTCATGCTCGAATGGGAAGGCAGCGATATTTCTGGCGAAACAGAGGAAAGATGAAGAAAACAAATCTCATGCGATGGCTCAGCCTCACCTTGATGTTTCTGATGCTTGCAGCGTGTGGCGGAGCTGCCGAGCCGCCCACCCCCACGCCGGTGATTTTGAATCCCATTCCCGGCTCGTCGGGCTTGGGAGATTCGCTTTACCCGGATTTTGGAAACGGTGGATACGACGCGCAACATTACACACTGGATATCACTGTCAACGATGTCGCTTCGAGCGACCTCGATGCGGTCACCACCATCGAAGCGATAGCCACCCATGACTTAAGCGCTTTCAACCTGGATTTTCTCGGGTTCGAGATCACCAGCCTCACGGTCAATGAAGAAGCGGCGGAGTTTACCCGTGCAGGTCAGGAACTGACTGTCACACCTGCGCAACCCATCCCGAACGGGGCGGCGTTCACCATTGTCGTGGAATATTCAGGCATTCCTGATGAATTGACGTCACAGGCGCTGCCATTCCCAACGGGTTGGATTGCCTACGGCAGGGGTATTTTTGTGCTGAGCGAACCGGATGGCTCTGCCACGTTCTACCCCGTCAACGACCACCCGCTGGATAAAGCAACCTATACTTTTATCGTTACAGTGCCGAAACCATTCGAGGTTGCCGCCAATGGGGTGCTTACCGATACCATCCAAAACGGAAATTCGACCACCTATCGCTTTGAACTGCGAGATCCGATGGCGAGTTACCTTGCCACCATCAACATCAACGACTTCAACACAGAAACGATGCAATCCCCGAGCGGAATCCCGATCCGCAATTATTATGCCGCCAGCCTCGGCGACGAATATCGCAAGCCTTTTGCGCGTCAGGGCGAGATGCTCGAATATTTCAGTAAACTGTTCGGACCGTATCCCTTTGAAGTGTATGGCTCGCTGGTCATGGATGTTTCGTTCGGTGCGGCGCTCGAAAACCAGACCATGTCCATTTACGGCGTGGATATGGTCGACCCGACCGACATCGAAGGCACCGAATCGGTCGTTGCGCATGAACTGGTGCATCAGTGGTTTGGAAACAGCGTCAGCGTGGCAGATTGGGGCGACATCTGGCTCAACGAGGGATTCGCCACCTACGGCGAGGGATTGTGGATCGAACATCTCGAAGGGCGCGAAGCGTTGGAGGATTGGTTCGATTATCTATACGCCGAGGTCGAGCGCTTCCCCGATTTCTTCCCTCCGCCCGGCGACCCCGCTGCCAACGACCTCTTCAACGCAGGGGTGTATGTGCGCGGCGGACTCACCCTGCATGCCCTGCGGCTCGAAGTCGGCGACGAGGTTTTCTTCGAGATCCTCCGCACATATTATGACCGCTACAAAGGCGGCAACGCCTACACCGGGGATTTTATTGGTGTGGCAGAAGAGGTCAGCGGAGAAGACCTGTCTGCTTTCTTCGACGGCTGGCTTTACGACGAAACTTTGCCGTCCAAGCCTTAACCCCAAGTGACAGTCACAATGTGGCTGTCACTTTTTATGTTCAAACACCAGCGCATGTTCCGACTCAAAGACCAGCATATGCGACTCAGACTCACGCGCGGAAACTCCCAAACTTCTTAACGAATCGAACAAGCCGCCGTTCTCGGTCTCAGCGGGAATCAACACGATCAAATACTCATAGTTCACATTGTTGCGTGCCGACCAGCTTTCCACACAGGTCATATCGGCGCATTTCTGAAACTCGATTAGCTGCTCGTACCAGGGGAAAAAATCCCCCGCAAGAGTCCACTCCAATCCCTGCATGGTGGTCAGGCTTTTTCGTCCCGTCAGCGCGGGAAACCATTCCTGCAGCGGATCGGTCATCGAAAACTCGCGCCCGGTGGCAAGCGCGAACGTTTTTCCCTCGTCCACATTTTCTTTGACCCATTCAATCATATTCAAATCATCTGATTTCAAACTCGTGTTGATCAGTTGAAAATCGAAGATGCTTGCGCTAAAAATGAAGTAGCCAATAAGAACGGTCAGCACCACCTGAACCTCACGCTTCGAAAACGCGCCCTCGACCTGGGTGCTGCCCATTCTGCTGAACCACCCTATGAATGCAACCAAACCCATTCCTCCCAGCAAGGCAAACGACAACAGGGCAATTCCTTCGCCGCCACGCGGATCGATTCCCAATGCCAGCGCCGCCCAGGCGAGTAGAAAGAAATCCTTTTGCCTGATTGAAAGATAGATTCCGATTGACGCCAGTAGAAAAGTGGGTAGAAAAATAAAATCACCCAGCCCGTCAAAGCGAATCACGGCAAGGTACGCTTCAACCGTTCGCTGGCTGCTTTGCCCTGCTGATAAGAACGGTGTAATGCCATGCCGCGAGAACGCTGTTGCCCACCATGGTGCGCTAAGCAGCGCCACGCCCGCGCCGACGAGAAGCGCGGAGATCGATCCGCGTTGGGAGCGCCCGAAAAAGACGAAGAGCAGCAGTCCGCCGACTGCCGCATGCAGCGCCGTCTGCGGGTGACTGATGACCGTCCCGGCACCGAAGAGGATGGTCAGCAGGAGATGTTTATGATGGTAATTTTTGAAGAGTTGAACCGCCTGCCAGAGCATCATCAAAAGAAATAGCATGCCGAAGGCACGGGTGATACCTCCGCCCATCACCTGCCAGACGAAGGCGCGGGCGGACAAGGCGTAGATGACCGTCGCCAGGGACGCGTTCAGGCGTGATTTGAGCATCTCTTTGGCGAAGAGATAAAACGCCAGGATGGAGAGAGAGTTGATAAAAGCCGGGAGGTAGAGAAAGATCGATAGATCAGAATCCGGCACGAGCGCGGAAAGAAGCGCTGCGGCATAAAATCCAAACGGCGGGTAGGCGAAGGAAATCCCAGCCTGGTTGTAGGTTGTGAAGTGCGGGAGTCGGAACCCATTCGCTTTCAGGTCCTGCACCATGCTGAAGAACATCCCGCCATCGTTGAGCGGGAAGCCGTTGGCAGCAGCGGGATAGAAACGGACGATGATGCCGAAAAGCAGGGCGGTAAAGAGCAGCAGGCTGGGGAGGTCGGGTTTGCGATTCATTGTGTGATCCATTTTTTGGGCGTTTGTTTACAGATGAGAATTGGAATGCTGGGTTCGTTGTGTATGGGATGTTTGGGTGGTTTGATTCTACCCAGTTTACGGTATCATGAAGACCCGTTCTTTTGAGCTACGCCGACTGATTGACTATGACGCCCGACAAGGAAGACCATTTGAGGGGTGCATCCATACTGCCTGCACTGCTTAGGCGGTATGGCGTTTTGCGTGTTACGATTGCCGTAACCCTGTTCGTGGTTGTCATTTCAGTGGGGGTGACGTCCATCATCCTTTATTTTGTCGATGGGTCTGTTTCGCTGACGGGAATCCTGATCTCCGCATTGATCCCCGCCCTGCTCGCGCCGATCTCATCCTATAATAACTTCAAACTTGTTCATCGGCTCGATCTGGCGGAGGAACAGCTGCGGTGGATCTCCCATACCGATGATTTGACCAAAACTTACAATCGCCGTTTTTTTATGGAACGGGCGGCGCAGGAATTCGGGAGGGCAAAGCGGTATGGTCACACCTTTTCGATCGCCATCATGGATTTTGACAATTTCAAAGACATCAACGACGGTCACAGCCATTTAGCCGGAGATGCCGCGCTTAAACAAGTGGCGCGGATCTGCCTTGAAAACCTGCGTCAGATGGATGTGTTTGCACGATACGGCGGGGATGAGTTCATCTTCCTTTTCCCCGAGACCAATACCATTCAGGCGGGTGAATGCCTCGAACGCATCCTACATTCGATCTCACAGATCGAATTTCAATTTGGAGGCAAACCCATCGCCATCCGCGTGAGCGTGGGTGAGGCGTCTTTCCACGAATCGATGAGCGATCTTGACGAAATCCTGCGCGAGGCGGATTTTGCCCTGTATTCGGCGAAACGCCGGGGCGGGATGCAGGTTGTTGCGCATCACACTTGACAGGAGCCCGATTCTGCGGATAATAGCCTTATCAAGGCTGTGACAGAGGAAAGTAGGCTGACAGAAGCCGCCAGAGATGTGCAAGGCAGTTGGTGAAATTGCACTCGACCGAACCCAGTTGAAGTTCCCTCTCGAGCCTCTCATGTGAACATGTCGAAAGTCAGTAGTGTGAGACGCACTCCCAGCGTTATCAGGGAAGCCGATGTTGGTCGGCACAAAGTGCATCTCAATTGAGATGAATTTGGGTGGTACCACGGGTGAACTTCCTCCCGTCCCATAGTGGACGGGAGTTTTTGTTTGTATATAAGTAGGGGCGACTCGCGAGTCGCCCCTACCAAAACGGAGGCATGTATGCAGGACAAATTAAACGAGATCGAAAAAGCCGCACTCGCTGCGCTGGCAGAGGTCAATGACCCCGCAGCAGTGGAAGCGTGGCGTGTGACCCACCTCGGGCGCAGCTCGGAATTGATGGGAGTCTTTTCCGGCTTGGGCAAACTCTCAAAAGAGGAGCGACCCGCTGTCGGTCAGGCTGCGAACCGTGTGAAAGTGGCGCTTGAGGCTGCGTTGGAAGAAAAAGCCGCAGCGGTGAAACAAGCCGCGTTGGCGAAATCCCTCGCCGAAGAAAAATTGGATGTTACCCTGCCTGGGCGTAACAAACACGTTGGGCGCTTGCACCCGTCCACGCAGCAGTTGAGGCGTGTGCTGGCGATTCTTGCGGAAATGGGTTTTCAGGTCTTCACCTCGCGCGAAGTGGAAACGGACGAATATAACTTCCAGCATTTGAACTTCCCGCCGCATCACCCCGCGCGTGATATGCAGGATACATTCTTCATCGAAGCCGAAGGACGCGGCGACAATCCGATCTTGATGCGCACACACACTTCGCCTGGACAAATTCATGCGATGCGTTATTTCGCGGCAACCGACCCAAGCAACCCGCCTCCTATTCGTATTGCACTGCCGGGTATGTGTTTCCGCTATGAGCAGATCACGGCGCGTTCGGAAGTGCAGTTCAATCAGGTGGAAGGACTCGCGGTTGGCAAGAACATCACCTTCGCGGACTTGAAAGGCACGATCGCGGACTTTGTGCGGAGAATGTTCGGTGAAGGTGCGCGTCTGCGCTTCCGCGCTTCGTACTTCCCGTTCACAGAACCCTCTGCCGAAGTGGACGTGGAATGTTTCGTGTGTGGCGGAAAGGGCTGCCAGGTCTGCAAGAACTCAGGCTGGCTCGAAATTCTCGGCTGCGGCATGGTGCATCCCAACGTGTTGATCGCAGGCGGCTACGACCCAAAGGTCTACTCTGGCTACGCCTGGGGCATGGGACCGGAACGCCAGCTCATGCTACGCAACAAAGTCGGCGACATCCGTTACTTCTGGGGTAACGATGTGAGGTTCCTGGAGCAGTTCTAAAAACAATCACCACGAAGGATCACAAAAGTATACGAAGGAAAGATTTAAAACCTTTGTGACCCTTCGTGACACTTTGTGGTGAAAAAGGTGACTTATGAAAATACCTCTCTCATGGCTAAAAGATTTCATTGATCTCGATGGACTTTCCGTCGAAGACATTGCACGCAAACTCACCCTCGCTGGTATGGAAGTGGACGAGATTCTTTATGTCGGCTTGCCCATGCCTGTGTACAAAGAAGGTGAGAAGCACGAGTTCAAGACCAACGGCATCGGCTGGGACAAGGAGAAACTTGTCGTGGCGGAGATCCGTGAGGTGAAAGCGCATCCGAATGCGGACAAGTTGACCTTGCTCGATCTGTACGATGGTCAGCAAGATCAGGTCGTGCTTACTGGCGCGCCGAACATCTTCCACCTCAAGGGCACGGGCAAACTGGATAAGCCCATCAAGGTGGCGTACGCGAAGGAAGGCACCACGCTCTATGACGGTCACGCCGAGGGGCAGGTGTTGATGACGCTCAAGCGCGCCAAGATCCGCGGCGTGGACTCGTACTCGATGGTCTGCTCCGAAAAAGAATTGGGCATCACCGAAGAAAGTGACGGCATCATTATCCTCGACGATGATGCGCCTGTGGGCATGCCGCTTGCGGATTATATTGGCGACGCTGTGCTGGATATTTCCATCCTGCCGAACATGGCGAGGAATGCGAATGTCATCGGCGTGGCGCGTGAATTGGCGGCGATGCTGGGTCGAGAGTTGAAGAAGAACAGTGCTCAGCCATCTGCGGTCAGCGGTCAATCTGTCAAAGAACTCGTCGAGATCGAAATCACTGACCCTGAACTCAATCCGCGCTTTGTCATCGGTTTGATCCGCAATGTGGAACTCAAACCCAGCCCATACCAGATTCAACGCCGACTCAAACTGGCGGGTGTACGTCCCATCAATAACGTGGTGGATGCGACCAACTACGCCATGCTCGAATATGGCGAACCGCTGCACGCCTTCGATTACGATGTGCTCAAGCAACGCGCTGGGGACAAGAAAATTAAGATCATCACTCGCGCCGCACAAGATGGTGAGAAACTCAAGACTCTAGACGGCAACGAGCGCACTCTCACTGCCATGAATGTCCTTGTCTGCGATGAGAAGGGTTCGCTTTCTCTCGCGGGCGTGATGGGTGGCGCTGAGTCTGAAGTGAGCGATACGACCAAGAACATCCTGCTCGAAGGCGCGGCGTGGAACTTCATCAACATCCGCCGCACGGCAAAGCAGCATAACCTTCCTTCCGAGGCATCCTTCCGCTTCTCGCGCGGCGTGCATCCTGCCATGGCAGAAGGCGGCGTGAACCTCGGTTTGAAATACATGGCGGAATGGGCTAGCGGTGCCGTTGCCCCCGATCTCGTTGATGCATATCCGCTGCCGCCGAAAGATGCGGTGGTGGAGATCACCGTCATTGATGTGAAGCGCTGGCTTGGCATTGACCTGACTCTCGAAAAGACCGCCGAACTTCTCAAGCGCCTCGAATTCAAATGCACAATTACTAATAACCAATTACAAGTTACTTCTCCCAATCATCGCATGGACATTGGCGAAGGCATCGTCGGTGTTGCCGATGTGCTCGAGGAAGTTGCCCGCAGTTACGGCTACGATAACATCCCGACCACCACCATGGCAGACGCGCTCCCGCCGCAGGTGGGCAACCCCGTCCACGAGTGGGAAGAACATCTCCGTGACCTGCTCGTCGCGCTCGGCTTGCAAGAAGTCGTGTCCTATCGCATGACCTCGCCCGAAAAAGAAGGTCGCATCGCCAAGCACGATGAATACGTCCGCCTTGCGAATCCCATCGCGCCCGAAAAGAGTGTCCTGCGCCGCAGCCTCGTCGCGTCCGTGATCGACTCGCTCGAGAAAAACATCCGTTACAGCGAAGCCTTCTCGTTCTTCGAGATTGGCTCGGTCTTCGAGCCGCACAAGAACGAACTCCCCGACGAGCCGCGCAAACTCGCCATTGCGATGACCGGTCTGCGTGAAGCGATGGCATGGGATGTGAAGGATTCTCCCAAACTGGACTTCTTCGACTTGAAGGGACGCATCGAACTCATGTTGAGCGGGTTGCGCCTCACAAACATCACCTACACTGCGACAGCTTCCTACTCTCACCTGCACCCAGGCAAAGCTGCCGAAGTCAAAGCGGGTGACAAGGTCATTGGCGCGTTTGGTGAAATGCATCCGCTGGTGAAGGAGCAATACGAGTTGGGCGACTCGCCCGTGTTGGTCGCCGAGTTCGACCTTGACATCATGCGCGCCATCGCCCCGACCTACGGCATCAAGACCATCCCTGAGACTCCGCCCATTTACGAAGACATTGCCGTCATCGTGGATGAATCAGTGAAGGCTGAAACCGTCGAAGCGCTGATCAGGCAAACAGGCGGAAGAAGCGTGACCAACGTCCGCTTGTTCGATCTCTACCGCGATGAAAAGATCGGTGAAGGCAAAAAGTCTCTGGCATACGCGTTGACCTATCAAGCCGAAGACAAGACCATGACCGACGCCGATGCCGCCGCCATCCGCAACAAGATCGTCAAACGGCTGGAAAAAGAGGTCGGCGCGAAGTTGAGAAGTTAACGTTTCGTTGCAGTACCAATGGGATGCGGGCATTTGCTTGCATCCCATTTTTATTTTTTGTATACTGAAACAAATTTACGTATCGAGGAGAAAAAATGAACAACAAAACCACAGGCATTATTGCCACAATTGCCGCCGTTGTATTGTGTGCGTGTCCCGGGCTTTTTATGTGTTTTTTTGGTTCGACCTCCCTGATGGCGAGCATGGCACCAGGCGCGGATATTGATGTAATGGGCAGTAACGATCCCGCATCCGCAGCAACCATGGGATTTGTAATGCTTTGCATGTCGTTTATTTTTATCGCAATCCCCTTTGCGGTTGGCTTTTTTACCCTGCGCAAAAAACCTGATGTGATTGCCAGTGATGAGCCGCTGCCGCCAACATCATAGACGTGATACGCCCGAATTCGAAAACTCCTCCGGTTTTACCGGAGGAGTTTTTTCTATGGTACGTTGATGGTTAGATTCATGGGGCAGAATTGACTCTTGCCGATGGTGATTTGCCATGTGGTCGTGTATGTTCCCGGGTCGGGCGGCGCCACCATATTGACGACCAATTCCACCGTCACACCGGGCGAGATCGTCGCTGGAAAATCATAGATCGGTTGGGTGTGCAGCTTCGCTCCCTTGGTGTAGCGATAATCGGCATTGTCTGAATCCCAGATTTCCTTGCCAATATTTGCAAGTGTCCAACGTGCATCAAACCGGGTTGACTTTGGGATCGTGCTTTCGTTCAACGGTTCCTGCACAAGAACCTGGCATTCGTACGCCAGATTGGAGACACCCACCGGTATTTGTGTGGGCGGGATCACGATGGTTGGGAGGATGAAGACAAATGTCGGCGTGGATGTGGGGGTGTCCGTTGGTGTCGAGGAGGGCTGTGGCGTCGGTGTGTTGGAGGGAGGCGCGAAGAGCGCTGTTTGCGTGGCTGCAGCGCCGGCGGTTCCGGCAATGGCAGTCAGGGGTTGGTTGGGGTCAAAGGTTGGGATGGGCGTAGAACCGGGTAATGCGGGAAGCGTGGGAACACACGCCAGCATCAACAGGGTGGCTATAACCAGAAGAGAAATTCTATTCCTACGCCGTATCATCGCTCCAACCCCTATTTCACATTAATGGCAATGTAACCGTAGCACATGGGTCCGTCGACGAAATAGGTCATGACATAGAACCCTTTTTTGTCGGGGGCTTGCCCGTCCAGCGAGATTTCATAGGACTGCCCCGGTTGAAGTTCAACAGGGATCTCAAATCGTGCCGTGGCGAGCTTTGTGCCGCTTACATATTTGAAGTCAATGCCTTTGGGCCAGGGGCGTGTGCCGGTGTTCGTGACCGTAAACTTGACATCGAATTTCTGGTTTGTGTTGAAGGTTTCGTTGTCCTTCGGCTTTTTCTTGTACACAGAACACGTATACTTGAGCGGAATAGGGGTATTGGTGGGGGTGTTGGTTACAATGCCGAACGGCGTCGCCGTGGGAGTGAGGGTTTCCGTCGTCTGCAGGATGACATTATTTGCCTCAGAGCCTGCCTGCTCACTTTCCAGAGTGGCTTCAGGCTGCTGCTGGGCGGAGACTGTCTCTTCCACGGATTGGGCAATCTGCTCGTTGACTTCCATCGTCCCGGCGACAGCCGTATTGACCTGTTCCTTAACATCCACTGCCGGTTGCTGGGATGGCAGACAGGCTGCTAGCAGAAGGGCGAGTGTCAGTAGTAATAGTAGTTTCTTGGGCATGGATCATCTCCTTATATTGAATAGACCTGACGGGGACATGCTCCCGTCAGGTCTAAGTATATCTCAGTCCCCTTTTCACAGGGGCGAGCCAAATGGTGGGTTAATCGGTGTTCTCTGTCGAATCACCCGAGCCGATGCCCAGCGGTTTCCACTTATTCTCGTCTTTGAGACGGTGTTGGATGCCGCCGCGGTTGTGAAGGTCGTCGAAGCCTTCGGGTTTGATGAACATCTCGTCGCCGTCGAGCAGACCGGTGAGTCCGGTTTGACCCGGTTCGGGGCGTTTCAATCCCTTGAACTTCGCCGCATCTGACGGGATGTAATCGGTCGGTTCCTCGTAGGTGGTGATGTAACCTTCGTAGTTGCGGAGCAATACCTTATGGTCAGACATGCTCAAGAGATAGTTTGGCATGAGCGGAATCTTGCCGCCGCCGCCGGGCGCATCCACGATGAACTGCGGCACAGCATAACCGGACGTATGTCCGCGCAGACCTTCCATGATCTCAATGCCCTTGGCAACCGGTGTGCGGAAGTGCCCTGCGCCTTCGACGAGGTCACATTGATAGAGATAGTACGGGCGCACGCGGATGCGGACGAGGTCTTGCACCAACTGCCGCTGAATGTGGACGTTGTCGTTCACGCCCGCCAGCAGCACCGACTGATTGCCGAGCGGAATGCCGGCACGGGTGAGGCGGTCACAGGCTTCGGCGAGTTCCTTGCTGATCTCGTTCGAGTGGTTGACGTGGATGTTCATCCACAACGGGTGGTACTTGGCGAGCATGTCCACCAATTCCTGGGTGACGCGCATCGGCATGAAGACCGGCACACGCGAACCAATGCGGATGATCTCAATGTGCGGAATCTCACGCAGGCGGGAGAGCAATTCTTCAAGGATCTTCGGCGCCAGCACGAGCGGATCGCCGCCGGAGAGCAGCACATCGCGGACTTGCGGTGTGCGCTTGAGGTACTCGATCTGCATCTCGAACTCTTCGCGCTTGAAGGTCTGCCCTGGGTCGCCGACGATGCGCGAGCGGGTGCAGTAACGGCAGTACGAGGCGCATTGAGTCGTGACCAGCATCAGCACTCTGTCAGGATACCGGTGAACAAGCCCCGGCACGGGAGAGTGGCGGTCTTCCGCGAGGGAATCCTCCATCATGGCGGTGAAGGCTTGCATCTCCTCGGCGCGCGGGATGATCTGCAAACGGGTCGGGTCGTTGGGGTCTTCGGGGTCGATCAGGGAAATAAAGTAGGGCGTCACATCCACACGGAAGATGCCCTGTGTCTGAAGCGCTTTGCGTTCACTATCAGAAAGCGGCAAAACTTTTTCAATATCTTCCGCCGTATTGAGGCGGTTGGACAACTGCCAGCGCCAATCGTTCCACTTTTCGTCGGGAACATCGGCGTAGATCTTTGCGCGTTTGGAAACAAACTCGGTTTTCATGGTTCCTCCATTTATCTTATAAGGGAAGGTTTAAAGATTTACCGCAGATAAAAGGATTTCTTAGTCGACTTATCACGAATCAGATTTATCAGTTTTCATCTGTGGTTAGGAATTTTCAAACCAGTCAACAAATCGTAAATCGACAATAAAAGACAGCCGCTCACGCTGGAGGGTCGTGGTCAGGAAGGTAAAAACCTGCGATACCCATAAAGGGTACCTTACCCAGAATGGGCACTTTCTTCGGCATGGACGCATTTTACGGGCAAACGGAGGGGGGGTCAATGACAGCAAACCAGAAAAGTCCATATACTACGGAGGGCACAGAGTTCACGGAGAAAATAACCCAATATCTCTGTGCCTTCCGTGTTCTTCGCGGTGATTGCTTGGAACCGTTCGGCATCAACCGGTGTATAAAAGATAGAAACACCTCTCGAGAGGCGCATTTGGATGAATCCACCTTAGTCCGCCATGCCGCGGACGGCGACACGGCAGCCTGGGAGCCGCTCATGCTGGCACATCAGCAGGCGGTCTTCCGGTTTGCCCACCTGCTCCTTGGCGACCCCGACGAAGCCGAAGACATTGCCCAGGAAACCTTTTTGCGCGCCTGGAATCATCTCAGGCGTTTCGACACGTCGCGTCCGCTGCGCCCGTGGCTGTTGAGCATTGCGTCCAATCTTGCCAGCAACAAGCGACGTTCTGCCAGCCGCTATCTTGCCGCGCTCACTCGCGCCTTCCGCAGCGAGCTGCCGTCCACTACCATCGAAGAAAAAAGTACGCAGCACATCGAAGCCAATACGCTCTGGCAAGCCGTTCGAACGCTTGACTTCACCGACCAGCAGATCATCTATCTGCGCTACTTCCTCGAACTCCCCGTCAGCGAAACCGCACAGGCACTCAACATCGCCGAGGGCACGGTCAAATCACGCCTGAACCGCGCGCTCGAAAAATTACGCCAGATCATCAAACAGGATTTTCCCCTCCTCTCCGAAGGACGCGAGGCATGAACGAATTCGAAAAGCAACTCACCGACATTTCAAAAGGGATGGATTATCCGCCCACGCCCGACATTGCCGGATTCGTGTCCGCACGTCTGCGCCCTGCCAGGTCACCCCGCCTCCTTTCCAAGACTTGGGCTTGGTCACTGACCATTGTGCTGATTCTCCTCCTCAGCCTGATGCTCATCCCGCCCGCCCGCGCTGCCATCCTCGAATTCATCCAAATTGGAATCGTCCGCATCTTCCCTCAACCCATCGAACCGACGGTTGAACCGATCACAACTGCCACGCCTCAAACGCAAATGTTACAAACCGCCACACCGAATGCGACTCTCCAATTCCTCGAGACCATTGCCGGCAAGACCACGCTCGCAGACGCGCAGAAACAGGTGACGTATCCAATCCTGCTTCCAGCCTATCCCGCAGACATCGGCGAGCCAGATTACGTCTACATCCAAAACGCCGACGGGAACATGGCCATCCTCGTCTGGCTCGACCCGCAGAGTCCCGAAACTGTATTGATGAGCCTGCATTTCATCCCAGATGGAAGTTGGGCGATCACCAAAGTCTCGCCGACGATTCTCGAAGAGACCACCGTAAACGGAGTCCGCGCCATTTGGGCGGTGGGACCTTACCCCCTCCGCTTCACCGACGGCGACTTGGATTTCACCCGCATCGTGGATGGCAACGTCCTCATCTGGGCTGATGACACCATCACATACCGCCTTGAAACGGACCTGTCTCTAGAAGAAACTACCCGAATCGCCGAGTCGCTTACGAGCCCATAACCTGTCATGTCATCCCTTCGGGGTTTTTCCTATTCCCCATTCACCATTCACTTTTCTCTCTCCCCTCCCGGAACCATCTCCCTCCGACCGGTGTACTTCTCTAAACCAACTTTACCGGAGGCTGACATGATTTCCCGATTTCTCATTTTGGTTGGGATGGCACTGCTGCTATCTCTTGCAATCGCTGTCCCCGTCTTTGCGGGTGGATGGGCGGTTATCACCGTGGATGATCTGCCCGTCACTGCAACCGCAGGTGAACCACTGACCATCGGCTTCACCGTCTTGCAGCATGGCAAGACTCCAACAAGTGGACTTTCTCCCACCATCGTATTTACCCTGCCGAAAGAGAAACAGTTCTCGGTCATCGCCGAGGAAGATGACACCGGGCATTACACTGCTTCGGTCACCTTCCCGATGGAAGGCGAATGGGAATGGACGATTAATGCGTTCATGGAACAGCCCATGCCAGCCATCAGCGTGGCGGCGGCTCCTGTTGTGGCTGCGCCGAGTCAACCCACTACGCAGACAGAAGCCGTCCCCTATGCTTTGATCGTCCGCGTGTTGGCATTCGGGCTTGCGCTCGTCGGCGCGTTCTTTGCCTTCCGCACCAAAAGCCGGCTGACAATGGGACTCACCGCCCTTTGCCTGACGGTGGCACTCGCTTCCTTCATACCGGGATCCATCGTCCCGAAGGTGGAGGCGCAAGATGTCCCGACGGCACAGCCCGCGGTTGAGTCGTCCATCACCCAGGTGGAATTGGGGCGGCGGTTGTTCATTGCCAAAGGATGTATCACCTGCCATATGAATAACAAAGTAGTTTCATCACAATATGTGACGATTAATATGGGTGCGCCAAACCTCACCAATTTCTCTGCCAGCCAAGAAGCCTTGTTTCTGCGGTTGAAAGACCCGGCTTCGGTCAAGTCAGATACGCAAATGCCGAATCTGGGTTTGTCTGAGGTCGAGATCGAAGCGTTGATCGCATTCATCAACTCGAAATAGTTTTTCATGTAGGCAGGCGGACAGCCACTCGCTGTCCGCTTTTTTCTTTAACGGTACAATCACCGCAAGGAGTATCGATATGACAGAAGAAGGCACCCACGGACTTTGGGGCGACCTGCATCGCCCGGACCTTACCCCCGAACAAACCGATTTCAGCGTCATCGGCATTCCCTTCGACGGGCTTGCCAGCGCGAGGAAAGGCGCGGCGCTTGCCCCCGAACGCTTACGCTACTGGTCGCGGCACCTGACGCCCTTCAGCGAGGATCGTACCCGACTCAAGGATATGACCATCTGCGATCTGGGCGATATAAAAATAACGCATCCAGAATCAGACTTTGAGTTGGTGCGCCAAAGGATAGCGACTCTACCGAATATGCCGATCATTTTGGGCGGTGACCATTCAGTGACCATCCCCGTGTTGCAGGGACAGTTTGAACGCTACAAGGATCAACGACTTGGCGTGTTGTGGATCGATGCGCACCCCGACCTATGCGATTTCTTCGATGGTTCGCGCATCTCCCATGCCAATACCATGCGCCGCGCCTTGGATTTCGGCATCGAGACGCATGACGTGTGCATGGTCGGTTTGCGCTCGTGGGAAGATCAGGAAATAGACCTGATCGAAAATGGCGGCATCCATGTCTATACGGCGGCAGACGTTGCCGAGCGCGGCATCCGCAACGTGGCAGACAGCGTCTACAACATCCTCAACGACTGCGACGCGGTTTACATCTCTCTTGATATCGATTGTCTCGATCCCTCTGTAGCACCGGGTACAGGCATCCCAGAATTTGGCGGGCTCACTTCGCGCGAAGTGCTGACGCTCCTTAAAGGGACGCAAGACCTGCCGCTGGTCGGATTGGATGTGGTCGAGATCGCCCCGCCGCTCGATCCATCTGAATCCACGGTTTTTGCGGGCTTGAAGATCATCATGGAATACATTGCCGTTCTTGCAAGAAAGAAACAAAAAGGATAATCTCGTGCAGGCTTCTGATCTCACTGTTGTTCACAATACCGATAAAAGACGATTTGAAGTCAGGATCGATTCGCATGTCGCCGAATTGACCTACATGACGCACACAGATGTGATTATCTTTACTCATACCGGGGTGCCCTCAGAACTGGAAGGACGGGGGATCGGCAGCCGCTTGGTGCGCGCTGGGCTGCAATATGCGCGTGAAAACAAGTTGAAAGTCCGATCGCTCTGTTGGTTTGTGAGCGGGTATTTCGATCGTCACCCCGAGTATAAGGATTTGCTTGCCTGATGAAAAATCACCCCGATATTTGGTCGGGGTGATTTTTGGGCTTAGAGAGTGTTTTATTAAGTTCAATTCACCACAGATAAACACAGATGAAAAGGATTTAAGAGCAATTTTGAGACTGCCTTCATCAAGAATCCGCGTTTATCTGCGTTCATCTGTGGTTAAAATTTCTTTAAGAAACAGATTCTTAGGCTGTCGTTCGCTGACCGAGCAAATCCATCACGATCCGCGCCGCAAACGGGACGGCGTCTTCGACGCGGGGCGAAAGGGTCTCGCTGAACTCATGGATCTGTTCTGTGGCGATTCCCACCACATCCACCTCTTCGGGGAGTTGCGCCCCCATACTTCTACCCAATTCGATGGCGGTTTGCAGCGGAATGTTCTTCATGCTGTTGGTGTGATATGCCGAATAACTTGGCAGGTCGCTTAACTTCATGATCAAGATCGAGCCGATCTCGTCATTCTCTTTCATTGCAAACGCATCGATCAAGATCGCGCGCTGATAGCCGATCAAACGCTCCATCAGCCCCAACCCGCCCAGCGACAGGCATACCACGTCTATGTTGGCTTCGGGCGGCAGTTGTTTTTTGACTTCTTCCGCAATCTTCCACCCGACTCCATCGTCTCCAAGGATGGGATTCCCGATCCCTACGATTATCGTTTTCATAAGGGCTTCCTTGCCACTCAGTGTTGTTGACAGCAACGTTTCAGCGTAGATCATGGCTGACTCGGCGACTATTATTTTTCCAGAGAAGAGGCGTCGTCGTGCAATTCCTTGACGAAGTGCGCGCGCGCTTCCACCTCCTCCAATTTGAGGGAGGCATATTGCGAGGCTTCCTTCATCAGTTTTTCCACGACTTCCGGCGGCAGTTTCTTCAAGTCTTCGTGAGAATAGCCCTTCTCTCTGAGGTATTCCTCGATCAGGGCTTTTTCCAACATGGCGTTGGGGTCTTCAACGGGTTCGGTATCCTGGATCGGTTGCGTAGTCATGTCATTCTCCTTTCATGTGATAGACAGACCTGCAGGTATCTTTTTCACCAAAATCGTTCAACCGTCCCTTGCTTAAGTCTAAAGCCGTCATCGTTTGAACGTCCATTGTTCGCCGCGCAGGTTTATAAAGTTCTTTTGCGTAAAGAACAGGATCGGGTCGCATTTTTCAGCGGGGACGTTCTCGTGCGCGGCGACCACTTCCAATGCGAACTGGGCATGGTCTACAGAGATACTTTTCACTTCACTCAGCACGACACATTCATAGGCGTTCTCAAATCCATCGACCAGTTTGGTGGCTTGGAGTTTCTCCGCAGCCACAAGGTTCAAGTTGAAACGGCTGGCTTTGCTCACATCCCGTCCGCTGATGTACCCAGACCGCACCACCCATTCCCGCGCATTCCACGGGAAGAAGTGCAGCGCGGCTTCGTTGTGTTGCCTCAGCAACTTGAGGGTGTAATTGCCCAAGCCAACCGAAACCAAAAAACGAAACGGTTCCTTGCCGATCACCGTCCAATACCCCAGCGGATGGAAATTCTCCCCGCATGAAAGCAGTGCAAGATGCAGGGGAAAACAGCCAGTGGAGTAGGGGATGTTGGACATACCGCGCTTCTTTCCCCGCCCAAGCCTGAGCGGGAGACCTGAGCCTTTTTCTACGCCCTTGCCGCTGCAAGCTGCGCCTGGGTATATGCCAACCGCTCAAGCGCAAACCGTGCGATCTGACGTGTAAGCGCGTGTCCCATGTCATGATCCTTTTCGCAAAGATCGCGCAGACTCACCGCTTCAACTTTGATGGCTGTGCAGGCGGTATCGGCGCGCACAAGGGCAATCGAGATATAGGGGTCGGTCAGGGCAGAGATGCCAAACGGTTCGCCCGGGCTGACCTCACCCACCAAAAATTCCTTGCGCAGTTTGGCGTCGTGTTTATCTTGTGAAACGGAATACAGATCAAGATGACCGCTCGTCAACAGGTAGAGGGCGTCTACAGGCGAATCGGCTTCGAGAATATTCACGCCGGATCCAAAGGACACTTCCTCTGAGATCATGGCGATTTCACGCAGGTGTGCTTCGTTGAGTAAGCCGAAAAAGGCGAATTTCTTCAAAAGTTCAGGAGAGATCATGCTGCCTCCGTTTGTGTGAATTCGTGGATCAGGTCAAGCACTTTTTGGGTTGCCACAGGGACGGCTGCCGCGATCTGCGGCGTAAGATCTTCTTTGAAATCGTAGATGTGCTGCGCCTCAATGGCGATGATATGAACGTGCAAGTCGTCGGGCAGGGCTTCGCCCATGCTGCGCCCCATTTTGAGCGCGTTCTTAAGCGAGACATCGTGCGCCGACGCGCTGTGACCGTGTGTCAGATCATCCATGTCGGCGAGGGTGAAGGCGATCACTTCGCCCTGCTTGCGCTGCCCGGTGTTGAGCGAGTCGATGATGATGACGCGGTCGAATCCGATCAGGCGCTCCATCAGGCTGAGTCCTGCCAGCGAGAAACGTTCTATCGTGACAGGGTCAGGCTTGGGCGCAGAAGGATGCGGGAGCGGCGCGTCGCCAAGCATAATTCCGCTTTGGGCGCTGACTTCCTCCGCCACGCGCCAGCCGACTCCGTCGTCTCCTAAAATGGGGTTGCCGAGTCCAACGATGATTGTCTGCATGTTTTGGTCTTCAAGGTCGTCAAAGATCGCAAGTCGGTTGACTTTTGACCTTCGACCTGTTTGACTTGATGGTTATCTTTTCAACACTTCCTTCACCTCGCCATCGGAATTGTGGATGGTGATTTCGAGCGGCATCTGACCGGGCAGGGCATGGGTGGCACAGCCAAAGCACGGGTCGTAGGCGCGGAACGCCATCTCGACCATGTTGAGCAGACCTTCGCTGACCTTGCCGCCTTTGATGAGACTCTGCGCGGCTTTTTTGGTGGACATTTGGATCGGCGCGTAGTTGTTGGTGGTGCCCACGATCAGATTGACCTTGGTGAGCAGACCCTTTTCATCCGTCCAGTAGTGATGCGTGAGCGTGCCGCGCGGCGCTTCGACGATGCCAACGCCTTCGGTGGGAATCCCGGTCGGCTTTTTGTGGACGTTGGGCGAAGTGATCTCAGGGTCGGTTGCCAGTTCAACCCAATGTTCTGCCGCATAGAGCAGTTCGATCAGGCGCGCCCAATGGATGGCAAGCCGCTGATGCACAGGTTTGCCGCCCAGCGTGGCGTACATCTTTTCGTATTGTTCCTGCGCGAGCGGGGTTGCCATGCCGTCGGCGGCGTTGAGGCGCGAGAGCGGGGTCGCCATGTATACGCCGCTGTCTTTGCCATCCACGAAGCCTTTCCAGCCCACGTTCTTGAGATATGGGAATTTGAGATAGGTCCACGGTTCAACATGCTCGGCGATGTGGTTCATGTACTCGTTCGGCGCGTACTTGCAGAACTCTTTGCCGTCCGGGTCTACCACGCGCACCTTGCCATCGTAGAAGTTGACTTTGTTGTTCTCGTCCACCAGCCCCATGTAGTAGGTCTTGTGGGTGTACACGTCGCCGACGATCAGGTCGAGATAGGTTTTGTTCGAGAGCACAATGTCGTTGAAGGCTTGCAGGCTGAACAGGGCAAAGTCAATTGCCCAGCGTCCCATCTCTTCGATCTCTTTGCGTTCCTCTTCGCTCAGAATCTTGGTCACGCCGCCGGGGATGGCAGAGGCAGGATGTACTTTGCGCCCGCCGATCATCTCCACGGTGCGATGTCCGAACTTACGCATCTGAATGACCTTGCCGCCGATTTCCAACCCGACCTTGTGGATGACGCCCAGAATATTGCGTTCTGCCACGGGCGCATCAGGTCCGACGATGAAGTCGGGTCCGGCAAGCGCATAGAAGTGGGTGGTGTGGTCGGTGGCGTAGAACGCCATGTAGAGCAGTTCACGCAGCATTTTGGCGGTGCGCGGCGGGTCTACGTTATAGACGGCGTCTGCCGCTTTGACTCCTGCCATGTGGTGCGCTTCAGGGCATACGCCGCAGATGCGGTTGGTCAGCAGGGGCATTTCTTCCACCGGGCGACCCACGCAAAAGCGTTCAAAGCCGCGCAATTCGGGAATCTGGAAGTAGGAATTGGCAACATCGCCGTTGCCATCGAGAAAGATGTCGATCTTTCCGTGACCTTCCAGGCGGGTGATGGGATCAATTGTGATTCGTTCCATGCCTGCCTCCTATGCCCCGGATGCTTTTGCCGGGGATTGACCGTTCTTCTTGAATGATGACGCACTCGCCCTGAAAAGCGAATCTGCCAGGTTGAAGCGATAGAACTGACCGGTTGGGTCGGGGATGCCATCCAGGATGCGTTCGATCTCCTCCGGCTCGGTGGCATCGATCACCGATGCGAAAGCCGTCACCAGCCTTGCGCCATAATCAATGACGCCCTCGGCAGGACCATAACAACCGATGCACTGCGCTCCCACGTTCGGACAGCGCGCATCGCAGCCGCTACGGGTGGCGGGTCCGTTGCAAGGCACGCCCTGTTCGAGCAGGCAGATATCCGGGTCTACCGGCGCAACTTCTTGAATGCGGTGGAAGGCTTTGATGGTCTTTACGCCGCGTTTGCGCGGGCATTCTTCACAGACCGTCGAGCCGCCCGCCCCAATGACCGATCCCTTGGGCGGCAGTTCTGCCTTGCCTTGCAAGACTTGAATCACCAGGTCGATCACGGCTGCGATTTGATGACTTTCCGGTGGACAGCCCGGCATGTAGTAATCCACGTCTACAACCTGCGCCAGCGTATACACGCGGTCTTTCATGAGCGGGATGCTGATCTCGCCTTCGGGAACTTTTGTCACCGGCTGAGGGTGGATGCCCTGCGGGTTGTCGGTTGAGATGGTGTGGAACGCTACATCGAAGATCTCATGCAGGGGTGCAAGGTTGGCGAGTCCGGGGATGCAGCCTTCGGTGGCACATGAACCGAACGCGACCAGGATCTTGGATTTCTTACGCAACAGGTGCGCCATGTGCTCATTCTCTTCATTGCGGATGGAGCCGTTCCAAAGCGTGAGCAGGATTGCGCCATCTTCCAATGCTTCAACATCCTTGACCTTGGCATCCATTGCCACGGGCCAGAATGCGATGTCGAAGTTTGCATCAACATCCAGGATCTTTTCGTGGATGTTGATGACTGCGATCTCGCATCCGCCGCACGAGCCGGACCAGTACATTGCAAATTTCGGCTTGCTCATGCTGCCACCTCCTCCACTGCCAGTTCTTCCACCGCGTGACCATTGCCTGCCAGTTTCTTATTCCAGCCCAGCGGACCGAGCGCGCGAATCTCTTCGACGAAAGTATTGATCTCGTTCGTCAGTTTCGTGCCTTCGGCGGCGCTTGCCCAAACCAGTTTGACACGCTCCGGGGCGATGCCCATACCTTTCAATACGCGCCGCAATAACAAGTAACGCCGCAGGGCTTTGTAATTCTGTTCGACGTAATGGCATTCGCCGGGGTGACAACCGGTGATGAGCACGCCATCCGCGCCGGTTGCCAGCGCCTTCATGACGAAGGTCGGGTCGAGACGACCGGAACACATCAGGCGGATAAGGCGCACGTTCGGTGCGTACTTCATGCGTGCGGTGCCTGCCAGATCGGCGGCGCGGTAGGAGCACCAGTTGCAGGTGAAGCCGATGATGACGGGTTCGAATTGTTCACTCATATCTGCCTCCTTATGCGCCTGCCAGATTGACATCCATCAGAAGTCCGTCAATCTGCGCGAGGATCTGAGCGTTGCTAAAGCCGGTTCCGTTGATGGCTCCTGCCGGACATGCCGCCACGCAGGTTCCGCATCCCTGACACAAGGCAGGGTTGATCTCGCTGACCATGCGGTCTTCGTGGAAGAGGATGGCGTTGTACGGACACAACCCGTTGCAAATGCGGCAGCCTGAGCATTGTTCCTGGTTGACGCTGGCTTTGATGGGTTCGAGCACCACTTCCTTTTGCAGGATCTTATCGAGCACACGGGCGGCTGCCGCCGCACCTTGCGCCACTGAAGCGGGGATGTCCTTCGGTCCGGTGGCGGTTCCGGCAATCATGATGCCTTCCGTCATGGTTGAGATCGGGTCGAGTTTGGGGTGTTTTTCGGTGAACCAGCCGTCAGACGAGCACCCAATTCCGAAGAGATGACTCGTTTCCTTGGCGTCGTGACGCGGCTCCATCCCGGTGGACAGCACAACCATATCCACGGGGATGCGGCGCTGTTTGCCTGCCAGCGTATCCTCCACTTGAATGATGAGTTTGCCTTCTTCGTGTTCATTGCGGGCGGCATTGGTAACTTGTGCCACCTTGCCGCGCACAAAGAGCGTGCCCTCATCCATCACCCGCTGATAGAACTCGTCGTAGGCTTTCATGGGAGTGCGCATGTCGATGTAAAAATCGTACACGGTTGCGCCCGTCCGCTCTTTGACGAGATGGGCAAATTTGAGGCTTTGCATACAGCAGATGCTGGAGCAGTAGTTGTTGTAGTTCTTGTCGCGTGAGCCGACGCAGTGGATGATGCCCACCGATTTTGGTTGGGTCTTCCCATCACGCAGCACAATATTGCCGGAGGTTGGACCTGCTGCATTACACATGCGTTCAAACTCTATGCTGGTGAACACGTTGGCAAGGCGTCCATACCCATAGTTGCTGACGCGCCGCGCATCGAACAGATCGTAGCCGGTGGCAAGGATGATGTTGCCCACCTCTACGTTGATGAACTCTTCCTTTTGGTTGAAGTCGATGGCGTTGGTCGGGCAGAATTTCTCGCAGGCTTTGCATGTGCCCTTTTGGAAGTAGGTGCAGTTCGGCGCGTCGATGACCGGGTACTTTGGCACGGCTTGTGCGAAGGGTGTGTACACCACCTTGCGATAGCCCAGACCGGCTTCATAGACATCATCCACAACTTTCTTCGGGCATTTTTCCACGCAGATGCCGCAGCCGGTGCATAACTCTTCGATGACATAACGCGGTTTCTTTTTGATGGTCACTGTGAAATTGCCAACATAGCCCGCCACGTTCGTGACTTCGCTCCAGGTCAGCAATTCAATGTTGGGATGCATCCCCGCCTCGAACATGCGCGGAGTCAGGATGCACGCCGCACAGTCGAGGGTTGGGAAGGTCTTGTCGAACTGCGCCATGTGCCCGCCAATGGACGGTTCGCGTTCGACCAGATAGACCTTGAACCCCGCATTGGCGATCTCCAGTGCCGCTTGAATACCGGCAATGCCACCGCCCACTACCAGCGTATCGGGGTGGATCGGCACGCGAATATCCTCTAGCGGCTCGTTCTGCACCACCCGTTCCACAGCTCCGGCAACCACGGCTTTTGCCTTCTCAGTGGCGACCTCCTTATCTGTATGCACCCACGAAACCTGTTCGCGGATGGATGCCAGTTCGGTCAGGTAGGGGTTCAACCCCGCGCGTTTGCTTGCGCCGCGGAAGGTCATTTCATGCAGGTGGGGCGAACAGGCTGCCACCACCACACGGTCGAGACCCATTTCTTTAATATCCTTCTCGATCAATTCCTGTCCGAGGCTGGAGCACATGAACTTGTAATCACGCGAGATGACCACCCCCTCGGCGCCGAGGGTCTTTTCCGCCCAGTCGCGCACCTGCTCCACATCAACGGTGTGGGAAATGTTCGTACCGCAATGACAAACGTACACACCGACTTTTGGTTTTTTGGTTTCAGCGCTCATGATTCCGCCTCCTCTACATGATGATGCAGGGATTTCCCCTTGGCATTCTTGATCAAGCGCGGCGGCATGGGCAAGCCTTCGTCCTTCTTGCGGCGTGGACCGCCTTCTTCAACCGGCTCGGGAATCTCCACACCGATGCGCGCCAACGCCCTTTTTGTGCTGGTGATCTCGGTGCCAAACCCCAATTCTTTGGGGGAAAAGCCAAGCGCCAAACCGATGAGTTGCGTGAAGAACACGATCGGCATCTGATAATTGGTGCCAAAGTAACGGTTGGTCTCGCCCTGATAAGCATCCAGGTTCATCTGGCACATTGGGCAAACGGTCACCATAATGTCTGCCTGATAGCGGTCAGCGGAAGAGATCAGGCGGCGGATCAATTCGTAAGCGGTTTCTGGACCGATCTGGGTCATATGCCCACCGCAGCAAGACGTTGCCAGCGGATAATCGATCACCTCTGCGCCGATGGCTTTCAGCACCTCCACCAGTTCGATCGGGTGTTCTGCATCCGACCAGCGGTGATAATAATCGGGGCGCGGAACCATGCAACCGAGGTACGGCGCGACGCGCAACCCTTTCAATGGCTTGACCACCTTTTCCTTAAGTACATCCAGCCCGATGTCATTGATGATGACATCCAGCAGGTGACGGATATCCAACGATCCCGCCTCATAGTGCAGACCGCCCGCCTCCAGCGCCTGGTTGACCTTCTCGCCCAGCGAAGGGCGCTCCGACATGTAATAGTCGGCTTTTGCCAGGTTGAGATAACACGCCGAGCAGGGCGCCACTACTGTGTCGGTTCCGTTCTTCATTTTTGCAGCCAACGCCAGATTGCGGGCGATCAACGAATAGGCAGGGATGAGATTCATTCCCACGTATTCGGTCGCGCCGCAGCAATTCCAATCATCGATCTCCTTCAAGGTGATGCCAAGCGGCTTGGCGATCACCATCAACGAGTCGTAATACGCCTTGGCGCTGCTTTCCATGGAGCAGCCGGGGTAAAAGATATATTCGCTCATGAGGTCAGCTCCATTTCCTTGGCTTTCTTCAAAATGGACTTGAGTTGGGTCATGCCCTTGATCTTGCGTGGCGTCATGCTCATCCTTCCCTTAGCCAGCATCCCCAAGCCCATGGTGCTCATTCCCACCAGCCGCAGGGGGGCGTGTTTCAGATAATGCCGCGTCGCCAGCCCGAACTCGAAACTGCGCCCATACTTCTCGACCATATCCACAAAGGTTTCCGAAAATTCCGGCGCAACCGCATCGCGGAATTTCTTTTCGCGGATCGCCATGCCCTTGAGCGTATACATCACATCGGTGATATGCACCTCTTGCGGACAGCGCACCACGCAGTGGTAGCACGAGACGCAGATCCACGGTGTATTGCTCTGCAGCACCAACTCGCGCATCCCCGCCCGCAGCATCGCGAACAACATGCGAGGCGTGTGGTCCATATCCGCCGCCGAAGGGCACGACCCGCCGCACGAACCGCACTGAATACACATCTCCAGGTGCGAGACGCCCGCGGTCTTCATACTGACTTCATTCAATAGAGAAAGATCTTCTTCCTGGGTCAAACCAGCTCGAACACGTTCTTCGGTCATTTGGGGCATACACACCTCCGTGCTCTGCACTAATCCTGTCATCGACTGACAGCCAACCGAACACTCCGCCTGAACCCGCGCTTGCAGGAATAACAAAATAACCCCCCAATAACTTCATTATTTGACTATTCAACTGGTATTCATAGTAATAAAAATAATGCGGGCATCCTGACAAACTTCCTTGTATATATGAATTTGTCGGGCAAATCAAAAAAATGGCATCAATCATGGATGATGCCAAATAAGCCCGCTTTTATCTTCTTTTGATGATGGACTGAAATTTCAGAGTCCCGCCGGTTTCGTTCTCGAGCGCTTCCTGTCGACCCTCAAACTGTCTGCTGACCCCCATATATTATCTACACTGCGCCTACTTCCCCTTGCTCGACCCTCTCGCGATCAGCAGCCCTTTCAGGATCACCGTCTTTGGCGAGCGGCTTGGCTCTTGAATGCGCTGAAACAATAATTCTGTGGCGGTGCGACCGATCTCTTCGGTGGGCTGCTCAATGACCGTAATGGGCGGGTCTACCAGTGCACCCCAGGTTGTGTCATCAAAACCGACGACTGCCACATCTGCAGGGACTTTCAACTTGCTGTCACGTGCGGCTTTGTACGCGCCCGCCGTAAGCATACTGTTGCTGGTGAAGATGGCATCGGGGCGATTGGGCTGGTTGAGTAAATTCATCGCTGTTTCATAACCCTGCTGAATGCGCGGGGAAATAAAATGAGCCGCCACAGGATTCAGGTGATGGTCTTTGAGCGCCTTGTGAAAACCACGGCTGCGTTCCTGCCCCGTGGTACTGGCATCGCCGAATAAACCCGCCAGTTTTTTATAACCATTGCGGATAAGGTGTTCGGTCAGTTCATACGCCGCTGCCACATTATCCAACAAGACCATATCCACGTCATTTGACTCAATCGCGCGGTCAATGATAACGAAGGGCATCTTCTTGTTATACGTCTGCGAGTGGATATCGAATTGATGAGTGGGGGAAAATATGACGCCCGCCACGTTCTCATCGTACAAAAGATTCAGATACAGTTCTTCTTTATCGGGGTCCTCGTCAGTGTTGCACATCAATACCGAATAGCCCTGCTCGTAGGCGGCATCTTCCACGGCGCGACCGATGGCAGTGAAGAACGGGTTGCGAATATCGGAAACGACCAAGCCGATCTTGGCGCTTTTTTGCACGCGCAAACTTCGCGCAATTAAATTCGGGCGGTAGTTCAAATCCGCCACGGCTTTGAGCACACGCTCTCTGGTTTCAGGTTTGATGGGGGCATTGTTGGCTAATACTCTTGAAACAGTGGCGGTGGATACCCCCGCGGCTTTTGCGACGTCTTTAATGCTGGTCATGGGACGATTATACCATTTTGATGAAACGGAAATGAAAACGATTACTAATTTTTAGGGTTGTAACTATCATAATTATACATTTACTTGCCGAAAAGCACAAAAAACACCATATTTTTGCAACTATTCTTGCAAAACAGGGCTCTGAACTTGCAAAGACCTTGACAATAATTATGTAATCGTTTACACTATCGCCACTTTCCAGCCAAAATCACTACTGCCTTCGCTTGAAATGCTCTGTTTGAACTTATCAGTAGGCAAGACAAGCCTTATCAAAATTGATGAAGCTCTTACTGGCAATTCAGTTCTTTCAAATAGGTTACCCGGCGGCGAGTCCCCCTTGCTGTCTTTGTAATGTGGAGGTGGAGCAGATCCCTTCCACCAGTTTCGAGCCTGATATTTTCAGGCGAAATCATAAGTCCTATAAGGAGATGTGAAATGAAAGAAAGATTGCAGCAATTTGGCGGGTTTTTGGCGGGAATGGTCATCCCCAACATCGGCGCATTGCTCGCCTGGGGTTTGATCACTGCCTTCTTCATCCCTGTCGGCTGGCTCCCGAACGAAAAGTTCTCCGCGCTGGTCGGTCCGATGATCACGTACTTGATCCCTCTGTTGATCGGGTACACGGGCGGTAAGCTCGTGCAAGGTGATGTGCGCGGCGGCGTCATGGGTGCGGTCGCTACCATGGGTGTCATTGTTGGCGCTGAAATCCCCATGATGTTGGGCGCCATGATCGTCGGTCCGCTTGGCGGCTGGGCGATCAAGAAACTGGATGATGCCGTTGAAGAGAAGATCCCGGTTGGCTTCGAGATGCTCTACAATACATTCTCGATCGGTATCCTTGGCATGATCATCGCTTTGATCGCAAATGTAGCGATCGGACCGGTTGTCGTAGCTTTCAGCAATGCTGCCGGCGCCGCGGTGGATTGGATGGTCAATGCCCGTCTTCTGCCCCTCGCTGCGATCATCATCGAACCTGCCAAGATCCTGTTCTTGAATAATGCCATCAACCACGGCGTGTTGGGTCCGCTAGGCGTGACGGCTGCGGCAGAGAGCGGACGAGCTATTCACTTCCTGCTCGAAACCAACCCCGGTCCTGGTTTGGGCTTGCTGATTGCCTTCTATATCGCTGGTAAAGGCATGCTCAAAGATTCATCCACCGGCTCCATGGTCGTGCATTTCTTCGGTGGTATCCACGAAATCTACTTCCCCTACGTTCTTGCCCACCCCATTATGGTTCTGGCTGTTATCGCTGGCGGCATCTCTGCCGACCTGTGGTTCACGCTTACCAATGCGGGTCTGGTTGCCACTCCTGCTCCCGGCTCGATCTTTGCCTACCTCGCTGTGACCCCTCCCGGACAGCACTTCGCCGTCTTGGGCGGTGTGTTGATCGGTGCAGTCGTCTCCGCAGTTGTGGGTGTGCTTCTTCTGCGCGTCAACCCGGTGCCGGAAGAGAAGACCGAAGAATAAGAGTAGTTTTATCCCGTCGACCCTTGCAGGTCGGCTGACTTGATACGGATTGACAGATGCGGCTCGCGCTATAATGACATCATACCTGCCGCATCTGTCATTTCGAATAAGGAGAATATGCCATGTCCAAGTCGATCTCTGCTGCCGAAGTCAAGACCGTGATCTTTGCTTGCGAAGCTGGAATGGGTTCCAGTTTGATGAGCGTAAATTCCCTCAAGAAAAAACTGAAAGCCGCGCAGGTGGCCGATGTGACCGTCATTCATAAACCTGTGCGTGAGATTCCCGCCACGGCACAGCTGGTTATCGTCCATAAGGGACTTGCCAAATCCGCTGCCGCAAAGGCGCCGGATGCCGTTGTTGTAGCGTTCAATCACTTTCTGAACGATCCCATCTTTGAAAACATCGTCAAAGCCTTTGTGGATAAGACCGATATCACGGGTACGGATCTGTAGCCATGTCCATTCTTTCCGTAGAACGAATCCAGCTTAATGCTGTTGCTGCCGACCGAACGGATGCGATCCGCAAGGCGGGCGATTTATTGGTTAAATCAGGCTGTGTGTTGCCGGACTATGTGGGTGGTATGTTGAAACGCGAAGAGAGCATGTCCACGTATTTGGGCAGCGGGGTTGCCATTCCGCATGGCATTTACGAGAACAAAGACCATGTGTTGAAGACCGGCATCTCCGTGCTGCAGATCCCCCAAGGCGTGGCATGGGACGAAGACGGTGAACCCGTTTTTCTGGTGATCGGTATTGCTGCATCGGGTGATGAACATGTTGGGGTGCTGGCAAGCCTGGCGGAAGCCGTGGAAGATGAATCTGTTCTGAACGAACTGATCCACACCGCAGACCCGGAAGTCATCCTTAAACATTTGGGTAAGGAGCCTGAAGCATAAAGATTATTGGTTGATCAGTTCCTTGCTGTAGGAATGGAGTTTCGTCATGAAACAACTGGACATCACGATCCATAATGAAACGGGGTTACACGCGCGACCTGCCAAGACGTTGGTAAATCTTGTAAAACAATTCAAGTCAGACATTATCATTTGGCATGGAGAGAAAAAAGCGAATGCCAAGAGTCTGATATCCGTGCTGACGTTGGGAGCGTCGAAGGGGAGTCAGCTTAGGATCGAAATCAAAGGCGAGGATGAAGAAACCGCTGCGGCTGAGATCGAAGCGGCGATCCTCTCCGGTTTAGGCGAAGGGGAACCCATCAGGGAACCTCAGACAAAACCGTCTGCGAGTCCTGCGCCGAAAGAAATCCTCCTTGAAGAAAGTAAACCCGTCAAAGCCAACATGCTCAAGGGTGTTGGCGCTGCGCCAGGCATAGCGATTGGACCTGTGTATCAATTCCAGCATCAGGAGATCCCCATCAATGAAATGTCTGATGGATTGATCCTTGGCTGGGAGAGTCTGCAAGATGCGTTGGCGCGGGCACGTGAACAACTCAGTAAATTGAATCACCAAATGATCGAGAGGGGACTGAAAGCCGAAGCCGCGATCTTTGATGCGCACCTTGGCTTGCTGGAAGACCCTGAATTGACCGAGACGGTCCATGAACGCATTCAAAAAGGACAGGATGCGTTAAAAGCCTGGAAGGAAACCATCGAGGATAGCGCAGTCGTTGTTGCAGCGTTGAATGACCCGATCCTCTCTGCACGGGCAGATGACCTGCGTGACGTCGGCAGGCGTGTGTTGAAGATCATGGTGGGTGCTGAGGACAAAGCCGATGCATTGCCTGATAAACCCGTGGTCGTTGTTGCTCGTGACCTTTCTCCCTCTGACACTGTTTCATTCAACAAGGATTTTGTGCTGGGCTTTTGTATCGTCAACGGCGGACCGACCTCACACACCGCGATCCTAGCGCGGGCATTGGGATTACCAGCCATCGTCAGTGTGGACGAGTCCGTTTTGAAGTTGGCGACCGATTCGTATATCGTCATCAATGGGAGCGATGGGATGGTGACGTTCAATCCATCGCCAGAGGAATTGCAAGCGGCTGAGCAGGAAAGAAACACCTGGCTGGAAAAACGCCGTCTCGCGCTGGAGCAGGCGAATGCGCCTGCCATTACAGCGGATGGTCATGAAGTGGAAGTGGTCGGTAATGCGGGTTCACTCGCAGATGCCGAAAAAGCCTTGAAGATGGGCGCGGCAGGTATCGGGTTATTAAGAACCGAGTTCCTCTTCCTTGAACGGACGACCGCTCCCACAGAGGCGGAGCAATACGATGTGTATCGCCCCATTTCAGAGACGATGGGAAAACTGCCGGTCATCGTCCGCACGTTGGATGTGGGCGGGGATAAACCGTTGCCGTACATCGAAATGCAACACGAAGAAAATCCGTTTCTGGGAATACGCGGCATCCGCTTGTGTTTGAGCCGACCAGAGTTGTTCCGCGAGCAGTTGCGCGCCATTTTGCGAGCGGGTCAATATGGGAATTTGCAGATCATGTTCCCAATGGTCGGTGATATTGAAGAGTATCGTCAGGCACGTTTGATGCTGGATGAACTGGAACTGGAATTGAAAGTTCCGCGCATTGTGGCCGGAATCATGATCGAGGTTCCGTCTGCGGCGTTGATGGCAGATGTGCTGGCAAAGGAAGTGGATTTCTTCTCGATCGGCACGAATGATCTTACGCAATATACACTCGCCATGGATCGCGGAAATTCCCTGCTTTCTGCCCGGCAGGATGGGTTGCATCCCGCCGTATTACGCTTGATCGCAAAGACCATTGAAGGCGCGCACAAACATGGCAAGTGGGCGGGCATCTGCGGCGAGTTGGGCTCAGACCCGTATGCGGTGCCGATCCTGATCGGTTTGGGCATCGATGAATTGAGCGTGACCGTACCATCGGTGCCGTTGGTCAAGGCGCAAGTGCGAGACCTGAAGTATTCTGAATTGCAGCCTCTGGCGCAACAGGCATTGGAATGTTCCACCGCGCATGAAGTGCGCGAGTTGGTGAAGAAAACACTGAATATGTAATAAAAAACAACCACAGGTGAACACAGAGTTCATCCGCGTTCATCTGTGGTGAATCCCTTGAATACAATGGAGACATTAGTCTCTTGAAAGGAAAAACCCTATGGGCGAAAAATACAAAAAATATCATGCAGCGAATCACACGCTGCCACAGCAAAGCTTTGCATGGAATCTCTACGGCGCTGGAATGGAAAGCATGGGCAAGGAAGGCAAGCCCGAACCGTTCGCCATCCCCGAACCGACCGACGACCAGATCCTCGTTCGCATCGATACCGTCAGCATCTGTTTTTCGGACGTGAAGATTCTCAAACAGGGCGGCAGTCATCCCAAACTCTACAACCGCAACCTCACTGTCGAACCGACCCGCCTTGGTCACGAAGTTTCATTGACCATCATCAAGGTCGGCAAGAATCTCGCCGGAAAATATCATCCCGGTCAGCGCCTCGCGGTGCAGCCCGATATCTATCAGCAGGGCATGAGCACTGCCTATGGCTACACCATCCCCGGTGGACTTGTCCAATATCACTGCATCGGCAAGGAAGTCCTTGAAACAGATGCAGGTGCTTGTCTCTTGCCGGTGGAAGAAGGCATGGGATACGCTGAGTCCGCGCTGTTGGAGCCGTGGGGATGTGTCGTTGCGGCCTACACTCAGCGCCGCAGGCTGGACCCGAAACTGGGTGGCACCATGTGGATCATTGGCAACGCCGATGACTCTTCCTTCACCTTCTCAAAAGGTTTGGACGCCCCCGCCACGATCATCCTCACGGATGTGCCTGACTCGGTGAAGAAACTTGTCTCTGCCACAAAAGCCAACATCATCGAAAAGAACAACGTCACTGATTACGAATTCCTCAGCAAAGAATTGACCGATGGCAAAGGCTTCGATGACATCGTCATGCTCAACCCCACTTCCGCAGAAGTAGTTGGCAATGTGGCACGCTTCATCGCCCGCCGCGGAACCTTGAACATCGTCGGCACAAAACCATTAGATGGTCTGACCTCTGTAGATCTTGGTCGCCTTCATTATGATTACATCGCCTTCGTGGGCAACAACAGCACAGATATCGCCGCATCCTATGGCGAAGCCCGCAACCGCTGTGAACTCCGCGATGGCGGCACCACCGTCTTTGTCGGCGCAGGCGGACCGATGGGACAGATGCACGTCCAACGCGCTCTCGAATTGCCCGATGGTCCCAAGACCGTCATCGCCACCGAGATCAGTGACGAACGTTTGCAAACGTTGGTCAACATGTTCGAGCCATTGGCGAAGAAGAACGGACGCGAACTGTTCATCTTCAACCCCACCACTTCCAAACAGTCCTTCCACGATTTCGTCATGGAAGTCACCAAAGGACAAGGTGCGGACGATGTCGTTGTCAGCGTGCCGGTTGCCGGTTTGATGGAAGAGGGCGATACGGTCATGAAAGTAGACGGCATGATGGTCTTGTTCGCAGGTGTACCCAATGGCACGATGGGCAAGGTCAACCTCAGTAACGTCTATCTTTCGAACGCGCAGTATACTGGCACCTCCGGTTTGACCATTGATGACCAATCTTCTGTGATGGAACGCCGACTCGCAGGGACGTTATCGCCTGGTCGGTCAGTAGCAGCTATCGGCGGGATGGAGACGGCGGCGGAAGCCATCCAATCGGTAATGGACAGCAAGTATCCGGGCAAGGTCGTCATCTTCCCGCAGATCCATGATCTGCCGCTCACCAGCCTGAAAGAATTGAAAGACCGCCTGCCTGAAGTCGCCGCGAAATTAGGACAAGACCAAATGTGGACGAACGAAGCCGAAGAGGTTCTGATCGAGAAACTCTGGCAGGAACCCAAATAGGAGCAGCCATGCCATACGATATTCATCAGGAAAAGACCTACTCGCAATCTGTGGCGTCTGTCCATGCGGCGGCGTTAAAATCGGTGGCTGCGCTCAAAGGCAAGTTCGTATCTTCCAAACCAGAAGAGTATCGCTTTGAGGTGAAGTTCGATAAGACCGTGCTCGGCAAAGTGCTGGGTGACCGCAGTCAAATGACCTGTGTTGTCGTTGCCGAAGGCGAAGGCAGTAAGGTCGTAATTGATGGGTATCCGCTTGATGCGATTGGGCGCAAGTTGATGTTCGGCGCACGTGTGGGTGTCACCCAAACGGTGATCAACTGGTTCATCGAGCATTTGGAAAAAAATCTCACTACAACGGTCATTGAATGAAAGTTGCAACCATCACAGTCAACCCAGCCATAGACCAGACGGTCTCTGCCGATAATTTTGAGATCGGCAAAGTGAATCGCAGCCGTGCCATGCGCTTCGACGCGGGCGGCAAGGGTGTTAATGTCGCTTCTTTCCTCGCCGATTACGGATTGGATGTCGCTGTCACCGGTTTTCTCGGCGAAGAGAATGCGGATGTGTTCGAGCGGCACTTCAAACGCAAGAACATCGAAGACCGCTTCATCCGTGTGCCGGGAGAGACGCGCATCAACATCAAGATCATGGATGAAGCCAGCCAGGTCACTACAGACTTGAACACACCCGGACAAATTCCCGGTGAGTATGCGCTCTCTCGTTTTTATGAACAGGTCGAAGCGATGATGGAAGCGTGCGAATGCTTTGTCCTCTCGGGGAATTTGCAGGCTGGTCTTCCATCCACGTTCTACGCAGACCTCATCCGCCTGTTGAAATCCAAAAAGCGATACACAGTTTTGGATACCAGCGGAGATGCGCTTGTCGACTCGCTTGAGGCGGGACCCAACCTTATCAAGCCGAACATTTACGAGCTCAGTGCGCTGGTGAACAAGCCACTCAGTGAAATTGAAGACGTGTATCGCGCCGCAGTTTCTTTGATCAATTTGGAAACGAAGTTGGTGGTGGTTTCGATGGGTGCCAATGGAGCCCTGGTCGTGGAGAAGGATCAAGCCTTCATTGCACGACCGCCGTCCATCCCGGTCAAATCCACGGTGGGTGCGGGCGATGCCATGGTGGCTGGGTTGGTGGCGGGCATTGGAAAAAAACTCTCCCTGCATGATTGTGCCCGGCTGGCAACTGCCTTTTCATTGTCTGCAGTTACCCGCCTGGGACGCGACCTGCCGAAGCCGACTGTGATCGAAGATTTCAAAAAACAGGTTGAGATCGTTCCATTCAAATGAGACTAAGCGAATTCAAGAAACTCCCTTTCGAGATGATGGGGAGTTTTTATTTCTCTTCCGATGTAACTCCATCTCTTTTCGGGCTAAGATTCTTTGATTCGAGGCTTTGGTAATAGCCTTTATATTGTTTGTGCGAGAATTACGGTATTGAGAAATCGTAAATAATTTTATTTGAATGGATATATAATTACGTACTGAAAATATTTGTTAAGTCGATTATGTAACTATATTTGGGAGAAACGTAACATGTACCGCCTTAATGTTGCCTCTGAACAGATTGAAGAATGTATAAAAAAGGGTATGTTTGCATTATCCGCGAGACCTAAAATAAGCGCTGGGGAAATATTGCTTCTGCAATTAAGGAAAAGTGATTGGAGGCAACAGGGGAAAAATGGTGGTCGAGTTCAGTATGCTTTGGTGTTTCAGCACACAGAGCGTGATTTGGATGGAAGGATTAGTAAGGAACATTGGCCAAACGCAAATAAAGTCTGGCCGTGGATCATATATTCCTCTGCAGTATTGGATGTGGAACCCTTTTCACTAGAAGATTTACCACTGACTAGAGAAAGCCATTATCAATCTCAAGCCAATCCAGTTCAAATTGATCCGGTTGATGAGGCGGTTATTGCTCCATATATTAAATGGCCTAGTGCCTATGCATTGATCGATTCAACCGAGGCTCAAGATAATTTTGTGTATGCAATATCTGAAAATGCGAAAACGATAGAAGAGATTTCAACGGAATTTGCTCTGTCTGAGATAAAGAAATGGTATCCTCAAGCGGATATTCAGGTAATGAATCATAATAACCCGGGATTTGATATTCTGGTTACACAGAAGAATCGAGTAATACGTTATGTTGAAGTTAAGGGGACTCAATTTAACAAACCTAAATTCCATCTTACAGAAACAGAAAGAAAATTTTCAATCATTAACTCCTCTATCTATTCGCTTTTGGTTATTTGGAACATTAATCTGCATGATGGAACTTACAATTTTGACAGACACGATGGCGAAATTTCCGTTGGGGATATTATAGAACCGTATACATACTTGGGACAATTGAAGATATCCAAAAGCGCGTAAATATTCAATGTTAATAACTGAAGACTTTTATAGAAAAGATGAATCCCAATAACCCCGTCATCCAACTTTGTATCGAAGGTACGCAAGCCGAATTTCGAGGTGAAATAGAGAAGGCTCGTGCTTTATATCAACGGGCATGGGACGTGGCTCAAAATGACTATGAGTCCTGCATCGCCGCCCATTATGTGGCGCGTCATCAAGAGACGCACGAAGATAGATTTCAATGGAATCAAATCGCGCTGGAGAAAGCCAATGCAGTTGCCGATGACCGTGTTCGGGAATTTTATCCGTCGCTTTTCCTGAACATGGGACAGTCTCATGAATTGCTTGGTCGTCTTGACGAAGCGAAACGATATTACGACCTGGCTGCTGAATTGGGAGTCATCCATCAGACGGATTAAGGGCTCGACCTTATGAGAAAGATCCTCTCCACTGACTAGACCCCGGCGAATATCGCCAAGGTATTGGAGTTCCTTGCCGAATCGCCGAAACGATTGGATGCATTGGTCAAGTCTGTGCCGGTAGAGAGGTTAAGTCAGCCGTTGGGGAAGGGGGAACGTTCCTTTGCCGAAGATTTGACGCGGTTGCGCAACGCCGAATGCGTTTTCAGCGGAGAGGGCGGGATTCGAAGACTCTCCCCTCAATGGGGGCGCGCGGCTGGGAAACAAAAAACGCACTCTTGCGAATGCGTTTTCAGCGGAGAGGGCGGGATTCGAAGACTCTCCCCTCAATGGGGACACGCGACCGGGAAACAAAAAACGCACTCTTGCGAATGCGTTTTCAGCGGAGAGGGCGGGATTC